>Ga0255310_10000266_pt1 | contig 11471 bp, 13 predicted proteins | sample EtOH1_T0_E1_meta_FD_201359 | JGI IMG/M metagenome (GOLD analysis project Ga0255310, IMG submission 201359) | Sandy soil microbial communities from University of British Columbia, Vancouver, Canada - EtOH1_T0_E1 | ecosystem: Engineered > Artificial ecosystem > Sand microcosm > Unclassified ...
GGATAAAATGGCTGCTATAACTATTAAAGCTCCAATTCCAAAAATTGCTTTTCTCTTATTGGCCTTAATGATGATGCTGCCTTTTTTCAGGCCCTGTACTATTTCAGGTTGTTGATCCGCAGTTTCTTTTATTTTTATTTCATAGATTTTTACAGGCTCACTTACGTTTTTCAGGATTTCTTCTCTTATAAATTCAGTAATGATTTCTTTTTTGTTGCTTACGTTCTTATATACGGTTTCGGAAACAAAGGTTCCGCCAATAGGCGCAAGAGTCTGCAATCTTGAAGCAATATTTACTCCATCACCAAAAACATCATTGTCTTCAAAAACCACTTCGCCAAGGTGGATGCCGATACGTAGCTGAAGACCTTCTACAGCTCTGCAGGCTTTATGAATAGATCCTGCACACATTACCGCATCTGTTACCGTAGTGAAACTTGCCAGTACTCCATCACCAATTTCTTTTATCCAGTTGCCGTTGTATTGTTTAATGAGCGGTTGTTGAATCTGCCGGTTTTTTTTGAGAAGCTGAAATGCTTTTTGTTCATCCTTGCCCATTAATGCGGTGTACCCGACAATATCGGTAAACATGATGGCGGCGAGCTGGCGGGATTGGGACATTGATTGGTAATTATTTTTGAAGGTAGTGAAAAAGTTCATGGTGGTTGATAATGGTATCGGCTCATAAATTTCCTGATGTGGTTTCATCTTGTTTTTTGATACATTTAAAAAAAGGAGCTAATTTCGGACTCACTGACCCAATATTACCGGCTTGCCGGCTGTTTTTTCTTCCTGTTATGAGATTCTTTTAAAAAACCTTCTGCCAATTTTGATATACAACACAGGCGATGAACAGACTATTGCTTATACTCATCTTGCAGAGTTTTACTATTTGCAGAGCATGCAGCCAGTCATTTACGGTAGATGATCTGCTTACTTTGCCTTCTCTTTCCCCGAAGAATATTGATCATTATATGAGTAAAAATGGTTTTTTACCCAGGGGCAGCAGTACGGATAATATTATAGCGGTAACCCGTTTTTATGAAAAAATAAAGATCAAAAGAAAAGACACGTTGACAAATGGCAGGAGTATTGACTTGTATAAAAAAGGAGATACCCGGTTTTTTGCTTTTCATACTTCGTCGCGGAGTGAATACCTGGCAGGACAAAAAAATTTAATCAAAGCAGGTTTTTTTTATGATAACAAAAAAGACCTGGTCAGGGAAACTTCAGTGTTGTTTCAGAAAAAGAATATTACTGTAGAGGCAATGACCGGGATGGAAGAGGGCATTCCCGTGTACACTTTTTTATTACAAAAAAAAGAACTGCCCGACCCGACAGGAATCCGCTATGCAGAAGACCTGCTGAGATTTACTTCGCATGAATGTCTTGTCAGTTTTTTTGGCAGCAGCAATGTTAAAAGGGATTTTTATTATTTTTCAGAAAAGGAATTAAAAAAATGTTCGGTATTATTTGGTAACAGCAGCCGACAGGTTGTTTTTATATGGCAAGATGAGGATAACCTGCGTGATATTTCCTGTATTCTTGTAAGTGACATAATTCCTACAGTCAGCGCAGTTAAGTTCAGCGGGTCCATTCATAATAACGAGTGGATGCTGGAATGCGGTATTCATTCCGGGATGAATATAAAAGATCTGCTGGTGCTTAATAAAAAGGATTTTGAATTTTATGGTAATCAATCAGCGTTTGCATTTACGGTTAAACCCGGCAATACAGGGAACATTGATTTTGAAAAGAACAGGGTCATGCTGGGTTGTATTAATTGTAGCAACGTCAGGCTCTTTGATAAATTAACAGTAAGTGCCATGGAAGTTGCGGAAGAAAGTCTTCCGATGTATGTGTATTATATTATGATCTTCCCGGAAAAGTAAAATCTTTACACAGGATTGAATTTGAAAATTAATAACCTATACTCAGGCTTCAGCTTCCATCTTTCGCTATGCTCCCATGATATTCATCGGGGACAATTAAGCTTCAGCTTCCATGTAAGATGCTACCGGCTCACAGGTACAAATAAGATTTCTGTCCCCATGTGTATTATTTACTCTTGCCACCGATGGCCAGAATTTATTTAAAGTAACATAGTATAAAGGGAATGCTGCCTGCTGTCTTGAATAAGCATGTTTCCATTCATCGGCAGTAACGGCAAATTGTGTATGCGGTGCATTTTTCAAAGCGTTATCTTTTTTATCAGCCTTACCTTCTTCAATTGCTTTTATTTCATCACGGATAGAAAGAAGGGCATCACAAAAACGGTCTAGTTCTCCTTTATCTTCGCTTTCTGTTGGTTCAATCATAATGGTGCCCGGAACAGGGAAGCTCATTGTCGGCGCATGAAAACCATAATCGATTAAGCGTTTTGCCACATCTTCAGCTTCCACTTCAGCAGATTTTTTAAATGGTCTCAGGTCAACAATAAATTCATGGGCACACTGTCCGTTGTGATTGGTGTATAAAATTTCATACTTACCTTGTAATCTTGCCCGCATGTAATTTGCATTCAGGATGGCAAACTCAGTCGCAGCTTTTGCTCCTTCGCTGCCGAGCATTCTTATATAACCATAGCTGATAAGCAGAATGGATGCACTTCCATATGGAGCTGCACTTACAGCTCCGTGAGACGTGAGTCGTGAATCGTGAGTGCCGCTAACTGACGATTCACGATTCACGATTGACGAATGAGATGGCAAGTGTGTGGCCAAATGTTTCTTCACACAAATCGGGCCCATGCCCGGTCCACCGCCACCATGCGGAATAGAAAATGTTTTATGCAAATTCAAATGACATACATCAGCGCCGATAAGACCGGGTGCAGTAAGACCTACCTGTGCATTCATATTGGCGCCATCCATATATACCTGCCCACCGTGTTGATGAATGATATCGGTAATTTCTTTCACCGTTTCCTCATACACTCCATAAGTGCTCGGGTAAGTAATCATGATGCCGGCTAAATCTTTGCTGTACTGTGTAGCTTTTGCTTTCAGGTCTTCCACATCAATGTACCCGTTCTCCAAGGCTTTTACTACTACCACTTTCATTCCGGCCATTACAGCACTTGCCGGGTTGGTGCCATGGGCAGAGATGGGTATGAGCATCACCTTTCTGTTGCTTTCTCCGTTTGCTTTATTAAATGAACGAATAGTAAGCAATCCTGTATATTCTCCTTGCGCACCGCTGTTGGGCTGCAGGCTGCATGCATCAAATGCTGTTATCTCACATAAATAGTTACCCAGTTCATCAATGATAAATTGATAACCCTCGGTTTGATCAGCAGGAGCGAATGGATGTATTTTGCTCCAGTGTGCCCAACTCAACGGCATCATTTCACTGGCTGCATTCAGTTTCATGGTACAACTGCCGAGAGAAATCATTGATGTGTTCAGCGAAAGGTCTTTATTCTCCAGGAGTTTTATGTACCGCATCATCTGGCTCTCACTGCGGTGAGTATTGAATACAGGATGAGTTAAAAAAGCTGAAGTTCTTGTAAGTGATGAAGGAATATGATCCAACTCCGCATCCTGGTGAATATCGAATGCCACCGGGTCTTTATCATTTTCAAAACAGTTGATCAAATCATACAGATCTTCCAGCAACACTGTTTCATCCAGCGAAATGGCGATGTCGTTGTTATCAAAGTATCGAAGATTGATCTGCTGGCGCAAAGCTTTTTCCCTGATGACTGTTACATTATCTGTTTTCACCGTTATTGTATCAAAGAAGTTTTGCGACACTAACTCAAATCCTCTTTCTTCGATGGCCCCGGCAACAGTTTGTGTCATCAGTGCCACTCTCTTTGCAATATTTTTCAATCCTTCCGGTCCGTGATACACGGCATACATAGCAGACATATTCGCCAGCAATGCCTGTGCTGTACAAATATTGGAAGTTGCTTTTTCTCTTTTTATATGTTGCTCTCTTGTTTGCAGAGCCATGCGGAGTGCACGGTTACCCTGCGCATCAATGCTTACTCCGATAATTCTTCCGGGCATGCTCCGTTTGAAATCATCTTTGGCAGCAAAGAATGCGGCATGTGGCCCGCCGTAACCAAGTGGCACACCAAAACGTTGTGCGGAACCTACTGCACAATCTGCACCAAGTTCACCGGGAGAAGTTAAAAGCGTTAATGCTAAAAGATCGGTGGCCATTACTACAAATGCGCCGGCGCTGTGAGCTTTATTTATGAAATCACGGTAATCTTCTATCGAACCTTTATCATTCGGATATTGGACAATAGTGCCAAAGTAAGAATTATCGACTGCCGCGGTTTTGTAATCTCCTTTTACAATTTCAATTCCAACTGGTGCGGCTCTTGTATAAAGCACATCGAGAGTTTGCGGGAAAATTTCTTTATCAACAAAAAACTTCGGCCGTTCAATATGATCCTGTTTGTTGAGTGTGTTAAAGAACATAGTCATGGCTTCGGCTGCTGCTGTAGCTTCATCAAGTAACGACGCATTGGCAATCGGTAAACCGGTTAAATCAGCAACCATGGTTTGGAAATTGAGTAAACTTTCCAGACGCCCCTGTGAAATTTCAGCCTGGTAAGGAGTGTACTGTGTGTACCATCCCGGGTTTTCAAAAACATTTCTCAGAATAACGGAAGGAGTGATGGTATCATAGTATCCCTGCCCGATATAAGTTTTAAACACTTTATTCTTCAGCGAAATTTCTTTGATATGCTGCAGGTATTCATGTTCACTCATTGCTGCAGGTATATTCAGCGCATGGTTCATGCGGATGGAAGGAGGAACAGTTTTATCAACCAGCGAGGCCATTGAAGGCTCACCGATTGTTTTCAGCATCTGCTTCGTGTCGTGTTCATTGGGACCGATGTGGCGTGGTGCAAATTCGTTGGACTGTTGTTCGAATAGATTCATACTTGTTTCTTATTTATTCCTGAGTTCATGGATCATAGTTTATTGATCATGGCGGAAAGATCCATGAACGATTAACTACGAGCCGGAAAAGTGCCGCAAAGTTAGGGTAGCGGGGGGAGAAAAAGAGATGCTTGTTGAACAATGACGAAAACCGTGGAAAATGTTGCTTATTATTGTTGATTTCTAAATGAGATTCTTTGAATTCCTTTTTGCTCTTTCTTTTACCTGCGGGTATTTTTCTTCATAGTTCAGAATATAAACTTCTATGACTTTTAAAACACCCGTTATATCATTGCGGACCTCTTTCTCTGCAAAGCGCATAAAATTTAATCCAAGACTTTCAAGAATTTTCTGTCTTTCATCATCTTTCACCCAAACTTCTGTGCGGTTATGATAGTCGCCATCTATTTCAATAACCAGGTGAAGAAGCTGGCAATAAAAATCCACGATATAATTATCCAGCGGCTTTTGACGGTTAAATTGGTAACCCATCATTCCTCTTGCCCTCAATTTTTTCCAAAGCAAAACTTCTCCAGGGGTTGAATAATTTCTGAGCTCCCTTGAGAAGTCTTTGAGGGTCTTATTGTATGGGATAAATTTCATGGGATGAATTTAGGAAATCCCCCTTGGAAAAGTTTGAATAGCGGAGTGCACAATATCCCCCTTTAAAAAAGGGGGAAGTCGGACATCCCAAAAACCGGAGATTTCCAAGGGAGATTGCCTTTCTTTGCAACATGCAGGATAAGATGCTACATAATTGGGAGAAAAAAAGCGCTGAAAGGCAGAAGCTATACAAACAGTATCTGCACCGGGCTGAAAAAAACAAAGTGCTGAAACAATTGCCTGACCTGCATGAAGAAGCTTTCTCAAAAATTGACTGCCTGCAATGCGCCAACTGCTGTAAGAATTATTCGCCGCGGTTTAAAACGCCGGATATCAAGCGCATCAGCAAGCATTTGAAGATGCGGGAAAGTGATTTTATTGAAAAATACCTGCAGGTGGATGAGGATGGAGATTTTGTGGCGAATACAAAACCCTGTCCTTTTCTTGGCACTGATAATTACTGCAGCATTTATGAACAACGGCCATCCGACTGCCATCGCTTTCCCTACACGGATGAAGATGTTTTTATAAAAAGAAAAGAGTTGACGCTAAAAAATTCCACTTTCTGCCCGATTACTTATTATGTACTGGAGAAGTTGATGGAGGGGAAGTGATTTGGTTCGTTAGCCTGGAGTCTTTTGCAATAAAACTAGGAGCTGACTTAGAAACATGTTGGCTGCAGCTTCATCCATAACCCCCAATCATTAAATCATCGAAATTCTTTTCAGATAAGTTTACCTTCAAATCAAAATGGCAAATTCCATTGTGTAACCTTCCAGAGTAAATCTCTTTTTCCAGCCTTTAAATTTATCACAAAAGCAAGTTATATAAATAATTTTTTGGCCATTCACATCTCTGTACGGAAAATACTGCCTTTTATACCCATTTAAATTAATAATGAAAGTTTCCATTGGAACTTGTTTATTAAATGATTCATATAAACCGGGACTTTGAGTTTTATTAAATGAATCCACTGCCACTTTTAAAATACTATCCGTTACCACAATATCATCCTGTGTTAAAGGAAGTGGGTCTGAGTTTTTTGGAAATGTATACTTTATAGTATCCCATTTAAAGAGTATCAACGAGCTTGTATCATATTGCAATCGGCTGTACTCAAGTGTATCATTGTTTTTAAAATTACAAGAAAATGTAACCGCAAGACAACTGACAAAACAAATTATAAGTGGCAGGTGACGCATGTTTAAAATCCAAATTAGGAAAGATCTAAATATCTATTTCGCAGTCAGTTCCTCATACGCAGCCGTCAGCGGCCGTGTGAAGCCATCGCCTTTCCATTCTGTTTCGCCGGGTAATGCAGTTGCTTTTAGAATTTCTTCTTTACTCTTCCCGGATTTTATTTCTTTGTCGGCAAACTCAAGAACACGACCGAGGTAGTTGCCGAATTTTTTCAAGTCATCAGCGTTGCCGGTTACATTGTAGCCGTCTGCCGCATGACCAAATACATAAGTTGTTTTGCTGTCAAACTTGTTTACTGTTTTATCCAGCACATTCATCCAGCTTTTGATATTGGCGCCGGCGCCACGGTCCACAAAAGGATGGCGACGATTAAACATCAGGTCGCCCATGTGAACAATGTTGGCATGTTCAAAATGAATAACACTGTCGCCATTGGTGTGGCCTGCACCATAATAATAGAGACATATTTTTTCCTTACCAAATTTCTGGCACCATGTATCGGTATAGACCTGGTCGGGATAAAGTTGTTTGTCTTCTGTCTTTTGATTTTTTGCGACGGTCTCCTGGTTAATTTTTGAATTTTGATGGGCAAGTACATGTTGTACCAATCCTTTAAAAGCAATATTGCCTGCAGTATGATCAAAATGATGATGTGTATTGATAAGCATACTGAAGGGTTTGGCGCTTTTCTTTTTTAATTCATCTATCAGGTGCGGAGCAGTGTCCGGAAACTGCGCATCTACCACTACAATTCCTTTTTTGGAAAGCAGGAAGGCTATGGTGCCGCCCTTTTCGGTAAAAATGCCAATGTCGCTGGTGAGCATGGTTATTTTCCAGGCTTGTTGAAAGAAGGCAGAGAATATTTTTTGCTGGGCAATAGTTAATGCTCCGAAAGTGAGAGCTGTGTTTTGAATGAATTGACGGCGATGCATGGTAAAAAGTTTATAGTTTGTGGTATGTCGTTTTTTTTGCTCAATAGAATTCCTGAAGCTGGCAACATACATTAACAAAAATTCCCTTTCATATATTTCTTTTCACACCTGTTAATAATTAACTTTAGGATGTGACTAGGATAAGTCTTTATTTTAATCATGGATGGGTTAAGCATCTGTAATCGTACAGGTGCCGTGAAAAATCTGATGGTTACCCTCCATCAGCATTATGAAAATAAAACAGTAACCATTGACAGAAACGATCATCAACCTCGAAACCGTAAACCCTATTGAGTTCTTCGGCGTAAACAACGGAAAACTCGACATTCTGAAAAAGAAATTCCCCCTGCTAAAAATTCTCTCACGGGGTACCCAACTCAAACTCAGCGGCGCACCTGAGCAGGTGGGCTCTGCCAAAGAAAAAATCGAACTCATTGTGCAGTACCTGGAACGTAATGGGCACATGAGTGAGAATTATTTTGAGCAGATACTCGGAGGCGACGACGCAGAGACTATAGACAACTTTGTAGACCGTAATCCTAATGATGTTTTAGTGTTTGGCCCCAATGGTAAAACCGTTCGTGCCCGCACTGCCAATCAAAAACGATTGGTGCAGATGGCGGAGAAGAACGACATCGTGTTTGCTATTGGCCCCGCCGGTACCGGCAAAACTTATACTGCTGTGGCGCTGGCCGTGAGGGCACTTAAAAATAAAGCAGTAAAGAAAATAATTCTTACACGCCCCGCAGTAGAGGCTGGCGAAAATCTTGGTTTCCTCCCCGGCGACCTGAAAGAAAAAATTGACCCATACCTGCGACCACTGTATGATGCGCTGGATGATATGATACCGGCTGACAAACTCGGTTATTATATGAGTACAAGAACAATCGAGATTGCACCGCTGGCTTATATGCGTGGCCGTACGCTGGATAATGCTTTCATCATCCTGGATGAAGCACAAAACTCCACCGATCTGCAATTGAAAATGTTTTTAACCCGTATCGGTTCCAGTGCAAAAGCCATCATCACCGGCGATATCACACAGATTGATTTACCAAGAAATCAAAAAAGTGGCCTGGCAAAAGCAGCGAGGATATTGCAAAACATCGACGGCATTGCCCACATTGAATTAGATGAAGATGATGTGGTGCGTCACCGCCTGGTGAAACATATCCTGAGAGCCTACGATAAAGAAAAGAAGGAAGAGGAAGCAAAGGGGGAGCATTAATATTTTGTAGCCGGCTTCAGCAATTCTGATCATCGTTCCTTGCGTCGCACACTTGTACAGCATTAATTCTATTCAGCAACCTCACCCTCTTATCCCTCTCCACAAGGAGTTGGACGGTACAGCAGTACAAATCCAGACTTTTTGTTCTTCCACATCGCCATTAGTATAAACACAATCAAATAACTCTTCTTCAGGTTTCCGGTCTTGTGCCATGGCTCCTTTCTCTCCCGATAGCTATCGGGATGGAGAGGGGAAGGGGTGAGGTTTTTTCCTTATTTTGCATCAATGAAGATCATAGTTCAACTCTCCTCATTGCTGCTTTTATTTTTATCCGGTTGCATCAGCAGCGATAAAAAAGCTGATGCAACACCGGAAGATGACCTTGATGCTGCAAGAAATTTTATACGGGCCGCCCTCGATGGTGATTATGCAAAAGCCAGAACCTTTCTTCTGGCGGATTCTATGAACACGGAATACATGAACCTGTCTGAAAGAAAATTCAACCAGACGATGACCCCGGAAGTGAAAACAGGTTACAAAAAAGCTTCCATCAACATTCACGAAGTGAAAAACATCAATGATTCCACTTCAGTTATCTCTTATTCCAATTCTTATTTCAAAAAAGATACACAGCATTTAAAAGTGGTAAAGTTGAATAACAAATGGTTGGTTGATTTCAAATATTATTTTGAAACAAAAAAAGACTCGTTGCCATGATAAAAAACCTGCTGATGGTTGGCTTAGGTGGCGGTCTTGGAAGTATTTTCCGCTACCTCTGCCAGAGATGGGTCTACCAGTTTTACCCACATCCGTTTCCTTGGGGTACATTTATTGTAAACATTTCTGGCTGTTTTTTTATCGGGCTTCTTTACGCCACTGCTGAAAAAACCAATCTTTTAAATCATGATTGGCGTTTATTCCTTACTACCGGCTTATGTGGCGGGTTTACTACATTCTCTACATTTGCCTTTGAAAATATGACTTTGCTGAAAAGCGGCGACACTGTTTACTTTATTTTATATACAGCATTGAGTGTTATCCTGGGTATAGCCGCAGTATTTGGAGCTGTTGCACTCATCAAAATGTTATAATTATGGAATTGCAGGGTCAGTCTAAATTGCTGAGAATATTTGTCGGGGAAATTGACAAAGTCGGACACCAGCTTTTATATGAAGCAATTTTGATAGCAGCAAAAGAGAAAGGCCTTGCTGGAGGAACGGTATTGAAAGGTATCATGTCGTTTGGCGCCAGCAGCCGGATACATGTAGCAAGACTGATCGAGTTATCGGAAGACATGCCTGTTGTAATTGAAATTGTTGACCTTGCTGAAAAAATTGAAGCATTCATTCCGCTGGTCAATGAATTGTTTGAGCAATGTGGTCGTGGCGGACTGATAACAGTGGAGAAAGTTGATGTATTGTATTACAAACCAAAAAAGTGATCCTCATGCTTACCGTTTACCATCCCTGGCATGGTGCACATTACGGGAAAAAGGCGCCTGATGCAGTAAATGCCGTCATTGAAATTCCCCAAGGCAGCCGTGCAAAATATGAAGTAGATAAAGACACAGGGTTGTTGAAACTCGACAGAGTGATTTATTCTTCTTTCCATTATCCTGTTAATTACGGCTTCATTCCGCAAACACTGGGACAGGATAATGACCCGCTGGATATTCTGGTGCTATGTTCACAATCCATACAACCGCTCTGCCTTGTAGAAGCAAATATCATCGGTAATATGCAGATGATTGACCAGGGACAGGTGGACGATAAGATCATTGCTGTTGCTTCAAAAGATCCTTCGGTAAATCATATAAAAAAAATTGAAGACATTCCCCCGCATTTTATTGCAGAGTTGAGAAATTTCTTTGAACAGTACAAAGTACTGGAGAATAAAAAAGTGGAGATAGACAATTTCCAGGATAAAGCGACAGCGATAAGAATTATAAATGATGCAATTGCTTTTTATAAAGAAAATTTCAAAAAATAATTTTTGTGCAACCAAAATCCATGAATATGAATGTTGAAACAATTTTGTTGCTGATCCTGGTAGGGTTGGCTGCCGGCGTGTTAAGCGGCATGGTGGGTGTAGGAGGCGGAATCATAGTCGTTCCTGCCCTTGTACTCTTACTTGGATTTTCACAGCATGAAGCGCAGGGAACTTCGCTGGGTTTGCTGCTGCTGCCCGTAGGCATACTTGCCGTTATCAATTATTACAACAAAGGATATATCGACCTGAAAGTAGTAGGCATCATGAGTATAGCTTTTATAGCCGGTGCATGGCTGGGCAGTAAACTATCCCTGTCTTTACCACAGGATACTGTAAAAAAAATATTTGCCATAGTCCTTTTTTATACTGCTTTCAGAATGATGGGATGGGATAGTGTATTGCTAAAATGGGTTAAGAATATCTTCTGATCTTCCTGCTATGAAAAAAATCCTGTTTTGTTTTGTATTCATGTATTGCAGAATTTATTGCCCGGCACAGGAGATGCCATTGAAAGAACTGATTGGCACCAGTATCCGGGCAGATGCTTCCAAAGCATTAATGAAAGTAACCAAAGATTATTTTCGTTCGCAGCCCCTGAGCCAGCGTTTCAGCAGTTTT
>Ga0255310_10000267_pt1 | contig 11458 bp, 14 predicted proteins | sample EtOH1_T0_E1_meta_FD_201359 | JGI IMG/M metagenome (GOLD analysis project Ga0255310, IMG submission 201359) | Sandy soil microbial communities from University of British Columbia, Vancouver, Canada - EtOH1_T0_E1 | ecosystem: Engineered > Artificial ecosystem > Sand microcosm > Unclassified ...
GGGGCAGGCGTGGATCGCCGGCAAGCGCGTCAAGCTCGACTTCGGCGACCAGGGCGCGGTGATGCTCGACGGCGCGGCGCAGACGGTCAGCGAGGACGACGGCGCCGCCGACACCACGATCAAGGTTGGCTGGGACGATTGGCAGGCGATGGCGGCCGGGCAACTGGACGGCATGACCGCGTTCATGACCGGCAAGCTGAAGGTCGAGGGCGACATGTCGAACGCGATGCAGCTCCAGGGCGTGCTCGCGAAATTGCGGAGCTGATGAGCCTCAAGCTGTTCTATTCGCCGGGCGCCTGCTCGCTGGTGCCGCACGTCGCGCTCGAGGAAGCGCGAGCGGAATTCGAGCCGGTGCGGGTGGTGCTGGCCCAGGGCGAGCATCTCAAGCCCGAATATCTGGCGGTCAATCCGCACGCGCGGGTGCCGGCGCTGGGTACGGACCACGGCGTGATCACCGAGAATATCGCGATCCTCAACTTCATCGCCGACACATTCGGCGCCGAAGGGTCGGTACCGCGCGGCGACCCGTATGCGGCGGCGCGCTGCAACGAGCTGCTCGGCTGGTTCTCCTCGTCGGTGCACATTGCCTTCGCGCAGGTGTGGCGCGCCGAGCGGTTCACCCGCGACGAGACCGTTCACGAGGCGATCATCGCCGGCGGCCGCGAAGCGCTGACGCGGCAGTTCGACGAGATCGAGACTCGGTGCGGCGATGGCTGGCTGGTGCCCGAGTTCTTCACCGCCGCGGACACCTACGCGCTGACCTTCTTCCGCTGGGGCCGCCGGATCGGCGAGGAGATGATCATTTATCCAGCGTGGGCGGCGCTGTGCCGGCATATCCTTGAGCGGCCCGCCGTCCAGCGCGCATTGCAGCGCGAGGGACTCAGCGCCGAGGAATTCGCGGCGGCATAGAAAGGCGAGGATCTTGGCGAAGAAAATCTATCCCGATGCTTCGGCAGCGCTCGACGGGTTGCTCCACGACGGCATGACCATCGCCGCCGGCGGCTTCGGGCTGTGCGGCATTCCCGAGCGGCTGATCGACGCGATTGTCGCCAGCGGAGTCAAGGATCTGACTATCGCGTCGAACAACGCCGGGATCGACAATGAGGGGCTCGGCAAGCTGCTGCGCACGCGGCAGGTGAAAAAAATGATCTCGTCCTACGTCGGCGAGAACAAGGAGTTCGAGCGGCAGTATCTGGCCGGCGAACTGGAGGTCGAATTCTGCCCGCAGGGGACGCTCGCCGAACGCATGCGGGCGGGCGGGGCCGGCATCCCCGGCTTCTACACCAAGACCGGCGTCGGCACGGTCGTCGCCGAGGGCAAGGAATTGAAGGAGTTCGACGGCGAGACCTACGTCCTCGAGCACGGCATCCGCGCCGACTTGGCGATCATCAAGGGCTGGAAAGCCGACGAGGACGGCAATTTGCTGTTCCGCAAGACCGCGCGCAACTTCAACCAGCCGGCCGCGACCTGCGGCAAGATCTGCGTCGCCGAGGTCGAGGAGATTGTCCCGGTCGGGAGCCTCGACCCCGACTGCATCCATCTGCCGTCGATCTACGTGAAGCGGATGATCTCGGGTGCGCCCTACGACAAGAAAATCGAGTTCCGCACGGTGCGCGAAAGGGAGGCGGCGTGATGCCTAAGCCCATCACAGTCGAAATGCTGCAAAAGATGTCCACCAAAGACCGCATGACGATCTACGAACATGCTCGAGATACAAACTCGCCTGAGGCCGACGACATCATTGAAAAGCTATTTCAGCATAAGCTGCTTGATAGCGCTGGCGGCGGACTAACCCGCGACAGCGGAATCATCCAGCAGGTCGAAAAAGTCTGCCGGTCGGCCGAGGGGATTGAGGCCGCAACGAATGCTGCATCGGCGGGGGAAGCGCCAATGGCTGGTATCGATCCGCTACTTCGTGATGCGGTGCGGGAATATGGTCACTTTGACACAACAAGTTGGGCGGGCGGATTCGTAGCCGAAGAGGTCGAAGCATTGGGCTGGAGGCGGTCAGGCAGAAAGACGTTGCCTCCGGGCTGTATCGCCAAAACCGCTGCGTTTTTTCTTCCACCGGAGTCGAACTAATGGCCTGGACCCGCGACGAGATGGCGGCGCGGGCGGCCAAGGAGCTCGAGGACGGCTATTACGTCAACCTCGGCATCGGCATTCCGACTTTGGTTGCCAACCATATCCCGCCGGGCCTGACGGTGACGCTGCAGAGCGAGAACGGGATGCTCGGCATCGGGCCTTTCCCCTATGACGACGAGGTCGACCCCGATCTGATCAACGCCGGCAAGCAGACCATCAGTGAGCTGCCGTCGTCGTCCTATTTCAGCTCGGCGGACAGTTTCGCGATGATCCGCGGCGGCCACATCGACCTGACCGTGTTAGGCGCGATGGAGGTCAGCGAGAAAGGCGACATCGCCAACTGGATGATTCCGGGCAAGATGATCAAGGGCATGGGCGGGGCGATGGACCTCGTCGCCGGGGTCAAGAAGATCATCGTCGTCATGGAGCATGTGTCGAAGAACGGCGACCCCAAGTTCATCCCCGAATGCACGCTGCCGCTGACCGGCAAGAACGTGGTCGACATGATCATCACCGACCTCGCCGTGTTCCACCGCCCGAACCACGACAGCGTGTTCAAATTGATCGAAATGGCGCCGGGGGTGACCGCGCGGGAAGTCCGCGAAAAAACCACCGCGCAATACGAGGAATGATGCGCCCGGGAGCGTTCACGCCCAAGCTCATCACCGTATTTCGCGAAGGCTACACAGCGGCCCGTCTGCGCGCCGACGTCCTCGCCGGCATGACCGTCGCGATCGTCGCGCTGCCGCTCGCCATGGCGCTCGGCATCGCCAGCGGCGCCTCCCCGCGCGAAGGGCTGGTGACGGCGGTCATCGCCGGCTTCCTGATCTCGGCGCTGGGAGGGTCGCGGGTCCAGGTCGGCGGCCCGACCGGTGCGTTCGTGGTGGTCGTCGCCGGGGTCATTGCCGTCCACGGCTTCGACGGGTTGTTGCTGGCGACCGTCATCGCAGGCGCCATCCTGATCATTGCCGGCTACTCGGGTCTGGGCCGGCTGATGAAGTTCGTGCCGATGCCGGTCATCACCGGCTTCACCGCCGGCATCGCGGTGATCATCGCGTCGAGCCAGGTGGGCGATTTTCTGGGCCTTCGCATGGGTAAGATTCCGGCGGATTTTGTCGACAAATGGGGAGTGTATTTGCGCGCAATGAGCAGCGTCAACTGGACCGCCGTTGGGCTCGGAGCGGCGACGCTGGCGCTGATCATCCTGCTCCGTAAAACGGTGCCGCGGGCCCCGGCTTATCTGATTGCGATCATTGCCAGCGCCGCGGCCACGGTCTGGCTCGGCTTGCCAGTGGAAACTGTTGGCGAGCGTTTTCCGTCAATGCCGACTGGCTTGCCATTGCCGCATCTGCCGCATGTGTCGCTCGGGCTTGCCCGCGAAGTGCTGCCGAGCGCATTCGTCATCGCCTTTTTGGCCGGTATCGAAGCCTTGCTGTCCGCGACGGTCGCCGATGGCATGACCGGTCGCCGCCACCGGTCGGGACAGGAACTGGTCGGGATGGGGGTCGCCAACATTGCTTCGTCAGTCTTTGGCGGGCTGCCCGCGACCGGCGCCATCGCGCGCACCGCGACCAACATCCGTGCCGGCGCGCAGACGCCGATGGCCGGCATCTTCCACGCTTTGTTCCTGCTGCTGTTCCTGATGGCGGCTGGCGGCTTGCTCGCAACCGTGCCGATGGCGGCGTTGGCGGCCGTGCTGCTGATGGTGGCGTGGGGGATGAGCGAGGCCGACCGCTTCGTTGCCCTGGCGCGCACCGACGCGGGCGAGCGGGCGCTGCTCATTCTCACCTTCCTGCTCACGATATTTGTCGATCTGACGGTCGCGATCGGCGTCGGCGTCACGCTTGCCGCGCTGTTCTTCATGCAGCGGATGAGCGAGCACGCCGGCCTGGTTGCGGTTGATGCCGCCGAGGAGCCGGGCCTTCGCGACCAGTTGCCCGACGGAGTCGAGGTATTCCGGTTCACCGGGCCGATGTTCTTCGGCGTTGCCAGCGAAATGCTCGAAGGCCTGCGCCGCGCCGGCCAACGGCCACGGGCGATCATACTGCGCATGGAACAGGTGCCCTTTGTCGATACGACCGGAGCGCATGCTCTCGAGACATTTGTGCGGCAGGCGCGCGGTTCGGGAACCGAGATCTGGATGTGCGGCCTGCAGCGCCAGCCGCTGCAATTCCTGAAACGAACGGAGCCGCGCTACGCCGGCGCGCGCCGAGCGTCGACCTGGCAAGCCGCTTTGAAAAAGGTTCAGCAATGACGGCCGCGTTGGCGCGGGTGACCTTCGGCGGTATGGCCGCGCACCAGGTCGTCGCCGACCAGCAAGCGCGGGAGAAATCGTGAAAGCCCTGCTCTCCGACCGGCCGGGCGGTCCGGAAACGCTCGCAATCGCCGAGCTGCCCGAACCGGCGCCGGCGCCCGGCGAACTGCTCGTTCGGGTCCGCGCCTGCGCGATCAATTTTCCCGACGTGCTGATCATCGAGGACAAATATCAGCTGAAGCCGCCGCGGCCGTTCGCGCCCGGCGGCGAAGTCGCGGGCGAGGTCGAGGCGGTTGGCGAGGGTGTCGACGGCTGGGGCGTCGGCGACCGGGTGATCGCGGTGCCGGGCTTTGGCGGCCTGGCCGAGAAGATCGTCGTTCCGGCCCGCTTCGCCTATCGGCTCCCGGCGACCCGCAGCTTCGTCGAGGGCGCGGCGCTGATCCTGACCTATGCGACGTCGATCCACGCGCTCGCCGACCGGGGCCGGCTGCAGCCGGGCCAGACGCTGCTGGTGCTCGGCGCGGCGGGCGGCGTCGGCCTCGCCGCGGTCGAGCTCGGCAAGGCGATGGGCGCGCGGGTGGCGGCGGCGGTGTCGTCGGACGAGAAAGCGCAAGCCGCGCGCGAAGCCGGTGCGGACGAGGCGATCGTTTATCCCGCGGGTCCGTTCGACCGCGACGGGCAGAAAGCGCTGTCCGAGCTGTTCAAGGGCGCCGTCGGACCGGCCGGGGCGGACGTCATCTTCGATCCGGTCGGCGGCGACTATGCCGAGCCGGCGCTGCGCAGCATCGGCTGGGGCGGGCGCTACCTGGTGGTCGGTTTCCCGGCGGGGATCCCGAAGCTGCCGCTCAACCTCACCCTGCTCAAGAGCTGCGACGTGTGCGGCGTGTTCTGGGGCGCGTTCGCGATGCGCGACCCCGCGGCCAACGCCGCCCATGTCGAGCAACTGTTCGCCATGTGGGCCGAAGGCAAGATCGCGCCGAGGATCAGCGCGACCTATCCGCTCGAGCGAGCCGGCGAAGCGATTGCCGCCATCGCCGCGCGCCGCGCGATCGGCAAGCTGGTGGTGACGCTGGACTGATTATCTATGCCGGCGTGAGAACTCGGCAGTACCAGCAGTTGACCGCGAACCTGTAGTCCTGAAACTGGCCGCTGGGGACACTGATCGGGCGGACTTCGTGGGGGACCCAGGATGGGAAGGCCACCAGGCTGTTTCGCACCGGCTCCAGCTCAACATGTTTGGTCGGCCGTGGCCCTGCGAGCGTCGGGGTGGGGCCGAAGGGATAGAGACGCAGCTGTCCTCCGGAAAAAGCCCGGGGTTCGGCATAGAAGTAATAAACCGCGCTGAGCACGCGGTCCTCGCCCGGGTTGGCGCCCAGCGGCTGGCGGTCGGCTCCAACCGGAATGTCGATGTGCGGACGGTAATAGGCGCCGTCGCCATGCGCCGCGAGCTCGAGCTCGAGCGAAGTCGGCGGCGGACCGCCGGTCCCGGTGCTCGCCATCAGTTCCTGAAGGGCGTCGAGGAGGCGCTCGCGCAGCATGTCCTCGAGCGGTCCGAGCTTGCGCGTCGTGAGGCCGATTCGCCGTTCGGGATCGACCCGGAACTCCCGCTTGGGCCGCCCTTTCGAGACGGTCGCGGGCCGAAACGAATCCCGGATGGACAGCGTCCAGTCGAACAGTAGCTGATGTTCGCTGTCCGGCAGGAAATCGGTGATCCGCGCATAGGGTGGCAGGGGTCCCGTGACCTCGGACAACGAACTGCTCCTGCTTTGGCTGGCAAATGCCGCTCGCGTTCTTAGCCGGGCACGACCGGCCTAGCCATCCTCCCCTCTTGCGTTGCGTCCGAGCCGCCGCCGCCCTATCTCCCGGCCAAAGCCAGGGAACAGGCCAGGGAACGGGACCGCATGACGACATTCGACGATCGCGAGCGCGCCTTCGAGAGCAAGTTCGCGCATGACGAGGAACTGCGGTTTCGGGTCATCGCCCGGCGCAACCGGCTGCTCGGCGCCTGGGCGGCCCGGCTGATGGGCCTGTCCGACGCAGAGGCCGACGCCTACGCCAAGGACGTGATCCGCGCCGACTTCGAGGAGGCGGGCGAGGAGGACGTCATTCGCAAGCTGCTCGGCGACCTGACCGCGGCCGGCATCGACACCGACGACGCGAAGATCCGCGAGGCGCTCGCCCACAAGGAAGTCGAGGCGCGCCGCCAGATCATCGAGCAGATCAACCTCTGATGCCGATGGCCGCGGGCGAAATCGAACGGCTAATTCGGGACGCGATCCCGGATGCGCAAGTGACGATTACCGACCTCGCCGGCGACGGCGACCATTATGCGGCGCGGGTGGTCAGCCCGATATTCGCCGGAATGAACCGCGTCCGCCAGCACCAGCGGGTCTACGCCGCGCTGGGCCCGCGCATGGGCAATGAATTGCACGCGCTGCAGCTGACCACCGCGGCGCCATCGGGAGACGATCAGTGAGTGACGTGAAGGACCGGATCGCCGAAATCGTCGGCAAGAACGACGTGGTGCTGTTCATGAAGGGCACGACATTGTTTCCGCAATGCGGCTTTTCGAGCCGGGCGGTGACGATCCTCGACCATCTCGGCGTGCCGTTCGAGACCGTCGACGTGCTGCAGGACCCGGAAATCCGCCAGGGCATCAAGGATTACAGCGACTGGCCGACGGTTCCCCAGCTCTACGTCAAGGGCGAGTTCGTCGGCGGATCGGATATCATGATGGAGATGTTCGAGAGCGGCGAATTGAAGCAGCTCGTCGGCGAGGGCGCGGAGTAGCGGGGCCCACAATGAAAGAGGGACGGTGGGGCGGGACCAGAGAACCGCTTCACCGTCCCTCTCATTTGGCGTGGAACCAAAGTGGACGGCTACAGTGTTGCAACGGCCGTGCCAATTCATGAAAACGGCTGATTTCTGGTATTTTTGAGCGAAGGCACGAATGGCGCAGGTGGCGAACCGTAAAATATACCGACACTCCGGGGCGCCTGCGGTGAGGAATGGCACTTTGCCTGCCGTCTCGGGTTAGATAGGGGAATGAGCCGCGATGATCCGAACATGGCCAGCCCGCTGAGCGCGCCGAAGCTGTTCTGCGACCTCACCCAGAGCTGGTCGGAGGTCGGCGGCGGCGTGCGCACCTACCTGCTGCACAAGCGCCGGCACATCCTCGATTCGACCCCCCACCGCCACCTGATGGTTATTCCCGGGCCGCGCGACGAGATCATCGACGAAGGCCGCGCGATCACCGTGACCGTCGCCTCGCCGCATGTCCCGGGCAGCCCGAACTACCGTCTGCTGCTGCGCAACGGCGCCGTGCGCCGGGCATTGGAGCGCTTTCGCCCCGACCTGATCGAGTGCCAGGACGCGTACAATTTGCCGTGGGCGGCGCTTGGCCATCGCCAAAAGCACCCGGAAACGGCGCTGGTCGCGGCCTACATGACCGATTTTCCCACCGTCTATGTCGAGCGGCCTTTCCGCAAGTTCATCGGCAAGACGCTGGCGGGCGCTGCGTCGCGGGTCTGCTACAATTATTGCGGGCATCTCTACCGCCGCTTCGACGGGGTCTTCGCGCTGAGCGAGAACGGCGGCGCGACCAAGCTGCGCGCCTATGGCGTGGCCGATGTCGACATCGTCGGCCTCGGCGTCGAGCTTGGCGATTTCGGACCGTCGCGCCGCGATCCGCACCTGCGCGCCAAAATCGGCGTGGCCGATGACCAGCCGCTGCTGATCTACGTCGGCCGTCTCGACGGCGAGAAGAAGCCGGATGTGGTGGTAGAAGCATTCCGGCGCTTGCCGGCGGAACTCGGCGCCCGGCTGGTGCTGATCGGCGATGGGCCGCTGCGCGAGCAGATCGCCGCCATCGGCGATCCGCGGATCGTCATCCCGGGCTATCTGCAGGACCGCGCCGAGCTCGCGAAATGGCTGGCCAGCTCCGACGTCTATGTTTCGGCGATGGCCGATGAGACGTTCGGGGTTTCGATCGTCGAGGCGCAGGCCTCCGGGCTGCCGGTGGTCGGAGTCGCCGCCGGGGCGATGATCGACCGCGTGACCGAGCGCATCGGGCGTTTGGGGCCGGTCGGCGACACCAAAGCAATGGCGCGCAACATCCTCGCGGTTTGGAACGGCGACCGCGCCGCGATGCGCGAGGAAGCTTGCGAGGAAGCGCGCCGGTTCAGCTGGGACCGCAGCATGGAGGCCTTGTTCGGCAGCTTTTACCCGCAAGCCTTTGCCCGCAACGCCGAGAAGCGCTTGGCGCCGTCCGCCGGCCTGGCCCGGTCGCTGGTCAAGGCATAATCCGCGGTTAAAGGGCGGTTCACGTGCCGCGCCCAAGGTCGTCCCCGCTGCCGGCAGAAGGAATCATGATGATTGGGCGTTGGCTGATCGGACTTGCGGCGACAATGGCCGCAGCGGGCGCGGCCGCCGCTCAGAATCCCCTCGCGGCGGCGCCTCAGCCGGCGCAGCCGTTCGCCGCCTGCGAGGGGCAAAGGTTCGAATTCAAGGCCGGTATCGAGCCGCACGCGACCAAGATCACGCTGTGCAGCAAGAAGGATGCCAGCAAGGACGACCTGGTGCGGATGCTCGACAGCGCGGCGACCAAGATCCAGGAGCTCGACAAGCTGCCGGAGGAGCGGCGGGCGGCGCTGGTTGCCCAGCTCAAGGCCAAAATCGCGGAGATCCAGGCGACCAATGCGGTCGCGCCCACCTTGCCGCTCGCGATGCCGGTGGCCCCACCGATCCCGACGCCGCTCCCCGCGAAACCCGTGCCGATCGCCACGCCGATCCCCGCGAAACCATTGCCGATCGCCATGCCGATCCTCGCCAAGCCGCGTCTCACCCTCGAGTGCTACACGCCGGGCGAGGTCGGCGGCGGCGGTCCGTGCATTGCGCTGGAGCGGGAGACGCTGCTGACGGTTCGCGCCGACGACAATCTGGCCGCCGGGACCCGCCTGCGGTTCATTCGCAAGGGGACGGCTCGCGGCGACGTCGCCCTGGCGCAGATGCGGAAAGGGCAGTCGCTTCGAATGAAGCTGCCGCGTGAGCTGTGCAAGGGAGTGGCCGGGGGCGGGGGCGCGGTCGAAATCCAGGCGCTCAATGGCGGCGCGGTCGTAGCTACGCTCGGGCGGCACCCACTGCGCTGCTAGTGTCCTTTTTTGCCAACCACGAGGCGCTCGTGGCACAGGCCGTCCCGTGGACGCCCCCTACGCCCTTCTCGACCCGCTCGAGCCCGGCATCGCCCGGGTGCTCGCGCACAATCCATCGGCGTTCACCTACACCGGCACCCAGACCTACCTGGTCGGCGTCGATGCGGTCGCCGTCATCGATCCCGGCCCCGACATGCCCGAGCATCTGGCCGCGTTGACGGGGGCCATCGGCGGCCGCCCGGTCGCGGCGATCTGCTGCACCCACACCCACCGCGACCACAGCCCGGCCGCGCGGCCGCTGGCCGCTGCGACCGGCGCGCCGATCATCGGCTGCGCGCCGCTGGCGCTCAAGACCGTCGGGCCACGCGCCGACGCCGCGTTCGACGGCGATTATCGCGCCGACCGCGTGCTCGAGGATGGCGAGGGAATCGAGGTCGACGGCCGCCGCCTGACCGCGGTCGCGACGCCGGGTCACACCTCCAACCATCTGTGTTTCGCCGACGAGGCGTCGGGCGCCTTGTTCACCGGCGACCATGTGATGGGCTGGTCGACCACCGTCGTCTTCCCGCCCGACGGCGACATGGCCGCCTACATGAAGAGCCTCGACAAGCTGCAGCGGCGCGACGACCGCATCTATTATCCCGCGCACGGGCCGCCGGTGACCAACCCCAGGCAGCTGGTGCGCGGCTTCATCGGCCACCGGATGCAGCGCGAACGCCAGATCCTGTCGCTGCTCGAAGCGGCTGAGCGGACCATCCCCGAGATCGTCGCCGCCGCTTACCCGGGCCTCGATCCGCGATTGCTCACCGCCGCGGGGGGCTCTGTGCTGGCGCATCTTCTGGACCTTGCAGCGCGGGGACTCGTTGTTCGCGACGGAGAGAGATGGAAACGCGCGACATGACGGCCGAAAAGGCACCGGCGGCGCGCCTGCCCAACGGGATTCTCGTCGTCCTCGTCCTGCTGGTGCTGATCGGCGGCGCGCTCGTCTGGCGCCACCTCGACGAGCAACGCAAGCGCGACGCCGCATTGGGCGCCATGGTCACCGCCTTCCAGAAGCAGAACAGCCTCAGCGTCTTTAGGGCGCAGGTCCCGGTGTTCGTGCGCAACAGCCAGCCGCGCCTGTTCGGCTTGCTGTCGACCGAGCAGATCGGCGTCATTCCGGCGACGATCGAATATCGGCTCGACCTGAGCCAGCTCGACGCGGACAGCTTCCGCTGGGACCCGGCGCGGCAGACGATGGAGCTGACCATGCCGCCGCTGATCGTCGGCGAACCGAGCCTCGACGCGCGCCGCGCGCAGCTGGTCAATCGCGGCGTGCTCGTCTCGGGCGACGCGGCGTTGAACCTGATGCGGATGAACATGGGCACGGCGCGCGACATCGCGCTGAGGGAATCGCGCAACCCGCAGATGATCGGCCTGGCGCGGGCGGCGGCGCGCGAGATGATGACGCAGAACGTCACCCTGCCGCTCCGGGCCGCGGGCTACGACAAGGCGCGGGTCACCGTCCGCTTTGCCGATGAACCTCGCGAAGACCCCTCTTATATCGACCAGTCGCGGTCCTATAATGAGGTGCTGGACGAGGCGCGTGCTAAGGAGCGCCAAGGGACACGATGACGACGCAGCCGCAGAGCCTGAAGGGAGTCGACCTGCTCGCCGAGATCGAGCGGCTCAAGCACGAGCGCAACGCGGTGATCCTCGCGCATTACTACCAGAAGCCGGCGATCCAGGACCTCGCCGATTTCGTCGGCGACAGCCTCGACCTGTCGCGCAAGGCCGCCGCGACCGACGCCGAGGTGATCGCTTTCTGCGGCGTCCGCTTCATGGCCGAGACCGCCAAGATCCTGTCGCCCGAAAAGACCGTCATCCTGCCCGACATGGACGCCGGCTGCAGCCTCGAGGATTCGTGCCCGCCCGACCAGTTCAAGGCGTTCCGCGAAGCCCACCCCGACCATATCGCGCTGACCTACAT
>Ga0255310_10000268_pt1 | contig 11458 bp, 10 predicted proteins | sample EtOH1_T0_E1_meta_FD_201359 | JGI IMG/M metagenome (GOLD analysis project Ga0255310, IMG submission 201359) | Sandy soil microbial communities from University of British Columbia, Vancouver, Canada - EtOH1_T0_E1 | ecosystem: Engineered > Artificial ecosystem > Sand microcosm > Unclassified ...
GCGTCCGGTCAAGATCATCTACGACCGCGTCGAAGACATGGAGGCGACCACCAAGCGGCACCCCGCCATCGTCCGGCACCGCACCGCCGTGAGCCGGGACGGCCGCCTGCTGGCGATGGACATCGAGGTGATTCTCGACGCTGGCGCCTACGTCACCCTGTCCCCGGTGGTGCTCTCCCGGGGCGCCATTCACGCCGCCGGCCCCTATCGCTGCCCGAACACGCGGATCTCGGCGCGGGCGATGTTCACCAACACGCCGCCCAACGGCGCCTTTCGGGGATTCGGCGCCCCCCAGACCGAATTCGCCGTCGAGGTGCACATGGACCGGATCGCGGACGCGCTGGGCATGGACCCGGCGCGGCTGCGCGACCGCAACGCGCTTCGCCCCGGCGACACCACCGCCACCGGCCAGGTGATGGGCCAGGACTGCAGCGCCCGCGAGGTGCTCCGGGCCGCGCTCCGGACGTCGGGATACCGCCGCAAGCGCAAAGCCTTCATCGGTACCGGTCGGGGGATCGGCCTTGCCCTGTACTACCACGGCTCCGGCTTCACCGGCAGCGGTGAGCTCAAGCTGGGATCCCGGGCCTCGGTGGAGTTGACCGCCACCGGAGTGCGGATTCTCACCTCGAGCACCGAGATCGGGCAGGGCACCCGCACCATGCACGCCCAGATCGTCGCCGACGCCCTGGGCATCCCCTACGAGCAGGTGGAGGTGGCCCAGCCCGATACCGGGGTGGTGCCCGACAGCGGCCCCACCGTCGCGTCGCGCACCTGCATGGTGGTGGGAGGCATCCTGGAGCGGGCCGCACTCGAGCTCGGAGAGCGGCTGGGCGGCACGGCCCCTGAGGAATACTTCCGGCGTCACGGGCCGGTGCGGGTGACCAGGGAATACGAGCAGCCCGGCTGGATCCGCTGGGACGAAGAGGCCTACCGGGGAGACGCCTACGCCACCTACGGATGGGGGTGCGACGTGGCCGAAGTCGAGCTCGACCGCGACACCTGGGAGGTGAGGCCCCGGCGGCTCACCGTGGTGGCCGACGTGGGCAAGGCGATTCATCCCGCCCTGACCACCGGCCAGATCGAGGGCGGAACCGCGCAGGGCGTGGGATACGCGCTCCTGGAGCGGGTGATCATGCGGGACGGGGTGATGGCCAACGCCCAGCTCACCAACTACCTCATCCCCACGACGCTCGACCTGCCGAGGCTGGACGTTGTCCTGGTCGAGAATCCCTATCCGGGCGGTCCCTCGGGAGCCAAGGGCCTGGGCGAGCTCCCGATGGACGGCCCCGCGCCGGCGCTGGTGAACGCCCTGCGGCACCTGGGTCTCGACCTTCGAAGCATCCCCGCCCTCCCGGAAGCGATCATGGAGGCGGCGTGCGCATCACCCTGAACGGTGCCCCGACAGAGCTGGCCTGTCATCCGGCCGCGCGCCTCCTCGATGTGCTGCGGGAAGAGTGCGGGCTCACCGGCACCAAGGAAGGCTGTGGAGAAGGGGAATGCGGCGCCTGTACCGTGCTGGTTGACGGCGCCGCGGTCTGCAGCTGCCTGGTCCCCGCGGTCCAGGTCAGCGGAGCCAGCATCACCACCATCGAGGGACTGGGCGAGGACCATCCGCTGCAACGCGCCTTCATGGACCACGTGGGCGCGCAGTGCGGCATCTGCACCCCCGGGATGATCCTGACCGCCGTGACCCTGGGCCCCCGGCCGTCGCTCCCCCGGATCCGGGCGGCGCTGGCGGGGAATCTCTGCCGCTGCACCGGGTACGAAGCCATCTACCGAGCCATCCGGCGGCCGTGAGAACCGCGATCTCCTCGCTCGAGGTCCTCGAGCCACGCACCCTGGCCGAGGCGCTCCGCATGCTCCGCGACGAAGCGGGGGCGGTGCCACTGGCGGGGGCCACTGATTTATACGTCGAGCTCAACTTCGGCACCCTCGAGCCTCGCCGGTTCGTGAACCTCTGGGGCCTCGGACCGCTCCGACGCATCGCGATGCGGGGAGACACCCTCTCGATCGGCGCCCTGGCCACTTACACCGCGATGATTCGCTCCCGGGCGGTGCAGCGCCGGCTGCCGATGCTGGCACAGGCCGCCCGCGAGGTGGGAGGAATGCAGATTCAGAATCGCGGGACCCTGGGCGGCAACATCGCCAATGCCTCGCCGGCGGGCGATACCCTTCCGGTGCTCGCCGCCGCCGCCGCGACGGTGGTCCTCCGCAGTACGGCTGGAGAGCGGCGGGTGCCGTTCGCCGGATTCTACACCGGGTACCGCGCCAGCCTCCGGCGTCCCGACGAGCTGATCACCGCGATCGAGGTGGGACCGATCGAGGGCACCCAGTGGTTCCGCAAGGTCGGCACCCGCGCCGCCCAGTCGATCTCCAAGGTGGTGATGGCCGCGGTGCGGGGACCCGCGCCGCGGATCGCGGTCGGAAGCGTTGCCCCGACCGTGATCCGGCTCTCCCGGACCGAGCACGCGCTTGGGGCTGGGGCGGGGAGCGATGACGCCGCCGCGATCGCGGCGTCGGAAATCCAGCCTCTCGACGATCTGCGCTCCTCCGCGGCGTACCGGCGCCGGATCGTCGCCAACCTGGTGCGGCGATTCTGGAGCGACACGGCTCCGGGATGACCGATCTCATTCTGCGCGGCCGGCGGGTCGTGACACCCCAGGGGATCCGGCCGGCATCCATCCACCTGGCGGCCGGGCGCATTGAGGCGGTGAAGGAGTTCGACACCACGGTGCCCGGAGTACCGGCGCTCGAGGCGGAGCACGCGGTGATCCTCCCCGGCCTGGTGGACACCCATGTGCACGTCAACGAGCCGGGCCGCAGCGACTGGGAGGGATTCGCCAGCGCGACCCGCGCGGCGGCGGCGGGAGGCGTCACCACCCTGCTCGATATGCCGCTCAACAGCATTCCCGCCACCACCAGCGTGGCTGCGCTCACGGTCAAACGCGCCGCGGCGCGGAACCAGGCGGCGGTGGACGTGGGATTCATCGGCGGCGTGGTACCCGGAAACACCGGGCAGCTCTCCGGCCTGGCAGCGGCCGGCGTGTTCGCATTCAAGTGCTTCCTGGTTCCCTCCGGGGTCGAAGAATTCGCTTCGGTGACCGAGCGGGACCTGCGGGAAGCGATGCCGGTGCTGGCCGGACTGGACGCCCGGCTCATGGTGCACGCCGAGCTGCCCGGGCCGATCGTTCGCGCCGCCGGATGCCTGACCGGCGATCCCCGCCGCTATGCCACCTGGCATAATTCGCGTCCGGCCTCGGCCGAAGCGGAAGCGATCCGGCTGATCGCCCGGCTGGCCGCCGAGTTCGGCCTTCGGGTGCACCTGGTACACCTCGCCTCGGCCGAATCGCTGCCGGGGCTCTCGGCGGCCCGGCGGGCCGGCGTCCGGATCTCCGCCGAGACCTGTCCCCACTATCTGACGTTCGCGGCCGAGGAAATCCCCGACGGGGCGACCGAGTTCAAGTGTGCTCCCGCGATCGGCGGCCGGGCCAACCGGGATCTGCTGTGGGAAGCCCTGGATGCGGGCGCGCTCGACGCGGTGGTATCGGATCATTCCCCCTGTCCCCCCCCGATGAAATCGGGCGACACCGGCAGCTTCGTCTCGGCGTGGGGCGGGATCTCCTCGCTCCAGCTCGGGCTGGCCGCGGTGTGGACCGGGGCGCGGGCCCGGGGCCTCGGACTCGACCGGGTGGTGGAGTGGATGTGTGCCGGCCCGGCCCGGGTGGCCGGGCTCACCGGCAGCAAGGGCGCCATCGCGCCCGGGGCGGATGCCGACCTGGTGCTGTTCCTTCCCGATGACGAATTCGTGGTGGACGCCGCGAGATTGCGGCACCGGCATGCGGTCACGCCGTATCACGGCCGTCGTCTCGCGGGGGTGGTGGAAGCAACGTACCTTCGGGGAGTGGAAGTGTATCGCCGGGGCGGAGCGGACAAGCCGCCGGCCGGCCGACTGCTGGAGCGTGGCAAGGCATGAGCGATTTCACCGATCTGATCGATGTCGCCGGGGAGCGGCTGGGCGGGGTCGCGCTCGCCGCCAACGACGAATTTTTCGCGCCCAAGGAAGATCTACTCAAGGCACCGGCGCCGGAATGGCGTGAAGGGGTCTATACCGACCGGGGCAAGTGGATGGACGGCTGGGAGACCCGGCGCCGGCGCACTCCCGGGCACGACTGGTGCCTGGTGCGGCTGGGCATTCCGGCCCGGATCCATGGGGTCGTGGTGGACACCAGGTTTTTTCGGGGGAACTTTCCCGAGAGCTGTTCCCTGGAGGCTTGTGAGCTGCCCGACGCGGACCCCGATGCGGAGGCTGATCACCGGGAGTTGGCGGAAACCCCCGGTGCCCCCTGGATCGAGATCGTCTCCCGCTCGCCGCTGGCCGGAGATACCAGAAACCTGTTCCCGGTCACCTACCCGGGCCGGGTGACCCATCTCCGATTCAACATCTTTCCCGATGGCGGGGTGGCGCGGCTCCGGGTGCACGGGGACCCGATGCCCGACCCGGGAATTTTCACCGCCGGGCTGGAGGTGGATCTCGCGGCGATGCAGCATGGCGGGTTCGTGGTGGCGTGCAGCGACATGTTTTTCGGGGAACGGCAGAACCTGATTCTTCCCGGGCGCGCCCTCAACATGGGCGACGGCTGGGAAACCCGGCGGCGGCGGGGCCCGGGACACGACTGGACCATCGTGCGGCTGGCGGCCCGCGGCACCATTACCCGGGTCGAGATCGACACCGACTGGTACAAGGGCAACGCGCCGGGGAGCTGCATGCTGGAGTGGTGCGACGCCCCGGGGGCGACAGCGGAGGTGCTCACCGGCAAGAAGACCCGGTGGAACCCCCTGGTTGCGGAGACTCCACTGGAGCCCGACGGGCGCCACGAATTCGAGCCCGCCAGCGTGGTGGGGCCGGCCACCCATGTGCGGCTCAATATCTATCCGGACGGCGGCATCGCCCGGCTCCGGGTCTTCGGCTTGGTGCCGCGGCCGGAATGAAGGTCGCCGACTTCAACCGGCTGACGAATCAGGAGGCCAGGGGACTGCTGCTGAATTGCTGTGGCTCGTCCCGCTGGGTCGAAGCGATGCTGGGGGGTCGTCCCTACCCCGGGATTGCGGAGCTGGTTGCCGGGGCGGAACAGGCGTGGCGGGAGGCCGGTCCCGCCGACTGGGAGGAGGCGTTCTCCCATCACCCCCGCATCGGTGAGGCCACGGCGGCAGCGCCGATCGCAGACCCAGCCCGCCGATGGTCGGTGGCGGAGCAGGGCGCCGTGGCGGCCGCGGATGCCCAGGCGCGCCGCGCGCTGGCGGAGGCGAATCAGCAATACGAGCAGCGGTTCGGACGGATCTACATCGTAAGCGCAAGCGGACGAGGACCGGAAGAGCTGCTTCGGGACCTTCGGGACCGGATGTCCAACTCCCCCGAGCGGGAGCTGGCCATCGCCGCCGCGGAGCAAGGAAGCATCACCCGGCACCGACTGGGCCGGCTCTTTGCCGACGAAGGAGCGGGGAACCCATGAGCGGCATCACCACCCACGTGCTGGACACCTCGCGAGGGCGGCCTGCGGCCAACCTGGCCGTGGCGCTGCTGCGGCGGGAGCCGGATGGCGAGTGGGGGGTGATCGGGCGGGGAACTACTAACGCCGACGGCCGCGCCGCCGCACTGCTGCCCGAGGGGATTCCGGTATCACCGGGGAGGTACCGCCTGGTGTTCGATACCGGAGCCTGGCTTTCGAGCCAGGGCAGCGAAGCGTTCTTCCCCCAGGTGGAGGTGGAGTTCGAAGTGCGTGATGCCCTCCGGCCGCACCACGTGCCACTCCTGCTGAGCCCGTACGGCTACTCCACCTACCGGGGGAGCTGAGGTGAGCGCGCGACTGGCGAGCAACGCCTACGGCAAGGCCGCGATCCGGCTGGTCAAGCTGGTGCGGGAAGAATCCCGGCACCGGATCCACGACTGCACCGTTCAGGTGCGGCTGGAGGGGCGGTTCGAGTCGGCCCACACCGAAGGTATCAACACCGATGTGCTGCCCACCGACACCATGAAGAACACCGTCTTCGCGCTGGCCCGCGACGCCACCCTGGACGAGCCGGAACGCTTCGCCCACATGGTGGGCCGGCATTTCCTGGACACGGCGGCGGCGGCCGACCGGGTGACGGTCGAGCTGCTGCTGCATCGCTGGGACCGGGCCGGTCCGCACGGGTTCACCCGGGGGCCGGAAGAGGTCCGGGTCGCGTCGGTGGCCGCGACTCGTGACGGCCTCGAAATCGAGGCGGGACTCGCCGGCCTCGGTCTGCTCAAGACCGCGGGGTCCGGCTTCGAGGGGTTTCCCCGCGACCGGTATACCACGCTCCGGGAGACCGGCGACCGGATCTTCGCGACCGATCTGTCGGCGCGGTGGCGTTACGCCGGCTTTCCTCCCTCCTGCGACGCGGCCTGGGATGGGGTGCGCAACGCGCTGATCCATTCGTTCACGGCACACCAGAGCCGGTCGGTGCAGCACACTCTGTATGCGATGGGCGAAGCGGCGCTGGCGGCCTGCCCCGAGCTGCTGGAGATCGACCTGACGATGCCGAACCGGCACCACCTGCTGGTGGATCTCGCCCCCTTCGGGCTCACCAACCGGAATGAGATCTTCGTGGCGACCACCGAGCCCCATGGGTTGATCCGGGGGACGGTGGCGCGCCAATGAGTGGTCAGTGGTCAGTGGTCAGTGGTCGGTGGTCGGTGGTCGGTGGATCGTGTCAGGGAGTTGGGCTACTGAGTACTGGTCACTGATCACTGACCACTGACCACTGTTCCTACCGACGTCCCTCCAGGATCCTCATGAAACTCCGTCCCCTGAACTCCCCCAGCGAAAGCCCGGTCCGCGCCGCCGCTTCCTCTTCGGTGAGCGCGCCGGCGTTGATGCCTCGCAGGAAATAGTTGAGCAGGCCCTGTCCGGTCGCGGCGTCGTCGAAGACATCCCCGACCAGGGTGGCCTGGGCGGCCCGGGCCACGAAGTTCCTGAGCCGGTCTCCCGCGGCCTCCAGTCCCTCGAGGAAGAACGCGTACACCGCGGCGTAGCGGGTTGCCAGCTGGGCGGGATGGAGGTCCCATCCCTGATAGAATCCCTGGATCAGCGAGCGGCGGACATCGGCGTAGTGCAGCGCCCAGGCGTGGTGGACCCCGGCCCGGTTGGCGGCGAGCTGCTCGGGGGTGAGAGTGCCCCCGGCCGCCGCGCGGTGCACCGGCACCGGCATCACCGTGGTGGACCCGTCGGAGAGCCACACCCCGGTGCCCGCGAACGCCACCTGCATCATCTGTCTGGCGAAGTCGCAGGCCGGGTGGCTCATGCCCTGGTGCGCCGCGGTGATATTGCACCCCGCGGTGTAGTCGTAGGTGCCCAGGTGGGCCGCGCTGATCCGTCCCCCGCCGGCCTCGAGCAGCGCGGGAAGCGCGGACCGGCCGGAGCGGTCCACGATGATCTGGGGTGTCTCGACCATGATCTCAAAACGCAGGGCGCCCGGGGCCAGCTCCAGCCCCCCCTCCGCTTCGGCCAGTACGGCGGCGAACCACACGACCTGTTCCGGAATGGTCACTTTCGGGAGGGTGACGACGAATCCTTCAGGAAGCCGGCCGGCGATGCGAATCAGCGCGGTGAGAAACACGTCGAGGGTGCGAATGCTGCGGTGGCGGAGCTCCTCGTTGAGCGGCTTGATGCGGATGCCGATGAACGGAGGCAGCGTGCCCTCGGCGAGCCCCCTGGCCACCTCCGCGGCGGCCGCCGCGGCGTGCCCGTCCTCCTCGTCGTCGGGACGGTTGCCGTAGCCGTCCTCGAAATCGATCCGGAAGTCCTCGACCGGTTCCCGCTGCAGCTTGAAGACCACCCGGCGGTACACCGCCTCGGCCAGGGCAGCCGGCATTCCCAGCGCACCGGCGAAACCCGCGGCGTCGGGAGCGTATTCCTCGAGGGCCCGGAGCGCCACCGCGCCAAGCTTCCCGGCGGTGTCGGCGCGAAACAGGTGGCCTCCGCCGTAGACGGTGTGGAGCGGCTGGCGGCCGCCGGTCTCCCCGGGGTACCGGCGGGAGAACTCCCGGGTGGCGGTGCGGAGGGCCTCCAGTCCGGAGGAAGCCGGGTCGCCGGGGAGTGTGATTGAGGTCGGGCTCGACATGATGCTCGAAGTATGGCGAGAAACAGGCAACAGGCAACCGGCAGCAGGCAACAGGCAGAAGCGAACGGCCGGAGGGAATGAACTACTCACCCCCGACCGCTCACTCCAGCCTGCTCACCGCCGTCCGGCTACGGCCTGGCGAAGCGCTGCAGGTACTGGAGATCGTCCTCGTCGGTCCGCGCCACGTAGACCACGCCCTTGCCGAAACCCACCACCCGGCTGTTGGGGTTGAGGCTCACCTTCTTGACCAGCTTGCCGCTCCGGTCGAAGACATCGTAGGTGGGAACCTTGTCGCCGGCGGGCCGGGTCCGCAGGATCCAGACCTCGCCCTCCGGCGCCACCTGCACCGCGCCCTGGCCGTCGTAAGGCGGCTTGGTGTCCGCGAATTCCGGAGGCGAATTCATCATGTTCGGCGGAGGGGGAGCGGTCCGGGCACCACCGCCCGGTCCGCCGATCATGATGGTGGTTCCGGACGAGCGGCGGAGATTCTCGATGACTTCCTTCTTGTCCGCCTCGGTCACTTTCAGCGGCGTGTAGGGCACCACCGGCCCCAGTGCGGCCTGCCCCTTTCCGGTGAGCCACCCGACCCGGTACGGCTCGGGGAAGACCCGCACGATGCTGCCGTCGCCCGCCACGCCCCAGGTTTCTGCCGGCGTGAAGCGCTTGGTGACGCCCATGCGCACCTGGATGTTTCCGCCGCTCTGGGTCCGCGACGCAAAGCCGGCCGGCTGCCTGACGAAGCCAACGGTGTCGAAGGTCGGCTTGACCCGGTCCCATCGGAGCAAGGGGACCGAGTCAGCGGTTCCGCCGGTCGCCGAAAAGGGAGATCCGGAGAAGTAGATCCAGCCGCGGGCATCGTACCCTCGCACGTTGGTGATCCCGCCCATGATCATGGGCCCCCGTGTGGGACCATCGGCGGCCGTGCTGGTGCTGGCAGGCGGGCGGGGCAGCTCGAGGAAGGCTCCCGGCTTGCCGTCCGCGCTGATGGTGAGAAACCGGCGATTCAGCAGGTCGTGCAGCAGGGTGCTGCCGTCCGGCAGGCCGATCAGGGTGCCCGGGAAGGCGTATTCACCGGGACCGCTTCCCTCGCGTCCGACCTTGGTCAACGTTCCGCCGGCCAGATCTACCAGCTGGACAATCTTGTCGCGCTGGTCGGCGACCAGAACCTTTCCCGACGGAAGCTCGCGGAGTGAAGAAATACTAGTGAAGGATTCTTCGGTTTCGGCCAGTGGCTTGCCGAGCGCCACCTTCTGCTGGGCGGCGAGTGGCGCCATGGCGGCGAGAACCGCCAGTGTCCCGAACAGCGTTCCGATTCTGGGCTGACGCACGTCTGGTTCCCTCGTCTCGAGTGGATGGACTGCCGGATAAGGGGATGCCCGGCCCCCTGGCAGGGTCGCAGGTGCGGCTAGTTTGAATCCGATGCCTCCCATCGCCCTTCCGGCCCTCCCCGTCCGACCGGTGACCCGCTTCGCCCCGAGCCCCACCGGGTACCTGCACCTGGGCCACGTCTCCAATACGGTATGGACCTGGGGAGTTGCCCGGGCCGCGGGGGGGACGGTCCTGCTCAGGATCGAGGACCACGACCGGGGCCGGTGCCGCCCGGAGTACGAGCGGGCCATCCGGGAGGACCTCGAATGGCTCGGTCTCCTCCCCGACCGGGAGAGCCGCCAGAGCGACGATACCGCGCTGTACCGGGAAGCTCTCGACCGGCTCAGCCGTACCGCCAGAGTATACGGCTGCCGGTGCTCCCGGGCCGATATCGCCCGCCGGACCGAGTCCGAACCGGCCGAGCGGGAGGAGCTCCGCTACCCCGGAACCTGCCGGGACCTCGGGATACCCCCGCGCGAAGGAGTCGGAATTCGGGTGCTGCTGGGTGAAGCGGCGGTCGGATTCGATGATCTCCGCCTCGGGCCGCAACGGCAGATCCCGGCCCTCCAGTGCGGGGATCTGCTGCTCGGCGACGCGACCGGTAGCTGGACCTATCAGTTTTGCGCGACGGTGGACGATGCCCGCCAGGGAATTACCCTGGTCATCCGGGGCGAAGACCTGCTGGCCTCGACCGGCCGCCAGATTCTGCTCGGGAAAATGCTGGGGCGGGAGCAACCGGCGACGTTCCTGCACCACCCGCTCATCGTGAACGAAGCGGGCGCCAAGCTCAGCAAACGGGATCGTGCCACCGGAATTCGTGAGCTCCGCTCGGCGGGAAGGTCTCCCGAATCGGTGCTGGGCGAGGCGGCGTGGCGGACCGGGCTGTTGCCGGACCTCCGGCCGGTCGGGGTCTCCGAGCTTCCTGCGTTATTCCGTTGAGAATGACGGTCCCGCTCTCCGCTCTCCGCTATCCGCTACCCCCCCCGCTCACCGCAGGGTACAGCGCCCGGTACACCGACAGGTTCCGGAGCACCCGGCGCAGGTAATCGCGGGTCTCCACGTACTGGATCCGCTCGATGAAGACCTCGGGGTCTTCCGCGGCGCCGGCGAATCCCAGCCAGTCGGCGGTCGGACGGCCGCCAGCGTTGTAGGCCGCCAGGGCGTGCTCGGGCCGGGCGTAACGACGGAGGGTCTGGGCCAGATGGCTGATCCCGAACCGGAGATTGATCTCCGGCTGATAAAGCAAGCCGGACTCCCACTGCCGGATCCCCTCCACCCGGGCCAGCGCGGCCCCGACCGAGGGCAGCACCTGCATCAATCCCATGGCGTCAGCCCGGGAGCGCGCGGTGGGCTCGTAGCCCGACTCCTGCCGGATGATGGCAGCGGCGAGGAGCGGATCGACCCCGGCCGCGCCGGCCAGCTCATAGAGATCGTCCGGCCAGGGGATCGGATAAGTGAGCCGCAGCATCCGCGGGTCACCGCTCCGCTGGGCCAGCCGGTAGGCCCGGGCGGTGAAGCCCCGCTCCGCGAATGCCGCGGCAACTTCCGGGAGCAGCGCGGCGCTGGCGGTGGCTTCCCGGGCCAGCCGGTCGTACTCCAGGCGGGCCTCGAAATCGAGCCCCACATGCTCCAGCAGGGCTCCCCGATCCAGCACCGTGGCAATCGAATCGGCTTCGCCAGGCGGCTCCTCGGCCCGGGGCGGCAGCTCGGCCGGAAGGCCGAGCCGGATGGCGGCCGGCAGCACGTAGTACGAGGCGGGAAACCGCTCCCACACCTCGCGCCATCGGAGCCTGGCGGAGGCGCTGTCACCGCTCGCCTCCAGCGCGCGTCCCGCCCAGTAGAGCGACGCGGCGGTCTCGCTCTGGTCACCGGCGCGCTTCGCGAGCGCCTCGAACTCGGATGCGGCGGTCCGCGAGTCACCCTGGAGGAGTGCGATGAGCGCGGCCTG
>Ga0255310_10000269_pt1 | contig 11441 bp, 14 predicted proteins | sample EtOH1_T0_E1_meta_FD_201359 | JGI IMG/M metagenome (GOLD analysis project Ga0255310, IMG submission 201359) | Sandy soil microbial communities from University of British Columbia, Vancouver, Canada - EtOH1_T0_E1 | ecosystem: Engineered > Artificial ecosystem > Sand microcosm > Unclassified ...
GCCGCCGCGGCACGGGGCCGGGCGCGCTTGACCGCGCGACGGGCCGCGGCTACAGTCCCGACCGGGAGGACACCGCCATGCTCGATCTGGGGCTCACCGGGAAGGTCGCCATCGTCACCGGAGGTAGCGAGGGGCTCGGGCGCGCCACCGCCATTCGCCTGGCCGCGGAGGGCGCGCGCGTGGTGATCTGCGCGCGGCGCAAGGACGTGCTGGAGCGCGCCGCCGAGGACGTCCGCCGCCAGACCGGCGTGCAGGTCCTGGCCCTGCCCGCCGACGTCACCCGCTCCGCCGACGTGGACGCGGTGGTGAGCGCCGCGCTCGGCACCTACGGGGGCGTGGACATCCTGGTCAACAACGCGGGCACCTCCTCCGCGGCGAGCTTCGAGAAGGTGGACGACGCGGCGTGGGAGGCCGACATCCAGGTCAAGCTCATGGCCGCGATCCGCTTCTGCCGCCTCGTGATCCCCCAGATGAAGACGCGCGGGGGCGGCCGCATCATCAACGTGACCACGGTGGGCGGCAAGGCCCCCGCGGCCCGCGCGCTCCCCACCAGCGTGACGCGCGCGGCCGGCATCAACCTGACCAAATCGCTCGCCAACGAGTACGCGCCCGACCGCATCCTGGTGAACACGATCTGCCTCGGCCTCGTGAAGAGCGCGCAGTGGGAGCGGCGGGCGAAGGGGGGCGATCTGGAAGGCTACTACCGCGAGGCGGCCAAGCGCGTGCCGGTGGGCCGCATGGGCGAGGCGGAGGAGTTCGCCGACCTCGTCGCGTTCCTCGTGTCGGACCGCGCGGCCTACATCACCGGGACCGCGATCAACTTCGACGGCGGCATGTCCGCCGCGTTCTGACCCCGGGTCTACCCGCGAACTTCGCCGCTTGACAGCCGCGGAAGCCTGCACTAGCGTCTAGCCTCGATCGGCCCCGGACCGGGGAGGCGCAGCGGGCGCCCCGTCCGACGTCGAGCCCCAACTGCCCCGACGGGAGACGGCCGAACGGCCGCCGCTCCTCGATGGGATCGCGTCATGCAGCTCAAGACGCTCAACGGGGACGTGGCGAAGGTCGCCGCGGGCGGCGACCGGCACGCTCGTGCGCTGTCCGACATCCTGGTCGGCGACACCCCGGTCGCCTACACCTTCATCGCCCCCGCCTTCTTCCTCCTCCTCTTCCTGGTCGCCTACCCCTTCGCACTCTCGGTCTGGTTCAGCCTGAGCGACGCCCGCGTGGGCGACGCGGGCGGCTTCATCGGTCTCGACAACTTCGCGCGACTGCTCACCAGCTCGACCTTTCTCCAGACCCTGCAGAACTCCATCGTGTTCACCGCGCTGGCCCTCGGGCTCAAAACCGTCTTCGGGATGGCGCTGGCCCTGCTGCTCTTCCGGATCACCCGGTTCAAGCGCCTCGTGCGAGGCGCGGTGCTGCTGCCGTTCATCGTGCCGACCGCGCTGAGCACGCTGGTGTGGTGGTGGATGTTCGAGCCGCTCTACAGCGTGGTGAACTGGACCCTGAAGGCGCTGCACGTGGTCAAGCACGACATCCCCTGGCTGCCCGACCCGTACCTCGCGATGTTCTCGGTGATCCTCGTCAACACCTGGCGGGGCCTGCCGTTCTTCGCGATCACCCTCCTCGCCGGGCTGGTGGCCATCCCGCGGGAGCTGTACGAGGCGGCCGAGTCGGACGGGGCCGGCCCGGTGGCGCGCTTCTGGCACGTCACGATTCCGCTCGTCAAGCCGGTGCTCGCGGTGGTGATCCTCTTCTCGACGATCTTCACGCTCGCCGACTTCAACATCGTCTACGTCCTGACCAAGGGCGGGCCGATGAACATGACGCACCTCTTCGCCACCTATTCGTTCGCGCTCGGGCTGCAGAGCGGGCAGATCGGGCAGGGCGCCGCGGTGTCGCTCTTCCTGTTCCCGATCCTCCTGTTCGTGGTCTTCGTGCAGCTCCGGGTCGTGCGCAAGTCGACGACCTATGAATAGCGCGCCGCGCTGGCTGCGGCGGAGCCGGCCGGTCTTCACCCTCTACCTGCCCACCCTGCCCTTCGTGCTCTTCGCCCTGTTCCCGCTCTACTTCATGTTCGTCACGTCCTTCAAGACGAACGCCGAGCTCTACGACGTCAACTCCGTCCCGTTCTGGATCGGGCGCGGCGTCACCTTCGGGCACTACGAGCTGCTGTCCAAGGACACTTTCTTCTGGAGCTGGTTCGTGAACAGCCTCCTGGTCAGCGTGGCGGCCAGCGCGATCTCGGTGGTCCTCGGGGTGCTCGCGGCCTACCCGCTCGCGCGTCTGAAGTTTCCCGGCGCAGAGTCCTTCGGGGTGGCCATCTTCATCACCTACCTGGTGCCGCCCTCGCTCCTGTTCCTGCCGCTGAGCACGGTGGTGAACCGACTCGGGCTCTCCGACAGCCTTTGGGCGCTCGTCGTCACCTATCCGACCTTCCTCGTCCCCTTCTGCACCTGGCTCCTCATGGGCTACTTCCGGACGGTGCCGAAGGAGATCGAGGAGTGCGCGATGCTCGACGGGTGCAACCGGCTGCAGACCTTGATCCGGATCCTGCTGCCGGTCGCGGTGCCCGGCGTGATCTGCGCGGCCCTGTTCGCCTTCACGCTGTCCTGGAACGAGTTCCTGTACGCGCTCGTCTTCGTCTCGCCCGCCGAGCTGAAGACGCTGACGGTGGGGGTCTTCTCGGAGCTGATCCGGGGAGACATCTACTACTGGGGCGGGCTGATGGCGGGCGCCTGCATCGGCTCGTTCCCGATCGTGATCGCCTACGTCTTCTTCCTGGACTACTACGTGTCGGGCCTGACGGCGGGAGCCGTCAAATGAGGAGGAGCATCATGGCGAGACCCAGCGCTGCGTCCATCCCCGAATCGAGTCGCGTGAGCCGCCGCCAGTTCCTCGGCGCGGCGGCGGGGGGCGCCGCCGGCCTCGGCGGCATCCTCGCCGCGGGCCGCGCCCCGGCGGTCGCCCAGACCAAGGAGCTCACCTTCCTCACCATCGCGAGCTTCGTGCCCGAGACCGACAAGGAGCTGAAGCGGCAGCTCGACGAGTGGGGTGCCAAGAACAAGGTGAAGGTGCGGCTCGACATCATCGCCCACCTGCAGCTCGTGACCAAGAAGGCGGCGGAGGTCCAGGCGCGCTCGGGCCACGACCTCACCGCCCTCGGCGCCGGGCTCGGCGACGCCGACCTCTACTTCGACCACCTGGTGGACCTGAACGACGTCGCCGCCGACGTGGCCCCCAAGAACGGCGGCTGGTTGAACGAGAACGACTACCTCATCCGCGGCAAATGGAAGCTGCTGCCGTGGTGGATGCCCCCCTTCCCGATGGCGGTGCGCACCGATCTGCTGGAGCAGATCGGCGAGAAGAACCCCGACACCTGGGAGGACTGGCTGCGGATCGGGAAGAAGGGCAAGGCGATCGGGCATCCGCTCGGCATCGCGATCGGGCAGACCGGCGACGCCAACACCACCCTGCTCTCGATCCTGTGGTCGTACGGGGGCTCGTACGTGGGCAAGGACGGCAGCACGATCACCATCAACTCGAAGCAGACCCGCCAGGCCCTGGACTTCGTCAAGCGGCTCTACACCGAGGCCATGGACCCGGAGGTGGTCGCGTGGGACGACGCGAGCAACAACCGGTGCCTGAACGCGGGCAAGTGCATCGCGATCCACAACCCGATCAGCGCCTACGAGTCGGCCAAGAAAGACAAGGTCACGATTCCGGGCAAGACGCGGGAGATCGCCGAGGTCATCGACCACGTCAACACCCCGAAGGGCCCGGTGGACCGGAGGACGACGACCGGCTACTGGTGCGTGGGGATCTGGAACTTCTCGAAGAACGTGGAGCTCGCCAAGGACTTCCTGCGCTACCACTTCCAGCCCGAGAACCAGGCCAGGTGGGTGGAAGCCGGCCACGGATTCAACCTGCCATTCCTGGCGAACCTGACCAAGCACCCGGTGTACAAGAGCGACAGGCAGTACCGGTTCATTCCCGAGGTCGCCAAGGTCACGGTGCCGCCCTCGTGGCCGGGACCGACCACCGCGGCCTCGCAGCAGGTCCTCGACCTCTACATCATCCCGAACATGTTCGCCCAGCACGCGACCGGCAAGATGACCGCCGACCAGGCGGTCGCCTGGGCCGAGAAGGAGATGCAGGAGATCTACGCGGGGCGGCGGCGCAAGACCTGAGCCGTCGCGGGGCGGCCGCCCCGGGGAGTCCGGGGCGGCCGCCATCGGGCGCTCAGGCTTGCTGGATGGCGCTCAGGCGGAAGAGGCCGGGGCCGACGGGACGGACGAAGGTCCAGTACTCCTCGAACTTCACCGGCTCGGTGCGGCTGCCGTCGAGCACCCGGGCGCCGCTCTCGTCGGTGGTGTAGTCGAGCAGGCTCGCCAGGAAGTGCACGGTCACGAAGTCCTGGCCGGTCTCCTGCCAGGCCTCGGTGACCTCCGCACTGCGCACCGCGATGTTCTCGAGCCGATTGATCTTCTGCTCGCCCCGCAGCCGGTCGCAGTCGCGCTGCAGCTGCGCCTGCATCTCCGGCGTGAGGTGGGCCGAGACGGTCCGGAGGTCCCGCGCCGTCCACGCCCCCTGCACCTTGAAGAAGACGTCCGAGGCGGTCTCCGCGAATGCGCGGGGATCGAAGCTCGCGTCCATCTGGCGGACGTGGCCGAGGCCGCGCTCCAGGTCGGAGGGGCCCGCCGGAGGCTCCAGCGTGGCGGTGCCGCCGCCCGGGGTCCCCGACCCGTAGCGGGCCGCCATCGCGGCGTCATCGCGCGGGGCCGGGCCGCTGTGGCCCCCACCCGCCATCGCGTAGCCCGAGGGCGCGGCCGCCTGCCGGCGCTTCATGTAGGAGATCGCGAACCAGGCCAGCCCGGCGATGATCGCGATCTCCATCAACCCGATGCCGCTGCCGAAGCCGCCGCCGAAGAGCAGCCCGCCCAGCAGGCCGCCCAGGAGGAGGCCACCGAGCATTCCGCCCATCATGCCGCCCCAGCCCGGACGCGGCTGCGCGGGAGACACCGCCGGCGACGAGGGCCGGCTGGGCGAGACGGCACCGGAGTCCGGCCGGGCCGGCGCGGTGTAGCTCCGGGAGCCACGGCTGCCGCTCGAGCTGCCGCCGCCCGCGCGGGCCCATGCTTCGGTCACGGAAAGCACCGGCAGGATCGCCAGGGCCATCAGAACGGCCAGAGCCAGGGTCCGCTTCATCGCGTGCCTCCGTCGAGTAGGGTTGTCGGGATCGGTGGGTGCTACGGGCCCAGTATACGCGGAACCTTGGCGGGTTCCAGGTGATTCCCTTCGCCCTAGTAGGGGACCGGCTCCCAGCCCCGCCGCTGGAAGTCCAAGACGCAATCCCGCTGTCGGTAGGATGGGGGACCGCACCTGGCGGTCTCTCCCGTCCGCGGATTGCGCATCGTCATGGTCTCGGGGAGGCAGGTGTAGGTCACCACGTAGGTGATGTTGGTCTTCGCATACCTCACCATGACGATGGCCGACGTCGGTGTGAGCCGGCTGAATCCGTGGCGCTCCGGCTCTTCCGCCGTGCCCCATGCCTTCGGCCATTCAGCGTCGATTGCCTTGATACAGTCTTCGACTCGCGCGTAGCTGGACAGGGGGCGGGGTGCTGCAGCGTGCTGAAACGTCTGCAGATCACCCGACTCTTCCCACAGTACCCACGCGCGTTCGGCATCAGCCGGCGTGGCGAAGGTGAGGAGGCAGAAGAGGGGGAGGAGGAGACGGGCGGTAGACATAGGGTCACTTTCTCCACCTCGATCTTGCAGCCTTCGCATTTATCCGACCAAGAGGGGTGTACGCGGAACTTTCCTCCGGCGGGCCGGTCTAAGCGGGCGACCCATACCCCGCCCCGAGCGGGTCCGGAGGAGATCATGAACCCATTTCGACGCTCGTTCCTCAAGCTGCTCGCCACCGGCGGCGCCGTCGCCGCCTCGGCCCCACCCCTCGCCCGGGCCGACCGGATCCGCCTCCTGCCCGACGGCCGCGATGCCATCGCGTCGCTCGAGATGGGCCGCAGCCCGGAGCTCGGGCGGGCCCTGGGCGGGCTCACCCTGGGCTCCGCCGCCAGCCAGGGCGGCCTCGCGGTGCTGTGGCTCCACGGCAAGGACGCCGCCGGGGCGCCCGCGCTCGAGATCCTCACCCTGGACGAGAGCCGCGCCCGCGGCGCCCTCACCGTGATCGAGCGGGCCCAGGCCAGCGTGCCGGAGCTCATGGCGGAGAACCACGGCAAGACCCACGTGCTGCTGCTGGCCGGCGAGATCCTGGTCGGAGGCAAGCAGAACCGCGTGCTGCGCGAGGACCTGCTCCTGCCGCCGCTCAGCGGGCCGCGCAACATCGCGGTGTACTGCGTCGAGCAAGGCCGCTGGAACGAGGGGCGCAAGGACTTCGACAGCCGCGGCAGCGTGGTGCAGCCGAGCGTCCGCTCCCAGGTCCTCCGCAAGGCGGAGCAGTCGCGCATCTGGTCGGGCGTCGCGGCCGCCTCGCGCAGCGCGGCGGCGCCCTCGCCGACCGGCAGCTACCAGGCGATCTACGACAAGCCCGAGGTGAAGGCGCAGCTCGACCAGGCGGCGCGTCGCTTCGATCCGGCGATGGCGCCCACCGCGGTCGGCGCCGCCGTCTTCGTGGGCCCGAACCTGGCCGGCGTGGACTGCTTCCACGCGCCCGGCCTCTTCGCGCGCGAGTGGCCCAAGCTGCTGCGCGCCTCCGCGCTCGACGCCTACGGCGTCGCCGCGGGGGCCTGGGACGAGGCGGCCGGGCGGGCGCGCACCGACGGCCTCCTGCGCGCGGCCGCGCGCGTCGAGGGCGGCGCGCGCGGGAGCGTGGGGGCCGGGCGGCTCTTCGAGTTCACGCTGGACGGCCGGCGCGGGGCCGCCCTGCTCTTCGAGGGCCAGGCGATCCACGTCGCGATCCTGTGAGCCATGCGCGCGGCCGGCTGCTTTGACCATCGAGCGCGCGCGCGTATGATGCGGGCACACGCCGAGCCGCGGCAGCGGGGCCGGGCCCGCCGCATTCTGCCGGCGGGCCAAGGAGGCCACTCATACGATGGCGGCGAGATTGCCCTACCTCGATCGGGCCCAGGTCGGTCCCGAGGTCCAGTCGGTCTTCGATACGCTGCAGCAGGCGAGCGGGCGCGTGCTCAACTTCTACCGGCTCATGGCGCACCACGCGCGGTCGGTGGCGCCCTTCCTCGTCTGGTACCCGCAGCTCCGCGAGGGCTCGCTCGACCTCAAGCTCCGCTATCTGGCCTACGTCCGCGCGTCGCAGCTCAACCGCTGCGGCTACTGCGTCACCCACAACGGGGCCGCCGCGCGCCGCGTCGGCGTTGGCCGGGAGCAGCTCGACGCGCTCCCCGACTTCGAGGAGAGCCCGCTCTTCTCGGATCTCGAGCGGCTGGTGCTCCGGTACGCGGAAGCGATGACCGTCCGCGTCCAGGTCGAGCCCGACCTCGTCGAGACGCTCCGGAAGCATCTCGACCCCGAGGCCCTGGTCCAGCTCACGCTCTCCATCGCCGCCGCCAACTTCACCAACCGCTTCAACGAGGCGCTCGGCACCGAGATCGAGTCCCGGTGAGCGCGCCCCGTCACCGGCACTGCATGGCGTGCGGCGCCCGCCTGCGGGCCGCGCGCCAGGACGGCTTCCGGCGGTGGCGCTGCCCGCGCTGCGGGTGGATCTTCTACGACAACCCCGTGCCCGCCACCGTGGCCATCGTGGTGGGGCCGCGCGGCCTCCTGCTGTGCCGGCGGGCCGCGGCGCCGTTCGCGGGCTACTGGGACCTGGCCGGCGGCTTCCTCGAGGCGGACGAGACGCCGGAGCGCGGGCTGCGCCGCGAGCTCCGCGAGGAGCTGGGCGCGCGCATCGCGCGGGCGCGCTTCCGCGGCTTCGTGCCCGATCGCTACGGCCCCGGCGGCTTCCCGGTGCTGGGGATCGTTTACGAGGTGCGCGTGGCCGGACGCATCACCCCGGGGAGCGACGTGAGCGAGGTGCGCTGGGTCAAGCGCGACGCGATCCCCTGGCGGCGGCTCGGCTTCGCCTCGATCCGTCGGGCGCTGCGCGACTACCTGCGGGGCGGCGACCAGAAGATCACGTTGCGGTGACCCGGCTCGTGCCGGAGCACGAGCACCAGGTTGCGGGTGAGATGGCCGAAGGTGGCCACCGCGGCGAGCGCGAGCACGACACCGCCCACCGGCACCGGCACCGGCGCGCCGCCCGCGCCGCCGAGACGCCACGCGAGGCCCACCACGACCGCGCCCAGCCCCAGCGTGAACTCGAGGCACGTGCGCAGCTCGCCGGGATGCGGATCGGGCGTGGCCGCCGCGCGCGGCTCGCCCAGCGCCAGGCGCGCCAGATCGCGCGCGAGCCCCGCGCCGAGGAGCGCGACGCCCGCGTTGACGAGCATCATCGGCCGGGTGAGCGCGACGAGCCGCTCCGGCCACGCCACCAGCAGCACGAGTCCCGCCACGAGCGCGGCGAGGTCGAGGAGGCGCTCGACCTGGGCGACGCGATGCTCCACGGGGCGGCGCTCCACGCCTCCATGCTGGCACAGAGCAAGCGTTGCGCTGTCCGAACTCTGACGCGGCTGCCGTCGCGCTGACGATCCGGGGCCGAGCGCGGGGAGACAATTCCCCGCAATTCCAGCCCTTTGCGACCCATCGGTCGTGGCATGCCCCATGCCTTGAAGGCACCCATCGAAGCATGACGGCCCGAGCCGATCAGAGCGGCACAAAGGAGCAACCCATGGCGCAGACCGAGGACGTGCTGGCCGAGTACGTGGAACGGCTGTTCGCGAAGGCGAGCCTGCTGAGCCTGGCGGTGCTGGGACATGGGCGCCTGCTGGAAGACGGCTGCCTGCAGCCGGACGGCAACCGCCTCGACCAGCTCCAGTCCCTGGCCACCGAGCTCGAGTTCGGCCTCGGCATGATCCACGACCGGCTCACCGAGCATCACGAGCTCGCCTGAGGGGACGGCCCATCGTGACGTCGCGCATCGCTCGCGTCCTCGTGGTGGCCCTCGCGCTGCTGCCGCTCGGCTGCGCGCGCCCCGTCGAGCCCGCTCGGGTGGCCGCGGTGACCGCGCCCGCGCCCGCTCCGGCCCCGGCGCCCGCGCCCACCTGGCCGGACGCGGCGCCGGCGCCCGATCTCCCCACGCCCGAGGCCTCCGCGGAGACGTTCGTCGCGCGGGAGGAGCTCCCCGACGTGCACTTCGCCTCGGGCGAGATCCACGTCGAGCGGCGGGACCTCGCGGCGCTCGACGCCGCCGCCGCCTGGCTGCGGGCCAACCCGAGCCAGCTCGTGATCGTCGAGGGCTACACCGACGCGGCCGGGCCGCGCGCCGCCAACCTCGCGCTCGCCCAGCGGCGCGCGCGATGGGTGATGGACTACCTGGTGACGAAGGGCGTGCCCTCGGAGCGGATCACCGCGGTCGCGCGCGGCGAGGCCGGCCTCCTCTGCGCGGACCGGTCGGCCGCGTGCCAGAGCCGGAACCGGCGCGCGCACTTCCTGGTCCGCGAGAGCGGTCCGGTCCAGCTCAGCGCGTCGCCCAGCCGCTGAGGCACGCGAGCGCGTCCGCCCGGCCGCGCGTGAGCGCCCGGGCGATTCCGTCCTGATCGAAGTCGAGCGGCCGCAGCGCCAGCGGCGCCGACGGCTGCAGCAGGTGGACCTCCACCCCCGGGAACTTGAGCCGGGCCAGCTCCACGTCCCGCTGGATCTGGTGGATCATCCCCATCTCGAAGGCCTCCTCGAGCGCGCGCCGCATCGTGGTGGGCGGCGCGCCGCGCTCCTCGGGCGCATAGCTCATCACCACCACCGCCCGCGCGACGCCCGGCTCCGCGGCGAGCGCCTCCAGCACCGGCGCGCGGCCGGTCAGCCCGCCGTCCACCAGGAGCGCGCCGCCCACGTCCACCGAGGGGAACGCGCCCGGCACCGCGGCCGCCGCCATCAGGGCCTCGCGGGTGATGGTCCGGTTGTCGAAGAGGCGCGGCTCGCGCCGGGCCAGGTCGGTCGTGACCACGAGGAGCCGCACCGGCGAGGCGCGGACACGGTCGAGATCGAGCGAGGCGTCGATCAGCTCGCGCAGCGGCTGCGGGTCGAAGAGGGAGCCGGCGCGATCCAGCGCGAGCAGGGTGAGCCAGCCCGGGAGCAGCCCCGCGAAGAACACCGAGGTGCGGAGCGCGTAGACCCGATCGCGCGAGAGGCCGCGCCACAGCGCCTCCAGGCGATCCATGCGGCCGTCGGCGATCATGGCCGCGTTCAGCGCGCCCGCGGAGGAGCCGGCCACCAGCCGGATCGGCAGGCCGCGCTCCACCAGGGCCGCGGCGACGCCCGCCTCGTAGGCACCCTTGGCCCCGCCGCCCGAGAGCACGAGCGCGGTGGGCGCGTCGAGCGGGCGCCCCGACGCCCCGCACGGAAACGCGGCGACGGAGCCGGCGCCCAGGGCGGGGCCGAGCAGAGCGAGCAGGAGGAGCCGCGCGGCCGCGGAGGGCAGAGGCATGGCCCGGCTCTTACACCGAGCCGGGCCCGCGCGTCAATGACCGAGCGTGGGACTAGCGGGTGGACGCGACCTCGGGCTGGCGGTCCAGCATCATCCGCACGCGCCGCGAGAGGTACTCGATGGTGAACGGCTTCGTGATGACTGGGCCGATCAGGTCGAGCCCCTCCTTCACGAGGAAGTCGCGGTCGTAGGCGGACATGAACATCACCTTCAGGCCGGGCAGTAGCGCGGTGAGCCCGGCCGCGAGCTCGCAGCCGCTCATGCCCGGCATCATCACGTCAGACAGGAGCAGGTGGATCGGCCCGGGGTGCTCGGCCGCGACCCGGATCGCGTCGGGGCCGTCCACCGCCTCGAGCACGCGATACCCGTCACCGGCCAGCACGTCGCGGGCGAGGACCCGCACCCAGGGATCGTCGTCGACCACCAGGATGGTGCGCATCAGCTGGCCCGCCGCCGCCGGACGCGCGCCTGGATCTTCTCGGGCGTCGCGGCGAGCCGCGCGTCGCTCTCCGCACGCTTCGCGCGCAGCCGCTGCAGCCAGACCGGCCGCGGCATGGGGGTCACCCGGACCGCGCAATCCACGACCGAGGTGCCGAGCGTGACGGAGGCCTTCTCCGAGCGCTCGCGGTTGAGCCAGGACTCGAGCGGATAGAACTCGACGCTGCCGCAGGTCGGGCAATGCCGGAACATGGCCGAGTCGAACACGGTATTGCAATCGAGCTCCATGCAGAGCTTGGCGAAGCGTAGATCGATGCGCGGCAGTTCTCGCTGGAAACTCATCCGATCCTCCCGTGGTGGCGTCTCGCGCCCCACTATCTCTGTGACCAGGCAGGCCGGAGAGCCCGGGGCCGGTACAACCCGCCGGTGGAGAAGGGACCGACATGTTATCCCGTCCACCGCGCTCCCCGACCTGCCTGATCCGTACGCGGTCCTAGGGGCAA
>Ga0255310_10000270_pt1 | contig 11428 bp, 11 predicted proteins | sample EtOH1_T0_E1_meta_FD_201359 | JGI IMG/M metagenome (GOLD analysis project Ga0255310, IMG submission 201359) | Sandy soil microbial communities from University of British Columbia, Vancouver, Canada - EtOH1_T0_E1 | ecosystem: Engineered > Artificial ecosystem > Sand microcosm > Unclassified ...
GCATCCGCTGGCGGCGATCCAGATGGGCCTGATCTACGTCAATCCCGAAGGCCCGGGCGGCAACCCCGATCCGCTGCAGTCGGCGCGCGACATCAAGATCACTTTCGAGCGCATGGCGATGAACCATGAGGAAACGGTCGCGCTGACCGCCGGCGGCCACACGTTCGGCAAGGCGCACGGCGCCGGCGACCCGAGCCTGGTCGGCGCTCCGCCGGAGGGAGCGGATCTCGCGCTCCAGGGTCTCGGCTGGAGCAGCGGCCACGAAAGCGGCGTCGGCGAGCACACTATCACCAGCGGCATCGAGGGATCGTGGGTGAACACCCCGACCCAGTGGTCGGAGAATTATTTCCGCCTGCTGCTCGACTATGAGTATCGGCTGGTGAAGTCGCCCGCCGGCGCGCAGCAGTGGCAGCCGATCGACCAGAAGCCGGAGGACATGGCCCCGGCCGCGCACGACCCGTCGAAGCGGGTGCCGACGATGATGACCACCGCCGATATGGCGCTCAGGGAGGACCCGGAATTCCGCGTCATCTCGGAGAAATTCCGCAACGACCATGAAGCGTTCAAGGACGCCTTCGCGCGCGCCTGGTTCAAGCTCACCCATCGCGACATGGGTCCCAAGGTCCGCTACCTCGGCCCGGAGGTTCCTGAGGAGGATTTGATCTGGCAGGACCCGGTTCCGGCCGGGACCAAGCCGTCCGACGCCGACGTCGCCGCGTTCAAGGCGAAGATTCTCGACGCCGGCCTGAGCATCGGCCAGCTGGTCAAGACCGCCTGGGCGTCGGCCTCGACCTACCGCAAGTCCGATCATCGCGGCGGCGCCAACGGCGCCCGCATCCGCCTCGCCCCGCAAAAGGACTGGGCGGTCAACGAGCCCGCGGAACTGGCGAAAATCCTGTCCAGGATCGACGAGCTGCGTGGGCCCCTGTCGATGGCCGACGCGATCGTGCTGGCGGGCACGGCGGCGGTCGAGAAAGCGGCGCGCGACGCCGGCTTCGCGGTCGAGGTCCCGTTCACCGGCGGGCGCGGCGATGCGACCCAGGACTGGACCGACGTCGAGAGCTTCGACGTGATGGAGCCCGCGGCCGACGGCTTCCGCAACTATCTTAAGACCAAGCACAGCGTGAAGACCGAGGAACTGCTGCTCGACCGCGCCGCGCTGCTCGGCCTGTCGGGGCCCGAGATGACGGTGCTGGTCGGCGGCCTGCGCGTCCTCGGCGCCAACCACGGCGGCTCGAAGCACGGCGTGTTCACCGACCGCGTCGGCCAGCTGACCAACGACTTCTTCGTCAATCTGCTCGACATGGATACCGTGTGGGAAGTGGTCGATACCAGCGCCGACGAGGAGTTCATCGGAAGCGACCGGGGCGGCAAGCAGGAGAAATGGCGCGCCACCCGCACGGACCTGATTTTCGGCTCCAACTCGCAGCTACGGGCGACCGCCGAAGTCTATGCCGAGCATGGCCATGAGGAGAAATTCGTGCGCGACTTCGTGCACGCGTGGACCAAGGTCATGAACGCAGACCGCTTCGACCTGCCGCAGGACGCGAAGCTCGCCGAGCCGATCGGCATCGCCGAGCCGGCTCTGGCGAAATAATCGAGACGGAATAAGCACCCGCCGCCGGGGGTCCTCCCCTCCAGCCCCCCGGCGGTCGAAGCTTGATGGTCTGGACCTTAGGCCGGCGGCCCTTTCAGGCCCGGCACGAGGTCGCGGACGATTTGCTTGAGAGTCCGGGCGAGCAGCTGGAACTCGCTTTCGCGCAGGCTCGAGCGGCGCCAGATCAGCGCGATCCTCCGGAAACCGTGATCGGAGCGCAGTGGTTTGGCGTCGACCCGGGTGCCGTCGAGGATGCCGGCCTCGATCGCCATCGCTGGGATGAAGGTCAGGCCGAGGCCGTTGTCGACCATCTGGACAAGAGTGTGGAGCGAGGTGCCCATCATCGCCGCGTGGGCGCGCAGGTCCGGCCGATTGCAGGCCGACAGCGCATGGTCCTTGAGGCAGTGCCCGTCCTCGAGCAGCAGCATGCGGTTCTCGTCAATAGCGGCGATTTCGATCGTCGCCCCCTCGGGAGCCTCGCCGCGCGGGAAAGCGACGAACAAAGGGTCGTCGAACAGGGCTGCGGAATCGACGTCGCCGCAGCCGTAGGGGAGCGCGAGCAGCACGCAATCGAGCTGGCCACGATGCAGCGCCTCGCACGCCGCCTGGCTGGTTTCCTCGCGCAGGTACAGCTTGAGGCTCGGCCACTCGCGCCGCAGGCGGGGCAGCATCGCCGGCAGCAGGAAGGGCGCGATGGTCGGAATAACGCCCATCCTGAGCTCGCCGTGGAGCGGCTGACCCTCGGCCCGGGCGAGCTCGGCCAGCTCGTCCGCCTCGCGCAGCACGCGGACCGCCTTGTCGGAGATCTTCTCGCCGAGCGTGGTGAAGCGGACGACGCGGCGGGTGCGCTCGACCAGGGTGACACCGAGCAGCGTCTCGAGCTCGCGCAATCCGGCGGAAAGCGTCGACTGGGTGACGTAGCAGGCGGCCGCGGCCTTGCCGAAGTGACCGTGCTCGCGAAGCGCGACCAGATATTGGAGCTGCTTGATGGTCGGCTGGTAAGTGGTCATCGGCTCTCTCGATCAATTCCGCCGGAATAAGCGTCTCCGACAATTGACGCCAGAGCGGCGCTTCAGCTGGGTCCGGTCAGCTGAGCGCCCGATAGAGCCCGTAAACGCTGGTCGCCGTGAGCAGCGCGCCGACGAAGGTCAGCAGTGAATCGGGGTTGACCCGCTTGGTGATCCACGCGCCGAACGGGGCGGCGAGGACCCCGCCGATCAGCAGGCCGACGGTGGCGACGGTGAACGCCTTCCAGCCCAAGGCGGCGATGAACGTCGCCGAGATGGTCACGGTGAGGAAGAATTCCGCGGTGTTGACGGTGCCGATGGTCTTTCGCGGGTTGCTGCCCTGGACCAGCAGGTTCGAAGTGACGATTGCGCCCCAGCCGCCGCCGCCGGCCGCATCGAGGAAGCCGCCGACGAGCCCCAGCGGCGAGACGATTTTCGGCCGCCGTTCGGTGTGGCGGTGCATGACGCCGCGATAGAACAGGTAAAGGCCGAGGGCGCACAGGTAGCTGAGGACGATCGGCTTGGCGGTCGAGGCGTCGACCTGAGTCAGGACATAGGCGCCGAGCACCCCGCCGATCACGCCCGGGATGACGATCCGCAGGAACAGCCGCCAGTCGACGTTCCCGTGGGCGACATGGCTGATCCCCGATACCGCGGTCGTGAACGTCTCTGCGGTGTGCACGCCGGCCGACGCCGCCGCCGGCGGCACCCCCATGCTGATTAGCAGCGTGCTCGAAATCTGCCCGAACGCCATGCCGAGCGCGCCGTCGACGAGCTGGGCGGCAAAGCCGATCGCCGCGAAGGTCAGGAGCAGCGTCGGATCGGCGAATATTGATGGAAAGATGTCGCCCTCCGCCCCTTCAGCTGCGCGCGAAATGCCGAACCGGCGACCGGTCCGCAAGCGAAACTGATCGCGGCGCGCTCGGACCGGCTGGCAATTCGGGCGGCTCGCACCTAGATTGAGGCGAGTTAGAACACGGGATTGGGAGCAAGGGGTTCGCGTGGCTTCAGGGCTTGTTGATTATCTGGACTCGGTCAAGTCCCGTGATCCGGCGGCACGGTCCCGCTGGGAGGTGTTGCTGTATCCGGGCGTGCTCGCGCTCGGCATGCACCGCATCGGTCACTGGCTGTACGGCGGCCAGCTGTATTTCCTCGCCCGCGCCGTCAATCATCTGGCGCGCTTCCTGACCGCGATCGACATTCACCCGGGCGCGCTGATCGGCCGCAACTTCTTCATCGACCACGGCTTCACGGTGATCGGCGAAACGGCCGAGATCGGCGACGACGTCACCATCTACCAGAGCGTCACCCTGGGCGGCACCAACCCGTCGACCGGCGTCGGCGGCAAGCGCCACCCGACATTGGGCGACCGGGTCGTGATCGGGTCGGGCGCCCAGATCCTCGGGCCGGTGGTGATCGGCGACGGGGCCAAGGTCGGCGCCAACTCGGTCGTTACCAAGGACGTCGCCGCCGGTGCGACGGTGGTCGGCATTCCCGCCAAGCCGGTGCCGATCGACTCGGTCCACTACAGCCCGGGCTTCATTCCCTACGGCACGCCGTGCGGCGAGGACGTCGATCCATCCCGCGTCGGGATCGCCGAGCTCGAGCGCGAGGTCAAAGAGCTCAAGCGCGAGGTCGCCGCGCTCAAGCGGGCGCGCCTGAACGCGGGCAAGGAGCCGGCTCCGAAGGCGAAAAGCGCTTGAGCGTCATCGCGCCGTTCCCGAACCCGCGGGACCGGCGCCTGATCGCCACCTTCGACCGCCGCGAGCTGACCCGCATCCTCGATCTCTACGGGCGCATGGTCGCCGCCGGCCACTGGCGCGATTATGCGCTTGGTTTCTCCCCTGACGCCGCCGTCTTCGCGGCGTTCCGGCGCAGTGCCGAACGGCCCGAGATCCGGATCGAGAAACGCCCCGCGCTGCGGCTGAAGCAGGGGGCGTTCGCGCTGGTCGGTGAACATGGCCTGGTGCTCAAGCGGGGCCAGGAACTTGGGCTTGTCCTGGCCCCCCTCGAGCGCCGGCTCATGCGGCTGGTTGCGGAGTAGCGTTCGTCCGGTTGAGGATCGGCAGCCGCTCGCGCAGGCCGGTCGGCAAGGGCTTCACCACCGCCGAGCGGGCCTGGTGCCAGAAGGCCGACAGCAGCAGCAGCGCCGAGCCGATCACCAGCGCGGTCAGGGCGACGTTCAACTGGACCGCCCCGAACCGCTCGAACAGGTCGGACAGCGCCCACAGCACGTAGGCCAGGGCCGAGACCAGCAGCGCCCGGCGGTCGATCGCCAGCGCGGTGATGCCGATGACGACGTAAAGCAGGATGACGACGAAGCCTTCGCCGATCGTCGCGTTGCCGTCGTTGAGCCCGAGCAAAGTGAAGACCGGATGGACGATCATCGGCGCGGCCAGCAAATGGAGCCAGAAGGCGACGTCGGAACGGCGCGTGATGCGGGCCCGGTCGGAACCGTCCCACCACATCGCGAACAGGAACGTGCCGATGCCGAGCAGGAGCACGAACGCGAGGATCACGTTGCGCGCGTTTTCGGCATTGTCGCCGAGCGCCGCGACCAGCAGGCCGACGGCGATCGCGGACACCGAGGCGGCGCCGGCGGCGACCGTGATCGGCACCCGGAAACGCTTCCAGTGGAGCCACGCCGCGGCCGCGGCAACTGCGCCCGAGATTGCAGCGACCACGCCGCCGAGCGCCGGATTGTTGTCGAACGCATCGGGGCCGATGGCCAGCACGGTGCCGAACGCGGCGGTCGCGAACACGCCGCCGACGAAAGCCAGCAGCAACAGGATCGAGGGCAGGGCCATGCGCCGCTTGGCGGTGAAGAACAGTGCCAGCCCCCAGGCCGTCGCGGCCACCGCCAGCGGGCCGGTCGGGGAGGGGCCGTCGCCGTCGATCGCCAGGCCGAGGCCCTGGCCGATCTGGTGGCCGATCCAGGCGACCGCGAACAACAGGATCGCGGCGGCGATCGAAACGAAGATGTCGTTGAACCCGGTCAGCAGCCGGAACTGCTCCTCGTCGACGGTCGAGCTCGAATCCTGGCGCTCGACGTAGGCGCGCAGCGCGGTCGCGGCTTCGGCGGTGATCGCGCCGGCCGCGACGGCTTCATCGAGTTCGTTCTGACTGTACATTTGCAATCCTCCCACTGTCGCGCCGCCGGTAGGGCAGGTGTGTTACATTGTCAATACAGCAGCGCGCCCGCTAAGCGCTGCGGCGATGTGCAATCTCTACAGCATGACGGCGACGGTCGATGAGCTGCGGCGGATCTTCGGCCCGTTCGACGGCGACACCCAGAACCTGCCGCCGTTCGACGAAATCTACCCGGGTTACCGTGCGCCCGTACTTCTTCGAAAGCCGGATGGCGACCTCGCGTTGGACATGATGCAATGGGGTTTTCCGGGGCCGGCAGCGGCCGGCTCGCGGCCGGTGACCAATGTCCGCAACCTGTCGAGCCCGTTCTGGCGCAACGCGCTCAATGACCCCGGGCGGCGCTGCATCGTTCCCGCGACGAGCTTTTGCGAATGGACCGCCGAGCCCGATCCCGAGACCAAGCGCAAGTCCAAGGTCTGGTTCGGCCTGGCCGAGGAGCATCCGCCGCTGTTCGCTTTCGCCGGGCTGTGGCGGCCGGGGGAGGATGGGCGCTACATGGCGTTCCTGACCTGCGCGGCGAACGCGACGGTCGGCGCGGTGCACCCCAAGGCGATGCCGGTGATGCTTCGTCCCGCTGATGCCGGCCGCTGGCTCGACAGCGAGCGGGACGATGCGTGCTCGCTCGCGCAGCCGTTCGAGGATACGGCCATGCGCCGCGTGAGTTGAGGTCGTGAGAGTTCGAACAGGAGGATAAAGATGGCGAAGAAAGCAACCCCGACAAAGTCCGGCGCAGCGGCTCGCAAGCGGGCCGCAGCCAAGCCAAAAGCCAAGACGGCGCCACGCAAGCCGGCGCGGAAAACCGCGGCTCGAAAGAAGTCCGCTTCGTCGCCTCGGTCCCCGGGCAGGCGCGCGACCGACGTGACCGCGGCCGACGCGCTGTTCAAGCTCATTGAAAGTCCGCTGGTCGCCGACCTTCTCGCGGTCGGAGCGACGGCGGCGCTGGCGGCGATCGCCGAGCATCGCTTCAGCCGCAAGGGCGGGACCGGCAATGCGGTCAAGGCGGCGGGCAAGGCGGCCGCCGCGGCGATGGGGCGGCGGCTGTCGACCGAGGTCAATGAAATCAAGAAAGCGTCGAAGAAGGCTAAGGGAACCGCAAAAGCGTAAGTCGCGCGCGGCCGACATTGCGTGTCGCCTCGAGCGTCCAATCGCCCGGCTCGACCGAGTCGCCACGGGAGGTCTCGACCGCCATCCAGCCGCTTGGCCCCAGCCACGCGGCAGCAGCCACAGCACGCACCGCTGCCGTCCCCGACCCGGCGTCATAGGGCGGGTCGGCGAAGACCAGGTCGAACGGCTCGGACCGCGGCAGCGCCAGCGCCGAGCCGCCGAGCACCTGCACGCGATCGAGCGCGCCGAGTTGAGCGGCGTTCGCCTTGATCGCAGCCGCGGCTTTCGCGTCGCTCTCGACGAAACAGGCGAAAGCGGCGCCGCGCGACAAGGCCTCCAGTCCCAGGGCGCCGCTGCCGGCGAACAGGTCGGCGACTCGCAAACCGTCGAATGGGCCGAGGCGGCTCGCGAGCATCGAAAACAGCGTTTCGCGGACGCGGTCGGCGGTCGGCCGGGTCGCCATGCCCGGTGGAACCTGCAGCCGGCGCCCGCGCCATTCGCCGGCGATGATCCTCACTTGAGGCTGTTGCGGAAGTGCGCCAGCTCGTTGCGGTCGACCTCCGCGACCTCGCCCGGGTCGAGCCCGGCGAGGCTGAACGGGCCGTATCCGGTGCGGATCAGGCGCGACACCTGCAGGCCGAGAAACTCGAGGACCCGGCGCACCTCGCGGTTCTTGCCTTCGGTCAGGCTCATCTGGATCCAGCAGTTGCGCCCGGTCCGTCGTTCGAGGTTGGCGTCGATCGAGCCGTAGCGCATGCCCTCGATGGTGACGCCCTCGGACAGCGCCTCGAGCGCCGCCTGGCTGACGGTGCCGAAGGCGCGGGCGCGGTAATGGCGGGTGACGCCGGTGCTCGGCAGCTCGAGTTGGCGCTTCAATTCACCGTCGTTGGTCAGCAGCAGAAGCCCCTCGGTCATGAAATCGAGACGGCCGACCGGGATCAGCCGCGGCAGGCTCTGGGGGAGGCGGTCGTAGATCGTCGGCCGCCCCTTGGGGTCGCGGGCGGCGGTGAGCGTCGCTTGCGGCTTGTAGTATCGGAACATCCGCGCCGCGGCCGGCGGCCGCACCGCTTTGCCGTCGACGGTTACGCCGGCGAGATCGGTCAGCAGCGTCGCCGGCGTGGTCAGCTTTTCGCCGTTAAGCGCGATGCGGCCGTCGGCGATCATCCGCTCGACATCGCGGCGCGAGGCGACCCCGGCACGCGCCAAAAGCTTGGCGATCCGCTGCGGCCCGCCGTCGCGCGGCTGTGGCCGTTGTGATAAAATACGGCCGGCGCCACGGCGGCGCGGCACTCGATCTGGCTTCGTTCGTTGCGGGGGCAGGGTGATCGTCCTCGAGAAGGTGAAGATGCTGTTCGGCAAGCGCAAGCGGATCGTCAAGCGGATCCTCATCGTCGAGGACGAGCCGCTGACGGCGTTCGACAACGAGACGATGCTGATCGACGCCGGCTATGAGATCGTTGCCACGCTCGACGGCTTCGACGAGGCCCTCGCGCTGATCGAACGCGAGCAGGTCGATTTGATCCTCAGCGACCTGCGGCTGCGCAGCCACGAGACCGGCATCGACGTCGCCAGGGCGGCGAAGGAACGCGGCATTCCGACCTTGTTCGCGACTGGCCATGCGATGCCGGCGGCGGCCGATGTGGCGGTCGGCTGCCTCAAGAAGCCCTACAGCGAGCGCCAGCTGAAGGCGGCGATCGAAACCGTCGACCGGCATCTTGCGGGCCAGCGGGTCAAGCCGCGCGCGGGACTCGAGATCTTCTTACCCGGCGAGCAGTAGCGCCGCATCGGCGGATCGCGTCCCACCGTCGCCCAATCATTCATCGCAGGGCTAGGCAGGTCATGAAACCAAGCTAAGCTTAGGTCGAATACAGCCATGGAGGGGCAACAGTGGCGGCAACGGTAGCGGCAAAGCGTCCGAAGGGCTGGAGACTGCTGAAGGCGGCGCTCTCGACCCAAAAAGCCTCGACCATGCTGGCGTTCGGTTTCTCGTCGGGCCTGCCGTACGCGCTGCTGATCGGCACGCTCAACGCGTGGCTCGGCGAGGCCAATATCAATCTCGCCACCATCGGCGTGCTGTCGTGGATCGGCCTGTCGTACAGCTTCAAGTTCCTGTGGTCGCCATTGGTCGACCGCTTCCCGTTGCCGCTGCTCGACCGGCTCGGCCGCCGCAAGAGCTGGATCATCTTGTGCCAGACGGTGATGATCGCCGCTTTCGCCGGCCTTGCCGCGACCAACCCGGCGACGAACATCGGCACGTTCGCGATCTTCGCGGTGATCGCCGCGCTGGCCTCAGCGACCCAGGACGTCGCGGTCGACGCGTGGCGGATCGACGTCGCCGACGAGCAGACGCCGGTCGAATTGCTGTCGGCGATCTACCAGTTCGGCTACCGCATCGCGAGCATCGTCGGCGGCGCGCTGGCGCTGGTGCTGGCCGCGCGCATGACCTGGTCTCTGGTCTATCTGATCATGGCGGCGCTGATCGGCATCCTGATCCTCGTCACCTTGCGGGCGCCCGACACCGAGCGGCCGAGCGCCGGCGTGCTGCACGGAGCGCTGACCGAGCCCGGCGCGGTCGAGCCGCGCGCGCGCATGGTCGCGCTGGGGATCGTCGGCATCGGCTGGCTGTGGGCCATCCTGTCCATCGGTCATTTCATGGTCCTGATGCTTGGGGAAGCGACCCCCGGCCAGCCACGACCGTCGGTTGGGGACTTCACCAAGTCGACCGGACCGTGGATCATCTTTGCCACCGTGATCGTGCCGCTGATCGTCTCGGCGGTGGTCAATTGGCTCGCCCGTCACCACCGCTACGTCCTGACCGAGCCGGACACGCGCAGATCGGCCGGGCGGACGGCGATGAACCATCTCTATGTTGCGCTGGTGGTGCCGCTGTCGGAGCTCGCCGGAAGGCTCGGCTGGGGCGTGCTGATCGTCCTCGGCCTGATCCTCACCTACACGCTTTGCTACAATATCTGGTCGTCGTTCGCCTTCCCCTTCTACCTCGATTTCCTCCATTATTCGAAGGACGAGGTGGCGTTCGCGTCGAAGATCTTCGGCATTTTCATGACCATGGTCGGGATCAGCCTGGGCGGCTATCTGTTCCTCCGCATCGGGCGTATCCCGACGATCCTGATCGGCGCGATCCTGCCGGTGTTCGGCAATTTCGTTTACGCCGACCTCGCCGAGGGTGGCGGACGCATCGACATCGTCGGTCACGCGCTGTTCCTCGACCGGCTGGCGACGGCGCTGGGCTCCGACGAGCGAATGACCCGCCTGCTGCTCGCCATATCCTATGAGAACATCTCGACCGGCATCGCGGGGGCTGCGTTCGTTGCCTATCTGTCGGGCATCGTCAGCAAGAACTTCACGGCCGTTCAGTACGCATTGCTGTCCTCGCTGACCTTCCTGATCGGGTCACTGGGCCGCGGCATCGCCGGCGAGGCGTTCGACATTTATGGCTATGCCACGGTGTTCCGCTGGACCGCCGCGGCCGGTGCTTTCGCAATCCTGTTCGTGCTGCTGGAAGGGATGCGTGTCGCCGCCCAGGGACGCCGCGAGCAAGCGGACACGGCGGCGTCGGTTGGATAAAGCCTAGTCGGGGACCTGGCCGTTGGCGGCGAGCGCTTCGCCGGCGAGGTAAAGAGAACCGACGACCAGCACGCGCGCGGGCGATTTGATCGCGGTGAGCGCCTCGCCGAGCGTGGCGTGCGCGGAGCCGCCAAAGCCCATCGAATGCGCCAGTGCCGCAAGGTCGGCGGGGTCGCGGAAGTCATGATCCCCGATCGGTACCGTGTGCACCGCCGTCGCGATCCCCTGGAACGGCCGCAGCATGCCGCGCGGATCCTTGCTCGTCAGGCTGGCGAAGACCAGGACCAGCGGCAGGCCGGGGGCGAAATGGCGGCGCGCATGGTCGGCGATCGCCCGCGCCGCCGCGGGGTTGTGGCCGCCGTCAATCCACAGCTCCGATCCTGCGGGGAGAATTTGGGTCAACGGACCCGGCAGAAGCCGCTGCATCCGCGCCGGCCAGTCGGCCCAATCCATTGCCGCGCTGAGCGCGCCGGCCGGCACCTCAAGCTGATCCTGGTGGCGCAGCATGGCGACCGCGAGCGCGGCGTTCATCGCCTGGTGCCGGCCCGGCAGGCGCGGGAGGGGCAGGTCCAGCGTGCCGGCGCGGTCGCGATATCTCAGCTTGCTCCGCGATACGCTCGCATTCCAGGCTCCGCCGCGCGGCAGCCACTTCGCGCCGGCGTCATGAGCGATTTGCCCGATCCGATCGCCGATCGCCGCGGGATAAAGTTGCGTCACCAGCGGCACGCCGGCCTTGGCGATGCCGGCTTTCTCAGCCGCGATGTCGATCATGCGGCGGCCGAGATATTGCTGATGGTCGACGGCGAGATGGGCAATCCCGCAGACCAGGGGCGCGGCGACGACATTGGTCGCGTCGAGCCGCCCGCCGAGCCCGACCTCGACGATGCACGCATCCGCCGGCGTCCGCGCGAAGGCGAGGTATGCCACCGCCGTGGAGACTTCGAAAAAGCTCGCATCGATCCCGTCGCCGGCGTCGAGCACCTCG
>Ga0255310_10000271_pt1 | contig 11425 bp, 14 predicted proteins | sample EtOH1_T0_E1_meta_FD_201359 | JGI IMG/M metagenome (GOLD analysis project Ga0255310, IMG submission 201359) | Sandy soil microbial communities from University of British Columbia, Vancouver, Canada - EtOH1_T0_E1 | ecosystem: Engineered > Artificial ecosystem > Sand microcosm > Unclassified ...
CCTCGCGGTCCATACACCGATCACCGCGGCGTCGGTGTTCGGCGGGGTGGGGATGGGGCCCCAGGAGCACGCTTTCCGAAGCGGCGCGGACGTGATCATCGCGACGCCGGGCCGGCTGCTGGATCACTTCCGGATGCCCTACGCCAAACTGTCCGGCCTCGAGTACCTGGTGCTGGACGAGGCCGACCGGATGCTCGACATGGGCTTCCTGCCGGACATCCGGCGGGTGCTCCGGCACATTCCGGCCAAGCGGCAGACGCTGTTCTTCAGCGCCACCATGCCGCAGGAAATCCTCAAGCTCACCCAGGAGATGCTCAAGCAGCCGGTCACCATCAACATGGAGCGCAAGTCGGCGCCGGCGATCGGGATCACCCAGGCGGTGTACCCGGTGCCCCAGGAGCTCAAGTCGGTGCTGCTGGTCGAGCTGCTCAAGCGGGGCGAGCTCCGCGAAGCCCTGGTGTTCACCCGTACCAAGCACCGGGCCAACCGGCTCCAGGCCCATCTGGTGAAGCAGGGCATCAAGGCGGAGCGGATCCACGGTAACCGGAGCCAGACCCAGCGGACCGAGGCGCTGGCGGGGTTCAAGGGCGGGAAGTACCGGGTGCTGGTGGCCACCGACATCGCCGCGCGCGGCATCGACATCGAGGCGCTGGGCCACGTGGTCAATTTCGACGTCCCCATGGCGCCGGACGATTACATCCACCGGGTGGGGCGCACCGCGCGGGCCGAAGCCACCGGCGACGCCTTCACCTTCGTGGCGCCGGAGGAAGAGGGCGAGCTGCGCCAGATCGAGCGCGCGGTCGGCAAGCGGCTCCCCCGGGTGATCCTCCCCGATTTCAACTATGCGGCCCGCGCCGAGGCCAGGCTGGAGATCCCGCTGGCCGAGCGAATCGCCGCGATCCGGGCCAAGAAGGCGGAAGACCGGGCCCGCGCCAAGGTCAAGGCCGATCGGAAGGCCCGGGGAGGGCGACCGGGTTAGATTTAGGGGTCCCCGACCGACGTGAAGGCAGGATGAGCGCTTACAAGATCGAGCAGAAGCGGCTGGTGCACCGGGGCCGCGAGTTCCACTTTGTGTCGTACGAAGGCGTGCTGGCCAATCCCTCCAAGTCGGTCCCGGCCGCACCGGCCGGATGGTACCTGATGCAGAGCGGGAAGCGGATTTCGGTCATGCCCCAGGTTCTGGACCAGTCGCCCGAAGCGGTGGACGAGTCGCTGATCAAGTGGCTGGACCGGCATGTGTTCGGATAGGAGCCATCAGCCATCAGCCGTCAGCCTTCAGTCGCTGATGGCAGAAGGCTGAAGGCTGAAGACAACCAACAAGCGCGAGGGTCTTGAATGAGCAAACGTGACGACCAGCGAATCGCCGCCCTGGTCAAGAAGAACACCGCGAAGGTGGCGAATCCCAAGGTGGACCGGTCGGCCCAGTACGACGACACCCTCAAGACCAAGTCCGCAGAGCAGGACCACGAGACCAAGCGGTTCTTCAAGGAGATGAAGAAGCGGGAGTTCTAGCCGGCGTGCTGGCCTATACCTTCTGGCACTGGAAGCGGCCCGAGGTTTCGTCCGAATCGTACGAGGCCCGTCAGCGCGACTTCCAGGCGACCCTGGCCGCACATCCACCGAATGGATTCCTGTACGGCAGCACGGTCCGCCTTCAGGGGGCTCCGTGGGCGGCGGAAGGCCGCACCGCCTGCGAAGACTGGTATCTGGTGCGGGACATGGCCTCGCTGGACTCCCTCAACCAGGCCGCAGTGACCGCGGCACGGCAGGCTCCCCACGATGCCGTGGCCCAGCTCGCCGCGGGCGGCATCGCGGGTCTCTACCGGCTCCGGGCCGGCACTCCGATCTTCCCTCCTCGGCTGGCCACCTGGTTCGGAAAACCGACCGGAATGAGCTACCCCGCGCTGTTCGAGGCGCTCGCGCCGATGGTCGCGGCCGCCCCGGCCGCGCTCTGGATGCGGCAGATGACGCTGGGGCCCACTCCCGAATTCTGTCTCCACAGCTACGAGCCGGCAAAGCTTCCCCCCGGGTTTTCGGGGCTCGCGCTGCCGCTGACACCGGTCTGGACCGGCAAGGCCCCGTGACGAAACGCATGCTGGTCTCCGACCCGGTCGAGCATTACGTGGAGGGTTTCGGCTCGAGGGAGACCCCGGTGCGGCAGCGGCTGCGGGCCGAAACCGCGAAGCTGCCCCAGGCGGGCATGCAGATCGGGTCGGATCAGGGCGCGTTGATGGCGCTGCTGATCCGGCTCACCGGCGCGCGCCGGGCGCTCGAGGTCGGCACCTTCACCGGCTACAGCGCCCTGGCGGTTGCGGAGGCGCTGCCCCCGGACGGGCGGCTCGTCACCTGCGACATCAGCGAGGCGTGGACCGCCATTGCCCGGCGCTACTGGCGCGAAGCGGGACTGGACGGCAAGATCGAACTCCGGTTGGGGGATGCCCGGAGCACGCTGGCGGTCCTCCGCCGGGAAGCGGGCGACGGGAGTTTCGACTTTGGGTTCATTGACGCCGACAAGTCCGGCTACGATCACTATTACGAAGCCTGTCTCCACCTGGTGCGTCCCGGCGGGCTGATCCTGATCGACAACGTCCTGTGGAGCGGCAAGGTCGCCGATCCGGAGGTGCAGGATCCCGATACGATGGCGATCCGGCAGCTCAACGCGAAAATCGCGGCCGATGCGCGGGTGGAGGCGTGCCTGCTAACGGTGGGCGATGGAGTGATGCTGGTGAGACGGCGGTAAGACGCAAGGACGCAAAGAGGCAAGGAGGCAAGGAGGCAAGGAATGGCGTCGATTTGGGAGGAGGAGGCGCGGAACGAGCTGCTCAATCGGCTCGACCGGCTCACGGCGGAGGCTCCCGCGCGCTGGGGGAAATTCAATTGCCCTGCGATGATGGCGCACCTCAACGACGCCCTCCGGATGCCGCTCGGGGAGGTGATCGCGCCCATGAAGAAACTGCCAATCCGGTTCTTCCCGCTGAAGCAGCTGGTCATCTACTACCTCCCCTTTCCCAAGGGGGTTCCCACTTCCCCGGTGCTGCTGGAGCGCTGCGATGAGGCGGTGTTCCAGGACGAGGTTCAGGCCTTCCGGCAGATCCTCGACCGGCTGGCCAGACGCTCCATGGAAACCTCGTGGCCGAGGCACCCTGCCTTCGGCAGGATGAGCCGCCGGGCGTGGGGTGTGCTGGGCTACCGGCACGTGGACCATCACTTCACCCAGTTCGGCGTGTAACGACCGGGAAACCCGGCGCTTGCCGGGAGCAGATTCGGGCGCTACATCATGGAGTCCCGCGCGGGAGTCCTGCATGACGGCCCCGGCTGCAACCGAACTCGCCTATCACATCCCGGCCGACGCGGGGCTCGGGCACGCCCACCTCAAGGTGAGTGACCTGCCCCGCGCGCTCGAGTTCTATTGCGGCGTCCTGGGGTTCTCGCTGGTGGCGCGCTACCACGATTCGGCCGCGTTCCTCGCGGCCGGCGACTACCACCACCATCTCGGCCTCAACACCTGGGAGAGCCAGGGCGCTTCCCCCCCGCCGCCCCATCACACCGGCCTCCACCACCTGGCGATCCGCTATCCCACCCGGAGCGATCTGGCGGTCGCGGTGCGCCGGGTCCTGGCCGCGGGCGTGGTGCTGAGCGGCGCGTCTGACCACGGCGTCAGTGTCTCGGTATACCTCTCCGATCCCGACGGCACCGGACTGGAACTGACCTGGGATCGCCCGGTCGGCGAATGGCGCCATACTGCGGACGGAAGTCTGGAGTACCGGGTGGAGGACGAGCTGGATATCGAGGGGCTGCTGGCCGAAGCGTAGGAGGAGGCAAGGAGGCAAGGAGGCAAGGAGGCAAGGAGGCAAGGAGGCAAGGAGGCAAGGTATCTTACTTTGCCACTTTGCCACTTCGCCTCCTTGCCACTTTGCCTCCTTGCCTCTGAGTCCAATGAACCCCACAATCCGACTTCTTGCATGCACCTACCAGCCCCGCCGGGGCCAGGCCTGGCATGGGGGCCCCACTCCGGTGGGGGCGCTCCGGGGGGTAACCCCGGCCGTGGCGCGGTGGCGCCCGGCCCGGGGCCGCCACACCATCTGGGAGTTGGCGCTCCACGCCGCCTACTGGAAGTATGCGGTGCGGCGCCGGCTGCTGGGCGCCGACATTCCTCATTTCTCCCGTTCTCCGGCCAACTGGCCCGCCATGCCCGATCCCGCCAATGCACGGGCCTGGGCGCTGGACCGGGATCTCCTGGCGGTCGAGCATCAGCTCCTGCTGGAGACCATCGAGGACTTTCCCGCCCGGCTGCTGGGCCGCTCGGCGGGCGGGCGGAAGCGCTGGACCTGGGGGGATCTGATCATCGGGATCCTGATGCATGACGCCTATCATGCCGGGCAGATTCAGATCATGAAGCGGCTGTGGGCCAGCAGGTAGCTCCCGCCGCCGCGGCCCCGCGTCCGGCCATCATCTCTCCCCTGATCGACGCGCTGTGCGTCGGGGGATTGTCGCTGCTGCTCCTGCTCCCCTTGCTGCTGAGCGGCCGAGCCGACTTGGTCATCGTCGGAGTGGGGATGCAGGCCTGGATCGCGGCGCTGGTCAACATGCCGCACTTCATGGCGTCCTACCGGCTGGTCTACCGGGACCGGGAGACCATCAACGCCCACCGGTGGGCGGCGATCTACGTCCCGCTCATTCTGATCGGGTACATCGTCTTCGCGGTGTGGCAGAGCCGGGAGACCGATCTCTACGTCTCCATTCTGATGACGGTGCAGGGCGGCTACCTGGCATGGCACTATACCGGCCAGGCCTGGGGGATGATGGCCACCTTCACCTATCTGGACGGCCGCTCCTTCCAGCCGGTCGAGCGGCGGCTGATCCGGGGCGGGTTGTATCTGTTGCTGGCGTGGCACGTCGCCTGGTTTTTCCGCTGGGGCTTCGGCAACACCCGGTTTGCCCCGCTGCTGGAGTCGCTCTATTTCATTCTGTCGGTCCTGAGCGTCGTCGCGCTGGTCTCCGGCGTGGTGGGGCTCGGGGTGATGAAGGCACGGACCGGGCGATTCCCGCCGGCCAAGGCGCTGATCGCCTGGGGGGCGATTTTCGTCTGGTATGCCGCGATGGCCCGGGACCCCCGGGCCATCTTCTGGGTGCAGATTGCCCACGCCGTGCAGTACCTGATGTTTCCGGTCCGGGTGGAGATCAACCGGACCCGCCGGAGCGGATCGGGCCGGTCCCGACTGGCGACCCACATGACGGTGTATCTCATCGTGCTGCTTGCCGTGTCGGTGGCCATGGCCGTCTGGATCCCGGCCCGGGCCATGGACGTGGTGGCCGATTGGCTGGGCCGCCGCCCCGGGGAAGTCACCGCGCTCTCGCTGCTCGCCTTCCTCAACGTCCATCACTACTTCACCGATGGCGTCATGTGGAAGCTGCGCAATCCGGCGGTGCGTGAGGACCTGTTCGGGCACCTGGCCGCCCGGGAAAGCGCGGTACCGGCGGCCTCCGGTCCCCCTCCGGGCAAATCCCGGCGCGCCCGGCGGGAGCGCCGCGCGGGGTAGCTCCCTATCTTGAAAAGCATGCGACGCCAGGTCTTCGCCCTCCTGGGGGCGGCTCTCGCCTGCAGCTCTCCGACCGAGCCCAACGTTCCGACGCTCGAGTTCGAAGAGGGCATCGTGTTCGGGATTCCTACCCTGCCCACGAGGGTGATCGCGGAGCCCCGTACCCTGCTGGTGACCGGGGTCATCCAGACCCCGACGGCCGGCTATTCCCTGTTCGGGACCCTCACGATTCTAGGACCCCACGTGCTGCGCCTCGACATCGACGCGTACGAAACCATTGAGGGATTGTCCTTCCTCAGTCAGAATTATTTCCGGGCACGGGTCCGCAACCTCCCCAGCGACGATTTCCTGATCGAAGTGTATCACACCAAGCACACTACGCCGGATGCGGCGCCGATCCGGGTGTACAGCGGGACGGTGCGGATTCCATGACACGGTTCGCCGACCATTTTTCCCGCGACTCGGTCGCCTACGCCAGATTCCGCCCCGGCTATCCGCCCCAGCTCTTCGCGTGGCTGGCATCGCTGCCGGCGAACCGCTCGGTTGCCTGGGACTGCGGCACCGGCACCGGCCAGGCCGCGGCGCTGCTCACCCCGCATTTTGAACTGGTCATCGGGTCGGATCCCAGCCGGGCCCAGCTCGCCGCCGCCGACCGGACCTCGGGCGCCTTCTACATTGCCGGCTCGAGCGAATCGAGTGCGCTGGCCACGCGCCGGGTGGATCTGGTGACCGTGGCCCAGGCCCTCCATTGGTTCGACCGGGACCGGTTCTATCAGGAGGTGAGCCGGGTCATCGCTCCGGGTGGCGGGTTCGCGGCCTGGAGTTATGGCGTGCTGCGTTCCACTCCCGCGGTGGATGCGGTGATCGCCCGGTTCTATCACGAGACCCTCGGACCCTGGTGGCCACCGGAACGGACCCTGGTCGAGAACCGGTACCGGGACCTCGCCATACCGATCGCGGAAGTTGCCGCACCCCGGTTCGCCATCGCAGCACGGCTCTCTCTCGAGGAGCTGCTCGGCTACATCCGGACCTGGTCCGCGGTGGGGAGATTCATCGCCGGCCGGGGGCACGACCCGATCCCCGAGCTCGGCGACGCACTGCTTCCGGTCTGGGGCGAGCCCTCGGCCGCCCGCAGCATCACCTGGCCACTCACCCTCCGCGCCGGCCGCTGGCTCGGCGTGCCGGAGCCGGCGTGAAGACCGTGCGGATCGCCCTGGTGGGCGATCATGACCCCAGGGTGACGGCGCACCGCGCCATTCCCTGCGCGCTGGAGCTGGCCGGCCTATCGCTCGGTGTGCCGCTGGCGTGGGAGTGGGTCGGGACTGACCTGCTGGCCGATGGAGTCGCCCCGCTCTCCGCCGCGGACGGCATCTGGGTGGTTCCCAACAGCCCCTACCGAAGCGAGGCCGGCGCCATCGCCGCGATCAGGCACGCCCGGGAAACCGGCCGGCCATTCTTCGGCACCTGTGCCGGATTCCAGCACGCCGTGCTGGAATTCGCGCGGCACGTGGCGGGGCTGGGCCGGGCGGCCCACGCCGAGCTGGAGCCGGACGCGGATACGCCGGTGATCGCCGCCCTGGAGTGTGGACTGGTCGAGCAGGCAGGCGACGTTCTGATCGAGCTGGATTCACGGGTGGGTCGCGCCTACGGGAGTTCGCGGGTGAGGGAGACCTACCACTGCAACTATGGACTGAATCCCCGCTACCGGCACCTGCTGTCGACCGGCCCGCTCCGGGTCTCCGCCCGCGACCCGGCCGGTGAGGTTCGCGCGGTGGAGCTGGATGGCCCGGCATTCTTCGTCGCGACGCTCTTTCAGCCGGAGCGGGCGGCGCTGGCCGGCCGGGCCCATCCGCTGATCAATGCGTTCGTGGGAGCCGCGGCATGAACCGGCACGATCGGGGACTGCGCAAGCTGGTGCAAGAGTTTCTGGACGGGGGGCGGACCTTTGCCGAGTTCCACGAGGCGTTCCTCTCCCGGTGGACCCGGCTGCCGCCCAGGGCACTGACACCGGCCTCTCGGGCGCGCTGGAACGAGGTGTTCGCGCTGGTGCTCACCACCATTCCCGATCCGGTGGCCGGGGACGACGGCGCGCGCGGGGTGATCGGCGAGGCGGAGCTGAAGCGGCTGCTGCTCCAGCATCCGGTGCTCGCCGGCCCGCGTTAGGATACCGCGATGGTCAGTCTTCCAGGACGAAGGTGAGCCGCATCGTCACCCGGTAGGTGCGGATCTTGTTGTTCTCGATGGTGATCTTCTGCTCGGAGATCCAGGCACCCCGCAGATTCTTGAGGGTCTTGCTGGCGCGGCTGACGCCCGCCTTGATGGCGTCCTCAAAGCTCTTGGTCGAGGTAGCGGTGATCTCGGTGACTTTCGCGACGGACATGCGACGGCTCCTGAAAATGAGGGACAGGAGGGAACCTACCTTTTCATGATCCCGACCGCCATTCGGCTCGCGCTCACCGCGGCCGCCATTCTCGCCCAGGCTCCCGCGCCCGGCCCCGGGCATTCGCTGATGCCGGTTCCCGCGGCGCTGGTCCGGCAACCCGGGCAGCTCCGGCTCGACTCGACCTTTGCGATCACCGGCGCCGCCCCGGGTGACGGACGGCTTCAGCGCGCAGGCGCGAGAACACTTGCGCGCCTGGAGCGGAGAATGGGCGTGGGAGTAGCGAAGAGCGAAGCGCGAAGAGGTGGGGGCCTCATCCTGGAGGTTGGTGGGCCCGGGGAAGCGGTGCAGTCACCCGAAGAAGACGAGTCCTACCGGCTCGAGGTCGCCCCGTCCGGGGCGCGACTCCTGGCGGCGACGACCGTGGGAGCGCTGCGCGGCTTGGAAACTCTGTTGCAGCTGGTCGAGAGCGACTCGGCGGGCTGGTATGTCCCGGCGGTCCGGATCGACGACACGCCGAGGTTCCCCTGGCGGGGGTTGCTGATTGACGTGGGCCGCCATTTCGAGCCGGTCGAAGCGATCAAGCGGCAGCTCGAGGCGATGGCGGCGGTCAAGCTCAACGTGCTGCACTGGCACCTGTCCGAAGACCAGGGCTTCCGGGTCGAGAGCCTTCGCCATCCGCTGCTGCATCAGCGGGGCTCCGATGGGCTCTACTACACCCAGGCGGAAATCCGGGAGGTGGTCGGGTTCGCCCGGGACCGGGGGATCCGGGTGGTGCCGGAGTTCGACCTGCCGGGCCACGCGTCGGCGTGGTTCGTCGGATATCCCGAGCTGGCCAGTGGCACCGGTCCCTACGCCATTGAGCGCCGGTTCGGGGTCTTCGCGCCCACCTTCGATCCCACTCGCGAAACGACTTACCAGTTCCTCGACTCATTCATCGCCGAAATGGCCGGGCTCTTCCCCGACCGGTACTGGCACATCGGGGGCGACGAGGTCGAAGGCTCGGAATGGCGGGAGAACACCCGGATCCGGACCTTCATGCGGGACCAGGGACTGGCCGACAACGCCGCGCTGCAGGCCCACTTCAATCGCCGGATGTCGGAGATCCTGACCCGGCAGGGCCGGCGGATGGTGGGCTGGGACGAGATCCTGCATCCGGCGCTTCCATCCACCACGGTGATCCAGTCGTGGCGGGGACAGCAGGCCCTCCGCGATGGCGCGGTGAGAGGGTACAGCGGCATCCTGTCGGCGGGGTACTATCTCGATCACATGCAGACCGCCGAGTTCCATTATCTGGTGGATCCGCTCCCCGCGGGGCACACCCTGACGCCGGAGCAGGCCCGCCGGGTGATGGGCGGAGAGGCCTGCATGTGGCATGAGCACGTGACCGAGGAATCCATCGATTCGCGGATCTGGCCCCGGATGGCGGCGATCGCGGAGCGGTTCTGGTCGCCGAGGGAGGTGCGCGACGTTCCCGACATGTACCGGCGGCTCGGTGTCATGCGCGGGAGGTTCGAGGCGCTGGGGCTGGGCCACGAATCGCACACTCCTCGCATGGCGCGCCGACTGGCCGATGGGCAGGATGCCTCCGCGCTCATCCGGCTGCTGGCGCTCACCGAGCCGGTGCGGTTCGGGGAGCGGTCGAGCCTGCAGCGGCCGACCCAGCTCACCCCGCTCAGCTTCGCGGTGGATGCCGCCCGGCCCGATCCGCCGGCCCATTGGCGCACCCGCGCCCTCGCCGCGGCCGCAACCGGATCGGGGCCCGATGCCCCGGCGGCCCGCCGGGAGCTGGCCGCCAGCTTTGTGGCATGGGCCGCGCTGCTCCCGGCGCTCGATTCGCTGGCCCGGGGCACTCCGCGGGTGCGGGAGGTGCTGCCCGCGGCGCGGGCCCTGGCGCGGGTCGCCGCGATAGGCAGCGAGACGCTGACCCGTCGGACGGCGGGACCGCTCGAGGCGGAGTGGACCCGGGCGCGGCTGGCCGAGCTGGAGAATCTCAGCGCGCCACAGGGGTTGCTTCGGATCAGTGTGGTCCCGGGGGTGGCGAGGCTGGTGCGCGGCGGGGGAGGGCCGCCGTAGGAGGCAAGGAGGCAAGGAGGCAAGGAGACATCGTTGCCTCTTTGCCACCTTGCCTCCGTGGCCCTACCGTGGACTCATCTCTCCCAACGCCCGATAACACCGCTCGTCGAGCTTCCGCCCTACCAGCGGCGCCAGCTCCTGTAGCATGGCATCCCAGGCGAAAGCCCGGCGATGGGGGCGGTCGGCGAGCAACGCCTCGGCGCGAGTCGCCACGGCGAGAATCCGGGCCGGAAGATCGATCTGGCGCGCCACCAGAGCCCGGGGATACCCGGTCCCATCGAGATGCTCGTGGTGGGCAGCCGCGATCTCCGCCACCCGCTCAAACACTCCGACCCGGCGCAGGATGTCATGGCTGAATACGGGATGGCGCTCGACCGCCTCCCGCTCCTCCACGGTCAGCGCTCCCGGCTTCTCCAGGATCCGGCTGGACACCCCCAGCATGCCGATCTCGTGCAGCATTGCCGCGCGGACCAGGTCGCGCTCCTCCTCGGGCGAGAGACCGAGGATCCGCGCCAGGGTCTGGCTCAGCAGGGCCACCCGCTCCGAGTGCCGCGCGGTCCACGGCGATTTCGCATCGATCACCCGGGCGAACGCGCGGGTCACCGAATCCATCCGGTCCTCGGTCGCCTCCAGGATCCGGTCGGGCGGCTCGTGGACCGCAGTGAGGAGGGCGGGGTTGTCGGTGCGCAGCCCCTCCCAGAACTCCCGGTCCCCCACCAACTCCGTGAGGTGAAACACCAGCGCCGGATCGAACCACCGGCGGCGCCGGTTGTTCAGCATCGTGGTCATCGCCTCGAGGCCGTAGGCGCAATAGAACACGTCGGCGGTCTGGGCCAGGCAGAGAATCCGGCCCAGCAGCGGGATCTGTTCTTCGGCCAGCCCCTTGGGGTGACCCTTGCCGTCCCAGTGCTCGTCGAGATTGCGCACCGCCTCCACCGTCGCTTCCGGCAATCCCAGCATCCGGATGATCTCGGCGCCCCGCTCGCAGCGGATCTCGATCATCCCGCGCCCCACCTCCTCCTTGCGGAGCGCGATCTCCAGGATCCGGCGGACCCGGTCGAAGAGGGTGCCGTCCGGCGCGGCCAGCCGGATGGCGTAGCGGAACGCCGGAAGGGTGCGGGTCCAGTCGATCAGCTTGTGCTCGCGCTTGAGAGTCTGGTCGTCGGTCTGGAACAGGGAGGCCAGCCGCCCGGCGTTGCTGGAGCAGCCGGCGTCCTTGAGGAGGAGGGCGTAGAAGAGCGCGTGCCGCTGGTCGGGGGGAAGATCGAGATGCTCGGCCAGGCGCATGCCGATGAGGCAGCTGCGGGCCGAATGGCCGATGGTCTGTCCCTCGGTGAGATCCAGCGCCGAAGACAACGCGGCGATCACCTCGGAGAGGCGCAGCTGGACGGAGGTGATGGGCATGGGCGGCGGGGAATTTAGCTCGGCG
>Ga0255310_10000272_pt1 | contig 11419 bp, 8 predicted proteins | sample EtOH1_T0_E1_meta_FD_201359 | JGI IMG/M metagenome (GOLD analysis project Ga0255310, IMG submission 201359) | Sandy soil microbial communities from University of British Columbia, Vancouver, Canada - EtOH1_T0_E1 | ecosystem: Engineered > Artificial ecosystem > Sand microcosm > Unclassified ...
GCATCAGGCGGCCGGTGAACTCGTCCACGATCAGCACCTTGCCGTCCTGCACCACGTACTCGACGTCCCGGTCGTAGAGCGAGTAGGCCTTGAGCAGCGCCTGGATGTTGTGGATGCGCTCGTTCTTGGCGGCGTACAGCCGATAGATCTCCTCGCGGCGCTTGATCTTCTCTTCGACGCCCAGCGCCTCGTCGCCCTCCAGCTCCGAGAGCTGGGCGGCGAGATCCGGCACCACGAACCGGTCGGGGTCGCCCGGCGACATCAGCGCGCGGCCCTTCTCGAGCAGGTCCACGTTGCGCGCCTTCTCGTCGATCGAGAACATCAGCTCCTCGTCGATCTCGTGCAGGCGCTTGTCGCGCAGGTACTCGAGCTCGACGCGGGTGATCAGCTTCTTGAGCCCCGGCTGTTCGGAGATCAGCTTCATGAAGCGCTTGTGCTTGGGCGCGGAGCGCTGCACCTGGAGCAGCTTGATTCCGGCCTCGTACTCCTTCTCGGGATCCGCCAGCAGCTTCTCCGCCTCGTCGAGATCCGCGTTCACCCGGCTCATCTGCGCCCGGACCACGCGGTCCACCAGGGGCTTCAACTCGTCGAACGCCTGGTCGCTGTGCTCGACCGGGCCCGAGATGATGAGCGGCGTGCGCGCCTCGTCCACCAGCACGGAGTCCACCTCGTCCACGATCGCGTAGGGGAAGCCGCGCTGCACCCGGTACTCCGGGCGCACCGACATGTTGTCGCGCAGGTAGTCGAAGCCGAACTCGTTGTTGGTGCCGTAAGTGATGTCGCAGGCGTACTGCTCGCGGCGCTGCGGCGGGTCCATGCCCTGCTGGATGCAGCCGACGGTCAGGCCGAGGAACTTGTAGATCTCCCCCATCCACTCGCTGTCGCGTCGCGCCAGGTAGTCGTTGACCGTGACCAGATGGGCACCGCGCCCGGTGAGCGCGTTGAGGTAGAGCGGCATGGTGGCGACCAGGGTCTTGCCTTCGCCGGTCGCCATCTCCGAGATCTTGCCCTGGTGGAGCATGACGCCGCCGATCAGCTGGACGTCGTAGGGCACCATGTCCCAGGTGATGGGTTGGCCCACCATCTCCCAGCTGCGGCCGCACAACCGCCGGCAGGTCTCCTTGACCGCGCCGAAGGCCTCGGGGATCAGCAGGTCCAGGGCCTCCCGCTCGGCCGCCTTGCGCTCGGCCGGGTCGGTGACCTCGGCCAGGGTCTCGGCCAGGCGGGCCCTGAACTCGGTGGTCTTGTCGCGCAGCTCCTGATCGGAGAGCGCCTTGTACTCCTCGGCCAGACGGTTGATTTCGTCCACGACCGGCAGCGCCGCCTTTATTTCGCGATCGTGCTTGGAGCCGAAGATCGACTTGAGGATGGAATCGAACATGGGCCTCAGGATAGATGCCGTGTCAAGCGGGGATGGGATCGGCGCTTCCCGGCGGGTCCGCGGCACGACCTCGGGCGGGGCCTGCGGGCAGGAGTCCCCGCGGCGTCGCCGGACAAGCAGCACGGCCCGATGTTCCATCGGGCCGTGTGGTCTCGGGCGGAATGGAGAATCAAATCAGTCGAGTCACGTGGGCGGCCTCGGCGCCCCGTTCACTCCTTTTCAGCTCGAACTCCACCTGCTCGCCTTCGTGCAGAGTTCGGAAGCCAAACCCCTCGATGGCGGAATGATGGACGTAGATCTCCGGCTGTCCCTCCGCCGCGATGAAACCGTAGCCGCGCTGGTCGTTGAACCACTTGACCGTACCTCGCGCCATGGGTGCTCCTCCCTGTCGAACCCGGTATTCAAGTCGGCGCCCGAGAACAGCGACAGAGTGCGGCCGGGATGAACCGAGGTCAAGAGGCTTTGCGAGCGCCGATTCTGCGGCCGGAACCCGCACGACCGCGCGCCGACCAGGATTCGTGCAGCTCACGCGCCTGGACGTTCTCGGGATCCTGTTCCAGCGCCAGGGCCACCTGATCGAGCGCCTGGGCGCGCTCGCCCAGGGCGTCGAGCGCCCGCGCGAGCTGGACGCGCGCCGCGGTGAAATCGGGGTTGAGCTCGAGCGCGCGCACCAGCGAGGCGATGGCGTCGTCGAACGCGCCGAGCCGGAATTCGGCCGAGGCGAGCAGCGCGTGCAGGTCGGGATAGCCGGGGAAGTGCTGGAGCGTGCCGCGCAGCATCTGCGCCGCGCGCTCGAACTCGCCGCCATCGAGCAGCGTGCCGACGCGATCCAGCTGAAGCTCCAGGTGCGGATCCGCGCCGCGCAGCGCGCGCCGCAGGAACGCCCCGGCCTCCTCGCAGTCCGCCTGCTCGAGGCAGCGCATGCCGCGCAGGAAGGCGCGTGGCTCCTCGATCCGGGAATCCCGCTGCACCTCGCGCAACGCCGCGAGCGCCTCGCCGATGCGTCCCTCGCGCGCGTCCAGCAGCGCCAGCTCGATGCGCGCCGAGAGATAGCGCGGGTGCACCTCGAGCGCGCGCTCGAGCGCGCGGCGCGCTTCGGCCGGGCGGTGTCGAGCGATCAGGATGCTGGCGTAGCGCAGGTTGAAATCGGCGTACTCGGGCCGCAGCCGCAGCGCCCACTCGAGCGCGCGCTCGGCGCGTTCGAGATCGCCCGCCCCTTCGGCGAGCCGCCCGATGCGCGCCAGCGCCTGGGCGGCCGGCACGGCGGCTTCCAGCTCGGGCCGCTCCACCAGCGCGCGCTCCACCCAGGCCAGCGCCGGGGCGAACTGCCCTTCGCGCGCGAGGGCCAGCGCGGGTTCGAAATCCGGCTCGGAGCTTTCGGTGGGACGCGGGGTCATGAGGGGTTTCCGAAAAGTTTCATGGCGTAGCCGGCGAACAGGGTGATGCCGAGATTGTCATCGAGAGGTATCGGCAGGAGTTCGACCAGACTTGCGACCAGAGCGCCCGTCAGCACCACGGGCCACGGCAGGTGGGCGGTGAAATGCAGGTAGGTGGCCCAGATCAGGCACGCCGCGAATCCGCCGGCGGCGCCCTCCAGGGACTTGCGGAACAGCCGGGTGCGGCCGTAGGCCCGGCCGACGATCGCCGCCATGCCGTCGCCCAGCACGGTGAAGCCGATCGCAGCGGCCGCCAGCGGGCGATCGAACAGTCCCACCGCGAGCAGCGCGGCCATCAGCAGGTAGGTGGAGCCGAGCAGGTTGAACTCCTCGTGCTCGCGGATCAGCTCGCCGAAGAACCGGCCGAAGAACTGCTTCACCTGGCGGTTGTGGATGCGGAACAGATCGGTCAGCACCGCCACCACCACGAGCCCGAACAGCACCAGGCTCCACGCCCCGCGACCGCGCGGCCATGGCAGCACCTCGTGGAGCAGCTCGAGCGGGAGCAGGATGAAGCCGAGATGCGCCACCTTGCGCTGGGCCTCGGTCAACCAGCCCGCGGCGGGCACGAGCCTGGACGACAGCTTCTCGGGGGGGGGCATGGGCACTCCTACATCTTATAGGGGCCGCGGCCGGCTCGTACGGGGTATTCGACGGGGGGCATCAGGGCCGGCCCACCCGGGGCCGCAGTTCCCGGTACGCCTGGCGCACGGCGAGGATGCTCTTCATGTAGTCCTGCGTCTCGGGATAGGCGGCGAGTTCGCACAGCAGCGCCTCCCCCCCGGCCTCGAGGGAACCGCGCCAGCGTTGCGCGACCGTCGGCCCGGCATTGTAGGCGGCGAGCGCGAGCGGAACGCTCCCGCCGGTCCGATCGAGCAGCCAGCGCAGGTAGCGGGCGCCGAGCCACAGGTTGATCTCCGGCTTGAGGAGCGCAGACATGTCGGGCGGCGCGACACGCAGCGCGCGCGCCATGTCGGCCGCCGCCGGCGGCAGCAGCTGCGTGAGCCCGAGCGCGCCCGAGCGTGAAACCGCGGCGCTGTCGAAATGGCTCTCCTTCCACACCAGCGCGCGCAGCAGCTCGGGCTCCACGTGGATGCGCGGATCGCGGCACACGGCGGCGAACAGAGAGTCGTAGAGCGGCGGATAGAGCGCCGGCACGTAGCTCCACGTGCTTTCAGGGCCGGCCGTCGCGGAAGAGTCCGCGGCCACGATCTCGAGCGCCCGGGTGGCGATCCGGATCGCCGGCCGACAGCTCCCCTCGGCGAACGCGAGGCGCGCCACCTCCGCCATGAGGTCGGGACGCGTGCGCACGCCGGTGGCCGGGGCGCCGGCGGCGGGATCGTCCGCGGCCCATCGCTCCATGAGGCGCCCGGCCTCCTCCTGCATTCCCGTTTCCACGAGCCACCGCATCACCTCGGGCGCGCCCGGGCTCGCGGGACCGCACGGCGCGAGATGCATGCCCACCGGCCATCCGCGCACGCCCAGTGTCTCGCGCGCGCACGCGCGATAGAACGTGTAGCCCGGCCGGCGCGCGACCTCGTGGAGCACGGCGCCGGCGGCACCCGCGCTCGAATCGCGGGCCGCGACCGCCCACCAGAAGCGCGCCGCTTCGCCCGTCGCGTGGGAGAAGCAGGCGCGCGCATGCCTGCGTTCCCCGCCCGCCAGCCACGCGAGCCCGAGCCTCAGTGCCGCGTCCGACGCGCGTGACCCGCCGAGCAGCTCCACCCCGGCGTAACCGAGGCGCGCGCGGTCCCACTCGCCGCGCTGCTCCGCCTCGCGCGCCAGTTCCCAGAGCGCCGTCTCGGCCCCGGTGCCGGCGGCGTTCACGCCGGCGGCGAACGCGTAGATCGCGTAGGCCGAGTCGGCGCGCCCCGCGTCGCGGTGAACGCGCGCGCGCTCGAGCGAGAGTCGCGGTTCCGCGCGCTCGGCGCCGAGGCGCCGCGTGAGCTCGAGCGTGGCGAGCGCATCGGCGAAACGCCGCGCCTGGCGCTGGATCTCGGCGAGGCGCAGGCCCATTTCGAGCCCGCGCGACCCGACGTGCGCGGGGAACACCCGCTGCAGTCGGCGGATCGCGGCGCCGCGGTCGCCGCCCAGGACCTCGACTTCGGCGGCCGCCCGTTCGCTGTCGAGGTCGAGCGAATCGGAGGACGCGCCCGCGAGGCGATCGAGTGTCGCGAGCGCCTCGCGCGCCGGGGCGAGGGCCGGCCAGCTGCGCACGATCCGGCGGCACGAAGCCCTCGCGTTCGCCGTGTCCCGTCGCGCGAGCAGCAGGGCCGCGCGCCGCATGGCGCGCGCGGCGGTATCGAGCGGATCGGCGCCCGGAGCCGCGGCCCCACCCAGCACGGTCAGCGCGCGGGCGGTGTCGCCGCGCGCGAGGGCGAGATCCGCGGCCGCGTTCACGCCCTCGGCCTCCCACACGCTCGGGAACCGTGCCAGCGCGGAGGCGCACGATTCGGCGTCGGCCACGGACCCGGTCGCCAGCCGTCGGCGCAGCAGGACATGAAGGCCGAATGCATCCCAGAGGTCGTGCACCGGCAGCCGCCACAACGGCTCGCTGCCCGCTCCGTCCGGGACCAGGATTCGCGCCGGTGCGCGACCCATCGGCGGCAGCGGCAGCCAGCGCACCGAGTCTCCCTCGGCCACCGGGTACGCGGGTCGCCAGGCCCAGGAGCGGTCGGGGACGGCGAGCGAATCGCGGGGCGCGCCTCCGGTCGCGCGTGCACCCGGTCCCGCGTCCGCCGACGAATCCGCGACGGCATCGTTCGCCTCGCCCGGCGGCACGGCGCCCGCGGCGGGGCGCGCTCCGGTGAGACAGGCGGCACACAGGATCGCGCGCACGATCCGCCGCACCCTCACTCCCACTCGATGGTCGCCGGCGGCTTGCTGGTGCAGTCGAACACCACGCGATTGACGCCGCGCACCTCGTTGGCGATGCGGCTCGCCGCGCGCGCCAGCAACGAGGCCGGCAGACGCGTCCAGTCCGCGGTCATGCCGTCGAGACTGTTGACCGCGCGCAGCGCGATCACCTTCTCGTAGGATCGCTCGTCGCCCTTGACGCCAACGGTGTGGATCGGCAGCAGCACGGCGAACGCCTGCCAGGTCCTCCCGTACCACTTCGCGCGGCGCAGCTCCTCGATGAAGATGGCGTCGGCGCGGCGCAGCAGCGTCAGGTCGGGCTCGTTGACCGCGCCGAGAATGCGCACCGCCAGCCCGGGACCCGGGAACGGATGGCGGTCCACCAGCGCATCCGGCAGGCCCAGCTCGCGGCCGAGCGCGCGCACCTCGTCCTTGAACAGCCAGCGCACCGGCTCGACCAGCTTGAGGCGCATGCGCTCGGGCAGTCCGCCGACGTTGTGGTGGGTCTTGATCACCTGCGCGCCCCAGCCGGCCGAGGCGCTTTCGATCACGTCGGGATAGAGGGTGCCCTGCGCGAGGAACTCGACCGGGCCGTGCTTGAGCGCCTCCTCCTCGAACACGGCGATGAACTCGGCGCCGATGATGCGGCGCTTGTGCTCGGGATCGGTGACGCCCGCGAGCTTCGCGAGGAAGCGCTCGCGCGCGTCCACCACCACCAGGTGCAGGCCGCGCCGCGCGCCCAGCTCGAGGGCGACCTGCTCGGCCTCGCCCTCGCGCAGCAGGCCGTGATCCACCAGCACGCACACCAGCCGCTTGCCGACCGCGCGATGACACAGCGTCGCCACCACCGTGCTGTCCACGCCGCCCGAGAGCCCGCACAGGATGTGGCCGTCGCCGACCTGGGCGCGGATGTCGGCCAGCGTGCGCTTGAGGAAGCTCTTCATGCTCCAGCCGCCCTTCAGGCCGGCGATCTTGAAGAGGAAGTTGTGAAGCACCTGCCGGCCGTAGGGCGAATGCACGACTTCGGGGTGGAACTGGATCAGGTGGTAGGGAAGCGTCTCGTGCCGCGCCGCCGCGAACGCGCAGTTGCCGGTGTGCGCCGTCCTCTTCCATCCCGCGGGCAGCGACCGCACTTCGTCGCCGTGACTCATCCACGCGCGGAACCGCTTTGGCACGCCCGCGAACAACGGCGAGCGCGCGTCCTGGACGAACGTCGCCGTGCCGTACTCGGCGCGCTCGGCCTTCGCGAGGTCGCCGCCCATCAGGCGCATCGTGGCCTGGAAGCCGTAGCAGATGCCGAGCAGCGGCTTCCTCATGGCGTAGATGCCCGGATCCGGCATCGGCGCCGCGGCGCGATAGCCCGAGGCGGGCGAGCCGCCGAGGATCAGCGCGCTCGGGCGCTTCGCTTCGATCGCGGCGAGCGAGGTGTTGCCCGGCACGATTTCCGAGTAGACGCCCAGCTCGCGCACGCGGCGCGCGATGAGCTGGGTGTACTGCGAACCGAAGTCGAGGATCAGGACCAGCGATCGGGGCATGGAATCTCGCGGAGGAAGGTCAGTGCCTGAACGTTCTGCGATCCGTGAACATCATCGCCACGCCCAGCCGGTCGCAGGCGGCGATCACCTCGGCGTCGCGCATCGAGCCGCCCGGCTGGACGATGGCGGCGATCCCGTCCTCGGCGGCGTGCTCGACGTTGTCGGCGAACGGGAAGAAGCCGTCGCTCGCGAGCACCGCGCCCGCGAGATCGTGCGCGGCGCGGCGCGCCTTCATGAGCGCGACGTCCACCGCGTCCACGCGGCTGGTCTGCCCGGAGCCGAGTCCGATCAGCGCCGTGCCGCGCGCCAGCGCGATGGCGTTGGAGCGCGCGGCGGCCGCGACCTCCCAGGCGAAGCGCAGCGCGGCCAGCTCGTCGCTCGACGGGGCGCGCTTCGTGACGCAGCGCCACTCGGGCGCGGGCGACTCCCCCGCCTTCTGGAGCAGGGCCCAGCGGCCCACCAGCCGCACCGCCCACGGGTCGTCACTTGAGAAATCACTTGAAGTGAGGCGGACCATGCGCAGGTTCTTCTTTCCGCGCAACGCGGCATCGGCCTCGGGCGCGAAATCGGGCGCCGCGACGCATTCCACGAACTGGTTGCCGAGCCGCACCGCGGCCTCGCCGTCGAGCGGGCGATTGAACGCGACGATGCCGCCGTAGGCGGACAGCTCGTCGCTCTTGAGCGCGCGCGAGTAGGCCTCGCTCGGGCTCCCCGCGCACGCCGCGCCGCACGGCTGGTTGTGCTTGACGATCACGCACGCCGGCTCGCGGAACACGCCGGCCAGCGTCACCGCCGCCTCGAGGTCGAGCAGATTGTTGTACGAGAGCTCCTTGCCCTCGCGCCAGGCCTCGAGCGCCGCCGCCTCGCCGGCGCGTGCGTAGAGCGCGGCCTGCTGGTGGGGGTTCTCGCCGTAGCGCAGCGAGCGAGCGCGCTCGAGCGCGAGCACGCGAATCGGCGGGGCCGCGCCGCCCTCGGCCCCGCGGCCCGCGAGATCGCCGGCGATGGCGGCGTCGTAGCGCGCCGTGCGCGCGAACGTCTCGATCGCCCAGGTGCGCCGCTCGGCCCGCGACGGACCGCCGGACTCGAGCGCGGACAGCACGTCGGCGTAGCGCGCGGGATCGTTCACCACGATCACGTCGGCGAAGTTCTTGGCCGCGGCGCGCAGCAGCGCGACGCCGCCGATGTCGATCTCCTCCACCGCTTGCGTCTCCTCCAGCGCGTGGGCCCGCGCCTCGAACGGATAGAGCGTGACCGCGACCAGATCGATGGGCTCGATCCCGCGGTGTTTCAATTCCTCGAGATCGAGCGGCACGCCGCGGCGCGCGAGGATCGGCGCATGCACGTGCGGGTGCAGCGTCTTGACCCGACCGCCGATCAGCTCGGGGAAGCCGGTCCACTCCTCGATCGGCGTGACGGCCACGCCCTCGGCTTCGAGATGGCGCGCGGTGCCGCCCGAGGCGAGGATGCGCGTGCCGCCGCGCGCCAGCGCACGGGCGAAGTCCGCCGCGCCGCGCTTGTCGGAGAGCGAGAGCAGCGCGGCGCCCGGCCAGCTCATCGGGGCGCGCTCCGGCGCGCGGCCGCGGCGCGACGCCGAGGCCCGCCGGGCCCGGAAACGTGCGCGAGCCGGGCCGGATCCAAGACGCTCACGAACCCACCGCGACCGCGATCCATGCGGTTCGAATCGAGGTGATCATCTTCCCACTCCGGTCAGCCGGTGCAGCGCCTCGAGGTAGCGCTCGCGGGTCTTCGCCACCACGTCGGGGGGCAGCGCCGGCGCGGGCGGCTCGTGGTCCCAGCCCGACTGGTCGAGCCAGTCGCGCACGTACTGCTTGTCGAAGGACAGCAGCCGGCCGGCCTCGTATTCGGCGCGATCCCAGTAGCGCGAGGAATCGGGCGACAGCGCCTCGTCGATCAGCGTGAGCGCTCCGTCCACCCAGCCGAATTCGAACTTGGTGTCGGCCAGCACGAGCCCGGCCTCCCAGGCGCGCGCGCGCGCCTCCTCGTAGATCGCGAGACTGCGCGCCCGCAGCGCCCGGGCGGTCTCCCCGCCCACGATCTCGACCATGCGCTCGAACGAGATGTTCTCGTCGTGCCCCTCGTCGGCCTTGGTGGCGGGGGTGAAGATCGCGGGCTCGAGCTTCGATCCGTCGTGGAGCCCGGCCGGCAGCTTCAGGCCGCACACCGTTCCGTCCGCGCGATACTCGCGCAGTCCCGAACCGGTCAGGTAGCCGCGCACCACGCATTCGATGTCCACCCGCTCGGCCCGCCGCACCAGCTGGCTGCGTCCGGCGAGCCGGGCGGCGTGCGCGGCGAACGGCGGCGGAAACGTGCGCGGGTCGTCGGAGACGAGATGATGCGGCGCCGCGCTCGCGAGCGAGCGCATCCACCACGCCGAGAGGCCCGAGAGGATGCGGCCCTTGTCCGGGATCGGGGTGGGCAGCACGCTGTCGTAGGCGGACAGCCGATCGCTGGCCACCATCACGAGGTGATCCGGCCCGGCCTCGTAGACCGAGCGCACCTTGCCGCGCCGCCACGGCGTGAGACCCGGGAGGACGCTCTCGTCCTCGGCTCGCGTGCGCGTGGATCCGGTGGCCGGTGCGAAGGCTCTCGATGAAATCCGCATCATGTTCCCTCCTCACGCGCCGCACGCGGCGCCGATTCCGGGGTTCCGTTACCCGGGTGAGCGGAACGCGGCGTGACGAAGCGCGCCGCGATCCAGTCCGCGAGATGCTCCATGTCCGAGACCGCCGGCTCGCCGGCCGGCACGTAGTCACCGTAGGGATCGAGCAGCACGTGGTGGACGCCCGCCGCGCGCGCCACCGCCTCGTCCATGCAGCGCAGATCGCCCACGTAGAGCGCGTGCTCGGGCGCGATCCCGAGCCGTGCGAGGGCGATGCGCAGAATGGCGGGATCGGGCTTCTCGACGCCCACGAGATGCGAGTCCACCACGAACTCCAGCCCCTCGCGCATGCCGCACCGCACCAGCAACTGCTCGGCGCGACCGTCCGAATTCGACACGGCCGCGCGCCGGACCCCGAGCGCCCCGCACCCGTCGATGGCCTCGCGCGCGCCCTCCATCGGCCTCTCCCACAGGCCGCTCTCGCGGCTGCGCGCGAGCAGGTGCGCGATGCCCTCGGCGAGCCGCGCCTCGGGCACGCCGGCCGAAGCCAGCAGGCCACCGAAGTAGGCGTGGATGTCGCCCCACGCGTCGGTGTCCGAAGCGCGCGACTCGGCCGCCGCGCCGCGAATCGCGTCGTAGCGACGGCGCCCGGTGACTTCGGCGCGGCGCAGCGCGGCGGGGTCGGCCGTGCCGCCGAGCGCCTGCACCGCCCCGCCGATCCATTCGTAGTCGAGCCGCACCAGCGTTCCGCCGGCGTCGAACAACACCGCCTCGAGCCGGGGGCGCTCAACCACGCGCGGCTCCGGCGCGCGCGCCGAACACCACGCGCCGGCCCTCTCGGATCCAGGGCTCGGTGAGGAAACGGCGCACCGCCGCCGGGTAGAGCGCGTGCTCGGCCGCGTGCATGCGCTCGGTCACGGACTCGAGCGTGTCCTGGTCCCCCACCGCGAACGCCGACTGGGCCACGATCGCTCCGCCGTCCACCGCCTCGTCCACGACGTGCACGGTGCAGCCGGTCACCCGAACGCCGTGACGCCAGGCCTGGCCGATGGCGTCGAGCCCGGGGAACGCGGGCAGCAGCGACGGGTGAATGTTGAGGATGCGGTCGGGATAGGCGCGCAGCAACGTGGCGTGCAGGCGGCGCATGAAGCCCGCGAGCAGCAGCACCTGGACGCCGCGCTGCCCGAGCGCGTCGAGCCACGGTGTCTCGTCCTCGAGCCGGGTGCGGAAGCGCCCCGCCGGAAGCGCCAGGGCCTCGATGCCGAGGCGGCGCGCGCGCGCCAGGGCGGGCGCGCCCTCGCGATCGCAGATCAGCGCGGCGATGCGTCCGCCCAGCTCGCCGCGCTGGGCGGCGAGCGCGAGCGCCTCGAAGTTGCTGCCCTCCCCCGAGGCGAGCACCGCGAGCGTGAATGGGGTCGAGGAGAGCACGACGCAATCTACCAACCGGCCCCGGAGGGGGCAAGCCGCCCGCTTCCCGCGCCGCGCCTCCGTGCTCAGGGCATGCGCGGCGCGCGCGCCGACACGCCCGACGGCACCCCGGCCGCGGCCGGCGTGCCGTCGGGCGGCGGGTGGCGGCACGGCTCGCCGAGTC
>Ga0255310_10000273_pt1 | contig 11410 bp, 8 predicted proteins | sample EtOH1_T0_E1_meta_FD_201359 | JGI IMG/M metagenome (GOLD analysis project Ga0255310, IMG submission 201359) | Sandy soil microbial communities from University of British Columbia, Vancouver, Canada - EtOH1_T0_E1 | ecosystem: Engineered > Artificial ecosystem > Sand microcosm > Unclassified ...
AGCGGGTACTCGGTCACAGCGAGACTGATGGACCCGCACAGCCAACCCCCTCGCGAGCGCCCCTTCGTTGTCAGACCTTCCGATTGGCGGGGAAGATCGGCCGCGGAGGGCGGCTCGTACAGGTTGAGCGCCCTAGCAGGCTGCTGAAAAACCAAATCATCGCCACTAAGACACGAAGACACTAGGGAGCACCAAGCCCACAACTTGTGCATTCATTCACTTGGTGCGGCTTGGTGTCTTAGTGTCTTGGTGGCGCGCTCCCTTTTTCAGCAGCCTGCTGGGGCAACAGCCGCCAGTTGTTTGTCGGTGTCGTTGGGATCTGACCCTTGCGTTTGACCCAGTCGATGACCAACTCTCGTAGTTCTTTGGTTGATCGATAAATGACTCGCGCATCTTTGAACATCGTGTAGCCGGCGCCGCCGTTTACCCGAAACGTGATCGTCACGAGACGCAGCTTTTGTGTAGCGCTCACCGGTTGCCCGCGAAACCGCATGTTCTGGATGCGCTCGCCAACTGGCTTTGAAATATCCAGAACGTAAGTGATGCCTTCCGCGACGTCGTAACCGTAACTGGGAAACCTCTCATCGGTGAGCTCAGACAATGGCGTGTTTGGTTTGTATGCGCCAAAGTGCCGAGCCGAATGCTCAAGCGCGTCCTTCAGTTGCTCACCTGTGACCTCTACCACGATCGGGGTCGCTTCATACTCATAGAACGCGATGATGTCACGCGCGGTGACCGGGCCTTTCGGTATCCGCGCTTGGGAGTTCAGCGTCATGGCCATCGACACATCCGCATTGCCTGGTTCCAACTGAACGCGATGAACCAGATCGAGAATGGCGGTATCCCGGAAGCGCTCCTCTCCTGCATTCAATTCAAGGGGTGAGTCGCCTATCACCTGATCGAGCCAGGCCTGCGTTTCGCGATGATAAGGTTGAGCGATGCGAAGGGCCTCCGGGTCGGCCTCCACCCGAGCGCCAACAGGAATCGTGCGAGATGATTTAGCGACGACGCGCCAGCGCCCGGCGCCTCCTCGCTTTTCCAAATACACGTCCGCCCGCGCGACACTTCGTCCCCATTTCTCTGCCTGAGCCAGCAGCACCCCGTTGATGTACACGGAAGGCACCTCGCGATGAGTGTGACCCATGAGGATGACGTCGATACCCGGAACGCTCTCGGCAATCGCAAACGCTGCGTTCTCGTCCGGCATCTGTCCCGGGACTTTCTCGCCCGTTCGTGGATCGACTTCAAGACCCATGTGCATCGCGATAACCACCAGGTCAACGCGCTCTTTCTCGCGAAGCACAGCGGTCCACTTCTTTGCTTCGCTGACAGGTTCGCGCAGGTCGATCTTTGAGTAGTAACGATCGGGATCATCAAGACTCGGCATCGCCGGCGTCGTTAGCCCAATGATGCCGATGCGGACGCCGCTCACCTCCTTGAGGATGAACGGCTGGAAGTAGTTCTCGTCTGTTCCCTTGTTGTAAGTGTTTGCCGAGAGCCAGGGGAATCGAGCCTCGCCGCGCGCCTTGTTGAGGACGGCCAGGCCGAATTCGTATTCGTGGTTGCCAACGGTCATCCCGTCGTAACCCATCGCGTTCATCACCGCCATCATCGGATCGGGCGGTTTGTTGTTTACTCTGGCGTGGTGAAAGGTCAACGGCGTGCCTTGAATCGTATCGCCCGAATCGAGCAACAGCAGTCCGGGATTCTCCTTGCGCGCCTGCTTCACTATCGTCGCGACGCGAGCCAGTCCGCGCACATCCGGTTTGTTTGTGTTGTAGTCGATCGGATAGATGTTGCCGTGCAGGTCGGTAGTCGAAAGAATCGTGATGTGCGCTCTGGCAGGTCCGTCGGCGCCGCAAGTCGCAGCGCACATAAGCAGAACCAGTCCCCGGATCAACTTTGAGAGCGCGGTGGTTTTCATGTGGCGCCCGTTATGTCGAGGTCAGCGAGAAGACTCGCTCAGCGTTTTCATACAAGAACATTCGCGTCGCCTCATCGTCGAGTCCCAGAGAAGCAAGATCGCGCAGGCAGTCCGCCGGCATCAGCATCGGATAATTGGAGCCGAAGAGAACCTTCTTGCGTCCGTGGCCTCGGAGGTAGTCCGTCAACTCACGCGGATAGCGGCTGCACTTGTACGCAGACGTGTCGATGTGAACATTGGGGTACTTGGTCGCCAGAGATATCATCTCGGCCGTCCACGGGTAACCAATATGACCGGCGACTATCGTGAGCTCCGGAAATTCGAGCGCGACATGATCAAGATAGGGAATTGGCCGTCCGGGCTCCGAGGGGCACAACGGTCCGGTGTGACCGACCTGAAGACAAAACGGAACTCCCAGCTCGACGCACTCAGCATACAGCGGATAATATCGGCGATCATCGGGCGGCAGATTCCACAACCAGGGAATGATCCTCAAGCCACGAAACCCAAGCTGCCGCACACAGCGTCTCAATTCGCGGACGGCGTCCATCGGCCGGTACAGGTCTACGGATGCAATGCCTATGAATCGGTCCGGATACGCTCGGACGAAGCTCGCGACCTCATCGTTCTCGATGAGCGGGCCCTGGGGTCCCCACCACGCAGAGATGAGCCCCGTCCTGACGCCTCCCTCGTTCATCGTTCTGATGGTCGCATCAAGCGAAAGATCCGAGCTTAGTGCCGCGCCTCGGGTCCACCTGCGCAAGGACTCAAACATGGGGTGTTGGCTAAAACCCGGCGTCGGGTGCTGCATCCATGCGTCAATGATCCGTGTTTTGCCTTCCATGATGATTTTGAGTGATTCTGAACTGCCCCGCTCGATGGCTGTCTCACCGGGATTATACTTCGGTGGAACAAACTTGCAACGCTCTCCCGGAGATTGTCCTGACGACGAAACGCCGCCAGCTTGAAAAGGCTGCGCCCGGATGTTAATGGTATTCGTCCCCTTTGGCATTCTTACAACGGAACCCATTGATGAATATCCTCGGCATTTCAGGGCAGGAGCGAGACGCAGCGGCGGCGCTGGTTCAGGACGGTCGAGTGGTCGCCGCAATCGAAGAAGAGAAGCTCGCTCGGATCAGGCACATCGGCATGAATTACGCCGGCGGGTTGCCATTTCGCGCAATCGAATTTTGCCTCGAACGCGCCGGCATCAGCTTCGATAAGATCGACTATGTTGCTTATTATCTCGAGCCTCAGAAACGGTTTCACCGCGAGATCGCTTTTAACTCGTCGCGCGCGATCAATGCCGCGGAGCAAGGGGCGATCGAGGGATTCCCGCCTTACTTCGTCGAGAGCCTGAACGATCTCAAGCAGAGGCAGAGGACCTGTCGTCTGGTGGAATCGCAGCTTTCAGCAGGCGGCAAGTTCCTCGAAGTCCCTCATCATCTTGCGCACGGCGCGAGCACGTTCTTCGCGTCGGGCTTCGAGCGTGCCGCGGTGATTTCGGTCGATAATAAGGGCGATATGACCTCAGCCGCGTTGATGACCGGCGAAGGAGAACAACTTCGCATTCACGCCGAAGCTCAGTTTCCGAACTCGATTGGGATGGTCTACGGCGCCGTTACCGCGGCGCTGGGCTTCGACGCCGGCGGCGATTGGCACAAGACGATGTGGCTCGCGCCTACAGGCAAGCCGGACTCAGCCGATCTATTCAAAGAACTTCTATCCGTCGACGCCAACGGGCTCCCCGTCGTCAACCTTGACTACTTCGACCCTTCTCTGAGAGGAACCCCCGCGCTTTCAGTTCACTTCTTTGAGCGGACCGGGCTGAAGCAAAGAACAAAGGATGAGCCGATCACCGACAAACATCGCAACCTTGCCGCCAGTGTTCAAACGCGGGTCGAAGATGTTCTGTGCGAAATCGCAATCCGTCTTCGTCAGCGAACCGGCGAAGAGAACTTGTGCATGGCCGGGGGCGTCGCGCTTAACAGCCTGGCTGCATCCGCCGTCGAGCGGCGCGCAGGCTTTGCTCGCCTGTTCGTGCAACCGGCCGCCGGCAACGCGGGCTGTTCAATCGGCGCCGCGCTATACGTTTGGCATCAGGTGCTTGGCAATCGCGAACGTAGCTATCAAATGCGGCACGCCTTTCTTGGGCCTCAATACAACGACGAAGCGATAAAGGGCGTGCTCGATAACTGCAAGATATCCTATGAATACTCGCTAACCGAAGACAAGCTCATCGCGGAAGTAGCGCATCTGCTCTCGCAGGGAAAAATCGTGGGTTGGTTTCGCGGGGCAATGGAGTTTGGGCCGCGCAGCCTGGGGGCTCGCAGTATTCTGGCCTCGCCGACGTCGGAGATGATGCGAGACAACTTGAATGCGTTTATCAAGCACAGGGAGGAGTTCCGGCCGTTTTGTGCGGCGGTCCCTGAGGAACGGACCGAGGAGTTCTTCGAGGCAAGCGCGCTGAACGAGTTTCTCCAGGGTGTAAGCACGGTCAAGGAAGCAAAGCGACAGTTGATCCCAGCCGCGGTGTTTGGCAACGGTCTCGTGCGAGTCCACAGCGTGAGCCGAAAGACTAACCCCGCGTTTTGGAAACTGTTGTCCAGGTTTGGCGAGTCAAGCGGTGTGCCTGTGCTTTTGAATACGTCGTTCAACCTCTTCGGCGAACCGGTGGTGTCCACGCCTCGCGAAGCAGTTCGAGGTTTTTACTGTTCCGGGATCGATTCTCTGGCCATTGGTAATTTCCTGATAAAGAAGTGACCACTCTGCGTCTTTGCGGTCCTTTGCGTCTTTGCGTTGAGTGTTCTTTCGCGCAAAGACGCAACGGCGCAAAGACTTCAGAGAAGATCAAACGAGAGAAGAATGACAAGACGAACTTTCTTAGTAACCGGCGGAGCCGGCTTCATCGGCAGTCACATCACGGAGCGGCTGGTGAGCGAGGGCGGCGATGTTCGAGTGCTCGACGATCTCAGCTCAGGTCACGAATCAAACCTCGATTCATTTCGCGGCGGCGTTGAACTGATTCGAGGCGACATCCGCGATGTGCAACTGGTCAACGAAGCTGCAAAGGGCGTCGACGTCGTCTTTCACGAAGCCGCGCTTGGTTCAGTCCCGCGTTCGGTAGCCGATCCGGTCACCACGCACGAAGTGAACATCACAGGAACGCTAAACGTGCTGCTTGCCGCGCGCGACGCAGGGGTCAGGCGCGTCGTCTACGCATCGAGCTCGTCTGTTTACGGAGAGACTCCGGTCCTGCCGAAGCGCGAAGATATGTCCCCGCAGCCGCTTTCGCCTTACGCGCTGTCGAAGCTTGCGGGCGAGCACTACGCGAGCGTCTTCAAACACGTTTATGATTTTGACATCGTATCGCTCCGTTACTTCAACATCTTCGGCCCGCGCCAGGACCCCGAGTCACAGTACGCGGCGGTGATACCGCGATTCATCACCGCTTTGCTTGAAGGCAAGGCGCCGGTCATCTACGGCAACGGTCTTCAATCGCGCGACTTCACCTACGTTGAGAATGTCGTCAATGCGAACCTGCTGGCGGCGGAAGCCGAAGGCGTTGGCGGCCAGGCATTCAACGTAGCCTGCGGGGGCCGCTACACGCTCCTCGATCTGCTTGCGCGGATAAGGGAAATACTCGGCAGCGACATCGAACCAATTCACGAGGCCGCCCGGGCGGGTGACGTACGCGACTCGCAGGCTTCGATCGAAGCTGCGGAGCAGGCGCTGGGCTATAGCGTGTCTGTCGATTTTGAGGAAGGGCTCCGTAGAACTGTTGATTGGTATCGAAGACAGATCGAGGAATTAGATGGGCGCTCAAGTCGTAAGAATGTATACTAGCGGCGTGGGTCGAATAGTAGCTTCAGTCAAGATAAGCGGCGTGTCGAATGGATCGACCGGCATACGCTGCGATGCACTGGTGGACACGGGCGCCGCGTTCATGGTGCTTCCCACCGCGTGGCGCGATCGCCTCGGAAAGCTGGAAACGACACAGAAGGTCTCGGTCGAAACTGCCACTCAGGAGACCGTCGAGGGCGAGATCTGCGGGCCTGTCCGAATCGAGGTCGAGGGTTTCAGACCAATCCACAGTGAGGTCCTGTTTTTGGATATGAAGCCCGCCAACGGCGCCTATGAACCGCTAATTGGTTATATTGTCCTGGAACAATGCCAGGCTGCAGTAGACATGATTGGTCACCGCCTGATCCCCGGCAAAGCCGTCGACGCGAAGTAGGCAAACGCTCAAGTCTGCACGCACACCGAGTACCCACAGGTGCAGTACATGCATCCTCCATTTTGCCGAAGCGTCTCCCCACAATCCGGGCAAATGTTCCTCGCAAAAAGCAGGTTTTCCGGACGCTCCATCTCGGCATGACTCGCTGACGCCAGCGTCAACGGCTCCGACATATCTTCAAGTTCCGTGCTTAGCACTTGCTTCTCGCGCGAGCCGTCGCGATAAACGGTGATTCCTTTGCAGCCAAGCTCGTGTGCCAACACATAAGCGCGCCTGACATCGTCAACCGTAGCGCCGGCAGCGAAGTTGATCGTCTTCGAAACGGCCGCGTCGATGTGCTTCTGAAACGCCGCCTGCATTCGAACGTGCCACTCGGGAGCGATCTCGTGCGTCGTCACAAACACTCTCGCCGCTTCGGCAGGGACTTCCGGGAGATCGTGCAGAGAGCCCGTCTCCGCGACTCGCTTCATCAAGTCCTCACTGAAGAACCCGCGTTCGCGCGCGTAGTTCTCAAAGAGCGGATGAACAAAAGTCATCCGCTCGGATTCGAACGAAAGCCGACTGTACGCTATCGAGTAAACCGGTTCGATGCCGCTCGAACAGTTGGCAATCAAGCTGATTGTCCCCGTCGGCGCAACTGTGGTCACGGTAGCGTTGCGCCGTTCCTGTGAGCGCAGGCTTTCGGTCTGCTCTTCGCCGCCCTTCTTGCGGATGCTTTCCTGAAACCACCTCGGAAACGGCCCTCTCTGCTTCGCCAGGTTGATGGACGCTTCCAGCGCCTCGCGTGAGATGAACGCCATCACCTCTTCGCCCAGCTTGATCGCTTCGTCAGAGTCATACGGGATGCCGAGCAGGATCAGCAGGTCTGCCCATCCCATCACGCCGAGCCCGATCTTTCGATTGAGCCTGGTCACTTCGGCGATCTGCGGTATCTGGTACTCGCTCACGTCAATGACGTTGTCAAGAAAGTGAACCCCGAGCGCGACGACGGTCTTGAGTCGAGCATAGTCAACCGCGCCTTCGCGATGGAACTTCGCGAGGTTGATCGAACCAAGCACGCAGGATTCGTAGGGGAGCAGCGGTTGTTCGCCGCACGGGTTCGTGCTTTCGATCTCGCCAAGCTCAGGCGTCGGATTATCCCGATTGATCCGGTCGATAAAGATCACGCCCGGCTCGCCGTTACGCCACGCAGACTCGACGATTCGATCCAACACGTCTCGTGCGTCCAACTGGCTCACGACCTCGCGAGTCCGCGGATTGATCAAGTCGTACCGCTCGCCGTTCCTGATCTTCTCCATGAATTCGTCGGTCACGGCTACCGAGATGTTGAAGGTGTTCAGCTCGAGCGGATTTGTTTTAGCGGCGATGAACTCCAGGATGTCGGGATGATCGATGCGCAGGATCGCCATGTTCGCGCCGGCTCGTTTCCCGCCAAGCTTGGTTACCTCGGTAGCGAAGTTGTACAAGCGCATGAACGAAACGGGACCGCTGGACACTCCGTGGGTTGATTCGACGAGGTCTTGTCTCGGACGCAGCCGCGAGAAAGAAAAGCCGGTGCCGCCGCCGCTCTTTTGAATAAGGGCAGTATCGCGCAGCGTGCCAAAAATGCCTTCCATCGAGTCTTCGACGGGGAGCACAAAGCAGGCAGAGAGCTGGGCCAGATTCCGCCCCGCGTTCATCAAGGTCGGTGAGTTTGGTAAGAACTCCAGACCGCTCATCATCTCAAAGAAGGCTTCTTCGGCAGCGGCTGCGTCGGCGGGCGTACCGTGCTGGAGATCGGCTTCAGAGACGCTGCGCGCGACTCGGCGAAACATGTTTTCAGGGGTTTCGACGACACGTCCGTGATGATCGCGCGCGAGGATTCGCTTCTCCAAAACTCGCAGGGCGTTGTCTGTCAGTTCGGGTTTCATTTCCTCTTTGCGTCTTTGCGGTTCTTTGCGGCTTTGCGCTGAGTGTTTTAGTTCGCCTCACGACGCGAGCGCCGCCACGTGAGTCCTGACGGTTTCACCCAACGTATCCAAATTGTACCCGCCCTCGAGCACCGAAACGAGGCGGCCTCCGGCGTGGCGATCGGCCATATCCATCACCTGCTTTGTCATCTCTTCGAAGTCGCCGTCTTCGAGCATCAGCCCACCCAGCGGATCGCCGCGCCGCGAATCAAACCCCGCGGAGACAATGATCAAGTCCGGCGGAAAAGTCTTTTCGATCGACTCGAGCGCGTCCCTGAAGGCGTCACGATGAACTCGCGCCGGTGTGTCTTCGGCGAGAGGAATGTTAAGCGTCGTTCCTTCGCCTTTATCGAGGCCGCGCTCGGTGGCGGACCCGGTGCCGGGATAATACGGATACTGATGCGTCGAGAGATAGAAGACGGAGGGATCGCGGTAGAAGATCTCCTGGGTGCCGTTGCCGTGATGAACATCCCAGTCGATTATCAGAACGCGGTCGGCCCCGTAGTGAACTTGCGCGTAACGCGCGGCGATCGCGACGTTGTTAAACAGACAAAACCCCATCGCGCGGTTCGAAGTTGCATGATGCCCGGGAGGTCTGACGAGCGCGATCGCGTTGGTTGCATCATTGAAGACCTCATCGACGGCTACCGTTGCCGCTCCCGCGGCGAGCTTAGCGACCTCAAAGGATTCGGCGGAGATTGCGGTATCCAGATCGACAAAGGGAACGCCGCGCTCGCAAAGGCTTCTGATTTGTTCGATCAGTCGAAAGCTGTGACAGCGCATGATGTCGTCATCGGAGACCTGCCGTGGCGCCATATGGTGGAGCTTAGTCCACAGTGCTTCGTCCTGTTGAAGGGCGGAGGTGATAACTTTGAGCCTCTCAGGGCGCTCTGGATGGTGTCCGGTTTTGTGAGTAAGAAAAGCGGGATCGTAGACCAGGGCCGTCGTCATGGCGAAGGATTATAGATGAACGAACAGCGGTGACGCCAAGAGGACCTGCCCGTTGACGTTCGCAGTTTACGGCCTTCAGGCGGAAGTCCACAGTTCGGCGTTCAGGCGGAAGTTCGCAGTTCGGCCTTCAGGCGGAAGCTCGTAGTACGGCCTTGAAGCGGAAGTTCGTAATGCGGCCTTCAAGCGGAAGTTCGCAAACGCGGTTCTGCTTTTGTCGGAGTTAGCTTTCGGGAATCTCCACGCACCGTTGAGAGGCGGCGCGACGAAGGCTACGAACTTCCGCCTGAAGGCCGAACTACGAACTCATGGCCCGCGACGGAAGTGTCAATAGCCTTTTATAGAGCCTGTAAAGTATTTAACAGAGATTAGTATTCAAGTTGACTTACCTGAGTCGGTGTTTTATATTGCGCCCCGAGTCGAGTTGGCCTCTTCGGGTTGATGAGTACCGCCACATAGCTTACGCATATCGATCACCTGGGTTCCAGCTCTCTCACCGTGTAGTTGGTTTCACTGCCGACGCTGCGTGTTGCCTGCAGTGACGTTGAAGTGCCTCGCGCGCACACGCGGGGTGAGAGGTCTGTGTTGTTCTCCCTCGATTCTTCGGACGGTTCTAACACGACGAGTTACATTCGTCAGGAGTTTTCGTGAAAGCTAGTTCTCACCATCTGCTTGAAAAGCTGCAAGCGACCCGAGAGAGCTTGGCGTCGTTATTAGCCGTCGCGGCCCACCCTTGCTCAGGCAAAATCTTTGTTTGCAGGGTGCGCGTATTTCGCCCGTTCGGGTCCTCAAGCTTCCGGATGGTGTAACTCTCGACCTCCAGCCACAGACTGGGACTGACGGAATAGAGAACACCGTCTTCATTCTGAAGTCGGAGTATGGATACGTCACTTTTCGAGTTGCGCCCTATCCCCAAAGAATCAGCGCCCGCAGTCGTCAAGGTTCAGTATTGTACAAGTATTGCGGCTGGCACTTGCTTACGATGGCGCGCCGGATGATCCACAAGGGCTGCTCGATCACTTCGCCGACCCAGTCTGCGCCGCGCCCGTGCAGACGGTGTTCTTCGTTAAAGACCTATTCGAACGGACACTGACCTACGCGCGTTACAGCGCCAAAGCGCGTCAGTCTTGACGTGAGGTAGCTTATGGCTTGGACGTTCTATGAATTACGCTTCCGGCTGCTCAGCCCGCTTCACATCGGCCAGCAGAAGATCGGCAACATCCAGCGCACCCGGCATTACGTTCCCGCGCGCACGATGTGGGGAGCGCTGACCGCTCGGTTAACCCGAAATGCAAGTGCTCGCGCACTTACCATTATAGCCGAGAGTGATTACGTCGGAATGGGGGCGCTGGTCAAGCGGTATATCGCCTTCACTTACTTCTTTCCGACTAGCAAAGAGCAGCTACCAGTTCTTCCCAGCTATGAAGATGCCGGCTTATGTTACCTTCGCGGCCGGGACAGGTTTTCGCCGGAAGCGTTTGCATGGGAGCATCTTGGCAGTTATGCCTCAACCGCTCTGGATTATGAGCGGAACGCGGCGCAGGAAGGTTCGCTACACGAAGTAGAATTCATTGCGCCTCACGCACGCTCCGATGCCGACTCGCGACCGGTTGATTTGTTTGGCTACGCCATTGTGGCTTCCGGATGCAGGCTTCCTTGGCCAGAATTGGAAGCCGCTTTGCAAGACATACAAATCGGCGGGGAACGCCGCTACGGTTGGGGACGACTGCGGCTGGATGGGTCTGAAAACTGTGGTGAGGGCGAATCGATCACCAGGACGTACCCGATTGCCGCGAGTGCCCAAGGTTCCGCGAGTGTGATTTTCCAAGACTCTTCCAGCCGCTTCGCACGCCTGACGAAAGCCGGCTGGCCGACGCTCCGTTGAAACACAAAGTCGATCTACCTCGCCCCTTTGTGATTGACCCGCCTCCGGTGACCGAGCGTGAATATCGTGGCGGTGAAGTCGTCTGCCTCGGATTCACATCGCTTGGACCGTTGTGTGAGTCGATCGCTTATCCGGTGCTGGCCTTCGAGCGCTTCGAGCAGACCGGCATTCCCGGACGCAGCGATCACGTTTCGAGGTTCAGGCTTGCGGGTGCGCGTGACCAGCTCGCGGGCGGGCTCGCAATCTATGAGAACGAGACGCTGGGGAGCGCGATCACGCGTGACATCGCAGACTTTGTGCGAGAAGCCTCGTCGTGGGAGCGCCGGGCTGAACTGGAGGTCAAGTTCATCACGCCGGTGAGCGTCGTCAACAGCCACGCCCTGGAGCGCGATCCTGAGAGCGGCATAACGATCTTCACCGACTTTTACGATCTGATCTACAACCTGACCAATCGCGTTGGTGGTCTG
>Ga0255310_10000274_pt1 | contig 11398 bp, 12 predicted proteins | sample EtOH1_T0_E1_meta_FD_201359 | JGI IMG/M metagenome (GOLD analysis project Ga0255310, IMG submission 201359) | Sandy soil microbial communities from University of British Columbia, Vancouver, Canada - EtOH1_T0_E1 | ecosystem: Engineered > Artificial ecosystem > Sand microcosm > Unclassified ...
CTTGGCATACTGGCTGATCGCCGGCCGCAATGCAGGCCGCTGGCGCGAGCGTCGCGAAGGCTAGCGCCTAGCCCAATCCAGCGCCGTTTCGAGTCGATCGTTGCCCCAGAAAAGCTCACCGCCCACGGTGACGAAACTCGGCGAGCCGAATATGCCGAGCCGCTGTGCTTCCTCGGTTTGCTCGCGAAGCTGCGATTTGATCTCAGTCGACTGAGCCTGCTCCAGCACGGCGTTGACATCCTGTCCGAGGCTCTTGAGAATTTGTCCGATCACGTCCGACTTTTCGATATTGCGACCTTCGCCGAATTCCGCGCAATAGATAGCGCGGCAACAACTTTCACCCCACTTGTCCGCAAGCGCGACCAGCGCGACTCGCGCGGCCAGCAAGGAGTTTTGCGGAAACGGATCCGGTCGCGTGAACGGAAGATCGAGTGCGGCACAGATACGCTCCAGGTCGCGCCACATGTTGCGGCCCTTGGCCGGGTAAAGATTGAATGGGGATGTTGCCCAGCCCTGAGCCTTGAAAATCGGCCCCAACATGAACGGTCGCCAGCGCACGGTGATGCTGCTCGTCTCAGAGAGCGATGCGATACGCATTGCTGCGGGGTAGGAGTATGTCGAGGCGAAGTCGAACCAGAAATCGATTGAGGGCTTTGTCATGGCGGCAAATATATCAATCGCTACACCGTTCTGCCTTCCTATTTCCGGAGGCGTCAGCTAGACGAAGCTGCATGAACCGCATCGGATTGCTGATCGCGATCGCCATTGCCGTTGTCGCAGGCTTGGTGTTTGGGTTTTATCCCGGCCTCGATCTGGAAGTCGCGGGATATTTCCACGCGTTCGAGGATCGCAGTCACAATATGTTTGCGCTGCGCATCTTCCCGCCGCTGATGAAGGCGCGCGACATCGGACTCCTGGTTGGTACCATTCTGGTGGCGCCCGCCGTCTGTGCGCTCATTCTCAAGCTGCTGCTGCCGCCTAGAAGAATGCTGATATCAGGTCGTGCAACAGTATTTCTGATCGCGACGATGGTTCTTGCGCCAGGCTTGCTGGTGAATGTGCTTCTCAAGGATCATTGGGGCAGGCCGCGGCCCATCGACGTGATGCAATTCGGCGGCGACCAGCACTTCGTCGCCTGGTGGGACCCGCGCGGCGATTGTCCGTCGAATTGCTCGTTCGTTTCCGGCGACGTGGCGGGCGTCATGTGGACGATTGCGCCTGCCGCCCTGGCGCCGCCGCATTGGCGCGCGCTCGCCTATACAGCCGCGCTCGCGCTCGGGGCGGGGATGGGGACCATCCGCGTGATGGCCGGCGCACATTTTCCGTCGGATGTCATCTTCGCCGGCATATTCACCTTTTTGATCGTTTGGATCACTTACGCAGCCATCTATCGCTGGCGCCGGACCCGCTTCTCGGACGAGGACGTCGAACGGGTGCTCGAGCGCGTGGCTATGCCGGGCTACGGTTTGATTGCCGGCTTGTTCGGCGGAAGTCGAAAGACAAAGTAGAAGCCGTTAACGAGGACGCGCTTTGCGGGGCTGGTCTTTGGCCCTATAGTCCGCCGCAATTTCCCACTGCAGCAGTTTTCCAATGGCCGACGGCAAGACCAAGAAGACCGTTAAGAAAGTCGTGCTCGCTTATTCCGGCGGGCTCGACACTTCGATCATTCTGAAGTGGTTGCAGACCACATACGGCTGCGAGGTTGTGACCTTCACTGCCGATCTGGGTCAGGGCGAGGAGCTCGCGCCCGCACGCGAGAAGGCGCTGTTGCTCGGCATCAAGAAGGAAAACATTTTTGTTGAAGATCTGCGCGAAGAATTCGTGCGCGATTACGTCTTCCCGATGTTCCGGGCAAATGCACTGTATGAGGGGCAGTATCTGCTCGGCACGTCCATCGCACGGCCGTTGATCGCGAAAAAGCAGATCGAGATCGCCGAGAAGCTTGGGGCCGATGCGGTCGCACACGGCGCTACCGGCAAGGGCAACGATCAGGTGCGTTTCGAGCTGACCTACTATGCGCTTAAGCCCGACGTAACGGTGATCGCGCCATGGCGCGAGTGGGATCTTACCTCGCGCACTAGGCTGATTGAATTCGCGGAAAAGCACCAGATTCCGATCGCCAAGGACAAGCGTGGCGAGGCGCCGTTCTCGGTCGACGCCAATCTGCTGCACACCTCATCGGAAGGAAAAGTCCTGGAAGATCCGGCGCAGGAAGTGCCGGACTACGTGTTCTCCCGCACGGTCGATCCTGAAAAGGCACCCGACAAGGCCACCACGGTCACGGTCGACTTCGAAAAGGGCAATCCGGTTGCGATTGATGGAAAAAAGCTCACGCCTGCGGTTCTGCTGAAACAGCTTAACGATCTCGGCAAGACCAATGGTATCGGACGGCTTGATCTCGTCGAGAATCGTTTTGTAGGCATGAAATCCCGCGGCATGTACGAGACGCCGGGCGGCACCATACTGCTGGCCGCGCATCGCGGCATTGAATCGATCACGCTCGATCGCGGCGCGGCGCATCTCAAGGACGAGCTGATGCCGAAATACGCAGAACTCGTCTACTACGGCTTCTGGTTCACGCCTGAACGGGAGATGCTGCAGGCTGCAATCGACAAAAGCCAGGAGCTGGTCACCGGAAGCGTCAGGCTCAAACTCTACAAGGGCAACGTCGCCGTCATCGGGCGCGAGAGCAAGTATTCCCTCTATGACCAAGAGCTGGTGACGTTCGAGGAGGGCGCGGTGGCCTATGATCACCGCGATGCCGAAGGCTTCATAAAACTCAACGCCTTGCGACTTCGCACGCTCGGTCAGCGGCGGCGCAAATTCAAGCTCGACTAGGCGACCCGATGATGAAGATTGCGAGTGCCTGTCTGCTTTCCGCCCTTGCAGCGGGCTTGATCGGCTGCTCCAGCAGCAGCAAGCAGTCTGAGGAGAATCCCAATGTCTTCCCGGCTGACTACAAAAATGAGATTCTTTTTACCATGACCAACACGCTTGAGGATCCCACCAATATTCGCGGCGCCTTCATCAGCGAGCCGGCGCTCCGGCCGGCGGGCAAGGACGAGCGGTACGTGGTGTGCGTACGTTCGGATTCCCGCAACGCTAATAAAAACTACATGGGAAGCAAGGATCGCATTGGCTACTTTTATGCCGGCCATCTCAACCAGCTGGTGGATGCGACAAAGGAGCAATGCGGCAATGCTGCATACAAGCCTTTCCCGGAATTGGAAAAGCTTTGCCAGGCCAAGAAGTGCCTGTAGCGCGAGGTGGTCCGCCGCTCATGGTCGGGTTTCGCGCGTCGTCTCGACCCCATCATTATTCACCTGCATATAGCGCGGCTCGGGGTCTAGCGGCAGATTGCTGCGTTTCTTGTCTTCGATCTCCTCGACAACCTTTAGCATCTGGACAAACCGCACCGGTGTAATCGGGTGATCCGTCGCGATGCGAATGCTGTCCGGGTCTTCCAACGAAAGCATGCGCCAAATTTCTTCTGAGCCGGCAAGATCGTAGCCGGCACGAGCAGCATAATAAGCGCCGACATAGTCGGCTTCGCGCTCGAACGCGACGCTGAAGGCCCGCGCGCCCGCCTGGGCCAATACCCTGGAAAAGGCGCCATAGGTGGACATTCCGCCAATAATGATACCGGCATCCACGGCAGCTCCGCCGATCCAGCCGACGACGGCGTTCGCCCGCCGCTTGTTCAGATGGCCGAGATTGGCATGCGCCAACTCGTGCCCCACGACGAGGGCGAGCTGTGCATCCGTGCGTGCAGCTCGCAATAGGCTGGAAGAAACCACGATGCGGTCATCGGTCGTGAATGCATTGATGCTGGAATCGACTTGAAGCTCGATGGGAATGGCGCAGGCAATCATTGGAACGACTGCGCGCGTCTCATCGATGCCGTCACGCCGGATCAGGACCTGGATCGGCCGTTCGCCATTGTTCCGCACATAGCCACGGATCCATCCGGCCGTGCCGTGACGCGGGACCGGCTCATTATTGAACGTCAGAAGCTGGTCGCCGATTTTGATGCCTGCGACCGCGGCCGGTGAGTTGTCCGCAATCGAGAGAACCGTTGCATGCGTCCAGCTTACAGCCAGGGCCTCGTGCGAAAACGAACGGAACTTGCGTGGCAAACTCGCCACGGTGCCGGCGATGAGCCCGATCTGCGCCCAGGCCCGGTCTTCGCAGTCATCGCGGTTGGCGACGCGAAGCTGGAAGGCGACGTTGTCGAGGCGGCTGAGCTGCCCGAGGTAGCTGCGAAGCTGGGCGATCTGTTGCTTGCGCTGCTCGGCTTTGATTTCGCCGGCCGGTAACTGCGGTAGCTTGGAAACCGGAGCGCAGGCGGCGCACAACAAGAGCGCATGTAACACCAGTAGGCCGGTACAACGCACGTCCTGAACCCCGCGAATTGGGTGGACCCTGCATGACCTGCCTTGGCTGCTCAAGCGGCGTTCGTATGAGGCCGAAAAAGGTGGTGCGACGTCGGCGTTGTCGTTCCTTCGGTCGAAAGACAGAACAGCAAATGTCGTTTCAAACGAAAGATCGCGCATCGTGCCGCGCGAGGCGGCCAGCGGTGTGTGCGGTCCTGCTCAGTAGATGCGCTAGAGTTGCCGGTCGACCAGCGCTTTCTTCAGCGTGGCGATTTCCTTTGCAGGGTTCAGTCCTTTTGGACAAGCCTTCGAGCAATTCAGGATCGTATGGCAGCGATAGAGCCGGAATGGATCCTCAAGATTGTCGAGACGGGCGCCGGTCGCTTCATCCCGGCTATCCTGGACCCAGCGGTTTGCCTGCAGCAACGCAGCCGGACCGAGATAGCGGTCTGAATTCCACCAGTAGCTCGGGCAAGACGTCGAGCAACAGGCACACAGGATGCATTCGTACATGCCGTCGAGCTTGGCCCGATCCTGGTACGATTGCCGCCACTCCTTTTCCGGCGTGGGCGTCGACGTCTGCAGCCATGGCTCGATCGAGGCATATTGCGCGTAAAAATTCTTCAGATCGGGCACCAGGTCCTTCACCACAGGTTGATGCGGGAGCGGATAGATTTTCACCGGCGCGCGCGCATCGTCGATCGCTTTCGTGCAGGCAAGCGTGTTGGTGCCGTCGATATTCATGGCGCAGGAGCCACATACGCCTTCGCGGCATGATCGCCGGAAGGTGAGAGTGGGATCGATGTTGTTCTTGATCCAGATCAGCGCATCGAGAACCATTGGCCCGCAATCATCGCGGTCGACGTAATAGGTGTCGATGCTCGGATTCTGGCCGTCGTCCGGATTCCACCGGTAAATGCTGAATTCCGAGACGTGAGTGGCGTGCGCCGTGCGCGGCCACTTCCGGCCTTCTGTGATCTTGGAATTTCGGGGCAGCGTAAATTCGGCCATGGCAACGTTCCGTCAGTAGACGCGCGCTTTGGGTTCGATGTAGGCGACGTCATTCGTGAGTGTGTAGGCGTGCACCGGGCGATAATCGATTTTTACGGCGCCCTTTGCATCCATCCACGCCAGCGTGTGCTTCATCCAGTTTTTGTCATCGCGCTCGGGATAATCCTCGCGCGCGTGTGCGCCGCGGCTTTCAGTGCGGTTCTTGGCCGAATCCATCGTGACGACGGCCTGCGCGATCAGGTTGTCGAGCTCCAATGTCTCGATCAGGTCGGAATTCCAGATCAGCGAACGGTCGCTGATGCGCAAGTCAGCCATGCCGGCATGCACGTCGTGGATAAACTTGTGGCCTTCGTCGAGCACCTCGCCGGTACGGAACACGGCGCAATTGGTCTGCATCACCTTCTGCATGCGCAACCGCAACTGCGCGGTCGGCGTCCCCCCCGATGCGTTGCGGAATTTATCGAGCCGCGCGAGCGCGTGGTCGGCCGAATCTTTTGGCAATTCGGGTTGTTTGTCGCCCGGCGTGAGCAGCTCGGCGCATCGATGGGCGGCAGCACGGCCAAATACCACCAGATCGATCAACGAGTTGGAGCCAAGCCGGTTGGCGCCATGAACCGATACGCAGGCAGCCTCGCCCAGGGCCATCAGGCCAGGGACCACGGTGTCGGCGTTGCCGTTCTTCTTGGTCAGCGCCTCGCCGTGATAGTTCGTGGCGATACCGCCCATATTGTAGTGCACGGTCGGCAGCACCGGGATCGGTTCATGCGTGATGTCGACTCCGGAGAAGATGCGCGCCAACTCGGCAATGCCCGGGAGGCGTTCGTGCAGTACCTTGGGATCGAGATGATCAAGATGCAGGAAGAGATGATCCTTATCCTTGCCGACGCCGCGTCCCTCGCGGATCTCGATAGTCATCGAGCGCGAAACCACGTCGCGCGAAGCCAAATCCTTGGCTGATGGCGCATAGCGCTCCATGAAGCGCTCGCCTTCCGAGTTTACCAGGTACCCGCCCTCGCCACGCGAGCCCTCGGTGATCAGGCAGCCGGCGCCGTAGATACCGGTAGGATGGAACTGCACGAATTCCATGTCTTGCAGCGGGAGACCGGCGCGTAGCACCATCGCATTGCCGTCGCCGGTACAGATGTGCGCGGAGGTGCAAGAAAAAAAAGCGCGCCCATAGCCTCCAGTGGCGACGACCACCATGTTGGCGCTGAAGCGGTGAACAGTGCCGTCGTCGAGATTTAGAGCCACCACGCCGCGGCAGCGACCTTCATCGTCCATGATCAGATCGATGGCGAAATATTCGACGTAGAACTCGGCCGCATGTCGCAGTGCCTGGCCGTACATCGTGTGCAGCATGGCGTGGCCGGTGCGGTCGGCGGCGGCGCAGGTGCGCTGCGCGGTGCCCTTGCCGTAATGCGTGGTCATGCCGCCGAAAGGACGCTGGTAAATCTTGCCATCTTCCTCGCGGCGCGAGAATGGCAGGCCCCAATGCTCCAGCTCATACACGGCGGCGGGCGCATTGCGGCAGAGGTACTCGATGGCGTCCTGGTCGCCGAGCCAGTCGGCGCCTTTGACGGTGTCGTACATATGCCAGCGCCAATCGTCCTCGCCCATGTTGCCGAGTGCAGCGGCGATGCCCCCCTGCGCTGACACCGTATGTGAGCGGGTCGGGAACACTTTGGTGATGCAGGCGGTGCGCAGTCCGGCCTCGCTGCAGCCGACAACAGCGCGCAAGCCAGAGCCACCGGCCCCGATGACGACGACGTCGTAGCTATGATCTTCGATCGGATAGGCGCGGCCGTTGACCGCGGGAGCGCCGTTTGATTTTCCATTCGTCGCCATGTCAGACCCCGAACGACAACCTGAGGACGGCATAGACCGACGCCAGACTGACAGCGAACACGAAGAATGTGTTTGCCATCAGGCTCAAGAATTTCCACTTCTCGTCATGCACGTAGTCGAGAATGATTTCCTGCATGCCAATCCACATGTGGTAGGCGGTGTTGACGATGAACAGCAGCACGATGATCGAGACGATCGGTGAGGCGAGAATCTGAACGACCGCGGCGTGGTTGCGTCCGAGGAGTGCCGTGATGATCAGCAGGAGGCCTACGGTCAGCGGGATGCCGGCAACCGACGTTACGCGCTGATGCCAAAAATTCCCGGTGCCGGAATGAGCCGCGCCCAGTCCACGCACCCGGCGCATGGGGGTTCGCATGTGGGGAGGCTCTCTCATCGGGGACCTCCCATCACGAGATAGCCGACGACCCAGAGTATGAGCGTGAGCGTTACCGAGCCGATCAAAGTGGCCAGCGTGAGCATTTCGCGTTCGGCCGGTTCGAAGCCGTGCACGGTGTCCCAGATCAAATGGCGGATGCCGCCCAGCATGTGGTGGATCAGGGCCCAGGTGTAACCGAAAAGCAGGAGCTGGCCGATCACGCTCCCCATGAACCATTCAAAGCCGGCATAAGCGTTCGGCCCGCTTGCTGCAGCGATTAGCCACCAGGCGAGCAGCAGCATTCCAAAATAGAGCGCGGCGCCGGTGATCCGGTGGACGATGGACATCACCATCGTCAGCATCGGCTTGTAGATCTGCAGATGCGGAGACAGCGGCCGTGGCCGCTCAGATCCTGGCGCTGTTCCCGCTTCAAACTCGGCCATCAATGAGCCTCCGAAACCAGCGACCGGGATGAAAGAGGACCCGCGGTCCCAAGTGGGGGCGTGCAAACATTCCCCTTGACCTGGACCCCCAAGTCGCTACTTCATAATCGGCGAAGCTTGGACCTGAAAATAGCCCGTTGCAATATGCTTTCTATGTAGTCTGCCTTCGTAGAATAAGAAGGTAGCCCCCAATGCGCTTCGATTTTACGGACCTCAATCTGTTCCGGCATATCGTCGAAGCCGGCAGCATCACGCATGGCGCGGCACGCTCCAACCTCGCGTTGGCCGCCGCCTCAACCCGTATCCGCAAGATGGAACTGTCCTTTGGGACTCCTCTGCTGGTGCGGGGACGGGCTGGCGTCAAACCAACCCCCGCAGGACGAACTCTGCTGCAGCACGCGCGCGGAATCCTGGCGCAAACCGAGCGCCTGCAGGAGGATCTTTCGCCTTATGCCCGCGGCCTTGCCGGCCAGGTTCGCGTTCTATCCAACACGAACGCGCTCACCGAATTCCTTCCTGAAACGCTCAGCTCGTTTCTGATGGCCTATCCGGACATCAGCGTCGATCTCGAAGAGCGGCTAAGCGATGAGATTGTCGGCCTGATCGCCGAGGGCAATGCCGACATCGGCATCGTTGCCGGCACCGTCGACTACGGTGGGCTCAGTACGTTTCCGTTCCGTAGCGACCGCTTTGTGCTGGTGGTGGCGAAAAATCATCCGCTCGCCAACCGTTCACGCATCGGCTTTGCCGAGGTGCTCGACTACGACATGGTTGGTCTCGACCGCGCCAGCGCGATCCAGCGTTTTCTCGCGGACAAGGCAAATCGCATCGGCCGGCCGCTGCGCCTGCGTGTGCAGCTGCGCAGCTTCGATGCCATTTGCCGCCTGGTCGAATGCAACGTCGGTGTCGGCATCGTTCCGGAAACGACCGTTCATCGTACCGAGCGCACGATGGCGATCAGCGCCGTGCGGCTCACCGATCCCTGGGCTCTTCGCGAACTGACAATTTGTGTGCGTGACGTCGACGTACTGCCACCTTACGCGCGGCAATTGGTTGATCACCTGCGCGCCAGTGCTTGACCCAGTCCCTGGGTGCTACTTCGGCATCAACACCCAGTAGTCCAGATCGAGGATGACGGCCGGGTCGTACTCATCGCCGGCTTTGAATGGAAAGTCGGAACACGGCCGGTCTTTGGTTGCAACGGTGCGTAGGCGCAAGGCACCGACATCCTTCCGGTTTGGAATTTCAGCTGCAGTCAGCACCTCCGACCACGCGAAAACTGTGTCGCCGGCAAACAGTGGGGCAACGTGCCGCCCGCCATTGATCGCGGCGACATGGAATGCGTTTGCAAGGCCGTTGAACGAAAGTGTGCGAGCAAGCGAAATTGCGTGACCGCCATAGATGAGCCGACGCCCAAAACGACCCTTGCCCTCGGCAAACTGATTGAAATGGATGCGGGCCGTGTTCTGATAGAGACGCGTGGCAATCTGGTGCTCGGCTTCCTCGACCGTGATCCCGTCAATATGGTCGATCTTGTCGCCGGCCTTGTAGTCGCCGAGGCGATAAGGGCTGCCCGCAAGCGTCGTGTCGTAGGCTGCGGTACTGATGTTCGGGCATGCCGCGCCAAGTTGTGCGGGCTCGACGTTCTTCGGCAGATCGGGGACTTTCTCGGCCGCGGCTGTCGCTGCCTCATCACGCTTGCGCACCATCACCCAGCGCGCGTAATCGATCACGGCATCGCCGGTCTCGTCGAAGCCGCGCGAGCGCACATAGACAATCCCCGTTTTTCTGTTGGAATTTTCCCGCAGCCCGATGACATCGGAGACGGCGGTCAATGTGGCGCCGGGGAAGACGGGTTTGAGAAACCGGCAGGTCGCATAGCCGAGATTGGCCACCGCATTGAGAGAAATGTCCGCAACCGTCTTTCCGAAGACGATATGAAAAACCAAAAGGTCATCGAGCGGCGAGCGCGGGTAGCCGATCTTTTGCGCGAAGACATCCGAGGACTGGACCGCAAAACGCGCACCAAACAGCCCGTTGTAAAGCGCGACGTCACCGAGCGTCACGGTGCGCGGCGTGGCGTGCCGAATCGTCTGACCGAGCCGAAAATCCTCGAAGAAGTTGCCTCGGATGGTTTTGGCGGGCGAGGGCGCGCTCACAAATAGGCTCCTGACAGGGTTCGGTAACGCTTGACCATTCTCACAAAAGCGTGAGGCGAATGCCAGCTTGCGACAACGGGAACCTGATGAGGACGTGTTCAACGCGTGTGATAGGCGAGAATGCGCAAGGTAAATCTCCCTGGAGGACGTGTCATGAAGAAGAGCACTTTCGTGTCGGCTGCGATCGCCATCGGTCTTGCCTTCGCCCCGCTGGCGCCTGCGGCCTTTGCTGACGACATGAAAAAGGACACCATGTCCAAGGACAGCATGTCGAAAGATTCGATGAAGAAAGACGTGATGGCCAAGGACAAGATGTCTAAGGACTCGATGAAGAAGGACGACATGTCGAAGGACGCTATGTCCAAAGACGGCATGAAAAAGTGACCGATGAGGCCGGGCCTGCGCATCCGCAGGCCCGGTCGCGCCGTATATTCGTCGAAAGCGAGGGGACGACGATGAGCGCTGAGACGATGATATCGACCGCACCCGTCACTACGATCCACCCGCGCTGGGTGCGGGTCTGTCACTGGATCAACGCATTGGCGATCCTGGTGATGATCGGCTCCGGCTGGCAGATCTACAATGCCTCGCCGTTGTTCAATTTTTTGACTTTTCCGCGCCAAATCACGCTCGGAAACTGGCTGGCCGGTGCGCTGCTTTGGCACTTCGCCGCGATGTGGGTGTTGGTCATCAACGGTGTGGTCTACGTCACGCTCGGTATTGTTACCGACCGTTTCCGCCGCAAGTTGCTGCCCATCCGTCCGGTTGAGGTAATTGCGGATATGAAGGCGGCGCTGACTTTCAAACTCGCACACGATGACCTCTCGCACTACAATGCCGTACAGAAGCTTCTCTACACCGGCGTCTTGCTCGCCGGTGTCGTCATTGTGTTGTCGGGCCTGTCTATCTGGAAGCCGGTGCAGTTCCAGGAACTGACGGCGCTGTTCGGCGGATACGAGGCTGCCCGTTACGTGCACTTCTTCGCTATGGCGGCCATCATCGGATTTGTCGCCGTGCACGTGGTCCTGGCATTGATCGTACCGAAGAGCTTGCGCGCGATGATCACGGGACGATAGGAGCACCACATGCGCCAGCGAAGAATCATTCCCGGTGTCGATCCGAAGCTGCTGATCAAGGATGCGGCGCGGATGATGCCCGAAGCCAGTCGCCGTGGCTTCCTGCGCGGGGCGG
>Ga0255310_10000275_pt1 | contig 11395 bp, 9 predicted proteins | sample EtOH1_T0_E1_meta_FD_201359 | JGI IMG/M metagenome (GOLD analysis project Ga0255310, IMG submission 201359) | Sandy soil microbial communities from University of British Columbia, Vancouver, Canada - EtOH1_T0_E1 | ecosystem: Engineered > Artificial ecosystem > Sand microcosm > Unclassified ...
AATCTTCGGCACGTCGGCCGAAATGAAAGCCGAGACGCGCGGCTTCTCGCGCCGCACCTGCGGCGGCCGCACGGCATAGCCGGACACGCCGACAATGCGGCGATCTTCGCCGAGAAGATAAAGGGTCTCGACCGTCTCTTCGGTCAGGCAGACGATTCGTTCCGGAGGAAACATGGAGTGAACATACACCAGCGAGATCGGCTGTAGACAATCGGACCGCGTTTGCTACGATCGTCATGGTCGCCGTAAGCGGCCGCGCATGCCCCTAGACGATGGCCTTGTGGGCACCTCATTTCGAATTTCGAGCTTGCAACGCGCTTGCATCGCGCCATCGGACTGTCATGCCCGACCTTCTCCACCTTTCACTTGCCGTCTGCATGTTCCTGGGCGCGGCACTTTATTCCTCCGTCGGCCACGCCGGCGCGTCGGCCTACATCGCACTTATGGCCCTGTTTTCCGTTCCGCCATCCGTGATGCGGCCGACGGCGCTGACCTTGAATATTTTGGTCGCCAGCCTTGCATCCTATCGCTACGCGGGGGCCGGCTATTTTCGTTGGCGCGTTGTGTGGCCATTTTTGCTGGGATCCTTGCCGTTTGCGTTTATTGGCGGCGGCGTCCAGCTGCCCAGCGAATATTATCGGGCCATCGTGGGCATTGTGCTCATTCTGTCCGGCCTCAGGATGCTCTGGGCGGCACACATTTATGCCGCCCGTGAAGTCCATGATCCGCCGATCTGGCTCAGCATTCTGCTAGGCATTGGCATCGGGTTTCTATCGGGTCTGACGGGGACCGGCGGCGGAATCTTTTTGTCACCGGTGATCATTTTTCTCGCCTGGTCCGATCTGCGGACGACGTCCGGCATTGCGGCTGTCTTTATACTCGGTAATTCGATTGCCGGCTTGCTCGGCAATTTAGCGATGGTCCGTTCGCTCCCGTCGGAGCTGCCGATGTATGTCGTGGCGGTCATGCTGGGAGCCCTGGTCGGAACGGCCTTCGGTACCAAATTTTCGGTCATTTATATCCGGCGCGCGCTGGGCGTAGTCTTGATTATCGCCGGGCTGAAACTGATCGGCGTGTATTGAATTCGTAAGCGTCATGTGCCGGAATCGAACAATGGAAGGCGAATTTGACTACATTATCGTGGGCGCAGGCTCCGCCGGTTGCGTGCTGGCCAACAGGTTGTCCGCCAATCCCGGCAATCGCGTGCTGTTGCTGGAAGCGGGTGGCAACGACAACTGGATCTGGTTTCACATTCCGGTGGGCTATCTGTTCGCGATCGGAAACCCGCGAGCCGACTGGCTGCTCAAGACTGAGGCGCAGCCGGGGCTTAATGGGCGCAGCCTGAACTATCCGCGCGGCAAGGTGGTGGGCGGCTCGTCGGCGATCAACGGTATGATCTACATGCTCGGCCAGTCAGCCGACTACGACAATTGGCGCCAGCTCGGCCTGCCCGGATGGTCATGGGACGACGTTCGGCCGTATTTCCGGAAGCACGTCGATCATTTCCTGAAAAGCGAGCACCACGCGGCCGGCGGGGAATGGCGGGTCGAGTATCCGCGCCTGAGCTGGGAAATCCTCGACGCCTTCCGGGACGCGGCAAACCAATACGGCATTCCCACTGTCGATGACTTCAACACGGGCGACAACGAAGGCATCTGTTATTTTCACGTCAACCAGAAGCGCGGCCGGCGATGGTCCGCGGCACGCGGCTTCCTCAAGCCGGTCCTGCACCGGCAAAATCTTCAGCTTGAGACCGGTTGCCTTGTCGAAGGCCTGGAGTTGGCCGGCAAGCGTGTCACTGGAGTCCGGTGGCGGCAAAATGGCGAGCAACGCGGTGCGCGCAGCCGTGGCGAGGTGATCCTGGCCGCGGGCTCCATCGGCTCACCGCACATCCTGATGCTATCGGGAATTGGTCCGGCTGCGCAGTTGTCGAAATTTGATATCCCGGTCGCGCTCGACAAACCGGGGGTCGGCGCCAATCTGCACGATCATTTGCAGTTGCGCATGATCTACAAGGTGTCAGGTGTGAAAACGCTGAACGAGACCTACGCGTCGCTATTCAATCGTGTCGGGATGGGACTGAACTACGCATTCCGTCGACGCGGGCCGATGACGATGGCGCCGTCGCAGCTCGGTGCCTTTACCAGGTCCGACTCGACGCAGGACCGAGCCAATATTCAGTACCACGTGCAGCCGCTGTCGCTCGACAAGTTCGGCGAGCCGTTGCACCCGTTTCCGGCCTTTACCGCCAGTGTGACCAACGTCCGCCCGACCAGCCGCGGCGCGCTCACGCTCAAGTCAGCCGATCCGGCGGCGTCGCCGGCGATCAGCCCGAATTATCTGTCGACGCCGGAGGATCAGCGGGTCGCGGCCGACTCGATCCGGGTCACCCGAGCAATCGTGCGGCAGGCCGCGTTGCAGAAATACACTCCAGTCGAGTACCTCCCTGGCGATTCGGCGCGTGATGACGACGAGGCCAGCCTGGTGAAGGCGGCAGGCGGTATCGGGACTACGATTTTCCATCCCGTAGGCACTGCCCGGATGGGCCGGGACGACGACACCCGAGCGGTCGTCGATGCCCGGCTTCGTGTCATCGGCATGGAAAGGCTGCGGGTTATTGATGCCTCGGTTATGCCGTCGATCACGTCCGGGAACACCAATTCGCCGACAATGATGATTGCGGAAAAAGGCTCGGCGATGATTTTGGAGGACCAAAAACGTCTATAGTCGGCTTCGGATGAATGGAGGGGTGTCATGAATCTGTTGGACAGAATCAAGGGGATCCTGCTGCAGCCGAAGGTTGAATGGGGGAAAATTGACTCCGAGCGCGGCGACGCTGGTTATCTGTTTTCGAACTACGTCATGATCGTGGCGGCGATTACGCCGATCTGCACTTTTATCGGGACGTCGATCATCGGTTTTGGCCCGGGTCGTATAGGCATTGGAGCCGGGCTCATTTACGCGGTCATCACCTATGTGCTGACGCTGATCGGTGTCTTCATCGTCGGCTACGTCATCGATTTTCTCGCAGGCACGTTCGGGGCGCGCAAAAATCTCGAGAGCGCCATGAAGGTTTCGGCCTATGCGCCGACGGCTGCCTGGGTTGCCGGCGCGTTTAATCTGATTCCCGGGCTGGGTTTTTTGGCAATCCTCGGTTTGTATAGCCTGTATCTGCTGTACACCGGCATTGCCGCGCTGATGCGGCCGGCGGCGAGTAACGCCCTGATCTACACGATTGCAGTGATCGTGTGCGCGATCATTGTCTGGGTTGTTATCCTTGCCATTCCGGCCATGCTGTTCGGAATGGGAATGAGGATGTAACGACGGCTCAAGGCAGCGCCTTGAGGTGTCGGATCGGGCGGCCGGGCGCGATCGCCTGCGCCGCCGCGACGATGGCATTCGCATCGATTCCATAGTGGCGATAAAGATCGGCCAGCGAGCCGGTCTGGCCGAAATGCTCGACGCCGAGCGGCCGCACGCGATGACCGGCGACCGCGCCGAGCCAGGCCAATGTCGCTGGATGTCCATCGAGCACGCTGACGATACCGCAATGCGCCGGCACATCGGCGAACAGGCGCTCGATGTGTGAACGCGCATGGACAAGGCCACGTTCGCGCGCGCGCTGCGCGGCAGTCCAGCCGGCGTTGAGGCGATCGGCGGACGTGATCGCCAGCAGTCCGACGTCGCGGCGGTCTTCCGCCATCAAGCCAACAGCCTCAATCGCTTCAGGAGCGACTGCTCCGGTATACGCGACGACGACCTGGCAATTCGGGCCAGGCTTGCGGTGCCAATAGGCGCCGTCGACAATCTGCTGCTCCAACTCCGCCGTCATTTGTCGCTTGATCTGCTCGATCGGCCGGGTCGACAGCCGGAGATAAACTGAGCCGCCGGTTTCATCGCGCAGCCAGTTGCGCTCCGATGGCGCCGCGTCGCCGTCTTTCTGAATGTAGGTGAAGGCCCACCGCATGATGGCGGCGAGCTCGTCGACATAGGCCGGCTCGAAGCTGGCGAGCCCGTCCTGCGCAAGCCCGATCAGAGGCTCGGCGATCGACTGGTGCGCGCCGCCTTCGCCGGCAAGCGTTATCCCGGACGGCGTTGCAACAACAATGAAGCGCGCATCCTGGTAGCAGGCGTAGTTGAGCGCATCGAGGCCGCGCGCGATAAAGGGGTCGTACAGGGTTCCGATCGGCAGCAAGCGCTCGCCGTTGATCGTGTGCGATAGCCCGAGCGCCGACAGCAGGATGAATAGATTCATCTCGGCGATGCCGAGCTCGATGTGCTGGCCTTTCGGCGAAAACTCCCAGTTGAACGTCGAGGGGATCTGCTCTCGCTTGAACGTATCGGCCATGGCCTGACGGGCGAACAGGCCGCGCCGGTTCACCCACGGACCGAGATTGGTCGAGACGGTCACGTCCGGCGACGTCGTGACGATATGGCGTGCAAATTCGCTGTCGCCGCGCCCGACTTCATTGAGAATGGCGCCGAAGCCGGTTTGCGTCGACATCACCGGCTGGATTGTGACGGCAAGGTTGTCCGGCACGTCGACGGTTGGTGCCGTGAGCCGCCGCGGTTTTCCCGTCGCTATCGGAACGCGCGCGAGGAACGATTGAATCTGCTCCGCCGTCGGTTGCAGTCCTTCGAACTTGTCCCATTCATGGCCTGGCCGCACGCCCATGACCTGACGGAACGTCTCCATCTGCTGTGGCGTCATCAGCCCGGCGTGGTTGTCCTTATGGCCGGCGAAGGGCAGTCCAAAACCTTTGACGGTGTAACAGATAAAGCAGGTCGGCTTTTCCGGGTCGGCATTGTGGAAGGCATCGAGAACCGATGGAAGATCGTGCCCGCCCAGATTGTTCATCAGGGCCGCTAGCTCATCGTCAGTTCGCTTTTCGATCAACTTGCTGACGTCGCCCTGGTCGCCGATCTCGTCGTTCAACCGCTTGCGCCAGGCCGCACCGCCCGCAAACACCAGCGCCGAGTAGAGTTGGTTGGGGCAGTTGTCGATCCAGCGGCGCAACGTCTCGCCGCCGGGCTCCTTGAAGGCGGCCTGCTGAAGCGAGCCGTATTTGACGATGGCGACGTTCCAGCCGAAATTCTTGAAGAGTTGCTCGTAGCGCTCCCACAGCCCCTCGCGCACCACGGCGTCGAGGCTCTGACGGTTGTAATCGATGATCCACCAGCAATTGCGCAGGCCCTGCTTCCAGCCTTCGAGCAACGCCTCGAAGATGTTGCCTTCGTCGAGTTCGGCATCGCCGACGAGCGCGATCATGCGCCCTTCCGGCCGTTGGAGGCCCCAGCCATGCGCGCGCACATAGTCCTGCGTGAGCGAGGAAAATAGAGTCTGCGCGACGCCAAGGCCGACCGAGCCGGTCGAGAAGTCGACGTCGTCGACGTCTTTGGTGCGGGAGGGATAGCTCTGTGCACCCTTGTAGCCGCGGAACGCCTCCAGGCGCTCACGCGACTGGTTGCCCAGCAGATACTGGATGGCGTGAAAGATTGGGCTGGCGTGCGGCTTGACGGCGACGCGGTCCTGTGACCGCAGCACGTCGAAATAGAGCGCGGTCATGATGGTCGCGAGCGACGCGCTCGACGCCTGGTGGCCGCCGACCTTCAAGCCGTCGTCGTTCTCGCGCAGGTGATTGGCGTTATGGATCATCCAGCTCGCAAGCCAGAGCACCTTGCGCTCGAGAGCGGCAAGCATGTCCAGGTCGTCGCGCTTGTTCGGGCTATTGGTGCTCTTGGGCATCGGCGTAAGAGGTTGCGCGACGGCTATTTGCGGTTTTCGGTGGCGATGCTGGTCTTTTTGTCGGCAGCCTCGAGCACGCCTTTGCAGGCAGGAGGCAAATCCGCGAGCATGGTCTGCCGCCCCGGCGGCCCCGGCTTTCTCGGCGGAATGACCTTGTCGGAGAACCAGAAGTCCAGCTCCTTGGAGCCGCATCCGTCGCCGCCTTGCACCGGCTCCTGTGCCTTGCATTGCGGCGAATCGGCCGGGCATCTCAGCCGTACGTGAATGTGATCGTGGTGGCCGTACCATGGCCGCACCTTCGACATCCACGCGTGCGGCCGATTGGCCTCGACGCGGCACAGCTCCTTCTTGATGGCGGCATTGACGAGCACGCGTTCGACTTCGGGCTGCTGCGCGGCGGCCTTGATGAAGGCGACATGCTCCGGTGTCCATGTCTGCGGATTGAGGCGCTTCCAGTCTGAGGCAACGAGATTGCTGGCAGGAATCGTGTCGCGCTCTTCCTTGCTCAGCACACGATCTGGCATCGGCATGAACCAGATATCGACGTCGAGGCCGGTCTGGTGACTCGCATGGTCCGACACCGAGGGCCCGCCGCGCGGCTGGCCCAAATCGCCGACAAGGATTCCATTCCAGCCTGTCGCCTTCGAAGCCTGGGCGGCAAACTTCTCTACGAAGTGGACGAGGGTCGGGTGTCCCCAATTGCGGTTACGTGACGGGCGCATCGCCTGCCAGTTCGGCCCGTTGATCGGCAACTCGACGCCGCCCGAAAGGCAGCCACGGTGGTAGTATCCGACTGCCATGGACTTGCCTGCGGACGGCAGGGCCTTGGCCCCGAACAACATCTTCGCCGGCACCGCTTTCTCGCGGGCCTTTTCGGTCGTTGCCGGCTTCTCCGGCGGTAGCGGTGCCTTGGGCGCCGGCGTCTGCGCGGCGGCGCTCACCGCAGCCAGAATTCCAGCCGCAATAAAGGGCAGTCCCGACAGGGTCGCGATCCGGGTGCGCATGCTCCCGATTTAGCGGCTTCGGTGCCGCCTGTCAGGTCAATTTCGCCGTTCGCAGTCCCCGGTTCCCGTGGGCCCGCAGGGCAACGAAGCGGAATGTGGGGAAAACAAAGAGCCTATAGGCTCCAATCCGGCTAAACGTCGACCTTGAGCGCGGCGATGAATGCTTCCTGCGGAATGTCGACTTTGCCGAACTGCCGCATGCGCTTTTTACCTTCCTTCTGCTTGTCGAGCAGCTTGCGTTTGCGCGTGGCGTCGCCGCCGTAGCACTTGGCGGTGACATCCTTGCGGAAGGCGCGCACCGTTTCGCGCGCGATGATCTTGCCGCCGATCGCGGCCTGGATCGGGACCTGGAACATATGCGGCGGAATGAGTTCCTTGAGCTTCTCCGCCATGGCACGCCCGCGCGTCTCGGCACGCGTCCGGTGCACCAGCATGGCCAGCGCGTCGACCGGCTCGCCATTGACCAGCATCTGCAGTTTCACGAGGTCCGCCGGCCGGTAGTCGGTGAGGTGATAGTCGAACGAGGCATAGCCGCGTGAAACGGATTTGAGCCGGTCGTAGAAATCGAACACGACTTCGTTGAGCGGCAGGTTGTATTTCACCATCGCGCGGTTGCCGACGTAGGTCAGTTCCTTCTGCTCGCCACGCCGGTCCTGGCAGAGCTTGAGCACGGAGCCGAGGTACTCGTCCGGCGTCAGGATCGTCGCTTCGATCCAAGGCTCCTGCATCTCCTCGATGTGGTTTGGATCCGGCATGTCGACCGGATTGTGAATCTCGAGCTCTTTGCCGGTGGTGAGCTTGATCTTGTAGATGACCGACGGTGCGGTCGCGATCAGATCCAGGTTGAACTCGCGCGACAGCCGTTCCTGGATGATTTCCAGGTGCAGCAAGCCGAGGAAGCCGCAACGGAAACCGAAGCCGAGCGCGGCCGACGTTTCCATCTCGTAGGTGAAGCTCGCGTCGTTCAGGCGCAGCTTGCCCATCGCCGCGCGCAGGTCTTCAAACTGCGCGGCATCGACAGGAAAAAGGCCGCAGAAAACCACTGGAACGGCCGGCCGGAAGCCGGGGAGGGCCTTGTCGACCGGTTTGCGATCGTCGGTGATGGTGTCGCCGACACGCGTGTCTGCCACTTCCTTGATCGAGGCCGTGAGCATTCCGATTTCGCCGGGCCCGAGCTCGTCCACCAAAGTAAGCTTGGGTGTGAATACGCCGGTGCGGTCCACATCATAGGCGGCATTCGTGCCCATCATGCGGATGCGCTGGCCCTTCTTCAGGACGCCGTCGACGATGCGTACCAGCACGACCACTCCGAGGTACAAGTCGTACCAGCTGTCGACCAGCAACGCCTTTAAAGTAGCGTCGCGGTCGCCTTTCGGTGGCGGCAGGCGCGTGACGATCGCCTCCAGCACCTCGGGCACGTTCAGTCCGGTCTTTGCGGAGATCTCGATGGCGTTCGACGCGTCTAGCCCGATCACGTCCTCGATCTGCTGCTTGATCTTGGCCGGCTCGGCCGCCGGTAGGTCAACCTTGTTGAGCACGGGCACGATTTCGTGACCGTTGTCGATCGCCTGATAGACGTTCGCCAGCGTCTGCGCTTCGACGCCCTGGCTGGCGTCGACGACAAGGAGCGAGCCTTCGCAGGCGGCGAGCGAGCGGTTGACCTCGTAAGCAAAGTCGACGTGGCCGGGCGTGTCGATCAGATTCAAAATGTAGTCTTTGCCGTCGCGCGCCTTGTATTTGAGGCGCACGGTCTGCGCCTTGATGGTGATGCCGCGCTCGCGCTCGATATCCATGGAATCGAGCACCTGCTCCTTCATTTCGCGCTCTTCCAGCCCGCCGGTCAGCTGAATCAGCCGATCGGCAAGGGTCGATTTGCCATGGTCGATATGCGCAACGATGGAGAAGTTGCGGATATTCTGGATCGGAGAGGCCGTCATGGCGCGCAGATAACACCCGGCTAAGGCGCCTTCAAGTTGACGATTCGGACGCAGTGCCTGCCCAAACGAGATGGCCGGGACAACGCCCGGCCACCACACCGTCGAATTTGGCCAGCACTCAGTAGCGGTAATGGTCGCTTTTGAACGGACCAGCCTGCGGCACGCCGATGTAGGACGATTGCTTGTCGCTGAGCTTGGTAAGCTTCACGCCGATCTTGTCGAGATGCAACCGGGCCACTTTTTCATCGAGCTGTTTCGGCAGCGTATAGACCTGGTTCTTGTACTTACCGGGGTTGGTCCACAATTCGATCTGCGCCAGCGTCTGGTTGGTGAATGACGAGGACATAACGAAGCTCGGGTGGCCCATCGCATTGCCGAGGTTCACCAGGCGTCCTTCTGACAACAGAATAATGCGTTTTCCGTCGGGGAATTCGACCTCGTCCACCTGCGGCTTGATATTGTGCCACTTCATGTTGCGCAACGCCGCGATCTGGATCTCGCTGTCGAAGTGGCCGATATTGCAGACGATCGCGCGGTGCTTCATCTTGCGCATGTGATCAAGGGTGATCACGTCGACATTGCCTGTGGCGGTAACGAAGATATCCGCACGCGGCGCGGCATCTTCCATGGTGACGACCTCGTAGCCTTCCATCGCCGCCTGCAACGCGCAGATCGGATCGACTTCGGATACCATTACGCGGCAACCGGCCTGGCGAAGGGATGCGGCCGAGCCTTTGCCGACGTCGCCGAATCCGGCAACCATCGCGACCTTGCCGGCCATCATCACGTCGGTGCCACGACGAATGCCGTCGACAAGCGACTCGCGGCAGCCGTAGAGATTATCGAACTTCGATTTTGTGACACTGTCGTTGACGTTGATTGCGGGGAACATCAGGCGGCCTTCCTTGGCCATCTGATAAAGCCGGTGGACGCCGGTGGTGGTCTCTTCGGTGACGCCTTTGATGGCCTTGCAAGTCTTGGTGTACCAGCCAGGCTGTTCCTTGAGCCGCTTCTTGATTGCGGCGAAGAGGACTTCCTCTTCCTCGTTGCCGGGATGATTGAGCACGGCCGGCTCGGTCTCGGCCTGCATGCCGAGGTGCAAGAGCAGCGTGGCATCGCCACCGTCGTCGAGGATCATGTTGGGCGTGCCGCCGTCGTGCCATTCGAAAATGCGGTGGGTGTAATCCCAGTATTCGTTCAGGCTTTCGCCCTTGACCGCGAACACCGGTACACCGGCTTCCGCGACCGCAGCGGCTGCGTGATCCTGTGTTGAGTAGATGTTGCACGACGCCCAGCGCACGTCGGCGCCGAGGTGCGTCAGCGTCTCGATCAGCACCGCGGTCTGAATGGTCATGTGCAGTGAGCCGGCGATGCGGGCGCCGCGCAATGGCTGCTGCGGGCCGTACTCCTCGCGCGTCGCCATGAGGCCCGGCATTTCGGTCTCAGCGATATTGATCTCGTTGCGGCCCCAAGCCGCGAGCGAAATATCCTTGACGACGTAGTCGCCGGTCTTGGCCTTCGGTTTGGCAGAAGCTGTCATGACTATTCCTGCATACGAACGGATTGGCTGGGCGTGCCTATAACAGCCCGCCGCCGACGCCGCAATGAATATATAAAGAATTCTTTATGTAGTTCTGGCCTTGGCTGGCGTGCCGAACGCTCAGTCCTCTTCGTCGAAACCGGCCTCGACCAGCTTGCACAATGTCTCGACCGCCTTCGTGGCGTCCTTGCCGATCGCCTTTATCGTGATGGAGATGCCCGGTCCGGCGGCCAGCATCATCAAACCCATGATGGACGTTCCGCCGACCGTTTCGTGGCCGCGGGTGACCGTGATTGCTGCATCGAATTGCTCGGCGGTCTGCACGAATTTCGCGGAAGCGCGGGCGTGCAATCCCTTCTTGTTGACGATCTCCACCTCGCGCGAGACAGGAGTCTCGTCCGCTGAAGCGCGGGGAGTCATTTTCCGTTGAGGACGCGGCTGGCGATCGTACAGTACTTGCGGCCGGCTTCCTGGGCGGCAGCGACCGCGTCCTGAAGTGGGCTGATCTCGCGGATTTTGGCGAGCTTGATCAGCATGGGTAGATTGATACCGGCCAGCACCTCGACCTTTGGCTGGCTCATCACCGAAATGGCGAGGTTGGACGGCGTGCCGCCGAACATGTCGGTCAGGATCGCGACGCCTTCGCCGCTATCCACCCGCTTCACGGCCTCAAGGATATTCTTGCGGCACTGCTCAACGTCATCGTCGGGCCCAATCGTAATCGCCTCGATCTGACGCTGAGGGCCGACCACATGCTCCAGCGCTGAGCGGAACTCGATGGCGAGCCGCCCGTGAGTTACTAATACGAGGCCGATCATCCCTGGCTCCTCGCGGGCGCTACGCTGCACCGCACGATAGGGCGCGCATTCACGCCCATTTGAAGCCCTATTGCAAGGGCTCGGCACGCTATATAGGGGTTCTGCTGCACTGCGGAAAGATGGGGGCAAAGTGGGCTCTGGGCCGACGTTTTTGGACGAAGCGCGATCCTAGGCCCTTTATGGTTAATTTTCTCAGTTTGGTCGGGGTGCCGGGGTAGCCCAGATTTCCGCGATAGGTCAATCACCCGCAGGGGATGTCCTCAACGCGGCCAACACCATCGGCAGGACGGCCATTCCTGGTGCGGCGGCAAGTCGCGGAACTGTGACGCCTGCGATCCGAGTGGTTGCGG
>Ga0255310_10000277_pt1 | contig 11363 bp, 14 predicted proteins | sample EtOH1_T0_E1_meta_FD_201359 | JGI IMG/M metagenome (GOLD analysis project Ga0255310, IMG submission 201359) | Sandy soil microbial communities from University of British Columbia, Vancouver, Canada - EtOH1_T0_E1 | ecosystem: Engineered > Artificial ecosystem > Sand microcosm > Unclassified ...
CGTCGTCACGCCGCTGTCGCTGCTGTCGGGGACGTTCTACTCGGTCGAGCAATTGTCGCCGACCTTCCGCGCGATCAGCCACGCCAACCCCTTCTTCTACGTGATCTCGGGCTTCCGTCACGGTTTTCTCGGCGTCACCGATTCACCGCTGGCGGTCGGCGCCATCGGACTGCTGCTGCTCAATGTCGCGCTGTGGGCGGCTTGCTATGCGCTGTTGAAGAGCGGCTGGAAGATCAAGAACTGACCGTCAGCGCGGATTCCGGGTGAACCGCACATCATCGAGGTAGATCACGCCCTGTTTCGCGGTCGCGGTTGTATCTTCAATCACGACCACGAACTCCTTGAGCCTGATCGGGTTCGCCATCCCCTGAAATTCCTTCAGGGGGATGACGATGTCCTGCCACTGATCGGTGACTCCGCGCACATAAAAATGGCTCGCCTGATCCATGGCGTCCTTCAATTCGACCTTGAACACGTGTGTGTAGCCCATGGCGGTGTCGCCTTTGACGCGAAACGCCAGATTGTCGAACCTCGTCGCGTCCAGGTTCTGCAGCCGCATCCACAGGCCGCCGAACGCGGGCTTCGCCGACGCCACGCTGTAGATGAGCCGGAGACCGTTGCCCTTGCCGCCGTAGCCATTGGCGCGATCGAGTGATTCGATGCAGCCCTGCATAGGATCGTCCGGATCCCTGATCCAGGCGCCGAAATCACCCCCGATATTGTTGGGTTTGCCGCCGGAATTGAAGTCGGCGACCATCAATTCGGAGGCAGCGGTTGGCGCTTTGTCTGCAACCGCGTCCGCAGCCGCGGCTGCCGGCGTCGATCCAGCCAGCCATAAAACCAGATTGGCCAGCAAGGCGGCAAGCGAGTGGTTGCGACAGGCCATGGCCGATCTCCGAAGCAGTGGTTCAACATGGCTTGCGTCGGAAAATCAAGAATTGAGCCGTTTCACGCGCTGAACGAGTTAACCTTGTTGAATGGCGCATAACGGTGGCGTTCAGCATCGCCTCAACGCGAATCGGCCACAAGGTGCGCATTGAAGTCGCTCAACAAGGAGAGCCACCATGCGTAAAGTCCTGATTTCCCTCGCCGTTGCCGTTTCGGCTCTCGCAGTCGCGGCGCCAGCGTCGGCCCAGTATTTCCCTGCCCCGCAGGGTTACGGCTACGGCTACAACAACAATTACGGCCAGGTCCGGCGCCTGCAGGTTCGGATCGACCAGATCCAGCGCCAGATCGACCGGCTCGACCGCCGGAACATCCTCAGCAACCGGGAGGCCCGCCGCCTTCGCGACGAGTCCCGCAGGCTCGAGCGCCGCCTGGCCCAGATGAGCCGCTACGGCCTTGGTCCGCGTGAGCGCCAGGACATCGAGATCCGGATTGCCCGGCTCGAGCAGCGCGTTCGCTACGAGGCGAACGACGGCAACCGCCGGTTCGGCTCGGGCTACGGCTACAACGGCTACAACGGCTACAATAACGGCTACAACGGCCAATATGCCTACGACCGTGACCGCGACGGCCGCGACGACCGTTACGAAGACGATCGCGGCCTTCGCCACGACGGTGGTTGGGGCAATAACGACGACCAGGGCGACGATCGCGACGACGACTAAGGCGTTCGCTGCCTAGCTAAAGGAAAGGCGCTCCGGAGAGATCCGGGGCGCCTTTTCCTTTGTCGGCGCCATGGCTATAGGCTCGGCCCGAGCGCCCGCGGGGGCCGCTTCATGAACGATCCAGCTCTCAAAGGACTCGCCCAAGCATGGCCATCACTCCGCTCATGCCCGTCTATCCGCGTTCGCCGGTCCGGCCGGTCCGCGGCGAGGGCGTCTATCTGTTCGGCGAGCAGGGTGAGAAATATCTCGATTTCGCCGCCGGTATCGCCGTCAACATCCTCGGCCACGGCCATCCGCTTTTGACCCAGGCGATCCAGAAGCAGGCGGCGACGCTGATCCACGTTTCGAACCTGTACGGAAGCCCGCAGGGCGAAGCCTTGGCGCGGCGGCTGGTCGACCTGACCTTCGCCGACACGGTGTTTTTCACCAATTCGGGAGTCGAGGCGGTCGAGTGCTCGATCAAGACCGCGCGCCGCTATCATTACGCCAAGGGCAATCCGCACAAGCACGATTTGATCACCTTCTCGAACGCATTTCACGGGCGAACGATGGCGACCATCAGCGCGACCGATCAGCCGAAGATGATCGACGGCTTCGCGCCGCTGCTTCCCGGCTTCACGGTCGTCGAGTTCGACAATCTCGACGCGGCGCGGGCAGCGGTCGACGACAATACGGCCGGATTCCTGCTCGAGCCGGTGCAGGGCGAAGGCGGCATCCGCCCGGCGAGCCGGGAGTTCATCCAGGGGCTTCGCGCCATCTGCGACGAGCGGGATTTGATGCTCGTGTTCGACGAAGTGCAATGCGGCGTCGCCCGCTCGGGGACGCTCTACGCCTATGAGCAGTACGGCATCGAGCCCGACATATTGGCGACCGCCAAGGGCATCGGCGGCGGTTTTCCGATGGGCGCCTGCCTGGCCACCGAGAAAGCGGCGGGGGGAATGGTGATCGGCACCCATGGCTCGACCTTCGGCGGCAACCCACTGGCGATGGCCGCGGGCCAGGCGGTGCTCGACATCGTCGCCAACGAGGAATTTCTCGCCCGCGTCCGGCAGATGGGCGAGCGGCTGCGCGCAGGCCTCGAGCAGATGATTCCCAACCACGACCATCTGTTCGAAAGTGTGCGCGGGATCGGGCTCATGCTCGGCGTGAAGATGAAGAGCGACAGCCGGGCGTTCGTCAATTACCTCAGGACTCGCGGGCTGCTGACAGTCGCCGCGGGCGACAATGTGATGCGCGTGCTGCCGCCGCTGATCATCGAGGAAAGCCACATCCGCGAGTTCGTCGACGCGCTTTCGGCAGCGGCCGCGGACTATGAGGTCCCCGCCGCCGCGGCTTGACGCGAGTTGAGCCGCCGCCGCGCGCTTCCTATCTTGGCGCCATGCAGACAATGGAATTGAGCACCGACGTCGCGCTCGGCGTCACCATTCCGGCGCGCCACGCCCGCGGCCGGGTGGCGCGGATCGGGCCGGTGCTCGACGCGGTGCTCGCCAACCACGGCTACCCGCCGCTCATAGAGAAATTGCTCGCCGAAGCGCTGGTCCTGACTGCGCTGCTCGGGTCGCTGCTCAAGGACCCGACCGGCCAGACCACGCTTCAGGCGCAGACCGAGGCCGGCGTCGTCGATCTCCTGGTGTGCGATTATCTCGGCGGCGAGCTGCGCGGCTATGTCCGCCACGATGCCGAGCGGCTGGCGGAGGCGGGCCCCAATCCGTCGCTGTTCTCGCTGTTCGGCAAGGGCTATCTCGCCATCACCTTCGACCAGCCGGCGACCGACGAGCGCTATCAGGGGATCGTGCCGCTCGAGGGCGGCAGCCTCGCCGAGGCGGCGCAAAGCTATTTCACCCAGTCCGAGCAAATCCCGAGCATCGTCCGCCTCGCCGCCGAGAAAGGCGATTCGGGGTGGAGCGCCGGCGGCTTGCTGTTCCAGCACCTGCCCGAGGGCGAGGAGGGGCGCGACCGGCTGCACGCCCGGCTCGACCACCCCGACTGGCCGCACATCGCGGTCCTCGCCGGGTCCATCAAGCCCGCCGAGCTGACCGATCCGCAACTGCCGCTCGACGACCTCGTCTGGCGGCTGTTCCATGATGAGGACGAGGTGCGGGTGCTGGAGCCGCTGCGCCTGACCAAGGGCTGCCGCTGCAACCCCGACTATGTGCGCTCAGTGATCGCGCGGTTTCCCGCCGACGAGCGCGAGGCGATGGTCGGCGAGGACGGGCTCATAAGGGTCGATTGCGCCTTCTGCTCGCTGAGCTTCCCGATCGCGCTTGGCGAGGTCTCGTGACCTCCTGCCGGGACTCCGATTCTTAAGATTTCCATGTTAAAGCAACAGCTATGGGTGGGATCCGGATCGTGACGGGAATGTGCGCGGGCGCAACGGCGTTGCTGCTGCTTGTTGCCGCCGCACGTCCCGCGACGCTGGCCGAGACCAGCCCGGGCCTGTGGGAACTCAGCGGCCTTCCCAATTCCTCATCTCCCGTGCGCCAGTGCATGGCGGATACGGCGGCGCTCGCCGCCCTTGAGCACCGTGGCCAGCGCTGCAAGCAGGTCGTGGTCAGCGATAGCCCGTCGACGACGGTGATTGACTACACCTGCGCCAGTGGTGGTTTCGGGCACAGCAAGCTGACGCTGCTGACGCCACGGTCGCTGCGCATCGAGACCCAGGGAATTTCCGCGAATTATCCGTTCAACTACGTGATTCAGGCGCGGCGGATCGGAGATTGCCCGGCTCATTAAGCGGGCGTTTAACCAAGCTGTCCTAAAAGGCTCGCGTGCCGGTTGGCACGCTTTCCTCCCAATCGGGCAAGTACGCCCGATACCTGGGCCGCCTGTCTGCAGACGGGCGGCCCTTCTTTCGAGTCGCCTTCTATTGCGGGCAAAGGCGATTTAGAGGGCGGCGATGCTCTACCTGCTCGTCAAGGCCGCCATCTCGGGCGTGCTGATCGCCATCATCTCCGAAGTGGCACGCCGGAGCCCGGGCTGGGGCGGCCTGCTCGCCTCGCTGCCGCTGACCTCGCTGATCGCCCTCATCTGGCTGTGGCGCGACACCAGCGACCCGGTGCGAATCGCCGACCAGGCGGTCAGCACTTTCTGGTTCGTGCTGCCGTCGCTGCCGCTGTTCTGGATCATTCCGCTCATGCTCCGTAGCGGCTGGGGTTTCTGGCCCACCATCCTGATTGCCTGCGCGGTGACGCTGGGCCTCTATGCGGCGATGTTCGCGGTCAGCGCCCGCCTCGGGATCCGGCTGTGAAACAGGTTTTGCAAAGGCGTGCGGTCGTCCTCCTGTCCGGCGGCCTCGACTCGATGGTCTGCGCCGCCCTGGCGCGCGAGGCGGGGTTCGAGGTGCTGGCGCTGACGATCGACTACAACCAGCGCCACCGCGTCGAGCTGGCGGCCGCCAGGGCGATTGCCGCCGAGCTCGCCGACCACCACATCGTCCTGCCGCTCGACCTCACCCAGTTCGGCGGCTCGGCGCTGACCAGCGACATTCCGGTCCCCAAAAGTGGTGTCGGGGAGGGGATTCCGGTCACCTACGTGCCGGCGCGCAACACGATCTTCTTGAGCCTGGCGCTCGCCTGGGCCGAGGCGGCCGGCGCCCGCGACCTGTTCATCGGCGTCAACGCGCTCGATTATTCGGGCTATCCCGATTGCCGGCCGGAGTTCGTCGCGGCGTTCGAGGCGCTGGCCAACCGCGCCACCAAGGCCGGCGTGGAAGGCGCCAAAGACGGAGACGGGGGCTTCGCCGTCCATGCCCCGCTGCAGCACATGACCAAGGCGGACATCGCCCGCGAGGCGCAACGCCTGGGCCTCGACGCGTCCTTGAGCCACAGCTGCTACGATCCCGCGCCGGATGGCGGCCATTGCGGCCGTTGCGACGCCTGTATCCTCCGCGCCAAGGGCTTTGCCGAGGCCGGGCTGCCCGACCCGACGCGCTACGCATTGCCGGCCGAGCGCTGACGATGGCGTACGCGGTTAAGGAGGCGTTCCTGACCCTCCAGGGGGAGGGCGTCCAGTCGGGCAGCCGGGCGGTATTCCTGCGCTTCGCCGGCTGCAACCTGTGGTCGGGACGCGAGGCGGACCGCGCCACCGCGCAATGCAATTTCTGCGACACCGATTTCGTCGGCACCGATGGCCCCGGAGGCGGCAAATTCGCCGCTGCGGACGCGCTTGCGGCGCACGTCGCGGCCGTGTGGGGGGACGGCGAGGAGGACCGGCTGGTGGTGGTTACCGGCGGCGAGCCGATGCTCCAGCTCGATGCCGCGCTGGTCGATGCGCTCCACGCACGACGGTTTCGAGTCGCGGTCGAAACCAACGGCACCTTGCCGGCGGTGCCGGGGCTCGACTGGCTGTGCGTCAGCCCCAAGGCCGGGACAGAGGTCGTCCAGCGCAACGGGGATGAGTTGAAGCTCGTCTGGCCGCAGCCGGGGATCGATCCCGCCGAGCTCGAGGGCTGGGATTTCCAGCACTTTCTCGTCCAGCCGATGGACTGCGACGAGGGGCAAGCGGCGGTCGAGGCGGCGATCGCGCTGTCGATGGCGCGGCCGCGGTGGCGGCTCTCGCTCCAGGCGCACAAGGTCGTCGGCTTGCCCTGAATCCAGCCGCGGCCGAACCGCGGCGGACGAATCACTGCGGGCGAAAAAAGAGGCTGCCGGCAATGCCGGCAGCCTCTTCGATTCTCACCGATACCCCGCGAACGGGGCATCCCACGATTACATTGCGTTGTTGGTCGTAGTCGTGGTCGTGGTCGTCGTAGTTGTGTTGTCCGTCGCGTTCATGGTCATATTCGCGTCGGTCGCCATGTTGGCGTCCATGTTGGTCGTTGCGTCGATACCGGTTGTGTCATTGGCGACGATGTTCTCGGCTGCGAGATTCTCGTCGACGTTCATGGTGTTGTCTGCGGCGTCGTTGCTGCTGCAAGCCGAAACCGCCAGGGCCGCACCGGCGACCAGGATAAGAGCACGCATTCAAAACTCCCTAGATTATCCGATCTGGAGCGGTAGGCCCGCTTCGCAAATCCCGCGCACCATAGGCTGAAGCGCTCGCCGCCTTCAAGACACTTTGTCGGACAGGCTCAAGCCACTGATAAACTGGATAAAATTGCGCTTAAGTGAGTCGTCGACGCGTGCCATCGGCATTTCCTTGCCAAGCGCCGAAAGGCTGGTGACGCCATAATCGGCGATGCCGCACGGGACGATGCCGCCGAAGTGGGAAAGGTCTGGCGAAACGTTGATCGCAAAGCCGTGCAGCGTCACCCAGCGCTTCACGCGCAGGCCGAGCGCGGCGATCTTCGCCTCGGCCGGGCCTTCGCCGACCCAGATGCCGATGCGGTCCGGCGCGCGGTGAGCGGCGACGCCGAGGTCGGCGAGCGTGGCGATGATCCATCCTTCCAGCGCGTGGACCAGGCGCCGGACGTCGCGGCCGCGCTTTTCGAGGTCGAGCATCAGATAGCCGATTCGCTGGCCCGGCCCGTGATAGGTGTAGCGGCCGCCGCGGCCGGCAACATGGACCGGAAGGCCGAGCGGGTTGCTGAGCTCGGCCGGGTCGGAGCTGGTGCCGGCGGTGAACAGGGCCGGGTGCTCGAGCAGCCAGACGCATTCCGGAGCGCCATCCAAGCGGATGGCGGCCGCGCGCGCCTCCATCCACGCCAGCGCCTCCTCGTACGCCACCGGAGCGTCGCTGATTCGCCATTCGATGCGGTCGTTGTCCATGAGCGGCAAGGGAGATGGCGGCGCCGGGCCGCGGCGGCAAGGTTGATTGCGGACGATTGCGCGGACGATTGCGCGAGGCCCCCGAGGTCCGCATAAGCGCGGGGCAACAATTGGGGGGCGACTGTGGCTGAATTGTCGATTTCAAAAGCTTGGGACGAAACCAGGCAGGTGATCACTCGTGACGGGAGCTTGATCACGACAATCGCGCTGGCGCTGTTCGTCCTGCCGGGGGTGGTGAGCGACCTTTTCACTCCGGCCGCGCCCCCGGGGCAGCTGCCCAAGCCGGGCGCCTGGATGATCCTGACGGCGATCGCCCTGCTGATCGCGCTCGCCGGCCAACTCGCCGTGATCCGCCTCGCGATCGGCTCTCGGCTGACGGTCGGCCAGGCGATCGGCCACGGAGCGCGGCGGGCACCGGCCTATCTCGGGGCGACGCTGATCTGGGTGGCGCCGCTGTCGCTTGCCGCGGTCCTGCTGGCCGGCAGCGTCGTCGGAAATCCGCAGGCTTCTCCGCTGCTGGCGCTCGGGCTGCTGGTGGTCGGTTGCATCGGCCTGTTCCTGGCGATCCGGATGCTGATGACCTCACCGGTCGCGAGCGCGGAAGCCGTCGGCCCGCTGGCGATTCTCAACCGGAGCTGGCAGCTGACGAGCGGACATTGGCTGCGATTGTTCGGATTCTTCGTCCTGATCCTGATCGGCGCGATCGTCACCATCCTCGCCGCTTCGGCCGTCAGTGGGATTATTGCCCAGCTGGTGTTCGGCGGAATTGGGGCGTTGACCGTCGGCGGGCTGTTTGTCGCGCTGGTCATCCAGATCGTCAGCGCCGCGATCTCGGTGGTGCTGATGGTGATGCTCGCCCGGATCTACGTTCAGCTGGCCGGCGAAGGAGCCGGGGAAGTCAGCGTCCCGACCAGCGGCACCTGAGGCGCGCAGTCGAGCGGCAGGATGCCGAGCAGGCGCGGATCGGGGAACCGCTCGACCGCGCGCTTGCAAGCGATGAAGCCGGCGCGGCGATAAGCGGACAGCGCCGCCGGATGGTCGAGCGTGCAGGTGTGGACATGGACCCGGCGGATGCCGTCGCGTCCTTCATCGTTTCTCCACGCGAGCTGTAGCGCCGCCGCCAGGAGCCAACGGCCATGACCGCGGCCGGCAAGCTCGGGAACGAGGCCGATGAAGGCGATCTCGCATTGGCCCTCGTCGCGAAAATCGAGCTCGAGCAGGCCAACTTCGTGTCCGGCGCGATCGGCAATCGCGAACAGTTCGACTTGTGGATGGCGAATGATCGCGGCGAGCTCCGCGTCGTCCATGACCAGCCGCGAAAACCACAGCCAGCGCGCCCCGACGAGGCGGAACAGGCGCCGATAGTCGGCCGGATCGGGGTCCTCCAGCCGCCGCAGCGACAGGTGCGAGGGAAGCGCCGGCGCCGTCGGCGGCTCATGCATCTCGAGGTAGGTGACGACCGCGGCCAGCTCGCCGTCGGCGACGGCTTCGTAAGTCATCTCTCCTCCCCTCGATTGCGAGGGGAGGGGGACCAGCGAAGCTGGTGGAGGGGCCCCTCCGTCACGCCTGCGGCGCGCCACCTCCCCTGCAAATGCAGGGGAGGAGACTGGACCGAGCTCATGCCCAGCTCGCCAGCGGCGGCAGGCTCATCAGGATCGCGTCGATGTTGCCACCGGTCTTCAATCCGAACAAAGTACCGCGGTCGTAGAGCAGGTTGAACTCGACGTAGCGGCCGCGGAATTCGAGCAATTGCCGCATTTCGTCCTGGGTGAACGGCGTGCTCATCCGCTTGCGGACGATGCTTGGAAAGACGTCGAGAAACGCTTTCCCGACGTCGCGGGTGAAGGCGAAGTGGGCGTCGAAATGGCCTTCGAGATGGTCGTAGAAAATGCCGCCGACGCCGCGCGCCACGTCGCGGTGAGGCAGCCAGAAATACTCGTCCGCCCATTTGGAAAAGCGCGGATAGAAGGTCGCGTCATGGGCGGCGCAGGCGGCGCGCAGGCGGGCGTGAAATGCGTCGGTGTCCGCCTTGTAGGGGATCGCCGGGTTGAGGTCGGCGCCGCCGCCGAACCAGCGCCGGGTGGTGGTGATGAAGCGGGTGTTCATGTGCACCGCGGGGACGTGCGGGTTGGCCATGTGGGCGACCAGGCTCAATCCGGTGGCGAAGAAGCTCGGGTCGTCCTCGGCGCCGGGAATGGTGGCCGCGAACTCGGGCGAGAAGCGGCCGCCGACGGTCGAGACGTTGACCCCGACTTTCTCGAATACCGCGCCGGCCATGTGGCCGCGCACGCCGCCCCCGCCGGGTGAGCCGTCGGGGTCCGCTCGATCCCACGGCGTGTAGGCGAACGCGGCGTCGCTGCCCGCCTCGCGCTCGATGGCCTCGAAGGCGGCGCAGATGCGGGTGCGCAGGTCCTCGAACCAGTCGCGCGCCGCCTGTTGCTGGTCGTCAAGTGCAAGCATGCGCGGCTCTGTAGCGAGAGGCGCTGCAATCCTCTAGCATCGCCCCACGGGGTATCGCGAAAAGGGGGCCGGGCCATGTTGATTGCGCTTCTGGTGCCGCTCGGCCTCGCGATCCTGGTGTTCTTGTTGATCTTAGCGCGCGCGGCGATCGCCAAGCGGGCGGCGCCGAACCTCGAAGCGATGGCGGTCGGCGCCGTGGTGAGCTTTTTCGACACGCTCGGGATCGGCTCGTTCGCTCCCACGACCGCGTGGCTCAAGTTCCGCGGCATCGTCCCCGACCGCCTGATTCCGCCGACCATGCTGGTCGGCCTGACCCCGCCGGCAATGGCCGAATCGATCATCTTCCTGATCCTGCTGGGGGTGCTGGTCGATCCGGTGCTGCTGGTCGGTTGCGTGATCGCGCTGCTGATGGGCGGCCTGCTCGGAGCACCGCTGGTCGCGCGGTCGCAGGTGTGGGTGGTCCAGCTGGTGGTCGCGGTCGCTCTCGTGCTCGCCGCGGCCGCTTATGCGATGACCAACCTCCACCTGTTTCCGGGGGGAGGAACGGCGAGCGGCCTTCCCCCGATCTTGATGATCGTCGCGATCGGCGCCTGCTTCGTTTTCGGCCTGCTGCTCAATTTCGGCGTCGGCAATTATGCACCGATGCTGGTCATGCTCAGCCTAATGGGGATGGACCCGAGGCTGTGTTTCCCGATCATGGCCGGCGGGGCGGCGCTGACCGGAGCGGGGGCGAGCATCCGCCACATCCAGATCGGCCAGATCGACTTGAGGATCGTCCTCGGCCTCGCCATCGGCGGAATCCCGGCGGTGCTCGTCGCCGCGTTCATCGTCAAGACCATGCCCGTGGAACTGTTGCGCTGGCTGGTGATCGTCGTGGTCCTCTATGCCGCGGCCGTGATGGCGCGGGCGGCGCTGACCGAACGGAAAAAGGGCGGGAAGACGGGTCCGGTAGTGCCCGTTCTCTGACAGGTCGCGTCAGCGCGCTTCAGGCGATCTCGACCGCATAGTCGTCGCCGTAGAATTTGCTGGTGCTCCGGGTGTGGAAGGCGATCGCCTTGATCTTCTCGTACCTGGGCGGCCCCAGGCCCGGCAGTACATCGAGAACCTCATCTTCCCAGAGGTAGACATTGGTCGGGAAGGAAACCCGCGCGCTGTCCAGGTGCGAGCCATCGCTGGGCTTGCCGACGCGGTGCGTCGTCGACGGAAACCGGTCGTTGGAAATGCGCTGCATGTAATCGCCTGTGTTGATGATGATCGAACCCTGCGGCGCGCGCAGGCGCACCCACTTGCCGCTGCGGTGGTTCCAGACCTGCAGGCCGTCGACCCGTGGCGCCGGCAGGATCGTGAACAGGTCGACGTCCTCGTGGCCAAGCAGCCGCCCGGCACCGGAGCGATCCTGATCCTCGGTGACGGGCGGGTAGTAATTGAGGCGCAGGCCGAAATTGGTGCCGGTGAGCTTCCGGTCATAAAGATGGGGATCGCAGCCGAGGCTCTGGAGCATCGCCTGGGCGATCGGCTTGAACAGCGCCTCGTGCGCGCGGACGAGGCGGCGCAATTGCCGCTCATAGTCCGGGTGCGGCCAGTAATC
>Ga0255310_10000278_pt1 | contig 11349 bp, 6 predicted proteins | sample EtOH1_T0_E1_meta_FD_201359 | JGI IMG/M metagenome (GOLD analysis project Ga0255310, IMG submission 201359) | Sandy soil microbial communities from University of British Columbia, Vancouver, Canada - EtOH1_T0_E1 | ecosystem: Engineered > Artificial ecosystem > Sand microcosm > Unclassified ...
GGCGAAGATGAGGGAACTGATCCCGCGGCAGATGTTCGAGGTGGCCATCCAGGCGGCCATCGGCAGCAAGATCATCGCGCGGGAGACGGTGGCCGCCATCCGCAAGAATGTGCTGGCCAAGTGCTACGGCGGCGACATCACCCGCAAGCGCAAGCTGCTGGAGAAGCAGAAAGAAGGCAAGAAGCGCATGAAGCGCATCGGGCGCGTGGACATCCCCCAGGAGGCCTTTCTGGCCGTCCTGAAGGTCAGCGAGAACGACTAGAGGAGCGGTCGCCCCGAACCCGCACCGACTGTGTAAAACCCCAGGGGCTTTCAAATCGCCATGAGCTTGGAGCGTTCCGGGCCTGCCCGCTATTAAGCCATTCTTTTTCAGCCGCTTACGTGAACTCCTTGAATCACGGATCGCTGCGCACAAACACTGTGTGTGGGCGGGAATTCCACAGACTTTTCCACAGACCCCGGAAGTGAAATTGCCTCAGCGGGTCAGTGCGACAGCATGAAGTTCACGGTGATTTGGGCTTCCACTTCCACCGCCACGCCATTCAACAGGTAAGGGCGGAAGCGCCACTGCGCAACGGCTGCAAGTGCAGCGTGGTTCAGCGTGGGATGGGCGCTCGAGATCACCCGCAGGCTTTCCACCGTTCCGTCCGTGGCGATGACCGCTCGCAGGACCACCGCTCCCTCGGCGCCGATCTGCTTGGCGACCTGTGGGTACACGGGCAGAACTCTGCGAATCACGTTACCTTCGGTGACGATGGAAAGACGGGGCGGCGGTGGAGGCGCAGTCGGGCGGGGTGTGACTGCCGGCGCCTCGGACAAGGGTCCGGTCGAACCGGGAACGCCCTCCGGAATGCCGAGCGGCCAGCCAGGACCGGCCTCACTGCCGCCTGAAGCTTGCGGGTCGGGGGTCAGGTCGGTGTGCAGCGGGATCGAGCTCGGTGGCATCAGGACCGGCCTGATTTCGTTCGGACTCCTGCCGCCGCCTCCCTTGGGTCCCGGATCCGGCACACCACGAGGCGGCGGCGGAACAGGGGTGGCCACGGAGGAGATCCAGCGCAGGCGCGGCATTCCCTGATTCTGCAGGAGCGGAATCAGGACCAGGAGGGCGATGAAAACAACCTCCAGGGCCAGCGAGAACAGTGTGATCCAGCGCTGGCTGGTTCTTACACCTCCTGAGGACTCAAGCAGGCTGTCCGCGAACATGGCGCGCCTCCGGTGATGTCTGACTTAGACACCGGAGAGGTTGCGGGCGGCGTGGGGAAAGGGGACGCGAACCAAGCCAGAAAAGAAGCGGGCCGCCCGCAGGCGGCCCGGGAGATTCGGCCTTGCTGGAAGCTAATTGGGTTTGTTGGTGCCAGGCGGAGGAGTGGCCGGCCGGCGCGCAGCGGCACCGGAGGTTCCCGCAGCCGCGGCGGGCGGTGGCGCCGGCACGCCCGACTGGACGTTATAGGCGTCCACGATGTCCTTGGTCACGTCCGTCGAAGCTCCGGCCCAAAGCACTCCGCTCTGGGGATTGGAGACGTCGAGGATGACGGCAAAGCCGTGGTCCTTGGCATACTTGTCCAGAACCACAAGGATCTTGCGGCCAATCTGGTTGGCGAGCTCCTTCTGCTGGTTCTGGAAGTCGGTCTGGGCATCCTCGGCCGAGCGTTGCAGGTTCTTCTGCTTCTGCTCGATGCTCTTCACCAAGGTGGCGCGCGCGTCGTCGTTCAGCTTGTCGCCTTGGGTGTTGAGCTGCTTCTTCAAGTCCTCCACTTCCTTGTTGAGGACCTGCAACTCGTTCTGCTTGGGCTCAAAGCGCTTCTGCAAGGCGGCGAAGTCGCGCTGCCCTTCGTTGCTGCCGACGATGGCCACCTCGATGTTGATGATGCCCACCTTGGTGGGCGGCGGTCCGGCGGGGGCCGGGGGAGGGGCCGCCGGTCTGGCGGTCTGAGCCAGCGCAGTCAAGGAAATCGCCACAAACAGCGCCAGCAGGTACGGTGCGAGCTTGAATTTCATGAGGTTGGTGCACTCCTTAGGGGAATCGTGTCCGGGCTGAAGCTGGGCGCCTGAAGACTGGCGGAAAAATCTCCTGACCTGCGGACTGAGAGGATTATAGAAGCCTTCTTGCAGAGCGTCAAACCGGGCCTGGGAGCCTAGAAGGTGGTACTGACGGTGAAGCGGAAGGTGGTGCGCGGGTCGCGGAGGCGGTAGGTGGGCCCGAACGCCTGCACCGCCTGCTGATAGCTGAAGTCGCCGGCAGCGCCAACGGGGAACATGTCGCGGGTGAACTGGACGGGGGCGGTGGTGAAGGTATTCATGCGGAGCGGGTTGAAAGCGTAGTAGATGCGGAAGGGAGCGTTGACCACCGGCATCAGGATCTGCAACTCCAGACCCGAGGACATGCGCGGCACAAAGTTGGTGTTGGAGACCACCTTGAGGTTGGGTTCGAAGGTCAGAGGGACGTTGCCGATGCAGTTGAAGGAGCCGTCCAGGACGGGGCAGCCGAAGGGATTGTTGTTCAGTTCGGCGAGCTGACTGGCGTTGACCCGCAATTGCGAGGGCCGGGCGATGAAGTTCATGCCGAAGTCATTGAACACCGCCAGGGTCACCGGGCCCACGATGGGGATGCGGTACTCGACGTTGGAAATGATCGAGGTATCGCCGCCCGGGAAGATCAGGCGCTGCACGGGGATGGGGACGGTCCAGATGCCGCGGCGCAGGTTGGTGGGATCCTTGGGGACGGTGGTGCCGTCGGGATTCAGGAGCGGGAAATCGAGCTTATCCACCAGGAAGGTGACGGGCGAGACGGCGCGGACGTCGAAGCCGCGCAAGTCGGTATCGCCGCCGATGTAGTAGCGCTGGAAGGGAGGAGCGACGCGCCCCGCGTACCCGGTGAGGAAGGAGCCCTGCAGGCGGACCCCAAGCGTATTCCGATCCTTGTTCATGGGACGGAAGTACTTGAACTCGACGATGGGGCGCACGTAGCGGACGTTGCCCCCCAGGCCGGCGACCTCGCCCCCGATAAACAGGCTGCGTCCGCGGTGAGGGCGCTGGGGGTTGTCAATGGTGCTGACGGAGAAGGTGGGAACCAGCTTGCTGGTGACGACGCCTTCGAGCGCGGCGGGCCCGGCGATGCCGCGAAAGGCAAGCTGCTCGAACAGGCTGCGGGAGGCGTCGCTGAACACGGAGACCGAGGTGCTGTCAAACGAATAGGAGAGGCCGACACGCTTAAGGGAGCGCCTTAACGGATAGCTGGTGGATACGGTGAAGCCCTTGCTGGAAGTGTTGTAGTTCTGCAACCGGTCCAGGATGGCCGAGGGAAGATTGAGAGGGATGCCCTGCTGAATGGCTGCCTGGCGAGCCTGGTTGTAGTTGAACTTGCGGGCGTACACCGTGAAGCCGAACTGCAGCGGACGGTCGAACATGTAGGGCTCGGTGAACCCGAACAGGACGTTGCGCTCAAGGTCCCCGATGTTGGCCTCGATGCGCAGGGTCTCGCCCAAACCCAGGAAGTTGTTGGTCTCGTAGTTCAGGCCGATGAAGGAGCCGGAGAGGCCGCTCACGCCGCCGGTCAGGCCCACGCTGTTCCTCCCCTTTTCCTTCACCTTCAGGGTCAGGTCGACGGTCCCTTCCTTTTCGTTGAGCCTGCGTTCGGAGTCCTCTTCCGGCTTGAGCTGCTCAAAGTAGCCGAGCTGGTTGAGGCGCAAGATGCTGAACTCCCAGGCGCGGCCGTTGAAGATGCCGCCCTCCTCCACCGCCAGCTCGCGGCGGATCACCTTGTCGCGCGTGGTTTGGTTGCCTACGAACTCAATGCGGCGGATGTAGAAGGGCTTGCCCTCGTCCAGGTCGATCTCCAAGCGGATGAGCTTCTTGGTGTCGTCGATCTGAGTGTCCGGGACCGAGGTGAAGTTGATGTAGCCCAGTTCGCCGTAGCCCTTGCGCAGATTCTCCAGGCCCTTGCGGATGTTGTCGGTGTTGAAGATGTCGCCGTCCTTCATGGGGAAGAGCGAGCGCAGGACCGCTGGATCCTTGATGGCCTTGTTGCCTTTGAAGGTGATGCCGCCCAGGCGGTAGCGTTCGCCCTCCTCGATGGGGATGGTGATGTCCACGGCCTTGCCGCCGCCCTTCATGATCAGCGGGATGTGAAGCCCGCCGGTGTCGCGCACCTTGGTCTTGGGCTCCTCCACCAGGGCCTTGAAGTAGCCCCTCATCTGGTATTCGTTACGCACCCGCTCCGCGTCCTCGCTCAGCTTGGTGGCGTCGTAGGTCTTGTGGATGAGTCCTTCGAGGAAGATGGAGTGGGGAATGCCGATGGGCTTGAGGTTCTTCATCGCCCGGCGCAAATCTCTGCTGCCGATGTTCTTGTTGCCCTCGAACTTGATGTTGCCCACCTTCACCTTGGGCCCCTCTTTGACGATGAAGGTCACGCCCACCGAGGCCGGGGGGATGGGGCGCACCTCGGAGCGGATGGTGGCGAACTGGCGCCCGTGCTCGGAAAGCAACTCCTTGAGCGTCACCTCGGCCTTCTTAATCTTGGTGGGGTCGTACTGGTTCTCGACCGTGAGGCCGACCTTGCGCTCCTTGTAGCGGTCGAGGACGTCGCTGACCGAAACCGAGTTCAGGCCCTTGTACTCGATGGCGCGGATGGTGGGCTTTTCCTTGACGTAGATGTGGATGATGTAGCCCTTGGGGCTCTCCTGGCGCTCGAAGCGGACGTCCTCGAAGAAACTGGTGTTCCACAGGGAGTTGAAGTCGCGTTGCAGGGCGGTCTCGTCATAGACGTCGCCGGCGCGGGTGAAGATGCGGGCGCGGATGGTCTCCGCCGGGATGCGGCGAGAGCCGTGGATCTGGACTTCCTGGACCAGTTCTTGCGCCGCCGCCGGCCCCGGAAAGGAAAGCAGGGCCATCGCCAGCAGGAGGAAGGCCCGCAGCGGATGGAACGTACCGCGACCGCGCTGGGTCACGGGCTTTTCCTGATAAGAGCCAGAAATAAGACGACCTCGACCGGGGAGTTAGAGGAAACGGGCATTATACGGTAGGCCCCGCCCCCGCGCAAAAACTATGAGAACACAGATGCTTATCGGCACTGGCGGGGTTGCAAGAGGGCAACGCGAGTGCCCGCCGCTTGCACCGGCGTGCTAAGCATGTTCCGAATTCAGAACAAAACCGTCGTTGCGACGGGCTGCCAAGCGCCGGAGCAGGAGCCGCAAAGCGCTGAAAACACTCGGCTGGGTTTGGCCGTGTTCGGAATTCGTAATAAGGATCACATTTTCCCTCGGCTTCCGAGTGTCCGGCCGCACACTCCAGCCTCGTTGCCAACGCCAAGGCTTCGGAGGGGACCATGGCTCGCAGGACCAAGACTGTCTACGCAGGAGCCGTTCTGGTTGCGCTGTTGGCGTTCGCCATCTCCCAGTTGTTTCTGCTCAAGCCGCCAGCAGTCGGGGCCTCGTACTCGGACGAGGCGAGCCTGGAGCAGTTGCATCCCTACCTGCACTACCTGCACAGCTTCAGCGACCGGCGGCGGGCCAACATCTACTTCGAGAACACGCAGCCCATCTTCTATGGGGCCCAGGTGAACTATGTGAACGTGGGGCGGGGCAACCTGACCTTCGCGCGCCGCGACCTGGTGACGACCGGGCGGATGCCGGTAGTGATTGCAAGGGTCCATGACTCGGCAGGGGCGGGCAGCATCGAGTTCGGGCCGGGATGGCGGCTCTCGGCGGCGGAGCGGATCGAGGTCGGCGAGGGAACGGCTAAGCTGTTCACCGAGAGCGGCGCGGCTCTGAACTTCGTGGCCTCGGGAAGCGACTTCCTGCCGGCGGTGGACGCTCCCTCAGACTACCCGAAACTCACGCGCGCATCGGAAACGCTGATCACCACCACCCTCCGCACGGAATTCAGGAAGGAGTTCAGCCTCATCGGAGGCGCCTACCGGCTGACGCGGGTGAGCGACCAGAACGGGAATCAGGTGCAGCTTTCCTACACCGGCAACCTGCTCAGCCGCATCCAAAATGCTAACCACTATGTGGACCTCACCAGGAACGCGCAGGGGCGGGTGACCCTGGTCCGCGACGACCTGGGGCGAAGCGTGGGCTACGGGTATGACGACAAGGGGATGCTGGCGCAGGTGACCGATTTGGGCGGCAACGTCTGGACGTACCAGTACACCGGGCAGAACCAACTCCATCGGGCAGTGGACCCGGCAGGGCGAGAGAACTTCAAGGCCTGGTACATGAGCGACGGGCGGGTCAACGCCATAGACCTGCCGTCGGGAAGAATCAGCTACGTGTACGACGACAGCGCCCGCAGCACCACGGTAACCGACCGGAAGACTCTGGTGAGCCAGTATTTTCAGAACGGGGAAGGGGTCACTACACGGGTGATCAATGCGCTGGGCGAAGAAACCAGCATCGGGCTGGACGGCGAGCACAACGTGATTGAGCTGCGGCGGAATGGAGTTCTGGCCGAGCAGATGCAGTACGGCCCAGACCATCGGCTGGCAGTGCGGCACAGCTTCGGGGCGTCGGGGGAGACGGTTGCACAGTACCAATACGCCCCGGTGAGCGGCCAGGTGGCGCGAATCAGCTACAACAACGGGCAGGTGCGAGAGTTTTCCTACGACGGGCAAGGCAACGTGACGCGGGTGAGCGACGCCAGCGGAGTGCAGCAATTCGGCTACTCGGCAGCGGGCGATTTGCAATCGTTTGCGAATCCGACCTCCACTCTCCAGTTGGGCTACAGCAGCGACGGTCTCATCAATCAGGTGACCGACAGCGGCGGAACAGCGACGTTGCAATACGCCGGCGGCAGGCTGTCGCAGTTGTCGTTCGCCGACGGCGCCTGGGCGCGCATGGAGTACACCGCCCTGGGCCTGCGGATGAAGCTGGAGTACAGCAACGGCAGCAGCATCGGGTACAGCTACGACCCGGCGGGCAACCTGACGGGAACGGCGGTGGTGAAGGCGGACGGCAGCCGGGACGGAGAGACGCTGACCGTGGACGACTCCTACCAGGTGACCCGGCAACTGCTGGCCAATGGCACGGAGGTGCTGTTCGGCTACGACAAGAACGGCAACCTGACCGACGTCTCGGCCGGCTCTTCGGTGACGCGGTTCGAGTACGACGCCCTGAACCGGCTGACCGCGGTGGTCACCGACGCTGGCCAGCGGCTGGAGTACAGCTACGAGCCGGGCGAGCGCTCGATCGTGGACGAGTACGATTCGGCCTCGCTCTCTGGGAGCGAGAGGCAGGACAGCGGGCTGACGTTCGCCTCCCAGTGGGAGGTATTTGCGAACCGCGGCGAGGCCAGCCAGTTCGGAGCGGTGCGCTTCTCGGGGCGGCTCGAGGGCTTCCTGCCATCCGGGATTGAGGGCAAGGAAGTGGTGACGCCGCAGAGCCGGATCCTGGCTGCGCTGAGCAATCTGCGGCTAACGGACGATGAGGCCGTGCCGCTGCGCAGCCGGCTGGGGAAGTTCAATCGCCCTGTGAACCTGTTCTTCCTGCCGGGCGAGTACGCCACTATCAACTGCTGTATCGAGTGCCCTCTTTCAAGGGGATTTGTGGAGAACTGCGACCCCTGCGGTCCCGACCCGACACCCGACCCACTACCTCCCCCGCCACCGACGATCAGTGGCCCCAATACTGTTTGGTATTTCGGGGGGCTGACACCTTCAGGGTACGCAACGCAGATTACACTGACAGCATCGGGTGGCGATGGGACTTATGGCTGGATCGTTTCTGCGGGTGCTGACAAGATAACATTTTCGAGTTCGGGGAACACCGCGACGGTCACCAGCAACGGGAGTACGTTCAGTGGGGCACCCAGCGATATTCAAATAAAGGTCTCGTCCGCTGGCCAGACAACCTCGGGGTTCGGCATTACGTCTCGAACCCCCCGGAAACTCGCGCCGGGCGGCGTGACACATAGCTGTGATGCCACCTATGCTTATGCCGATCGGATTCATTACACGATCCAGGACCAACTGTCCACGAACTTGCCCGCGGCTGTCGACCTAAGTGAGAATTGGACTACAGCCGTAGTTAACGATTATTCAGGCACAAACTGGCGGCGAGGTTCTCCGGGAGGTCTGACAGGGGGACCGTCATTCGACGACTTCATTCAGGGAGAGGTAAGCACCATGACGCCGACGCCTCTTTGTTCCGGAAATGCGACTGCTGTTCAGCACTGGGGGCAGGAGTGGCGCATTGGCAGCGTGACACCGGGTACGGGGGTACGTGTGCAGACGGATACGCTGCAGAAGTACCGAGATCATGCTGCACATACGGCGGTTACCTCTCCGGCGCCGTAGCGGGGGAGAGCATGCGATTTAGCAGATGGGCGGCCAGCATGGGACTGACGGCAATTATTGCCGCTGCGATTCCCGTGCCCGAGCTGAACTTGAAGAATCTGACGTCTGACTCTGACGTCATCCTCGTTGGGATTGCTCAAGCAGTGGAAAACGAAGGAGCAACTTCGATTGTGGTTAATGGGGAGAGGGTGCGGGCTCATAGATTCCGGGCCACGATTGCGCCGCGACAAATCATCAAGGGCGAAGTGGGCGACAGCGTCACTGTCGCCTTTGACCTCCCCGATCAGCCACTGGGATTTGAAGGAGTACCCATCAATCAAGTGCGACTCTTCTTCCTGAAAGGCGAGACGGGGTTCAGGTTCACAAGTCCATACTATCCATCTGTCCCGGCCGAGGGCGTTTCCGCCTCGAAACGGGCTTCCCTGGACGTGGTGATTGCGTGCGTCTTGCGGGTCATATCGTCAGGTCGCGAAGCAACCGACCGGCGACTCGAAGCGGTGGAAGCGGTGCGGAGTACAACGGAAAATAGGGAGGAGGTCCTATCCACGATGCATCGTGCGCTTAGGGCGCTCGGGGTCAGCCCCGGCGACCAGTTACTTCGGCTCGCGATACTTGCGGACTTGGTGAGGCGCAACGATACGTCGGTGTTACCTCTTGTTGCTCCGGCGTTACGGAACAAATCGGTTCCTCAGTACGCAAGTGAGAACCTGATCTACGCGATCCCGAAGTTGTCAGATCCGAAAGCAACAGAGTTCCTGTCGAGCCTGCTCCACAACCCTGACGTCCGAGTCCGCCGAGCAGCCGCGCAGGCTCTTAGGAACTCAGGAAGCCGAGCCGCGATCCAACCTCTCGTTGCAGCCCTGTCGGACCCGGACCTTGATGTCCAGTACTTTGGGGTCATCGGCCTAGGAGAGATCACAGGCCAAGGCGAATGGCGGCCTCTTGAAGAGGAATTCAAAGCAGCGCCGCAACGATACACCGAGCATTGGCGTAACTGGGCGCGGCTTCAAAGTGGTAAACAATAGATTCTGGTGCGCTCGCCTTAGTGGTCCAGCCTCGCGGTTGCCGCAGCGGCGACATTACGCGTAGATGCCGCGCTGGCGGATGATGAAGGCGGCGCGGTCGATGGCCAGGATGGGCAAGGGAATGTGACACGGGTGAGCGACGCAAACGAGGTGATGTGGGCTTGAGCGACGTTGATGTCCAGGAGTCGTTCTCTGGTTTCTCCTCAAGCTGTGGTTCACCGGCGCCGGCAGCCTGATATTGCTCCAGGTCTTGATAGCGCCACCGATGGTTCGCGCCGTCGATGGCAGCAGCCCCTTGCAACTGCCGGTTTTCGTGACCTCACATCATCAGAGGGTCGTGCTGACAGAAGCCCTTTCGGAGGTCGGTGCCACCGCTCAACACGGATACGTACTTTTCGGCGTTGAAGTGCGGCTGAAGGGTGGTAAAGAGCCGACCGTCCGCTTAGGCTCTCTGGGGAAAACAGCCTTAGGAGAAGCGCTCGCGCACATCATTGGGCAACTGCCGGGATGCCGGTTCGAGGTGGTGGGCCCGCACTTGGTCCACATCGCTCCTGCGGGGTTCCAGGAAGACCCCCTGAACCCTATGAACATGCGAGTCAAAAAGCTTTGACGTCACCAACGAGCCGCCCGGCAACATCCTTTCCCACCCTGCTGCTATGAGCGCACGGCAATCCTCCCGGCCCGTCCCAGTTATTCCACAAAAAACACTTGACAAGCGTTGATTGTTAAGATATAATAGTTAATAGTTGATTATCATAAGGATAATATGTTTCGGTCTTTGAAAACTGCGCCACGGACTACGCTCGGATATCCGTCGGATCTCGACGGATTTTCTCCCGTAAGTCCTTTGTTTGTCGTAACAGGGGGAGGGGGCCTAGGGGCTTCCCACAGTCGGCCGGGTTGGCCTCTGGCCAACCACTGCTTCCCCGAGGGTTCCCCTGGGGATTTTCCGGGGATTCGGTGGGGATCTCGCTCTCTAACCGATTGATTCCGCTGGATCGCGCGATAGATTACAAGAAATCCCCGAAAACCAACCTCCCAGCGCCCAAGAGTGGTCGGAACACAAGATCAGGCGCGCTCCACTTCCACCAGCACAGAGTAGAAGGTGGCGGCGGCGCCGATGTCGGTGAGCCGTTCGGAAGTGAGCACGTTGATGTTGCGTCCGTCGGGGGTCAGCTTGGCCCAGTTGAGGCGTGCCGCCACCACGCCTTTCGGCACGGAGCCGTTGACGCGGGCGGTGAGCAGGATCTCGCCGCGCTCATTGAACACCCGCACGCGGTCGCCGTCGCGGATGGCGCGCGACGCCGCGTCGTCGGCGTGAAGTTCGAGAAGCTCCGGTTGCTCCAGCGCCTGCAGCGATTCCAAGTTGCAGAAGCTGGAGTTCAGGAAGTTGTCCGACTTGCGCGCCAGCAGCTCCAGCGGGAACTTGCGGGCCAGTTCGGTGTGGCGCGATTCGCGCGGGGGAACGAAGCTGGCCACCGGGTCCAGCCCCTGCGCCGCCAAAGCCTCGCTGTAGAGCTCGGCCTTGCCGCTGGGAGTGGGGAACTTGCCTTCCGCGAAGGGGAGGAAAGCAGTCGTTGGCCCGTGGCCGTTGGTCGTTGGCGAAACAGCCGCTGCGGCTCGCTCGGGATGACAATCCGGGAGATTCAGCCGCACGTGACCTTCGGCCTCCAGCCGCTGGCGCGTGATGCCGGCGAGGCGCGAGTGGCCGCTGGCCAGGGCCAGGTCCATCATCTCGTCCTCGGACTGGCGGAAGCACTCGTCGGCAAAGCCCATGCGCTCCGCCAGGCTGCGGAACAGTTCGACGTTGGAGCGGCACTCGCCGAGGGGCGCGATCGCCTGTTCGGACATCTGCAGATAGTAGTGACCGTACGAGGCCTGCAAGTCCTTGTGCTCGAAGAAGGTGGTTGCCGGCAGCACCACGTCGGCGTAGTCGGTGGTGTCGGTGAAGAACTGCTCGTGCACCGCGGTGAACAGGTCATCGCGGCGCAGGCCGCGGACGACGTCGTTGTGGTTGGGCGCGATGGCAGCCGG
>Ga0255310_10000279_pt1 | contig 11327 bp, 11 predicted proteins | sample EtOH1_T0_E1_meta_FD_201359 | JGI IMG/M metagenome (GOLD analysis project Ga0255310, IMG submission 201359) | Sandy soil microbial communities from University of British Columbia, Vancouver, Canada - EtOH1_T0_E1 | ecosystem: Engineered > Artificial ecosystem > Sand microcosm > Unclassified ...
GAGCGGTTCCGCGAGCTGGGGCATTGGGGCCCGCGTCCGAGCGTGCTGCAGGCCTGGATGATGGCGAACAAAGCCACCATCCCGACGCCCAAGCGCTATGCCTACGCGAGGCGCTGGTACGCGAAGGACCGGGGGGAGTCGACGCTGAGAGAGCTGCTGGAAGCGGTGACCAGTGACCGGTGACCCGTAACCAGTAACTGCCCACTATCGGACCGGAAGGTCTCGGTACCGTTTCAGCAGGCCAAGCAGCAACCGCTCGCACTGCTGCGTGTGAATCAGAAGCTGCTCGCCGCATTCCTTCGGCAGGCTCGCATCATCCACCGCCAGTTCGATCAGCTCCGCGGTTTCGGTCGCTGAGCCGTAGGCGACTGCGAGGTGATTCCCGAATCTGCCCCGGTCCCCCAGGGCATGACCTTCCGCGATGTTGAGCTGGATGGATAGCGCTGCGCGCTGGAGTTGGCGGAACAGTTCGGCTGCGTGGGGAGTCCGGTGGGTCCGAGTGAGTTTGAAGGCCGCTTGGGTGACAGTACGGGCCTCTACCCAGGCAAGGAGAGATTTGTGGTCGCGCATGACCGCAAGTAACTGCCGTCACGGGCTACCTGAGGTACAAATCCCTCCGCCCACTTGTCTAAATCACCGGTCACCGGTCACTGGTCACCGCTGTCAAAATGCCCACCCGTTCCCCATCGAGAAAGTGAATCCGTCCGGCCCGGTCGCGAAATTGAAGGTCAGCAGCGCCGAGCGGATCACCTTGAGGCCCAGTCCACCGCCGCCGCCGACCTTCCACCCGCTGGAGGTCAGGCTCGGCGCGCCCTCGAAGGCCTTGCCGGCGTCCAGGAAGGCCAGGACCGTGACGGAACCGTAGTCACCCACGTCGATCAGGGTGTGGCGGATTTCGAGGCTGCTGAGCAGCACGCCCCGCCCGACGAAACGGCCCCGCACGAAGCTGCGATGGCTGTCCGCGCCGCCATACACCGCCACGTCACGCTCCCAGCCCGGTAGCTGGTAGCGCGCATCGAGCGGGGCGTTTCCGCTGAGTCCCCGCATGGCCACTCGCCCGGCGAGGATGGTACCGGACCGGGGTGAGAGGTACCCGCGCAAATGGGTGTACAAACCGGTGTAGCCGCTCCCGCTGAAGGACGCCACCGGACCGCCCCCACCCGAAGCCAGGTTGCGCTGCTCGAACTTCCCCGTCCCGGCGTACAGCCCGGCCTCGAGCAACAGCCCCTTGGCGGGCACCAGCTCGTTGTTGCGGGTATCGAACACCAGGGAGACCCGGCCCGTGGCGTCGGTGCCGGTGAGCGGGCTGTCGAAGAAATCGGTGCGGAAGGCGTCGCCGTCGCTGAGCGCCGCGTAGCGGTAATGCACCACCCCAGCGGCAACGGCGGCGTGGAGCTGCTTGTAGAGGCGCCGGGTCACTTCCCCGCGCAGGTAGTAGCGGGTGCGGTGCACCCGGAAAAAATGAGTCGGCGAGTCCAGATCGAACCCGCCCTGGCCATCCGGTCCCTGCCCGTAGTAACCGAACTGGCCCTCGCGGACCGCGCCTGCGTCGAACGCGAAGCGCCAGCCGGTAAGCAGGCTGGGTGCGCGATACCGCACGGTCGCGAAACGGCTGCTGCGGGTCCCCCACCCCGCCTCGACCGCGAGGTAGCCGTCGTAGGGGACGCGGGAGTCATAGTCGGCCTCCCTGGCATACTGCAGGTGGCCGATGATCAATAACCCGCTAGTCGGATCGCCCATCAGGTAGGGGAAATCGCTGATCCGCCAGGGATTGGTTTCTTCCTGGGCCGCGAGCGGCCCGGCGGCGAGGAGCAGGCAGAGCGGCAACCACCGCATGCTAGGCCTTGGCATAAAGGTAGGCGGCGTCCAGGACGCGTGCGCCGGCGCCGGCGTCGCAGGCGGCGTAGCTGGCGGGAAACATCGATGCCGCGCCGAAATCGCCGCGTTTGTTGAGGGCATAGAAGGTGAGCTGCGGCGGACGCCCCTGGGCGTCGCGCTTGGAATCGGGGCACATCGCCACCACGCGCTTGAGGGTCGCGAGGGCCGCGTCGGTCGGGCTCATGCCCTGCCGCATGAACTCCACGGTGAGAAAACCTCCGCACACCATGATGTTGAGCTCGCCCAGGCCGGTGGAGCCGGCGGCTCCGACCTCATTGTCGGTATACTGCCCCGCCCCGACGATGGGCGAATCCCCGGCGCGGCCCGAGATCTTCCACGCCAGCCCGCTGGTCGTGGTGACCGATGACAGCTCGCTCTTCTCGTTGATCACGTTCAGGTTGATGGTTCCGGTGGGCCGCGACTCGGCGGTGACCATGGGATTGCCGTCCGGGATATCGATCCAATCATCGCTCTTGCCGCGGTTGGCGCGCCAGCGGAGCCATTTTTCCCGCGACGATTGGGTGAGCAAATCCTCGTCCTTGAAGCCGTAGGAGAGCGCGAATTGCTTCGCTCCGGCGCCGACCAGCAGAATGTGATCGGTGTACTTGAGCACCAGCCGCGCCACCTCGCTCGGCGTCTTGATCCCTTCCAGCGCGGCGACCGCGCCGGCGCGGCGGGTGGGACCGTGCACGCAGCTCGCGTCGAGCTGCACTACGCCGTCCTCGTTGGGGAGCCCGCCGTAGCCCACCGACTCGTCGCTGGGGTCCAGCTCCTGGAGCTTGACCCCTTCGACCCCCGCATCGAGCGTATCGGTGCCCTTGGTCATCAGCTCGACCGCGAGCTTCACCCCCCGAATCCCGTTGGCCGATCCCACCGCAGCGAACCGGGCGGCCCGGCTGCGCTGCACCCAGGGCGCCGCCGGACCGGCCCCCACTCCCTTTGCAGGGAGGGTTCCCGCCACGGCGAGCGCGGCGGTGCCCAGGAAGTCGCGGCGAGTGACGGGATCGGACACGGGGGTCCCTCCAAGGGGCGGAAACGGACCGGTGGAATCAGCCGCCGGGCACCATTCCTGTCAACTTGCCGCGCCCTGGGGTGGTCTCTACCTTCGGGACGTGCCGGTCCCCCCGGAATTCCAGCGCCATCGCGCAACGTCCCACGACGCCGATCCGCTCCGGTATTTGCGCGGAGCTCTGGTATGGTGCCTCGGCGGGGCCACGCTCGTCGCCCTGGTCCTGGCGCTGACCGGGATCGCACCCAACGCCCTGCTGCTGGCCGGCCTGCTCTGGGCCGGGTTCGGCCTCCTGACCGGAACGGTGGACTACCTGATGACTCCCCTGGCCGAGCTGGTCAGCGAGGTGCTCGGCGGCGCGAGCCCGACCGCCGAGCTCTACGAGCGGCAGCTCAAGGATCCGGGGCGCGCTCAGCATTTTTCGCAGCCCGCCTCATGACCCGCCGCCCCCGGCTCGATCCCGCCGTCTTCCATCTGCCGGTCGACAAGATGCGCGCGGGGTATTACTCCGACAAATACTTCACCCGGGCCCGCGAGATCCTGCTGGCCGACAAGAGCCGGCCCCGAGTGACCATGCAGGTGTTCGGGAAGGTACCCGCTTTTCTGGGCGGGATCGACGAAGCGATCGCCATCCTCAAGCTCTGCGCCATCGAATGGGCCGATCTCGAGGTTCGCGCGCTGCACGATGGCGACGCGATCGACTCGTGGGAGACGGTGCTGCTGATCGAGGGGCCCTACGACGCCTTCGCTCACCTCGAGACCCTGTATCTGGGCGTGCTGGCGCGGCGTACCCGGGTGGGAACCAACACGCGGCGGGTGGTGGAGGCGGCCCATCCCAAGGAAGTGATGTTCTTCCCGGCGCGGCACGACCACTGGCTGGTACAGACCGGGGACGGCTACGCGGCCCACATCGCGGGAGCGATCGGGGTCTCCACCGACGCGCAGGCCTCCTGGTGGGGCACCGAGGGGGTGGGCACGGTGCCGCACGCCCTGATCGCGGCGTACGGCGGCGACACCGTCCTCGCCACCCGGAAATTCGCCGAGCACATCGATCCGGCGGTGCGGCTGGTGACGCTGGTGGACTTCGAGAACGACTGCGTGGGTACCTCGCTGCAGGTGGCCCGGGCCATGGGGGAGCGGCTTTATGGCGTGCGCATCGACACCAGCGAGATGCTGGTGGACAAGTCGGTGGTGCCGCAGATGGGCCGCTTCCGCCCCTCCGGGGTCTGCCCCCAGCTGGTGTGGAACGTGCGCGAGGCCCTGGATCACGCGGGGTTCCCCCAGGTCAAGCTGATCGTGTCGGGGGGCTTCACGGTCGAGAAGATCCAGGAGTTCGCGCGGCTGGGGGTACCGGTGGACGCCTACGGAGTGGGCAGCTCGCTGTTCCAGGGCCGCTTCGATTTCACCGCGGACGTGGTGTTGCGGGACGGCAAGCCCTGCGCCAAGGTGGGGCGGGAGTATCGACCGAATCCGCGGATGGAGGTGGTGCGGTGAAAGGTGAAGAGTGAAGGGTGAAAAGTGCTGACATAGGCGGTACGGTGTTCTGGGACGTCGATACCCAGACCGACTTCATGCTCAGCTCGGGGAAGCTGTACGTCCCGGGCAGCGAGGAGATCATCCCGGTGCTGCAGCGGCTCACCGACTACGCCCACGCGCAGGGCATCCGGATCCTGGCGAGCGCCGACGATCACGTGGCGGGTCACCGGGAGCTTTCGGCGCAGCCCGACTGGAAGGAGAGCTTCCCCGAGCACTGCATGCGGGGCACCCCGGGGCAGCGCAAGATCGCGGCGACAATGCTGCGTAACCCGCTGGTGATCGAGCCCGAGGCGCAGGATCCCGGCGCGCTCGCCGCCCAGGTGCGCGCCCACCGGGGCGACCTGCTGTTCCACAAGCACTGGTTCGACGTGTTTACCAACCCCAACCTGCTGCCGGTGGTGGACGCGCTGGCCCCCCAGCGGATCGTGCTCTACGGCGTCGCGCTCGACGTATGCGACAAGTACGCGGTGGAAGGGCTGCTGCGGCAGCGCCCGGGGATCGCCCTCACGCTGGTGACCGACGCGGTGCGCGCCATCGATGCCGCGGCCGGCGCCGGGCTGCTGGAGGCGTGGCGGCACCGGGGGGTGCGGCTGGTTTCCAGCGGCGAGCTGCTGGCCGCATGAGCGAGTTCGGCCGCAACTTCCTCCCCGGTCCCACGGACATCCACCCCGAGGTCATGGCCGCGCTGGCGGGGCCGATGTTCTCGCATCGCAGCCCGCGCATGCAGGAGATGCTGGCAGCCATGCAGCCCTCGCTGCAGGAATGCTTCGGGACCCGGCAACCGGTGTTCATTTCGACCTCCTCGGCGACCGGGCTGATCGAGGCGGCGGTGCGCAACGGCGTCCGCCAGCGGGTGCTGGTCGCCGTCGGCGGGTACTTCGGGGAGTACTTTGCCCGGGTGGCGGAGGCCTGCGGCAAGGAGGCCCTCCGCGTCGAGGTGCACCCAGGCGAGGCGATCACCCCCGAGCAGCTGGAGCAGTTCCTGGAAGGCCCCACGGTGGACGCGGTGGCGCTGGCCCATTCCGAATCGTCCACCGGGGCCCTGGCCGACGTGGCCGCGCTGGCGCGCGTGGTACGCGCCCGCGCGGACCTGCTGCTGCTGGTGGACGGCGTCACCTCGGTCGGCGCCATGCCGATCGAGATGGATCGCTGGGGCGCGGATTTCTACTGCACCGGCTCGCAGAAGGCGATGGCGCTGCCGCCCGGGCTGGCGTTCGGCGCCGCCAGCGACCGCTTCCTGGCCCGCGCGGAAACCCAGCGCGACGCCGGCTTCTACTTCTCGGCCCGCAAGCTGGTTTCGATCGCCCGGCAGAACCTGCCGTTCTGGACGCCGGCCCTGTCGCTCTATCACACGCTGGACTGTCAGCTGGCCCGCATCGCGCGGAGCGGCGGCTGGACGGCCCGCTGGGCGCGCCATCGCGCCATGCTCGAGCTGCTGGAGCGCTGGGTCGCGGCGCGCGGCGACGTGGGATTGCTGGCGCGGGAAGGGGCCCGCTCCCCGGCCATCTCGGCGCTGCTGCTTCCGGAGGGGCGCCGGCCCGGCGCGATCATGGATGCGCTGGAACGCGACGGCTACCTGGTCGGCGGAGCGCTGGACGCCCGGCACGGCGCGCTCATCCGCATCGGCCACATGGGCGATCTCGAGCCGCGCCACCTGAGCGGGCTGCTCGACCACCTCGGCGAATTGATCGCATGAAGCGATTGGCCCAGTACTTCCTGCGCGGTCTCATCGTCATCACCCCCGCGGCGCTGACCCTGTGGGCCTGCTGGTGGGTCTTCAGCACGGTGGACAGCTTCATCGACGTGGGCATTCCCGGCGCCGGCATCGTCATCACGATCGTCGGGATCACGCTGGTGGGCGCCCTGGCGTCGAACCTGCTGACCCGCGGCCTGGTCGGCATGCTGGACCGGCTGCTGGCGCGCCTGCCGTTCGTGCGGCTGTTGTACTCCTCGACCAAGGATCTGCTCAACGCGTTCGTCGGTGAGCAGCGGCGCTTCAACCGCCCGGTCCGCGCCAAGCTGGACCAGGCCGGCAATGTCTGGACGCTGGGATTCGTCACGGCCGAAGGCGCCGAGCGGCTGGCCATGCCGGGCTTCGTCGCGGTGTATCTGCCGCAAGCCTACAACTTCGCCGGCAACCTGATCATCCTGCCCGCCGCGCACGTCGAGCCGGTCGAGGGGGAAGCCGCGGAAATCATGGCCTTCATCGTGTCGGGCGGCGTCTCCGGATCGGCCGAAGCAGGTCCCCGCAGGTGATTTGGATCACAGCGATAAGTAACAGTGACCTTTACACTTAACGCCACGGATCAGGGCCCGTCTTTCCCGGTGGCCAGGCGGATGCCGGACCCTGAACGCCACCTTTTGAGAGGTTTGCCATGAAGACGCTAATTCGTTGCGGCGCGGTTGCTTGCGCCGTCATCCTGGGGGCCTGCAGCGGGGACAGCACGGGAACCCAGGCCACGCCGCTGCTCAATGCCGACCTGGCCACCGTCATTGCCGACAATACGGGAGATGACGTGGACATCATGCGGGAGCCGGTCTTCTTCGTTGCCATGCCGATCGGGGTTGGACCGGCGCTGGGACCGGGCACCGGCGATCTGGCGCCCGCCAACTGCAGCTACAACGCGGGAACGCAGCGGCTGGTTTGCCCGCTGGTCACCCGGGCCGGGAGTCTCAGCGTCACCCGCAGCTACGCCTTCTGGGATGCCAACAACGTGTCGCAGGATCACTACGACGCGCTGCTGACCGCGAAGGCCAACATCCAGACCCATATCCAGGGCGACCGCAGCGGCGAGTTCTGGAGCGGGAGCATCGAGCGGACGCGCGACATGACGGTGACCGGACTGGTCGGCACCGAAACCGAGCGCACCTGGAACGGCACCGGGACCAGCAACGTCACCCGCAGCCGCCACAACGAGAGCGGCGAGGAGCGGTCCTATGAGATCAGCTGCACGCTGACCGTGGTGAACGTGGTCGTTCCGGTCCCGCACGGGGACCAGCGCTTCCCGCTCAGCGGCACCATCACCCACCAGTGCACCATCACCTTCGACGGCGGCCCGCGCGACGGCCAGACCGTGCAGCGTACCGCCACCGTGACCTTCAACGGCTCCACGGCGGCCACGGTAACGGTGGGAGATCGCAGCTTCGACATCGACCTGACGACTCGGCATCGCGGGCCGGGAAGGCCGTAACTGCAGTGACCAGTGACCAGTGACCGGTGAACGGGGAGCGAGGTTGCCTCCCCGTTTACCTTTCCCGTCACTGGTCACCGGTTACTGGTCACCGCTCCGTGGTCCCCCGGCTCCGCTTTCTCGCCGCCTACCTGCTCTTCTGGCTGGCCTTCTTCGCCGTGCTGCGCGGCGTGTTCCTTGTCGCGCTGGCCGAGCAGGCCAGCACGCTCTCCGGCGCGACGCTGCTGGGCACCTTCAGCCACGGACTTCGGCTGGACCTCTCGGCCGCGGCGTACCTCTGCTTCCCGACCTATCTGCTGATTGCGCTCGATGCGCTGCCGCGCGCCGGTCCGTGGCCCGCGCGGCTGGTATTCCCCTATACGGCGATCGCGATCGTCACCCTGGCGCTGCTCGCCGCGGCCGATGTGGGCGTGTTCCAGGGCTGGGCGCGGCGGATCGACGCGAGCGTGTTGCCCTACCTCGCCTTTCCCCGGGAGGTGTGGGCCTCCGCCGCGGTGGTCTCCCGCGGGTTAGTGATCGGCCTCTGGATCGGGCTCAGCGCCGCAGCGGGCGCGGCGGCCTGGCGCTTCCTGCGCCCCAACTTTCCGCCGGAGCCGCCCCCCCGCCTGCGCGGCGCCCTTGCGCTCGCGCTGGGCGCGGGGCTGCTGCTGGTTCCCGCGCGCGGCGGGTGGCAGGTGGTCCCCATCAATCAGAGCAGCGCCTACTTCTCTCCGGTCCGCTTCGCCAACCAGGCGGCCCTCAACGTGGCCTGGAACTTCTTCGACTCCTGGCGCCGGGGGCTGGACCGCCGCGGTAATCCCTACCTGGTGATGCCGATGGATTCGGCGCGGGCGCTGCTGGCGCGGGCTCGCGCGGCAAGCCTCGCGACGAGCGCGCCGGTCCTCAACACGCCGCGCCCCAATATCCTGCTGATCGTCTGGGAGGGCCTGTCGGCGCGCGCGCTGGAGCGGCTGGGCGGGCTGCCCGGCATTACGCCGGGGCTTTCGGCGATCGCGGCAGACGGGCTGCTGTTCCGGCGCTTCTACGCGGCGGGCGATCGCACCGAGAAGGGAATGGCGGCGCTGCTCGCCGGGGCACCGACCATACCGGACGCCGCGATCCTGCGGGTGCCGTCGAAGGCGGCGACCCTGCCGCTGCTCTCGCGCGAGCTCGGCGAGGCGGGTTATCAGACGGCGTTCTACTACGGCGGGGAGCCCGGCTTCGGCAACCTGCAGGTGCTGGCCACCGAGGGCCACTTCGCGCGGGTGCTCACCAAGGGGGCTTTTGCGCGGCGAGAGCTGCGCTCGAAATGGGGAGCGCACGACGGGGCGGTGGCGGGGCGGCTGCTGCGCGACCTGCACGACACCCGCGAGCCGTTTTTCGCGGTCTGGCTCACCCTGAGCAGCCACGAGCCCTTCGACGTGCCCGGCCCGCTCCGGGTTACGGGCAAGGATTCCGAGTCGCGCTACCTGAACTCGCTGGCCTACACCGATCGCGTGCTGCGCGAGACGCTGCGCCAAGCCGCGCGGGAGCCGTGGTGGCGGCGCACCCTGGTGGTGATCGTGGCGGACCACTCGCGGCCGCTGGAGCGGACCGACGCCGGCGCCCCCTACAAGTCCGCGGAGAGCTGGTATCACATCCCGATGGTCTGGACCGGCGGAGCGCTGGCGCGGCACGGCGTGAGCGACGCGCTCGGCGGCCAGACCGACCTGGCCCCAACGCTGCTCGCGCAGCTCGGCTTGCCGGGCGGGGAGCGCTACCCCTTCGGGCGCGATCTGTTTGCGGCGAGCGGGGAGCCCTTCGCGTTCTACGGATTCGAAAGCGGATTCGGGCTGGTCACCGCGCGGGGTAACCTGGTGTGGCAGCGGGAAACGGCGGTCGACCTTCCGAACTCCGCCGACCTCCGGCTCGGGCAGGCAATACTCCAGTTAGCCTATGATGACTTCTTGAAACGGTGACTGGTGACCGCAGCTCAGATCTCCCCCCGCTTCGCCAGCGCCGCGATCCGCTCGCCGGCCCGGAAGGCCAGCGCCATGATGGTCATGGTGGGCTGGCCGCGACCCGAGGTCACCATGCTGCTGCCGTCGCACAGAAACAGGTTCGGCACGTCGTGGGTGCGGTGGTCGGGATTGATGACCGACGTCTTGGAGTCGTTGCCCATCCGGCAGGTGCCCAACAGGTGGGCCGTGCCGCCCGACACTCCCACCGGGGTGCTCCAGACCTTCTGCGCCCCCGCCGCCTGCAGGATCTCCTCCGAACGCTCCACCATGAACTTCATGATCTTGATGTCGTCGTCATGGTCCTGGTAGGTGATGCGGAGCGCGGGCAGACCCCAGTCGTCCTTCACGGTGGGATGGAGGGTGACGTTGTTGCTCTCCACCGGCAGGGAAGTGGTGTGGCCCGCGCTCATCATGGTGCGATTGAAGTAATCGCCCAGCAGCCTCTTGTATTCGCTGCCCCAGGAAGGCGCGCCGGGCGGCAGCGCGCCGAGGCTGAACACGATGGGATACTGCTGGAAGCGCGCGTCGATCCCGCCGCCGCCGTAGAAGCCCCGCTTGGGGTCGCTGTCGTAGAAATCGTGGACCAGCCGGGTCGCCTGCACGCTCTTGTACTCGTTGAGCGGGTGCTCGAAGAGCGCCATGGTGCCGGTGTTGCCGTTGAACATCAGGTGCCTGCCGACGTAGCCGCTCGAGTTCGCCAGGCCATTGGGAAACTGGCTCGAGCTGGACATGAGGAGCAGCTTGGGCGTTTCGGCGCCGTTGGCGGAAAGAATCACCGCCCTGGCAAGCTGGAGCTGCTCCTTCTTGTCCGCATCGAAATAAACCACCCCGGTGGCACGGCCCCTGGCGTCGAGCTCGACCCTGGCTGCGTAGCTGTTGGGACGGATCTCGCACATCCCGGTGGCTTCGGCCACCGGGATGACCGACGCGAGGGTGGAGCTCTTGGCGCCGAACTCGCAGCCGAAGCCGATGCAATAGCCGCAGTGCTGACAGGCGTTGCGGCCGTTGAACGGCTTGGAAAGAATCGCCAGCGGCGCGGGCTGCGGGTGCAGGCCGAGCTTGGCGGCGCCACGCTCGAATAACACCCCGGAGGACTTGATCGGCAGCGGCGGAAGCGGATAGGCCTTGGACCGCGGCGGATCGAAGGGCCCCGGGGTCCCCGAGACGCCGACCTCCCAGTCCACCATCGTGTAGTAAGGCTCGAGGTCGGCGTAGCTGATCGGCCAGTCGGCGAGGTTGGCCCCCGGAATCGCCCCCAGCTTGCTGCGCTCGTTGAAGTCGATTTCGTGCAGCCGCCAGAAGTTCGCGGTGAAATGGACGCTGCTGCCACCCACCAGGCTCGCCCGGAAGATGCCTCCCTGTCCCACTCGGGCCTCCTGCTGCTCGGTCTGGCGCCAGGTCACCGGGGTCTTGGGCGCCAGGTCGCCGTTGAGCCAGTAGCTGAACTCGTCGTGCTTGAAATCGCCGGGAGCCATCCGGGGGCCGGCTTCGAGCACCACCACGGAATAGCCGCGGGTGGAGAGCTGCTTGGCGAGCACACCGCCGGCCGCCCCGGAGCCGACGATCACGAAATCCACAGCCTCGCTGGGGGAGTACTTCGCCAGAGGACGGGCCTGCATGGCTCAGCCTCCCTTCTGGGCTTCGGCGTCGTAATAGCCGAAGGGGGGCTGATAAATGCCATGGGACTGGAAGCCGAGCAGCTTCCAGCCGGCCTCACCCTGATTCCCGCCGTAG
>Ga0255310_10000281_pt1 | contig 11324 bp, 7 predicted proteins | sample EtOH1_T0_E1_meta_FD_201359 | JGI IMG/M metagenome (GOLD analysis project Ga0255310, IMG submission 201359) | Sandy soil microbial communities from University of British Columbia, Vancouver, Canada - EtOH1_T0_E1 | ecosystem: Engineered > Artificial ecosystem > Sand microcosm > Unclassified ...
GGCCGCGCGGTGGTGGAGCGCGACGCCCTCGGCCGCGAGGTGACCGGCGCTCCCATCGTGCTCAAGCCGTCGGTGGCGGGGCAGGGGATCATGCTCACCATCGACGCCACCATCCAGTACCTCGCCGAGAAGGAGGTGGACGCGGCGTGGCGGCGCACCCGGGCCAAGTCGGCGATGGCGGTGGCGATGGACCCGCGCACCGGCGAGATCCTCGCGATGGCGATCCGGCCCACCTACAACCCGAACGCCTTCGGGACCGCCACCGACGACGACCGGCGCGTGCGCGCGGTCACCGACCCCTTCGAGCCCGGCTCGACCTTCAAGGTGATCATGGCCGCCTCCGCGCTCGAGGAGGGCGTGGTGCGCCCGACCGACCGGATCTTCGGCGAGAACGGGGCGATCACGATCGCCAACGCGACCATCCACGACTGGAAGAAGTACGGCTGGCTCACCTTCACCGAGGTGCTCCAGAACTCCTCCAACGTGGGCTCGATCAAGGTCGGCATGCAGATCGGCCGGGAGCGCTACTACAAGTACATGACCGGCTTCGGCTTCGGGGCCTCGACCAACCTGGGCCTGCCGGGCGAGAGCCGCGGCCAGCTCCGCCCGCCCGCGCAGTGGTCCGGCCTCTCGCTCGCCACCATGTCCATCGGTCAGGAGATCTCGGTGACCGCGGTGCAGATGATCGCCGCCTTCTCCGCGGTGGCCAACGGCGGGCGGCTCATGCAGCCGCAGATCGTTCGCGCGGTGATCGACGCGCAGGGGCGCGAGCTCCGGGCCTTCGAGCCCAAGACGGTGCGCCAGGTCATCAGCCCCGAGACCGCGCGCACGCTGACCGAGATGATGGTGAACGTGGTGGCCAACGGCACCGGGCGCCACGCGGCGATTCCCGGTTACGACGTGGCGGGCAAGACCGGCACCGCCCAGAAGATGGACCCGGCGACCAAGCGCTACTCGCGCGCGCCCGGCGTGCTCTCCTTCGTGGGATTCGTGCCCGCGGACGACCCGCGGCTCACCATGATCGTGCTGCTCGACGAGCCCAAGAACGAGAAGTGGGGCAGCGAGGCGGCGGCGCCCATGTTCGCCGCGATCGGCCGGGAAGCCCTGCGCTACCTGAACGTGCCCCCGCGCGACAGCAGCCCGGTGCCGATCGTGCGCGGCGAGATCGTGGCCGCCGCGTCGGCCGGCCCGCGCGCCGGTGGGCCCGCGGAGCAGCCCGGCGCCCCGTCGCTGGCGGTGGGCCTGGCTCCGGAGCCGCCCGCGCCGGTGGGCGACGCCCAGACCGTGATGCCGCGCCTGGCCGGCCTCTCGCTCCGCCAGGCCATGGAGGCCCTCGCGCCCTTTGACGTGCGCCTCGAGATCACGGGCCGCGGTGTCGTGACCGGCCAGACGCCGCTGCCCGGCGCCCCGCTCGTCGCGGGCGCGATGTGCCGGCTCCAGCTCGCACCCCCGGCCGGCCGGGCCGGCCACGCCGCGTTGGCCGCGAGCCTTCGGCCGTGAGGACATGAGCGATACCACCGTGCCCACCACCACGCTGCTCGAGGCGCTGCCGGACAAGACGGTGCTGGGTACTCTGCCCGGCCGGGTGACCGGCGTCGCCTACGATTCGCGGAAGGTCGCGCAGGGCGAGCTCTTCGTGGCCATCTCCGGCTTCAAGCAGGACGGCCGGCGCTTCGCCGCCGACGCGGTCGGGCGGGGCGCCGCCGTGATCGTCGCGGAGGGCGCCGACCCGCTGCCGGGCAGCACGACGCCCCGCATCATCGTGCCGTCCTCGCGCGAGGCCCTGGCGCGGCTGGCCGATGCCTTTCACGGCCATCCCTCCCGGCGGCTCATCGTGGTCGCCATCACCGGCACGAACGGCAAGACCACCACGTCGCTGCTCGTGGAGGCCCTGCTGGGCGCGGGCGGGCGGCCCACCGGCGTGATCGGCACGATCCAGTATCGCGTCGGCGACCAGGCCGAGACGGCCAGCCAGACCACGCCCGAGGCCCTCGAGCTGCAGTCGCTGCTGGCGCGGATGGTGCGCGTCGGCGTCGGCGGCGCCGCGATGGAGGTCTCCTCGCACGCGCTCGCGCTCTCCCGGGTGGACGGCATCGAGTTCGACGTGGCGGTCTTCACCAACCTGACCCAGGACCACCTCGACTTCCACCGGACGCTCGAGGCCTACCGCGACGCCAAGGCCCGGCTCTTCACCCTGCTGGCCGGGAGCCGCAAGCCCTACCGCGCCGCGGTGGTGAACACGGACGATCCGGCGGGCGCGGCCATGCTGGCCGCGGCGGCCGCCGATCCGCGGGTGCGGCCGATCACGTTCGGCCTGCACGGACAGCCCGAGCTGCGGCCCCGCCGCTGGGAATCGGGCATGGACGGCATCCGTCTCGAGGTCGTGTCGTCGAAAGGGCCCATCGAGATCGTCTCGCCCCTGGTGGGCGAGCACAACGTGATGAATCTCCTGGGGGCCATCGGCGTCGGACTCGCTCTGGACATGGAGCCGCGACGGATCGGCGAGACGCTCTCCCGGGTGGCGACGGTGCCCGGCCGGTTCGAGCGCGTGGAGGCCGGCCAGCCGTTCCTGGTGGTGGTGGACTACGCGCACACGCCCGACGCGCTGGAGCGCGTGCTCACCACCGCGCGCAAGCTGCTGCGCCCGGGCGGGCGCCTCGGTGTGGTGTTCGGCTGCGGCGGCGACCGCGACCGCGGCAAGCGCCCGATCATGGGCGGCATCGCGGCGCGGCTCGGCGACTTCGCCTGGGTGACCTCCGACAACCCGCGCACCGAGCGGGCCGAGGCGATCCTGGCCGAGATCGAGACCGGCATCCCGGCCGAGGCCGCGGGCCGGCACGAGTCCATGGCCGATCGCCGTCGCGCCATCGAGGCCGCGGTCGCCTGGGGGCGCGAGGGCGACGTGGTGGTGATCGCGGGGAAGGGGCACGAGACCTACCAGATCATCGGCACCGAGTCGCACGACTTCGACGACCGCGAGGTGGCACGGACCGCGCTGCGGGCGCGCGGGGGAGCCGGAGGGCGGGCGTGGCGGGGCTGAGCATCGAGGACGTGGTCCGCGGCACCCAGGGCGCCCTCGTGGCGGGCGACCTCGGCGTGCCCGTCACCGGCGTCAGCATCGACAGCCGCCACCTGGGCATCGGAGAGGCCTTCTTCGCCATCCGCGGGCCGAACCGCGACGGCCACGCCTTCCTGCGCGACGCGGCGGCGCGCGGCGCGGCATGCTTGGTGGTTCACAACCTGCCGGACGACCTGCCGCCCTCGGTGCCCACCATCCTGGTGGACGACACCACGCGCGCCCTCGGACGGCTGGCCGCGTATCACCGCGCGCGCTTCGCGGTGCCGGTGGCGGCGGTGACCGGCTCCAACGGCAAGACCACGACCAAGGAGATGATGGCCGCGGTCCTGGGCGCGCTCGGCCCGGTGCTCAAGCCGGAGGGCAGCTTCAATAACCAGTGGGGCCTGCCGCTCACCCTCCTGCGCCTCGGGCCGGAGCACAAGGCGCTCGCGCTCGAGCTGGGGGCGAACACGCCGGGCGAGATCGCCGCGCTCGCCGCGATCTGCCGGCCCACGGTGGGCGCGGTGACGGTGGTGTCGAGCGCCCACATGGAGTTCTTCGGCTCCCTCGACGGGGTGGCCGAGGAGAAGAGCGCGCTGGTGCGCGCGATCCCGCCCGACGGCGCGGTCGTGCTCAACGCCGACGACCCGCGCGTGCTCGCGATGCACACGCAGAGCCGAGCGCGGGTGCTCTACTTCAGCACGCGTCCCGGGGCCGACGTCTTCGCGGCGGGACCGGCCGAGGACGACGGCGAAGGGCTGCGCTTCACGCTGGCCGCCGGCATCGCCAGGCGGCCGGTGCGCCTCCACTTCGCGGGGCGTCACAACGTGGTCAACGCGCTGGCCGCGGCCGGGATCGGGCTCGCCCTGGGGCTCACCCTCGAGCAGGTCGCCCGCGGGCTCGAGACGGCGCGCCCGGCCAAGGGCCGCTGCGTCTGGCGGCGCGCGGGGGCGCTGCGCATCCTCGACGACACCTACAACGCCAACCCGACCTCGGTGAGCGCCGCGCTGGTCACACTCGGCGCCGCCACCGACGCGCGGCGGCGGGTGGTCGTCCTGGGCGACATGCTCGAGCTGGGCGAGATCAGCGAGTCCGCGCACCGCGACATGGGCCGCGCGGTCGCCGCGTCGGGTGCGGCCGAGTTCGTCGGCGTGGGGCGGTGGGCGCAGACCGCGGTGGAGGCGGCGCGGCAGGCCGGGCTCGCGGAGAGCCATCACGTGACCACGTTCGAGGATACGGTGGCGCTGCTGCTCAAGCGGCTCGCGCCCGGCGACGCGGTGCTCGTCAAGGGCTCCCGGGGCATGCGCATGGAGCGCGTGGTGGACGCGCTCGTGGCGCGCTTCGGAGGAGTGAGTGGCTAGTGCTCTACGAGCTCCTCGTGCCGCTCGCGAAGTACAACACCGCGTTCAACGTGTTCCGGTACATCACCTTCCGGACCGCGATGGCGACGGTCACCGCCCTGGTGATCTCCTTCCTCCTGGGGCCGTGGCTCATCAACCGGCTGCGCCAGGTGCAACAGGGGGCAACGTCGGTCAGAGAAGACACCCCGGAGCGGCACCAGAAGACCAAGACGGGCACGCCCACCATGGGCGGCATCGGGATCCTGGTGGCGATCCTGGTCTCGACCCTGCTGTGGGCCAACCTGCGCAACCGCTACATGTGGGTGCTGATGCTGGCCACCGCGGGCCTGGGCCTGATCGGCCTGAAGGACGACTGGAGGAAGCTCAGGACCCGGCGGGGCATCTCGGCGAAGGAGAAGTTCGGCTCCCAGATCGTGCTGGTGGGCGCCCTGATGGCGTTTCTCTACTGGTGGCCGGCCGACGGCTTCACCACCAGCGTCGTGATCCCGTTCTTCAAGGGGTGGCTCCTCACGTTCGGCTGGCTGTGGATCCCCTTCGCGATCCTGGTGATCGTGGGGGCCTCCAACGCGGTGAACCTGACCGACGGGCTCGACGGCCTCGCCATCGGCCCGATCGTGACCGCGGGCGGGGCCTTCGCGGTGATCGCGTACCTCACCGGGAATTTCCGGGCCGCCGAGTACCTGCGGATCCTCAACGTCAAGGGCACCGGCGAGCTGACGATCTTCTGCGGCGCGCTGGTCGGCGCGGCCCTCGGGTTCCTCTGGTTCAACAGCTACCCGGCGCAGGTGTTCATGGGCGACGTGGGCTCGCTGGCGCTGGGCGGGGCCATCGGGACGCTCGCGGTGCTCACCAAGTCGGAGCTCCTGCTGCCGCTCATCGGCGGCATCTACGTGGTGGAGGCGGCGTCGGTCATCATCCAGGTGGGCGCGTTCAAGCTGACCGGCAAGCGGGTCTTCAAGATGGCGCCGCTGCACCATCACTACGAGATCAAGGGCTGGGCGGAGCCCAAGATCATCGTCCGCTTCTGGATCCTGTCGTTCATGCTCGCGTTGCTGGCGCTCACCACTCTCAAGCTTCGCTAGGGTGACATGCAATGGCCATCACGATCACGTTGCGACGGGACGTTCCGTATCCCACGGGGATCTTCGTGAGCGGTAACGGCGAGCGGGGGGCGACGTACCGCCAGTCGCTCGCGGGCAAGACCGTCTCGGTGGTCGGGCTGGCCAAGAGCGGGGTGGCGGCGGCCCGACTCATCCGCCGCCTCGGCGGCCGCGTGCTCGCCTCCGACTCGAGCCCGCTCGAGGCGCTGCCCGCGGAGGCCCGCGGGCTCGAGCGCCTGGGCTGCGCGCTCTGGGCGGGCGGCCATCCCGACGCCGCGTTCGTGGGCGCGAATTTGATAGTCGTGAGCCCGGGCGTGCCGCTCGAGCTGCCCGCGCTCGTCGCGATGCGCGCCCGCGGGGTGCCGATCATCGGCGAGCTCGAGCTGGCGTGGCGGGTGATGGAGGCCGACGTCATCGCCATCACCGGCACCAACGGCAAGACCACGACCACCGCGCTGACCGGCGAGCTGCTGCGCACCCAGGTGCGCCCGGTGCTGGTGGGCGGCAATATCGGGACGCCCCTGGCCGAGCACGCGCTCGAGTTCCCCGGCGACGGGCTCGTGGTGGCGGAGACGTCCAGCTTCCAGCTCGACACCACCGACCGCTTCCGCCCGCGGGTCGCCGCGATCCTGAACATCACGCCGGACCACCTGGACCGGCACGGGACCTTCGAGCGCTACGTGGACGCCAAGGCGCGGATCTTCGCCAACCAGACGCCCACCGACTGCGTGGTGCTGAACGCGGATGACCCGGTCACCGCCGGGCTCGGGAGCCGCGCGCGCGGGCGCGTGATCTGGTTCAGCCGGCTCACCACCCTGACCCACACCTACGGCGTCTTCATCTACGACGGCTGGATCGTGGCCAAGCTCAACGGCAGCACCGAGCGCATCTGCCCGGTCACCGAGATCACGCTGCGCGGCCAGCACAACGTGGAGAACGTGCTCGCGGCCACCGCGTGCGCGCTCTGGACGGGCATGTCGCCCTCCTCGATCCGGCGGGGCATCGCGGCCTTCCGCGGGGTGGCCCACCGCATCGAGCGGGTGCACGACGACCGGGGGGTCGTCTACTACAACGACTCCAAGGGCACCAACGTGGACTCGACGATCAAGGCTCTCGAGAGCTTCACCGAGCCGGTGATCCTGATCGCGGGCGGCAAGGGCAAGGGCCAGGACTTCGGCCCGCTCGCCGAGGCGGCCCGTGGCCGCGTGCGCCGCGCGATCCTCATCGGCCAAGACCGCGTCCGGATCCGTGCCGCGCTCGAGCCCGCCGGGATTCCCGTGGAGGACGCGGAGTCCATGGACGACGCGGTTCGCCGGGCGCGCGAGGCGGCCCAGGTGGGCGACGTGGTGCTGCTCTCGCCCGCCTGCGCGTCGTTCGACATGTTCCGCAACTTCGAGCACCGCGGCGACGTCTTCAAGTCCGTGGTGCGGGCGCTGCTCGGCTGATGCCCCGCAAGCTCACGCCCGACCTGCCGCTCTTCGGGGTGGTGGTGACCCTCGTGTGCGTGGGGGTGGTGATGGTCTACTCGGCGAGCGCGATCGTGGCCGCGGACCGCTTCCACGATCCGTTCTTCTTCCTGAAGAAGCAGCTCTTCTGGGCCGTGCTCGGGCTCGGCTGCCTCTGGGCCGGGATGCTGCTCGACTACCGCTGGCTCGAGCGGCTGGTGATGCCGCTGCTCGTCGTCTCCTTCGCCCTGCTCGTCCTGGTGCTGGTCCCGCCGTTCGGCCAGTCCATCAACGGCACGCGGCGCTGGTTCCACGTGGGGCCGGTCTCCTTCCAGCCCGTGGAGCTGGCCAAGTTCTCGCTCGTGCTCTACCTGGCCTCGTTCCTCACGCGGCGGCAGGAGGTCATCGCGCGCTTCGTGGACGGGTTGCTCCCGATCCTCCTGGTGGCGGGCGGCATGGCCGCGCTCACCCTGCTGCAGCCGGACCTGGGCAATAGCCTGGCCCTCATCATCCTGACGCTCGCGCTCGCCTACATGGCGGGCGCCCGCGTGCAGCACATGGCGGCGATCGCGGGCTGCGCCCTGCCGGTGGTGATCGCGGCCATCGCCATGAAGCCCTACCGGTGGCGCCGCATGGTCGCCTTCATGAACCCGTGGGACGACCCGCAGGGCAGCGGCTTCCAGATCATCCAGTCGTTCCTGGCCCTGGGCTCGGGCGGCTGGCTCGGGGTGGGGCTCGGCGACTCCAAGCAGAAGCTCTTCTACCTGCCGGAGCCCTACACCGACTTCATCTTCGCGATCATCGGCGAGGAGCTGGGGCTGGTGGGCGCCACCCTGATCGTCGCGCTCTTCGCGCTCCTGATCTGGCGCGGCCTGCGGGTCGGCCTGCGGGCCCCCGACGCCTTCGGCGCCTACCTGGGGCTGGGACTCACCATCATGCTCGCGACCCAGACCCTCGTGAACCTGGGTGTGGTGACGGGCGCGCTCCCCACCAAGGGGCTGCCGCTGCCGTTCATCTCCTTCGGGGGCTCGGCGCTCCTGATGACGCTCTTTTCGGCGGGCGTACTCCTCAACATCTCCCAGCATGGAACCGGCTACCGGGAGCGGTTCATGGGAGAGTCCGCCTGATGTTCAAGAAGTACCAGCACATCCACTTCGTGGGCATCGGCGGCATCGGTATGAGCGGCATCGCGGAGGTGCTGCTGACCCTGGGCTACCGCGTGACCGGCTCCGACGCGCGGCGCAGCGACACGGTGGAGCGGCTCGAGCGGCTGGGGGCCAAGGTGTATCTGGGTCACGAGGCCGCCCACGTCGAGGGCGCGCACGTCGTCGTCTACTCCTCGGCGGTGGCGCGCGACAACGTGGAGGTGCAGACGGCGCGGCAGCGCGGGGTGCCGGTGATCGGGCGGGCCGAGATGCTCGCCGAGCTGATGCGGCTCAAGTACGGCATCGCCATCGCGGGCACCCACGGCAAGACCACGACCACCTCGATGGTCGCGGCGGTGCTGGGCGCGGGCGGCTTCGATCCCACCGTGGTGGTGGGTGGGCGCGTGCACGGGCTCGGGGCCAACGCGCGGCTCGGCCAGGGCGAGTTCCTGGTCGCGGAGGCCGACGAGTCCGACGGCTCGTTCCTGAAGCTCTCGCCGACCATCGCGGTGGTGACCACGGTGGACGCGGAGCACCTGGATCACTACGCCGACCTCGACGCGATCGTGACCGCGTTCCTCACCTTCGTGAACAAGGTGCCGTTCTACGGCTCGGCGGTGGTCTGCCTCGACGATCCCAACATCCAGCGGATGATCCCGAGGATCGAGAAGCGGGTCGTGACCTACGGCCTCGAGGCGGGCGCCGACCTGATGGCGCGCCGGCTCTCGTTCGCCGAGATGCGCTCGGAGTTCGAGGCGGTGCATCGCGGCAAGTCGCTCGGGCCGGTCGCGCTCCAGGTGCCCGGGCGGCACAACGTGCTGAACGCGCTCGCCGCCGCCGCGGTGGGGCTCGATCTCGAGATGCCGTTCGACAAGATCCAGTCGGCGCTCGCCTCCTTTGCGGGCGTCCAGCGCCGGTTCCAGATCCGGGGGGAGGCCCAGGGCGTGCTCGTGGTGGACGACTACGGCCATCACCCGGCCGAGATCCGGGCGACCCTCGCCGCCGCCAAGGCGGGGTTCGACCGTCGCGTGATCACGGTGTTCCAGCCGCACCGCTATTCGCGGACGCATCATCTACGCAACGACTTCCTGACCGCGTTCTACCAGTCCGACGTGCTCATCGTCATGGACATCTATGCGGCGGGCGAGGCGCCGATCGAAGGCGTCCACGCGCGCGATCTTGCCGACGGCATCGCGGCCCACGGGCACCGGGAGGTGCTCTACCTGGGCAGCGACCGCGCGGCCATCGTCGACTACCTGTGCGAATCCACCAGAGCGGGTGATCTCGTGCTCACTCTCGGGGCGGGCGACGTGGGGCTGCTGGGCGGGGAACTGCTCAAGCGCCTCGGTCCGGACCCCGGGACGACGTCCAAGAGGAGATAGACATGCTGGGAGAGATTCGAGGCGAGGTCCGGTTCAAGGAGCCCCTCAGCTTTCACACCTCCTTGCGCATCGGAGGCCCCGCGGACATCTTCATCGTCCCGCAGGACGTGGAGGACATCCGGCTCGCGCTGTCGTTCGCAGAGCGGGAACAGCTCTCGCTCGATGTGATCGGCGGGGGCAACAACCTGCTGGTGAGCGACCGCGGGGTGCGCGGGGTGGTGCTCAAGCTCGAGGGCTGCCTCGGCCGCGCCGAGTTCAACGGCGAGGAGGCGGTGGCCGGAGCCGGGGTGAGCCTCTCCGCGCTGATCCGCGAGGCGGCCGCGCTCAACCTGGGCGGTATCGAGTGCCTGGTAGGCGTGCCCGCCACAGTGGGCGGCGCGGTGGCCATGAACGCGGGCACCCAGGACGGCGGCATCGCCGACTTCATCTCCGCGGTGTACTTCCTGTATCCGGACGGCACGCTGGGCGAGTTCAAGCCGGGGGCCGGCTTGTTCAGCTACAACGTGTTCACCGCGCCGGCCGGCTCGGTGCTGATCGGCGCGCGGCTGCAGCTCCACCGCCGGCCCTTCCCCGAGATCCAGAAGGACATCAAGCAGCGGCTCAAGCAGAAGAAGTCCACCCAGCCGCTGGCCCTGGCCTCGGTGGGCTGCGTGTGGAAGAACCCGCCGGGCGAGACCGCGTCCCGGCTCATCGAGAAGGTGGGCCTCAAGGGCAAGCGGCTGAACGGCGCCGAGATCTCGGCCAAGCACGCCAACTTCATCGTGAACCGCGGGGGCGCCGCGGCCGCCGACATCAAGGCGCTCATGCAGCTCACCCTCGATCGTGTGCGCAACCACTTCGGCATCACGCTCGAGCCCGAGATGAAGACCATGGGGGAGATTTGAGGGAGCAGCGGTGGGCGGGACGGCTCTTTTGGGAGGCTGGGATGGGCGCCCTCTTCTTTCTAATGCGGGGGCCCAGAAATGGCCTCGGCACTCCCCCAACTGGCGGAGAACCGTGAGCGCATATGCGTGCGCATAGCTCAGTCATCTCCCCGCGAGGCGGACGGGCTCGCGTCGAGGATCTTGCCGAGCAGGGCCGCGCGATGGCGCGGCAGCGCGTGTCGCGGACGCGGCTCGCCCGGCGGGTGACCCGACGCGCACGGTGGCTCGCGGCGCGCATCGTGCCGATCGGCGTGACGCTCGCGGTGCTCGGCGCGGGGGGCGTCGCGATCGGCTGGCTGCTCACGTCGCCCCGCTTCGCGATCACCGAGGTCGCGGTGGTGGGGGCGAGCCGGCTCACTCCGGAGGAGATCGTGGCGGCCTCCGGGATCGGGCCGGGCGTCAATCTCTTCCGGCTCGACGGGAGCGCGGTGGTGGCGCGGCTGGAGGGGCTGCCGCTCGTGCGGCGTGCCGACGTGGTGCGCCGCTTCCCCAACCGGGTCACGGTGGCGGTGGAAGAGCGGCGGCCGTTCACCCTGGCCCACGCGGGCCGGCTGCACTGGATCGACGAGCAGGGCGTGAGCCTGGGCGCGGAGACGCGCGCGGTGGTCCCGCAGGCGCCGGTCATCACCGGGCTGAGCCCCGGCGATCTCTCGGCGGGGGGCGGCCCGCCCGCCCCGCGGGTGGCCGCCGGGATCTCGCTGCTGCGGGTGCTGCTGCGCTCCGAGACCGCGCTGCTCCGGCAGATCTCGGAGATCGACGTGAGCCGACCCGACGGCCCCGTGCTCTACACGGTGGAGGGCGTCGAGGTGCGGCTGGGCGCGGAGGACTGGGAGGCCCGGCTCGGCCGGCTGCAGGGCGTGCTGGCCCAGGTGCGCGCGGGAGGCGAGCCGGTCAGCGCGATCGATCTCCG
>Ga0255310_10000283_pt1 | contig 11312 bp, 11 predicted proteins | sample EtOH1_T0_E1_meta_FD_201359 | JGI IMG/M metagenome (GOLD analysis project Ga0255310, IMG submission 201359) | Sandy soil microbial communities from University of British Columbia, Vancouver, Canada - EtOH1_T0_E1 | ecosystem: Engineered > Artificial ecosystem > Sand microcosm > Unclassified ...
CGTCTTGCGCAGGAGCGCCGGCAGGACGTGGCTCGTCTGCAGATCGTAGTTGTCGCCGGGTCCGTAGAGGTTGGTCGGCATGACGCTCAGGTAGCGCGTGCCGTACTGCCGGTTGAACGATTCGCAGAGCTTGATGCCGGCGATCTTGGCGATCGCGTAGGGCTCGTTGGTCGGCTCGAGCGGACCGCTGAGCAGGTACTCCTCCCGGATCGGCTGCGCGCAGTCCCTCGGATACACGCACGAGGAGCCGAGGAACATCAGGCCGCCGACCCCCGCCTGCCACGCGGCATGGATCAGGTTGCCCGCGATCATGAGGTTCTCGTAGATGAACTCGGCGCGCAGCCGGTTGTTCGCCTCGATCCCGCCGACCTTGGCGGCGGCGGCGAAGACGTAGTCGGGTCGCGCTTGCCGCAGGAATTCGCGCACCGCCTGCTGGTCGGTCAGGTCGAGCTCGGCATGCGTGCGAAACAGAATCCGCTCATAGCCGCCCGCGCGCAGGCGGCGCACGAGTGCCGATCCCACCAATCCGGTGTGTCCGGCAACGTAGATGGCGCTGCTGCGGCCCGGCGTCATTCGTGGCGTGGCGGAGCAGCGTAGCCGTGCTGCGCGACGAGCGCGTCGCGTTCCGCGCTCCTCAGGTCCGCGCGCACCATCTCCGCGACGAGCTGCGCGAAGGTCGTTTTCGGCCGCCAGCCGAGCCGCTCGCGCGCCTTGCCGGCATCGCCGAGCAGGCTGTCCACCTCGGCCGGGCGGAAATAACGCGGATCCACCGCCACGACGCAGCGGCCGCCGGCGTCGTAGCCCTTTTCGTCCGCACCGGTGCCGCGCCATTCGATCGCCATGCCCAGCTCGCGCGCCGCCGCGTCGACGAATTCGCGCACGCTGTGCTGCTCCCCGGTGGCGATGACGAAATCCTCGGGCCGGCTCTGCTGCAGGATCAGCCACTGCGCCTCGACGAAGTCGCGCGCGTGGCCCCAGTCGCGTCTCGCGTTCAGGTTGCCGAGATAGAGGCGATCCTGGATGCCGAGCCGGATGCGCGCCAGCGCCCGCGTGATCTTGCGCGTGACGAAGGTCTCGCCGCGGATCGGCGACTCGTGGTTGAACAGGATGCCGTTGCAGGCGTACAGGCCGTACGCCTCGCGGTAGTTGACCGTGATCCAGTAGGCGTAGAGCTTGGCGACGCCGTAGGGCGAGCGCGGATAGAACGGGGTCGTTTCCGTCTGCGGCGTCTCGTGCACCTTGCCGTAAAGCTCGGAACTGGAGGCCTGGTAGAAGCGGACCTTGTCGCCCAGGCGCAGGATGCGGATCGCCTCGAGCATGCGCAGGGTGCCGAGGGCGTCCGAGTTGGCGGTGTATTCCGGCTGCTCGAACGACACGGCGACGTGGCTCTGGGCCGCCAGGTTGTAGATCTCGTCGGGCTGGACCTCCTGCACGATGCGCGTCAGGCTCGATGAATCGGTCATGTCGCCGTGGTGCAGGATGAAGCGCCGGTCGGGCAGGTGCGGATCCTGGTAGAGGTGATCGATCCGGTCCGTATTGAACAGCGACGTCCTGCGCTTGACCCCGTGCACCAGGTAGCCCTTGTGCAGCAGGAACTCCGCCAGATAGGCGCCGTCCTGGCCCGTGATTCCGGTGATCAATGCGGTCTTGTCGGTCATGCAGTGCGATCCATTGCCGGGTTCCTTTCCCTAGGGTGCCGCGCGCGCCGCGGCGCTTCGCACCGTGCCGGCGGCCGCGAGCAGGGCGCGCGCCCTGTGCACGTAAGTATGCTGCCGCACGACGCGTGCGTGCGCCGCTTCCGCGATCCGTCGCGTCTCCTCGAAATGCGCCAGGTAGTAGCGGATTTTTCTCACGCAATCGTCGATCCCGTCGTAGCTGGCCCATTCGGTGGCGAGGTCGAAATCGTCCGCCGCGTGCCGCCGCGAGTCGGACAGCAGAAAGCCGCCGCGCGCCGGCACGCCGTAGCATCGTTCCGGCAGCCCCCAGCTGCCGTCGCTCGCATGATCGCACGACGAGCGGTAGCTCAGGTTGATCCGGCTGCGCTGGGTGATCCGGATCTGCTCGGCATCCGGCATGCCCGTGGAATCGGCAAACAGGTATCGGATCCCCAGCGGCTCGAGACGCTTCGCAAGGTCGGCGAAAAAGACTGCGCGCGCCGCGTGCTCCCGGTACCGGGTGCCGTCGAGGTTGCCGAGGAACGAGACGTCGAGCTCGAAGAAGCCCGGGTCACGCATCGCCTCCAGGGTCACTCCGTGAAGGTTGAAGTGGCGCGTCCACACCGCGTTGGCATTGTAGATCTTGACCGGGGCAAACTCGTAGCTCGGCTGGAGCGTGTGGCTGGCATAGACATCGAACGGCTTGAGCCAGTGCAGCAGCAGCAGGCGACGCTTTCTCAGCCCCATGTGCCAGGGCGCGTCGCGATCGAGCGCGATGACCGGCACGCGGCTTCTTGCGGCCGATCGTTTGAGGCGCAGCGCAGCCAGCGGATGGCGGGCCGCTTCGTAGAGATTGACGATGCACACGCGGCTGCGCGCAAGCGTCTCCGCGTCGGGGCCCCACTGATTCTCCAGCACCTCGAAACCGAGCGTCTCGAACGCGTCGCGCAGGGGCGGAAAGCCCTTGCGGAAGTTCAACACTACCGTGTCAGGAGCAGCGACCATGCGCCTACGCGTCGAGAAGCGCGAGATGCCGCGCGAGGCGCGCCACCCGCGCGGCGAAAGCAGGCTCCGAGAAGCGCTCGAGGTGGGTGCGCGCCGCCTCCGGCGCAATGGAAAACGGGGCTTGCTCGAGTTCGCTGAGCAACTCGCCAAAGGCCTGCCCGCGGTCGCCGCGCGGATCCGCGTAGAACAGACCGGTAAGCCCGCCGGCGATCGTCTCGGTAAACGGCGGCGCGTTTACCGCCAGCACCGGCAGGCCGCAGGCCTGCGCCTCGATCACGTTCAACCCGAGCGCCTCCTTCTCCGGCAACCCTGCCAACAGATAATCGAGCTGCGCATAAACCGCGCCGACCTCGCGCTGATGCCCCCACCAGCGCACCCGCTCGGCAATCGGCGCCAGGGCGCGGCGCAGGTCGCGCACCGAGGCGTAGCCGCCGCTGCCGAAAATCTCCAGGTGGACGCGCGGATGCTGCCGCAGCACGGGGGCGAGCCGCTCGAACAGCGCGGGAAATTGCTTGATCGTGGCCAGTCGCGACACGATGCCCAGCGTAATCCCGGCCCGGCGCGCATACACGCGTCGCGGCTGAAGGCGCCACCAGAGCGGATGGAGGTGGCGCAGCACGCGCTCGCGCAGCTTGCGCAGGTCCCAGTCATAGACCGGCGCGGCGACGATTGCGCCGTCGCGCGTTCCCTCGCGCCCGCGCAAGTCGGCGACGCCGTAGAGCGGTTCGCCGTACACCTGCGCCAAGCCGCGCGCGCGCAGGCTGTCGGCGACGTGCTGCGACACCGGGACGAGGAGGTCGTAAGCTTGCAGCGCGCCCGGTTCTCGGTCGTACCAGGGCAGGTGCACCAGCGCGACCGCCTTCGCACGTGCGCCGTGCAGGGCGTCGAGCGCAGGGCCTCGCATCGGAGTTTGAAAAAGCACGGTCTTTCCTTCGAGCGTCGCCAGGTGCTGCGCCAGCTGCGCCGCGGTCACGGGCACGATTTGCGTCGCTGTGGGCAAGCGCAGCCGCCAGAAATCCGCCGCCGGATCGGCAAACAGCACGTTTTGCAGGCCGGCCGCTTCGAGCGCCCGCGTGAAGAACACGGTATACACCTCGCCGCCGCCGACGCCGCGCTGCAGGTTGACCTGGTAGCAGATTGCGCTCATCGTCGGACAGTGCTCACGCTGCCCCGAGCAGCGCCTTGAGATAGTTGCGCGCGACACGCCGGTGCTGTGCGAATCCGGTGGCGTTGCGCCAGAGAAGCGCCAGCGTGCCGTCGCGGCGCAAGCGCCGCAGGCGTTCGCGTCGCATCGGCGCGCTCGAGAGCCGCTGCAGCTTGTGGAAGATCGACAGGCCGCCGTCGACCAGCTGCCAGCGCAGCAGACGTTGCAGTTCCGGATCGCCGTTCACTGCCGCCGCCAGCTGCTCGAGTGCGCGCGCATTGTGCTCGGCGCCGTCGATGATCGCCTGGAGCCGGCGATCGGCATCCTGCGGCGGGAAGCGGCGCACGCGCTGGCGGTAATGGTAGCCAGGCGTGGCGTCGTAGGCGGTGCGGCGCGCCAACAGCAGCGCGCGCGTCGTCCACGGCACGTCCTCGTGAATCAGGCCCGGCACAAAGCGCATTCGATGCTGCTCGAGCCAGGCGCGCCGGTAGACGTGCATCCAGACCATGTGCAGCAGCGAGCGGTTGCGCAGCCGGTAGCGCAGAAAGTCCGTGCCGCGCATGACGCCGGCGGGGGGCGAATCGGCATGGATCGGGCAGTCTGCGCGCCGGCCCTCGAAGTGGTAGCTGGCGTTGCCGAGCGCGAGATCGAGTTCATGCGTCTCGCACAGCGCTGCAAGCCGGCCGTAGTAGCCGGCGTCATAGTAGTCGTCGGAGTCGACGAACGCGACGTAACGGCCGCGGGCCTGCCCGAGTCCCGCGTTGCGCGCAGCCGAGAGACCCGCGTTCGGCTGCCGGATCACGCGCGCCTGCGGCCGCGCCGTGGCCCATGCGGCGAGGATGCCGGGGCATGCATCGTTCGAGCCGTCGTCCACGAGAATGATCTCGGTGGTCGCGGCGGGTTCCGTGGCGAGGCTCTCGAGACATCGCGACAGGTAAGGCGCGACGTTGTAGACCGGCACCACCAGGCTGAGTTGCGGTGCGTCCATGTGCGAAAATGACCCGGGATCGAGCAATAGCGCAGGGCAGCCCGCCACGGACACGGCTGGACTCTGCGTGGATAGCGGATGATACCGGCTGACGGCAGTCGGCGCATGGACCCTCTCTCCGGACAATGCCCCGCGGCCGGATTCTCGGAAATCGTGAACCATGCAAACTGGCGACCATGGCTGAACGCGGTGTCCCGGCCGAAGAGGTTCGATCGGTCCTGATCGTCAATGTCTCGCGCATCGGCGACACCTTGCTTGCGACGCCGGCGATGCGCGCCATCGCGCGGGCCTTCCCCGGCGCCGCGATCACCTGTCTCGCTCACCCGAAACGGGCGGAAATACTGGAGAACCTGCCGTTCATAACGCATTTGGGGCGCATCGAGAAGCGCGCCGCGCTGTTACGTGGCCGGCTGCGGCGCAAGCGGTTCGACCTTGGATTCGTGTACGGCTTCGACGAGGCTCTCGTGGCGTACGCGCTGCGCGCGGCGACCAGGGTGGTCGCGTTTCGCCAGCGCAGTGAAACGCTCAATCAGCGTCTTGCGGCGGCAGTGCCGGCGCCGCCGCCTCAGTCGATGCATGCGGTGCACCTTGCGCTCAGGCTTTGCGACGCGCTGCAAATCCCGCACGCGGGCTTTCGCCTTGCCTACGCGGTGAGTGCAAACGAGCATGCGTGGGCTGCGGATCGACTGCGCGCGCTTGGCCTCGCGAGGCACACGCCGCTCATCGGCCTGCAAGTGGCCAGCTTTCCTACCAAACGCTACCGTGACTGGCCGGTGGAGAGTTTCGCCGCGCTTGCCCGGCGAATCCTGGCGGCGCGGCCGGATGCGCATTTCCTTATTTTCGGCGGTCCCGAGGAGCGTCAGCGCACCGCCTGGCTCGCCGCCGCGCTGGGCGCAGCCGCCACGCGATTTGCCGGCGCGCTCAGCCTGCGCCAGACCGCGGCGGTGATGAGCCTCACACACCTGTACGTCGGCGTCGATACCGGGCCGACGCACATCATGGGTTGTTTCGACATTCCGCTGGTCGCGCTCTATCACTGCAATTCGCCGAGCCGCATCTACGGCGCGCTCGAACACCCCAATTTTTATGCCCTGGATCATCCTGGCCGCGATCCCTGCCCAGAAAATCCCCCCATGTCGGAGATCAGCGTCGACCGCGTCCTGGCCACCGTCGATCGGGCGCTTGGCGCCGGCGCATAGCCTGCATGGCGGAGGCGCGTATTCTGAGAGGGGTGTTTCGCTGGCTGCGGCGTCACGCGACGGTCCAGGCGGTGCCGAGCGCGTCATCGGGCGATTCAACGCGCAATCGGCTACGTGTTCTGGTCCTCGGCATTTACCTCGCCGACCGGCCCAACACGGCCGGGCATCTGGTCAGCGCGTTTTCGAGCTCGCGCCAGCTCGACGTCGTCCAGCGCTGGGTCGCTCTGGCAGGCGCACCGGCGGATGCTGCCGTCGACGCGGTGACGGTCGAGCGACGGACAGATTGCGAGCCCAAGTTCACGGTGTTGAACCGCTTGCTGCTCCAGCATGGCTGGCAGGGCTTCGATTACATTGTCTTTTGCGATGACGATATCGTGGTGCCGCGGGGTTTTCTGGACGCATTCCTCAGCTACCAGGTGCGCTGCGATTTCGCGCTGGCCCAGCCGGCAAGGACCCGGACCAGCTACGCGGATCGAAAGTTCGTGCGCGCGATGCGGGGCGTCAACGCCCGCCGGACGCGATTCGTGGAGATTGGCCCCCTGTTCAGCGTCCGCGCCGACCTGGCCGCGTTGATTCTGCCGTTTGATGAAACGAGCCCGATGGGTTGGGGCTACGATTTCGTCTGGCCGGTGGTCGCGGAGGGCGCGGGCTTGCGCCTCGGCGTGGTGGACGCTACCGCGGTCGATCACAGTTTGCGCGGCCAGGCGACGGCGTACAGCTCGGCCGCAGCGAGCCACGCAATGGTCGCGTATCTGCAGAGACACCGCCACCTCACTAAACAGGAAGCCTTTACGGTGCTGGAAACTTACTGATGTACCAGGACAAGCAAGCGGCGTATTTCGCCAATTCCCGGCCGGAGATGACTCCGTTCGTGCCCGCCGGCGTCCGGCGGGTGCTCGAGCTCGGTTGCGGCGGGGGTGAGTTCGGCGCCGCGCTCAAGTCGCAACGCGCACTCGATGTCATCGGAATCGAGACCGCAACCGCGGCTGCGGCTGCGGCCCGGCAGCGGCTCGACCGCGTGCTGGAAATCGATATCGAGCGCGAGCTGCCGGACCTGGCAGAAGGCGCTTGCGATTGCCTCGTATGCAACGACGTGCTGGAACACTTGGCGGATCCCTGGGCCGCGCTGCAGCGCCTGCGTCCGTACGTGCGCAGCGGCGGCTGGCTGGTTGCGTCCATACCCAACGTTCGATTCCACAAGGTGGTGCGCCGCCTGATATGGCCCGGCGAGTGGCGCTACGAGCACGATGGCGTGCTGGACCGCACGCACTTGCGGTTTTTCACCCGCCAGAGCGCGCGTGAACTGGTGGAATCCGCCGGATTCCGCATCGAGCGAATGGAAGGAATCAACCGCTCCAGCCTGCCGGTGTGGTTGCGCTTGCTCGATGCGGTCACTCGCGGACGGTTCGACGATACGCGCTACCTGCAATTCGTGATCGTGGCCAGACGTGACTGATTTTCCTGCCGGACGGCCCGGAGCGCGGTCCAGGGCCAAGCGCCTGATCTGTACAATGGAACCGGTGCGGAATTCCGTGGCGCGCACCCGCACCGAGTCCGTACCATGAGTCCGTGCCGGCTGGCGCCGATCGTCGCGAGGCATTGAAATGGATTTCATCGACCTGAAAACGCAGTACGCCGAGATGCGCGAGATCATCGACGCGCGCATCCAGATGGTGCTCGATCACGGCCAGTACATCCTGGGGCCGGAAGTGCGCGAGCTGGAGGACCGGCTCGCCGCCTACACCGGGGCCAGGCACTGCATCACGGTGGCCTCGGGCACGGAGGCGCTGCTGATCGCGCTCATGGCGCTCGGCGTCAAGCCCGGCGACGAGGTGATCACGACGCCGTTCACCTTCGTCGCCACGGCGGAAATGGTGGTGCTGCTGGGGGCGACGCCCGTGTTCGTGGACGTGGAGGAGGACACCGGCAACATCGACGCCGGCCGGATCGAGGCGGCGATCACGCCGCGTACGCGCGCGATCCTGCCGGTGGCGCTGTATGGCCAGCCCGCCGACATGGACGAGATCAATGCCGTTGCGGCCAAGTACCGGCTGCCGGTGATCGAGGACGCGGCGCAGAGCTTCGGCGCGACCTACAAGGGGCGCAAGAGCGGCAATCTCTCGACCATCGGCTGCACCAGCTTCTTCCCGTCCAAGCCGCTCGGCTGCTACGGCGACGGCGGCGCGATCTTCTGCGCGGACGACGCGCTCGCCAAGGCCATGCGGGAGATCCGCATCCACGGCCAGGAGCGGCGCTACGTGCACACGCGGATCGGGGTCGGCGGGCGCATGGACTCGATCCAGTGCGCGGTGGTGCTCGCCAAGCTCAAGCGCTTCGACTGGGAGCTCGAGCGCCGCATCGAGATCGGCAACCACTACAGCGCGCGGCTTTCGCGCCACATGGCGACGATGCGCGTCAAGCCGGACCGCTCGAGCGCCTACGCGCAGTACACGGTGCGGGCGCTGGACCGCCCCGCGTTCGAGGCGCGCCTGAAGGAGATGGGGGTGCCGACCGCGGTGCACTACCCGATGGCGCTGCACAAGCAGCCGGCGTACGCGGCGCTGGCGCGCGGCGCGGCATGCGCCAACGCCGAGCAGCTGGCGCGCGAGGTGATCAGCCTGCCGATGCATCCCTATCTGCAGCGCGCCGATCAGGACCGCATCATCGAAGCGGCGGCGCACGCTTCCGATCCGCGCACCGCCAAGGCCTAGCCATGCTGCTGGTGACGGGCGGCGCGGGTTTCATCGGCGCCAACTTCGTGCTGCAGACGATCGCCGGGACGGGCGAGCCGGTCGTCAATCTGGACCGGCTCACCTACGCGGGCAATCTGCGCAATCTGGATGCATTGCGCGGCGACGCCCGCCACGTGTTCGCGCGCGGCGACATCGCGGACCGCGCGCTGCTGCGCGGGCTGCTCGCGCGTCATCGGCCGCGTGCGATCGTGCATTTTGCCGCCGAGAGCCACGTCGACCGCTCGATCCACGGGCCGGGGGATTTCGTCCAGACCAACGTCGTGGGCACCTTCAGCCTGCTGGAGGAGGCGCGGGCTTACTGGGTGGCATTGCCGGAGGCCGAGCGCGACGCATTCCGGTTCCTGCAGGTCTCGACCGACGAGGTGTACGGCTCGCTCGGCGCGACCGATCCCGCGTTCAGTGAATCGACACCCTACGCGCCGAACAGCCCCTACAGCGCCTCGAAAGCCGGCGCCGATCATCTGGTGCGCGCGTATCACCATACCTATGCGCTGCCCACGCTCACGACGAACTGCTCGAACAACTACGGCCCGTACCAGTTTCCCGAAAAGTTCCTGCCGCTCATGATCCACAACGCGCTCGCCGGCAAGCCGCTGCCGGTGTACGGCGACGGCCAGAACGTGCGCGACTGGCTGTTCGTGCACGATCACTGCACCGCGATCCGCGAAGTGCTGGCGCGGGGCCGCGCGGGCGAGACCTACAACATCGGCGGCAACTGCGAGATGAAGAACCTGGACGTCGTGCGCCTGCTCTGCGGCCTGCTCGACGAGGCGCGGCCGCGCGCCGCCGGACGCTACGCGGATCTCATCACCTTCGTCGCTGACCGTCCGGGCCACGACCGCCGCTACGCCATGGACACCGCCAAGATCCGGCGAGAGTTGGGCTGGCAGCCGGCGGAGAGTTTCGACTCCGGGCTGCGAAAGACGGTGCGCTGGTACCTCGATCACCAGGACTGGGTTGGGGAGGTGACCAGCGGCGCCTATCGCAACTGGGTCGAGACCAATTATTCGAAGCGGGACGTGGCATGAAAGGCATCGTGCTCGCGGGCGGCTCCGGGACGCGACTCCATCCCGTGACGCAGGTGGTGTCGAAGCAGCTGCTGCCGGTGTACGACAAGCCGATGGTGTATTACCCGCTCACGACGCTGATGCTCGCCGGCATCCGCGAGATCCTCGTCATCTCCACGCCGCAGGACACGCCGCGCTTTGCCGAGCTTCTCGGCGACGGCAGCCAGTGGGGATTGCGCCTCGCCTACGCGGTGCAGCCTTCACCCGACGGACTCGCGCAGGCGTTTCTCATCGGCCGCGAGTTCGTCGGCCGCGATCCGGTGGCGCTGATCCTGGGCGACAACGTCTTCTATGGCCACGAGCTGACCGGGTTGCTCGAGCGCGCGGCGGCGCGCGCGAAGGGCGCCACGGTATTCGCCTACCCGGTCAAGGATCCGCAGCGCTACGGCGTAGTGGAGTTCGGCGCCGACGGCAAGGCGGTCAGCCTGGCGGAAAAGCCCAGTCGGCCGAAGTCCCGCTACGCGGTGGTGGGCCTGTATTTCTACGACAACCGGGTGCTGGAGGTGGCAGCGGGGCTGAAACCCTCGGCGCGCGGCGAGCTGGAGATCACCGATGTCAATCGCCGCTATCTCGAGTGGGGCGAGCTCGACGTGCTGACCATGGGCCGCGGCTTCGCCTGGCTCGACACCGGCACGCACGAATCGCTGCTCGAAGCCTCGCAGTTCATCGAGACGATCGAGAAGCGCCAGGGCTTGAAAGTCGCTTGCCCCGAAGAAATCGCCTACCGCATGGGTTACATCGACGCCGCCCGGCTGGAAGCGCTGGCGCGGCCGCTCGCGAAGAGCGGCTACGGCGAATACCTGCTGCGCGTGCTCTCCGAAAAGGTCTATTGATGCGCGTCGCGCCGAGCGCGATTCCCGAGGTGCTGCTGCTCGAGCCGCGGGTGTTCGGCGACGAGCGCGGATTCTTCTTCGAGTCCTACAACCGGCGCGCGTTCGCCAAGGCGACCGGTATCGATGTCGAATTCGTGCAGGACAACCATTCGCGCTCGGTCCGCAACGTGCTGCGCGGGCTGCATTACCAGCTGCGCCAGCCCCAGGGAAAACTGGTGCGCGTGACGCTGGGCGCGATCTGGGACGTGGCGGTGGACCTGCGGCGCGGCGCGCCGTCGTTCGGACGGTGGGTGTCGTTCGAGCTTTCCGCGGCGTCGAAGCGCATGGCCTGGATTCCGGCGGGGTTTGCGCATGGCTTCCTGGTGACTTCGGAGGCCGCGGAAGTGCAATACAAGGCGACCGACTACTACGCACCGGAGCACGAGCGGACGCTCCTCTGGGACGACGCCGCGCTCGCGATTCCGTGGCCGCTCGCCGGCGCGCCGGTCATGGCCGATAAGGACCGGCTCGGCCGGCCGCTCGCCGAGGCCGAGACTTACCCGTGAGGATCCTGCTGACGGGCCGGCAAGGCCAGGTCGGCTGGGAACTCGAACGCGCCCTCGCCCCCCTGGGCGAACTCGTCGCCACCGAACGCGCGAGCCTCGAGCTCGCCGACGCGGACGCGATCC
>Ga0255310_10000285_pt1 | contig 11300 bp, 13 predicted proteins | sample EtOH1_T0_E1_meta_FD_201359 | JGI IMG/M metagenome (GOLD analysis project Ga0255310, IMG submission 201359) | Sandy soil microbial communities from University of British Columbia, Vancouver, Canada - EtOH1_T0_E1 | ecosystem: Engineered > Artificial ecosystem > Sand microcosm > Unclassified ...
TGAGCGGCGTCGGAATGGCACCGGCTGCACGTGGAGGCCACGTTGAGCGGATGCACGGACGAACGTGAGTCGCTGGCCGGCCGGATGTCGTGGACGCTGTGGCAGTCGGTGCACACCGCCACTTGCTCGTCGCCCTTGGCCAGCCGCTGCCCGTGCACGCTGGTCTTGTACTGGGAGAGCTGGTCGGTGCGCAGCGAGGGATTGAACTTGTGCACATAGCTAGCGTCGGAGTGGCAACTGGCGCACAGCTCCGGAACCTGCGAGCGCTTGATGTGTCCGCGGAAGCCCGCCGCCTTGCTCATGGCCTGGTCGTCGTCCTTGGTCGGGTCGCCGCCATGGCAGCTGGCGCAGGTCAGGCCCTTCTGCGCGTGGATGTCGGTGACGAACTGCTCCGTTGTGACCTTTTGCGGCGGATCGAGGACCGAATGGCAATCCACACAGGTGTTCGGCGCCTGCGCCCACAAGGACGTGCCCGCCAGCAGGAAGCCGCCCGCCAGCAACCACCGCAGCGCGCCTCGAATGGCCCGCAGCGGCTTGCCGCTCCCGTTATTTCGCCCAATAGGCATAGACAGTCATCACCGACATGTACGCCAGCGCAAAGATCCCGGCACCCACGATCCACTTGCGCCCGAAGCGGGCGCCCTGGCGGTCGAAGAAGGGAAGCAGCGTCCACAGCAACCCCGCGCCTCCGAAGGCGGCCAGTCCCACCAACTCGCCGTCAATGAACCCGAGCTTCGCCGGGATCAGCTTCAGAGTCTGGAACATGAACAGGAAGTACCACTCCGGCTTGATGCCGGCCGGGGCGGGAGCGAAGGGATCGGCCTTGGCGCCCAGCTCCCAGGGAGCGAGGGCGGCCAGCGCGCCCAAGAATCCCAGCGCCACGTACCAGGCGATCATCTCGCGCAGGAAGAAGTTGGGGAAGAAAGGCATGTCGCGGCGGGCGGCGGGGTTGGCCTTCCACTCCGCGTCGATCGCCGGGGGCACGCTGATGCCCTGGCGCTGCACCAGCGCCAGATGCACCGCCAGCAGCAGCGTGGTGATGCCCGGCAGCAGGGCCACGTGGAAGCCGAAGAAGCGCGTCAGGGTAGCGCCGGTCACGTCCTCTCCGCCGCGTAGGAAGACCATCAGATAGTGGCCCACCACCGGCATCTGCCCCACCATGTCCGTGCCCACCTTGGTGGCGAAGTAGGCCAGCGTGTTCCAGGGCAGCAGATAGCCGCTGAAGCCGAAGCCCATCACCAGGAACAGCAGCACCATGCCGCTCACCCAGGTGAGCTCGCGCGGCTTGCGGTAGGCCCCCAGGAACAACACACTGAACATGTGGGCGAAGGCGGTGAACACCATCAGGTTGGCCGACCAGGAATGGATGGAGCGCACCAGCCATCCGAACTGCACCTGGGTCATGATGTACTGCACGCTCTCGAAGGCCTCGTTCGAGGTGGGGCGGTAGTACAGCAGCAGGAGCATCCCGGTGGCCACCTGCACTCCGAAGAGGAACAAGGTGATGCCGCCCAGGAAATACCAGTAGGAGAAGCGGTGGAGAGGGACGGTCTTGTGGGCGAGGAAGCCTGCGATCTCGTTCCAGGCCACGCGTTCGTCGAGCCATGCGCGGAGCCGCCCCAGCATGTCAGCTCCTCTGCGCCCGGGTCACCACGATCTCGTTCCCGCGGACGTGCACCTCGTACTGCTGCAGCGGACGCGGAGGGGGACCGGAGACGTTGCGGCCGTTCAGGTCGTACATTCCGTTGTGGCAGGCGCACCACACCCGCTGCAGGTCGCCGCGGTACTGCACGGTGCAGTCCAGGTGGGTGCAGGTGGCGGAGAGGGCGCGGTAGGCGCCGTCGGCGCCGCGGATGAGCAGTCCGGGCTTGCTGCCGAAGCGGAAGATCTTTCCGGTATTGTTCTTCAGCTCTCCGACCTGGCCCGCCACCACCTCATCGCTGCTGAAGTCGCTGGTGGGCGGGGGCAGCAGGAAGCGGGCCACCGGATAAAAGAAGGAGAGGAGCGAGCCCAGAAAACCGCTGCCCAGCAAAGTCCGGACAAAGGCCCGGCGCGGCAGCGACTGGTTTCCACCCTCGCTCCCCTCGGGACTCACTTCTTCTTGCCCAGCTCGTGGACGTAGCCGGCCAGTTCCTTGATCTGCGCGGCGGTCAGCTTGCCCGCGCCGTACGCCGGCATCTTCTCCTTGCCCTTGGTGATGACCTCGATCAGTTGTGCCTCGGTCATCTTTTGCACTTCGGGCGAATGGAAGTCATTGGCGCCCAGCTTCTTGCCCATGGGGGTGCTGCCGCTGCCATCCGGGCCATGGCAGGCCTGGCACTTGGTCTTGTACAGATCCGAGGCTGCCTGCGCTTGCGCCGTTCCCGCTGCCAGAACGCAGACCCCAAGAATGGCGGTCGCCGCAACCCACAACCGATATGAACGCATTACAAGTCCCTCCCGTTGGTTCAGATGCATATCCTAGCTCCAACCGCGCTCCGATGGTAGCGGGTCTTTGGTTTGCCGCGCTACTTCTTTTTGGCCAGTTCGCGGATGTAGGCCACCAGGTCCTTGATCTCGTCCGCGGTCAGCTTCTTGTCGTAGCCGGGCATCTTGGCCTTGCCCTTGGTGGTGATATCGATGAGCTGCGCGTCCGTCATCTTCTGGATCTCAGGAGAGCGGAAATCGTGCGCGCCCGTCTTCTGCCCCATGGGGACGCTGCCGGAGCCATCGGCCGCATGGCACATGGCGCACTTGGTCTTGTACAGCGCCGCCGCATCGCCGGCCAGGGCCGCCGGAGCCGTCATCATCAGCAGGATCGCGATCGCCAGGATTCGTATGAGAAATGAGTTCACGATGTTCCTCCTTGGTTCAGAAACTGTACTTCAGAGAAATAGTTCCCACGTGGGCGCGGAAGTCCCGCGGGGCTGTGACCAGGAGCAGGTCCAGCGCCGGGACCTCGTCTTTCCCGTTGTAGTTGTAGTAGCTCCACACGCCCTTGAACTGGACTCCCCGGACCACATCCACGGTCAGGCCCGCATTCAGTTTGTGCCAGTTGATGGCCTGGGGGCCCAGGGGCTGATCCACGAAGGGGCCGGGGAAGACGCAGCCTGCGGCTACGGACGCTCCCGGGCAGGGGCTGATGGCGTTGCCGGTCAGTGGAGGCGAGTTACCAAACACATCGCCCACCACCATGAGAAGCTCGCCGGTATCCATCCGCAGCCAATCGGTGCGCCCGTTGTCTCCCGTGATCTCATAGCCCAGGTTCAGGGTGAGCCGCTTCACCGGCTTGAAGGAGATCATCGTGTAGCCGCTGTGCGTGTTCTCCCGATAGTCCAGGATCACCGCCCGAGCCGTGGCGCCGTTGGCGCAGGCCGTGGGCGCGATCAGCCCGGTGAAGGCCGTGGCCGGGACCGGCAAGCAGGTCGCCGACTTGATGTCCTGATTCAGCAAGGTCCACCCCAGGTCCAGGAAGAACTTGGAGTTGGGATTCAGGCTGAGCCCGAACGTGTAGTAGCGCCAGTGGTTCTTGTGCCCGTAGGCCGAGAGCACCCCGCCCGTTGGGAACAGAGGGGTGGTGAAGCCATCGCGGGTCTGAGAGGGGCCAAAACCATTGTGGGTCTCCACCAAATGCACGCCCCCATTGAGCGTGAGCCAGTTCTTGGGCTTGTACCGGGTGTAAACCCGCAGGCGTTGATGGTTCCGCGGAGCGATGTTGATGAAGAAGTTGTCGGCGCTCTGCCATTCCAGGTCGGCATTGATCCGCCATTCGGTCACCGGACGGATCACCACGCCCAACAGGGCGGTGTGGTAGTTGATGCTCTCCGTTTCCAGTTCGCCGGTCGTACTCGTCGTGGTAGGAGTCGCGGGCGGTGTGCCCGTCCCATTGTTGGTGAAGAGGTCGGTCTGCTCGAAGATGATGCCGGAAACGCCATCGCCCAGCCGCAGCGTCCGCCGCCCGAAGCGGTATCCGACGTAGCCTTGGAAGTGGCGGTTGGGCTGCCAGGCCAGCTTCACCGTGTTGTAGTACGAGCGCTCGCCCAGGACCGTCAGGTCGGTGCTGATTTGCTCGTAGGTCCCGCTCGCCGCGTTGCCCGAGGTGGTCAGGCCGGTCAGGCCGAGGACGCTCGGATTGCAGGGGTTGAGCAGCCGGGTCAGCGTGATCGGGCCGGCGGGGAAGCCGGTGGGGGAGCCCTGGGCGCCCGCGGGGATGGCGCAGCGGAACAGCGTGTTGGTGAAACCGCCCGTTTCGCGCCAATTCACCCAGCGGAACTTGTCTGACAAAGTCCAGTTCTTGCTGAGGAAAATGGTCACTCCGCCGTCGGCATTGGCCGAGATGCGCTGTGAAAAGGGTCGTCCGCTGTTCAGGTCGGAGTTGGTGCCGTGCATGAACTCCCGGAAGTTCAGGAAGTCGGAACCGGCGGCGCTGTAACTGGCGCTGGCGGTGAACTCCATCTTGCGGAAGTAGCTGGACTGGAAGGACACCTGCCCGGTGGGAATGGTGGTGCGCAGGTTGCCGCGCTTGAAGTAGGCGCCGCCGGGGCCGGTGGCCAGCAGAATGGCCCGGCACCCCGTGCTGTTGATGAAGAACCCGGAGGCATTGATGGAGACGGTGTTGGCGCCGGCGCAGGTGGGAACGGCGCCGGTCAGGGGTGGCAGAAAGATTCCCGTGTCGACCAGGGGACCGGTCAAGTTACCCAGCCGGTACAACAGATTGTTGTCCACGAAATCGAAGTCGTTCTTGTCCCGCTCCACGAAGACGTCGCCGCTGATGGTGGTCCGCGGAAGCAGCCGCACGTCCACCCCGAACTGGTAACGGTCCGAGCGCCAGTGGGACTCCTCGGTGATGAGACTCCGAAGGGGCGCCTCCAGCGTGGTGTCCAGCCTGCCGTGGGTGTTGTTGCGGGCAAAGCCCAGGCGGAAGCTGACCGACGAATCGGGCAGCAGCGTCAGGTTGAAGTCCCCCATGTTGCGCGTGGTGAACTGCAGGTGCGGGCTGTTGGTGTACCAGGAGAGGTCCGACGGGGTGAACGCGTTCACGCAGGTGGGAGGGCCGCCCACCGGGCCGCCGCAGGTAGTGACGCCGGCGTTCAGGTTCAGGGGATTACCGAACAGGTTGTAGTCGAAGTAGTTTTTGTCCTGCCGGTAGACACCGACAAAGTTGTACCACTTGTTCTTCTGCACCCGCAGGCGGGTCATGGTTTCCGGATCGCCGCCCAGGCCGAAGCTGCTCAGGAACAGCTTGTCGAAGAGCACGCCCTGATGGGCGATCGACTCCATGGAGAGTTCCGTGCTCAGCAGCCGCGGGCCGGTGTTCAGGTTGACGAAGGTGTTGTACATCTGCGGGCTGCCTGAGGTGTCCACAATGTGGGCGCCGAATTCAACCGACTGGCGCACCTTGTAGGCGCCCCACACCTGTCCCTCCGGCTCGCCCAGGTCCGCGTCCTTGCTCTCGACCTTCTTTTCTTCCTTCTTCTGGTCCGCGGACGAACTGTTGTCCGTCTGGGCCGCCGCGATCACGGCGAATGCCAGCAGCCCGGCCAGCAAGAGGAGCACTTTGAGGTAGCGATTCTGCGTTCCGCCGTTTGCCATGATTGCCGCTCCTTACTTAAAGAAGATGTCGCTCACATTCGAGCCATGAATACTCATGTGGCACATGATGCAGGACTGACGCGCCTGGTTCTGCGAGTGCGGACCCGCGGGGATCTGCTCGTGGCACTGCAGGCAAAGCGTGTTGACACGCGCCGTGAGCAGCATGCGCGGATAGACGGAAGAGTGCGGGGTGTGGCAGGCCATGCAGCCCTCCGAGCGCACGGGCTCGTGCTCGAAGGTGAACGGCCCGCGCTTGTCGGCGTGGCACTTGGCGCACACCAGGTCCTGATTGGGCGTCGCCCGCACCTGCCGGTCCTTCAGCGTGCCGTGTGCGTTGTGGCAATCCGTGCACTTGATCAGGCCCTCGTTCACCCGGTGGCGGAACGTTTTCTGAAAGTCCGCCCGCTGTTCCGTGTGGCAGGAGTAGCACAGCTCCGGCTGCTTGCTGATCAGCTGGTACTCCGTCTTGCTGCTGTGAATGGAGTGGCAGCTGGTGCAGGCGACGCCGTTCTCCTGGTGCGTGGAGCGCAGGAATTCGTGCTGCTCCATCTTGCCCTGGTGACACTCCAGGCAGCGCTTGCTGGATTCCTCCGCCGTCAGCTTCTTGAAGGAGCCGGCCTTCTCCGGGTCGGCGCTCTCCGCGTGCTCCTTGCTGGGACCGTGGCACGATTCGCAGCCGCGCGCCCCGTGCGTCATCTTGGTTTCCTGGGTCGTCAGCCAATGTGGGGAGGCCTCGAAGCCCTTGAACTTCTCCTCATGGCAGGTCTTGCAGGCCTCAGTGCCCGCGTACTGGCTGGCATCGCCGCTCTGGGGAGCGGACGGGAGCGCCGCGGACGTCTCCGGCTTGGAGTCTCGTCCCGCCGGCCCGCTGGCGGCCAGGACGGTCACGGCCAGAAGCAAGGCCGGGAGGACTACCATGAACCAGGGCAGCTTCCACTTCTTCAGGTGCCGCATTCGATCCTCCCTACGTTTCGAACTCTTTAATGACCTTAACGTCAATCCACGCGCCTGTAGCAAAAATCTGTAGCGAAAATCTACAATCGTTCGCCCGCTATAATGAATGGTCCCTCATTCAGAATTCGGTGACAGCCGTCACCCTTCTCTATGCGTACCGTCACCCGCCGTCTTCCCGGGGCCTCTGCCGCGGTCTTCCTTGCTTCCGCCCGATCCGCCCTGGCCCACATGGCGAAACGTTCCCGGTTTGGTATGCACCCGACCGCATCTTTTTTGCCGGACTTCATCGTCACCTGCGGAGCCAAGGGTGCCTCCCACCAACTGGAGCTGGAACCTGCGGGTAGTTGTATGCGAGGGCGGGAAGGGAAACGAGGACTTGGGTCACAGAGCCCTGTGACGTGCATCACAATGAGGTTTTGAAAAGGTTTGGGCGGCGGCGTCCCGGGCAGGGACCCACCCTAGCGCTGGCGCAATGACCGCACCCGCTCATAGGCGCCGTCCACGTCCTGGCAGAGCAGCTTCACCAGCTCCATGGAGACGTTGGGATATTCGGCGAGGAACTGGAGGAATTGCTTGCGGGGCAGGAAGGCCACCTCGCAGGGGGCGGTGGCTTCGGCCGTGACCTCATAGGGTCGCGCCGAGATGGTCGCTCCCAGCCCCAGGGGCTCCCCCGGTCCCGCGAATTGCACCACCAGGCTCTTGCCGTGCGAACAATGCAGGGAGAGCTTGACGCGGCCGGAGCGAACCAGGAAGACCCCGCTGGCGGGCTTCCCCTCGCGGAACAGCACAGACTTGACGGGATAACGCTGCAGCACCGCGATCCGATCCAGGTGCAGCAGCGCCTCCGCCGTGAGGTGTTCGAACAGTTCCCCTAGCGGCATGGCGGTATGCGCGTTTTCGGTCAGAGTATGTGACATTGGAATTCCCACGCCCACTATGAATAGAGCTTTTGCGGAGGGGAAATCTGTGACCTGCGTCACTTGGGGCGGTGAGCAGGGGGGTGGGGCTGTTTCAGGAACCGGCTAACTTCTCCAGCGCTGCCCGGTTGCGGAGCACCACGGTCGAGCCCTTCACCGACACCAGTTGCTTCTTTTTCAGGTCGGCCAGGGCGCGGGTGACGGTCTCCCGCGAGGTGCCGATCAGTTGCGCGATCTCTTCGTGGGTGAGGGTGACGGTCAGCCGGACTTCGCCCTTGTCCTTGCCGTCCTTCCCTTTGCTGTCTTTCCCCTTGCCATCGTGGGCCCACTCCAGCAGCAGCTTGGCCAGTTTCTCCGAAGCGGAGTGGGAGAGTCCCAGGGAGCGGATCTCTTCGTAGGCCGAGTGGTAGTTCTGGCTGAGCTGTTCGGCTACCCGCAGCGAGGCGTCGCCGTGGTCGCGCAGGAAGTTCAGAAAATCCTGCCGGGTGATGAAGTTGGCCTGCGAGGGTTCCATCAATTCCGCCGTGACCTCATACGACTTGCCGGAGACCGTGGCGCTCAGTCCCAGGATCTCGCCCGGTTCGGCGATCTTCAAGATGATGGTCTTGCCGTCGGCGGAGGAAGTGGAGAGCTTGGCGCGCCCATGGCAGAGCACGAAGACTCCGCGCGGGTTCTGGCCTTCCACGAACAGCAGGGCCCCCTTGGGATAGGCGGCGGTGGATTTGATCGCCTCCAGCGCCTTGGTGGACGGCACCGACAGATTGCAGAAGAGGTAGTCCTCCCGCATCTTGCAACTTAGACAGCTCTCGATGATGTCCAATCCGTAAGGAGAACGCACGGTCGCCTCTTCGGTGATTATAGGACGAACCGGAGGTGCTTGCATCACAGAATGACGTTCCATCGGGGCCAAACCTCCTAAGGCAGCGCCGGTGCCGACTCGGGTCCGGCCTCTGCCATGTCCCTCATAGTGTCTAGGGAACGCCTCCGCCCCGGCGGTGACCGGCGTCACGGGCTGGTGTGACGCGAGTCACCGCACCCCGCCCCGGAGCGGAGCAGTATGGGAGCGTGTGGGGAGGTGAGTATGCAGAAACCTGACAGCTTTGGCAGGCCGGTGGATGAGGTCCTGCAGTTCGAACTCGATTTTCTGGAGCAGGGAGGCTACGGACGCTCGGTCCGCCGCCCCTGGCAGCCCAAGGTGATATTCATGGACTCGCCCACCTGCCTGAACTTTAACGACCCGGAGCGCCCGCACCCTTGCAGCGGCTGCGTGCTCATGGACTTCGTTCCCGAGAAGGCGCGTTCCGAGCGCGTGCCCTGCCACCACATCCCGCTCACCTCGGCCGGAGAGACGGTGGCCAACCTGTTCGATCCCACCGACGATGCCAAGCTGCAGGATGCGGTCCAGACTTGGCTGAAAGAGACCCTGAAGCGGCTGCGCACGGCAGAGGAGAAGGAAGCCGGCGAAGCCAAGAAATGGTGCGCGGAAACCTAGGCTGAAACCGCCCGGCTGCGAGCCGGCCAAACCCGCCAGGGCAGGTCATGGAACGACACGAGTTGCTCAGCGTCCTGAAATCCGAGAAGGCATTCCTGGAGGCCGGCGGCTACCGGCAATCGTCGCGCACCCCCTGGAAGGCGCCTCTGGTTTTTGAGGACTCGCCCACCTGCCTGAACTTCGGGCTGGGCTCCCGGCCCCGCCCCTGCACCAAATGCGCCTTGATGCGCTTCGTTCCCTTGAGGCGCCGCTCGGCGCGCGTCCCCTGCCGCTACATCTCCCTGAATACCGCCGGCGAGACCGTGGACGGGCTTTACCGATACGCCTCTCCGCAAGAGCTGGAACAGGCCGTGGGGGAGTGGTTGCAAGGCGCAATCCGCCGGATCGAAGACGAACTCGCCCGGGAGCAGGATCTGAAGGGCGGCAAGCCTCCATTGGGCGCTCTGCCCCGCGACCCCGAGGGCGCCAAGCTCCGCCAGAAATGACGGACCCTCTCCGGGCCCTTCCCGGAAACGGAATCTGATGCTCAATAAATGCGCCAACCCTGGTTGTTTCAAGACCTTCCATTACTTCGGGGAAGGTCTCATCTACCGCAGGCCCTGCGATTGTGGGCATGGGCAGCGGGGCCCGGAGATGTCCCTGTGGCCCGACTGCCCCAAGCCTCTGGAATACTTCTGGCTTTGCGGCCCCTGCGCCCGGACCCTGGCCCTGACTTTCGACCGCTCCGGCAAGCCGGTAGTCCGCCCGCGTTACCTTCTTCTTTGCCCGGGTACGCCCCGCGCCCTGCTGCGGGAAGTGGCCTGATTCCAGCCGGTTCCGCCCCCCTCAAGGTCCAGGCACCTTGGTCACCCGCCCAGAGCAATTTCTGCTTGCATCACCCCTGGTGCAGGGTTATGCTCTTGGCCACTTCGGCCCCACCCTTTCAAAAGGCTTTGCCGTTATGTGGATGGAGAAAATCCGTCACGGAGTTCTTCAGATTTCCACAGACTCCGGTCCGCGCTACGTGGCGCCCTCCTTCGTAGAGCGCATCCAGTTGCTATGGATGTTCCGGAATTTCCACATCCTGCCGCAACAGGTGTTAAGCCGCCACGAGCGCCAGTTGGTGGAGATGCTGTGCACCGAGGAGCGGCTGGCGAGCGGCCGCAACGGTCACTCCCACGAGGAGTTGTGTGTCATCGGGACGGTGGAGCGACCGGCGCAGCTCCCGCCCCGCAAACAATCGCAGCCCGCGATCGCCTCTCGCCGACAAACCGCCTGAAGTTCGCCGTTTCCAAGCGTTCGATATTCGAAAGCGGATTCCCCACAGCGTCACCGGTCTGGCTCTCTGTCCTTGAATCCCTGCGGCCTCCCACGGCAACCGCTAACTGCCGGCGGCCCGAGGCTGCTATCATTTCCGCATGAATCTCGGCTTCCCGGAGATGCTGTTTCTCGGCCTTCTGGCGCTGCTGCTGTTCGGGCCGCGGCGGCTGCCGGAGATCGGCCGCCAGATCGGCAAGGCGCTGGGCGAGTTCAAGCGCGCCTCCAGCGAGTTCCAGAACCAGTTGGAGGACGAGGTGCGCCAACTGGAGGTCCTGGAGGACAGCCAGCGCAGCATCGCCCCGCCTCCGGCGCCCGAGGGCAGCATCGCACAGGCAGCGTCCTCTTCTCCGGCCTCGGGGAGCCCCGCCGCCGGCCCGCCGCTCCCCCCTGCGTCCGGCGACGGAGCCCAAGGTGCCTGAGACCGTGGCTGAGCCGGCCTCCGCGTCTCCAGAACCCCGCGCGGAGACCCGCGAAGGACTCACCGGCATGAGCTTCCTCGAGCACCTGGAGGAGCTGCGCCGCCGCATCATCTATAGCCTGGTGAGCGTGGCCGTCTGCTTCGGCGTGGCCTGGTCGTATGCCGACCGCATCTTCGGCCTCATGCAGAAGCCCATTATCGAGGCTCTGCGCAACCACAAGATGGACGAGAAGCTCGTCTATCTGAACCCCACCGAGCCTTTCAACCTCTATCTCAAGGTCGGGATGGTGGCCGGCGTGTTCCTGGCCTCGCCTCTGGTGCTCTACCAGGTGTGGCTGTTCATTTCTCCCGGGCTCTACCGCCGGGAGAAGCGCTACGTGATGCCCTTCCTGGTCTTCACCGTTGGGCTGTTCCTGGCCGGCGGATACTTCGGATACCGGCTGGTGTATCCCGCGGCGCTCGATTTCCTGCTGGGATACGGCGAGCAATTCCGCCCCATGATCACCATCGGCGAGTACACCGACCTCTTTCTGACCGTGATCCTGGGGCTGGGACTGGTGTTCGAGATGCCGGTGCTCATCTTCTTCCTGGCGCTGATGGGAGTGGTGGATGCCGCCTTCCTGTGGCGCAACCTGCGCTACGCTGTCCT
>Ga0255310_10000286_pt1 | contig 11290 bp, 8 predicted proteins | sample EtOH1_T0_E1_meta_FD_201359 | JGI IMG/M metagenome (GOLD analysis project Ga0255310, IMG submission 201359) | Sandy soil microbial communities from University of British Columbia, Vancouver, Canada - EtOH1_T0_E1 | ecosystem: Engineered > Artificial ecosystem > Sand microcosm > Unclassified ...
CCGCCGCGATCCTTGGCGTCGTTGACAAAGCTTTCCATCGCGTCGAGCCGACGCGGGTTGGCGAGCGGGCCGAGCGTGATACCTTTCTCGAGACCGTCGCCCATTTTGAGACTCTTCGCATACTCGGTGAAGCGCGCCACGAACTTGCTGTAGTTCTTTTCCTGCACATAAAAGCGCGTCGGCGAGATGCAGACCTGACCGGCATTGCGATACTTGAACGCCGCGATTGTGTCGGCGGTTTTTTCAGGGTCAGCATCGTCGAACACGACGACCGGCGAATGCCCGCCAAGCTCCATGGTCGCTTTCTTCATGCCTTTGGCAGCGAGGCCGGCCAGATGCTTGCCGACCGGCACTGAGCCGGTGAAGGAGATCTTCTTGACCGATTTCTTCGGGATCAGGTGCTCGGATACTTCCGCCGGCACGCCGAAAACGAGATTGAGCACGCCCGCCGGCAGGCCGGCATCGGCGAAGCATTTGACCAGCTCAACGCAACTCCCCGGCGTCTCTTCCGACGCCTTGATGACAATCGAGCATCCGGCGGCAAGCGCACCGGCAATCTTGCGCACGGGCGTCAGCGTCGGGAAATTCCATGGTGTGAACGCCGCGACAACGCCGACAGGTTCCTGCAGCACAAGCTGGCGAACGCCCCTCTGCCGGCCCGGAACCACGCGGCCGTAGGTGCGGCGGCCTTCCTCTGCATACCAATCGATGATGTCGGCGCTGGTGAGCACTTCGGCGCGCGACTCGACATAGACCTTGCCCTGCTCCTGGGTCATCACTTTCGAAACGTGGTCATAACGTTCGCGCAGCAGATCGGCGGCTTTGCGCATGATCTTGGAGCGGTCGTAGGCGGACGTTGCTTTCCAGGCCGCGAAGCCCTTCTCGGCAGCGGCAAGTGCAGCATCGAGGTCGCCTTTGCTCGCGTGCGGAAGGTGCGCCAGCGTCTTGCCGGTCGCCGGATTGATCACGTCCTCGCCCTTGCGGCCGTCGCCGTTGAGCCACTTGCCGTCGATATAAAGACCAAGATCGGAATACATGAGACCCTCGTTGTCACCCGGAACAGGATTGCCGCTGGATTAGCACTTTCGGAGGCGTGCCGTCACCTCAATCACGACCCCAGATACGCGCCGCCGCTGACGTGGATCGTCTGCCCGGTGATATAACGTCCATTGGGGCCGCAGAGAAACCGTACCATCGCCGCGACATCCTGTGGCTTACCGCGTTCGCCGGTGATAGTGCCATGTGTCAGATGATGGGCAGGCGTCTGCGATGAGGCGGGCCGTGTCGTGTCGATCGCACCAGGCACCACGCAGTTCGCGGTGATCTTGTCGGCTGCGAGATCGTGCGCAAGACCGCGCGACAAGCCAACCAGCGCGGATTTCGCCGTCATGACATGAGTGCGGTCTTTCGAGCCAATATGCGCGCTCATACCGCCGATATTGACGATGCTGCCGCCGTTTTTCCGCAGCGCCGGCAGGCAGGCATGCACGCAACGGAAGGTGCCATCGAGGATGACGTTCATCACCTCGCGCCATTCCGCGAAACTCATGCCGGAAATATGTTTCTCACGCCGCAATGCCGCGTTGTTGACGAGGATATCGATACGCCCAAATTTCTTCAGCGCTGCGTCGGCGAGCGCAACCGCGGTCTTGTCGTCGCCGACGTCGCCAAGAACGGCGATCGCCTTGCCGCCGGCCTTCGCGATCTCGCCGACGACGCCATCGGCCTCGGCCTTGTTCGACCGGACGTTCACGACAATGGCAGCGCCGGCTTCCGCCAGCGCCAATGCGATCGCACGGCCGATATTACGTCCGGCACCGGTGACAATGGCAACTTTCCCGGCGAGTTCTTTGCCCTCAGCCATGAGATCTCATTACCCTCTCAAAAACGCCAAGTCGACCTTGCCTTTATAAAGCTTCGTCAGCTGTTTGAGCGTGCCAGAAGCGCGCTTGTCATCCCAACCGCCATGACGGACGTTGAGCGTGAACTTCTCTTCGATGTCCGCACGTGTTAGCGGCTCCTTCGCTCCCCCGCGGAAATGCGGTTGGCGTTCCTCGACCACGCTACCGTCATTGAGCACGGCGCGGATATGTCCGGTGAAATTATTGGGATAAGGATTATCGGGGTCGATCACGTAACGAACCTTTGACGCAACTTCCAGTACGTCCTTGTCGCGCACGGCCTGATCGGTGAAGGCTTCGAGGCCAACGCCGCCGTGCACGAACCCTGTCGCCAGAATGAACGGCGTCGCAAATTTCGCAGCGTAGCCATTTGGCGGCCGCTGCTTGTCGGCAAGCGGCTCCCACAGGCGGTGCACGGTACCCTCAGCTGCTTCGCAGACCATTTCCTTGATATCGCCGGCCTTGATGCCACGCGCAGCGAGACGCTTCGCACAGTCGATATAGGGGTGCGCCATGGTCCCGCAGGGATACGGCTTGAACGCGAGCGTTTCCGTCACCCATTTTTCCCCGAAACCACCGGTGAGCGCTTCATAGTCACCTTGTGTCGTATGCGCAAAACCATGGAACAGCCCATGCACACCTTCGAACACAGTACGCGGCCCAAGAAAGCCGCCACGTGCAAGCAGTGCTGCGCGGACGCCAGATTGCGCCGCCCAGCCAGGATGCAGCCGCTTCGTCCACGCGCCTTCGGCGAGGTACTCGATGATGCCGCCCGCGAAGCTCGCGGCGATCCCAAGCGCATCAACAATTTGCTTCGTATTCAGGCCGAGCGCGGCACCAACGCCGGCCGCGGCCCCCATTACGCCGAAAATTGCCGTTGGATGAAAACCGGACTTGTGCACCGCTTTCGGCACAACCGTGCTCAAGCGGCACATGACCTCGGTTCCGACCGCAATACCGAGCAAAGCGGCGGACCCTTCGGGCCGATGCCGCTCGCAGGCTGCGAGGACCGCCGGCACGATCACTGCGCCGGCATGGACGGGTCCGCCTTCAAAAGTATCGTCGAAATCCTCGCCATGCGCCGCAGTGCCATTAATGAAGGCCGCGCTCGCCGCGCTGAAGGTGCGTGCGTGGCCGATCGCCGTACAGGGTCCGTCATCGTCGCAGCCGGCGAGCGCGCTCTTGATGTAGTTTTCGTTGCGCGCCGTCACGCAAAGGCCAATGACGTCGATCAGAAGATCCTCGCATTTCCGCCGCACCGTCGGCGGTAGCTTTTCGACGCGCAGGGTAGCCACGCGTTCGGACAGATGTTCGGCAACGGAAGTCTTGGGGAGGTTACTGGTCGCCACGATTATCCTACCGCGACGTTGCGGCGTGCATTGCCACCGCGCAGGCTGTTAGCCAGCGCTACGACGACGAAGGTGATGACCAGCATCAGCAGCCCGAGCACCGCGATGGCGGCGAGATCGCCGCTCTCGTTGAGATCGTAAATAAGCACCGATAAGACCTTGGTTTCCGAGGTAAACAGCATGATCGCCGCCGATAATTCGCGGATCACGCCGACAAAGACGAAACACCATGTCGCGATCACGCTGGTGCGCAACAGCGGCGCGGTGATCTGCCACAATGAACGCAGTCTTGTGGCCCCAAGGATGCGGCTCGCATCCTCCAGTTCGGGATGTACCGCATGCAGCGCGGACTGCATCTGCTGATAGGCCGCCGGCAGGCTCAGGGTGACGAAGGCAATCAGTAGAATCCACAAGGTGCCGTAAAGCACAAAAGGCGGCCGCGTATAGGTGAAGAACAGCCCGACGCCGAGCACGATGCCGGGAATGGCGACCGGTGCGGTGGCAAGAAACCCAAGCGTGCGGTGCCCGGCGACCGCCTGGCGCGCGGTGACGTAAGAGATCACCACCGCGAGGATCGTGCCGGCCGTCGCCGCCAGTGTGCCGAGGATGAAGGTATTGCGTAGCGCAAGCTGCGTCGCCGACAACTCGTAGAAAACGAAATGCAAGTTCTGCAAGGTAAAATTATTGAACCACACCAGATGCGAAGCGACCTTGGAGAATGACGCGTTGAGCAGCGCGAAATAAGGCAGGAACACCGGGCACATCAGCACAAGCATGGCGACTGCCAGCAGCACCCAGCGCCAGCCGCCGAGCCGTACGATGCGTGGCTCGCTGTTCTTGCCGCCGACGACGGAATATCCGCGTCTGCCGAGCACCATGTGCTCCGCGCGCAACAACATCACCGTAAGAATAAGAAGCGGGAGCGAAGCGGCTGCAGCCAGTTCCGGCTTCGGCGGAAACTGGAACAGGCTCCAGATCTTGGTCGTCATGGTGTGGAAGCCAGCCGGCATTGCCAGAATCGCCGGCGAGCCAAACAGGGTCATTGCCTGCAGGAAAGCGACCAGCGCACCCGCAAGCATCGCAGGAAGCGCGAGCGGAATGGTGATACGGCGGGCCGTGTCCCAAGCCCTGCCACCGAGAATAGCGGACGCATCTTCCAAATCGCCGGGGGTACGGTCGAGCGAATTGGCAACCAGCACGAAGACATAAGGAAACGTGTAGCAGCTGATGACGAACACCAGACCTGTGAAGCTGTAGATATTAAGCAGGTGGAAGTCCTGCTGGGCGCCGGTGAGCTCGCGGTAAAGCTGATTGAGCAGCCCGCTGTTAGGAGCCGCCAGCAGTTCCCAGGCAATCGCTCCCAAGAATGGCGGGGTCACGAACGAGGCGGTCACCAGCAGGCGAACCGTACGACGCAGCGGCATATCGGTGCGCGCCACCAGCCAGCCCATGGGCGCCGCCACCACGCAGCAAATCAGCGCCGACAAGGTAGCGAGCGCAAAAGTGGTCAATAGCGGGTCGAGATAGGCCGCGTCGGACACCAGCCGATGGAAATTGTCGAGGGTGAACGCACCGCTCTTGTTGGTAAAGGCGTATAAGAACAGCCATGAGAGCGGCATCGCGATCAGTGCGAAAAGAATCGCCGCGAAGGCGAGCAGCACCGGCTTCGACAGATCGAAGCCGAGTCGCCGCCTTGCAATCGGTACGGTTGATGCGACCGCCGTCATCGAACAGACCGTTGGAGAAAAGAAAAGCCTTCCCCATATGGGGGGAGGCTCAAACTGTTACACACGAAAGATCTTGACGTAGCGCGCCTTGATCTGTTCGCTGTTTTTAAGTACAGCCGCTGCATCATCTTTCATCAACTTGATCTTGCTCAGCGGCGTACGGCCCTGATGTTCCGGAACTTGCGGATGCACAGACCGCAAGCCGCCGATTTCGACGGCGAGCTTCTGGCACTCCGGCGAGAAACAGAAGCTCTGGAACAGCCGTGCCGCGTTCGGATTCGGCGCCGCCTTGAACACACCGTTAGGGCCGATGATGATCGGCGTGCCTTCCGTGGCGTAAACCGGCTCGACCGGCTGGCCTTTCTCCTTTTCCTGGAAGATCAGGTATTCGACGCCGTCCGCCTGGATCGCGCGCTCGCCGAGCGCGAGCTTCTTCGGCGGGTCAGCTGCCGACTGCACCTGCAGGATATTCTGCTGCGCGAGCTTCTCGAAGTAGCTCCAGCCGAGATCGCGTGAGACCTGGTAGGTCGCGGTCATGATGGTGCCGCTGTAACCCGGATGCGCCTTGATGATCTTGCCCTTCCATTTCGGATCGAGCAGGTCGGCGAAGCTTTTCGGAGCCTCTTCCTTCTTCACCAGGTTGGTGTTGTAGGCGATCACGCACAGGAACACGCGGAAGCTGGCGAACATGCCGTCGACGTCCTTGTGGTCGGCCGGATAGAATTTCGCGACGTCTTCCGGAACGTAGGGCGAGAGCATGCCCTGATCCTTCCAGTAGACGAGATGTGATGCATCGGACGAATTGACCACGTCGACCGCATGCACATTCGCAGTGTATTCCTGACCGATGCGCTGCAGCAGACGTTCCGCGCCGGTGCGCTCCACTTTGCACGTAACACCGGGATATTTCGCTTCGAAGGCCTTGCCGATCTGCTCAGAGAGCTTGAGGTCGACCGAAGTGTACCAGACCACCTTGCCTTCTTTCTTGGCCGCCTCGATCAGCGCCGGCGTGACGGCAGTCGCCGGCGGTGCCGCCGACATGACTGTCGTCGAGAACGCAGCGCTGGCAGCGAGCGCGCTCGAGCCGATCAGCACGTCGCGACGTGAAATTCTTGAGCCCATCATTGATTTTCCTCCATGCGCGGTTCTTTCGTCTCGCCCCTCGATTTCGTCATTTTGCCAGTGCACGGCAGCGGTCCGGCGGAAAATGCAGCCAAACGGCAGCGCCTTGCCGGATATTCTCGCCGGCACCGGTAAGCACGCGCAACTGCGTGCCGTCCTTGACCTCAACCATATAGTCCCGGCTGCCACCGAGAAAGACCTGCCGCACCACTGTCGCCGGCACGACGTTTTCGCCCTGCCGCTGCGCCGCCGAGATCGAGATGTCATGCGGACGGACCGAGACCGGCGTCGGCGTCCCGGTCTTGATTACCTCGCCACTACATCGCAGCGGCATCCCCGCAAAGTCGATCCGCGCAGCATCGAGACCTTTGCCTTTGATAACATTGCTCGAGCCGATGAAGCGTGCGACGAACTCCGAACGTGGCTTATCGTAAATCTCCTCGGGTGAACCTGCCTGCTCGACCTTGCCGGCATTCATCACGGCAATCAGATCGGCTGTCGTCATGGCTTCGGACTGATCGTGCGTGACGTAGACCGTGGTGTAACGGTAAGCGTCGTGCAGACGGCGCACTTCAAACCTCATCTCCTCACGCAAGTTTGCATCGAGATTGGAAAGCGGCTCGTCGAGCAGCAGCGTCTCGGGCTCGACGATCAGTGCACGCGCCAGGGCGACACGCTGCTGTTGTCCGCCCGACAATTCGCCGGGGTAGCGCTGCGCAAGTGGCGCCAGCTTCGTCGTCCCAAGAATGGCGTCGAGCTTCTTGCCGATCGTATCGCGGTCCATCTTCCTCAATTTCAAGCCATAGATGATGTTTTCGGCGACCGTCATATGCGGCCACAGCGCGTAACTCTGGAAAATCATCGACATGTTGCGCCGTTCGGGCGGCAAGGAGCTTGCCGGTGAGGACACCAGTCGGTCGCCGACACGAATTTCGCCCTCGCTGGGTTCTATGAACCCCGCAATCAGTCGCAACGTTGTCGTTTTGCCGCAGCCTGAAGGGCCGAGCAGGCACACGAGATGACCGTGCTCAATTGTGAGCGAAACATCGTCGACTACGGCAGCATTGCCGTATCGCTTTGTCAGGCCCCGCAACTCGACCGACGCCACGCGCTTCCTCCCCTGTACCCGCCGCTGGCCGCGGCTGTCATTTGGCGCTTCTTGTACCAACACCGTTCGCGAACGTCTCTTCGGCCCCAATTCCGGTTTATGAGCCGGTAAACGCCGGCTTGCGCTTCTCCATGAATGCCTTGCGGCCCTCGACATAGTCCCTACTGGCAAAACATTGCGCCACCAGATCGTCGCAACGCTTGAGATCGCGTTTACCCTCGTCCTTGACCACCTCACCGACAATATACTTGACGGAATTGACCGTAAGCGGCGCATTGGCGCTGATCGTCTCAGCGTAGTCCTTCACGTATTTCTCGACCTCCGCGTCGGAAAGCACCCGGTTGACCAGCCCCATCTGCAGCGCTTCCGCGGCGGTGAACTGGCGTGCGGTGAAAAAGATCTCCTTCGCGAAAGACGGGCCGACCACATCCACCAACTTCTTGATGCCCTTAAAGCCGTAGCCGAGACCGAGTTTAGCCGCAGGTACGCCGAATTTGGAATTGTCCGAACAGATGCGCAGGTCGCAGCACAGCGCGAGGCCGACACCGCCACCGATGCAGTAGCCGCGGATCATCGCAATGGTCGGCTTCGGAAATTCGTAGACCGCCGTGTTTGCTTGATCGACCGCGGCATTGTAGCGGTCGATTGCGTCCTTGCTGGAGCGCTCGCTCTCGAATTTGGAAATGTCGGCGCCGGAAACGAAAGCCTTGCCGCCAGCGCCGGTCAACACCACGACGCGAATCGCGTTGTCAGCGGCAAAATCGGCAAGAATCCCCGAGGCCGCGTCCCACATCTCCAGCGACACCGCGTTGTGCCGTTCCGGATTGTTGAAGATGAGATAGCCGACGCCGCCCTCCTTGCGGGACAGCATCTTGTCGGTCTGGGTCATTCACATGCTCCTTCGTCGTCACTTCGTCATGGCCAAGCGCTGACGGATGGTCTTACACCGCCTGCGCCTTGTGGAGCTCGGCAATTTCATTTTCGGCGAAGCCGAATTCCTTGAGCACTTCGTCGGTATGCTGACCTTGCGCCGGCGGCGTCGCCACGATCTTGCTTGGTGTGCGCGAAAGCGTCACCGGCTGACCGACAAATACCTGCTCGCTACCGTCGGAACGCCTCGCAGCTTGCGCAATACCGATGTGCTTTACCTGCTCGTCCGCGAACATCTCGTCGATTGCGTAGATTGGCCCGCATGGCACGCCGATCTTGTTGAAGACATCTATCCATTCGGCGCTGGTCTTGTGTACGGTCCGCTTGTCGATCTCGGCATTGAGCGCGTCGCGGTTTTTCGAGCGCAGCGCACCGGTCGTGTAATCGGGATGCTTGATCAGCTCCGGCGCCTGAAGCGCGTTGCATAACCGCTCCCACATCACCTGACCGGTCGATGCGATATTGATGTGGCCGTCCTTGGTCTTGAATACTCCGGTTGGAATGCTTGTCGGGTGATTGTTGCCGGCCTGTTTCGCGACCTCATGCATCTGCAGCCAGCGCGCGGCCTGGAAATCAAGCATAAATATCTGCGCCTGCAGCAACGACGTGTTGACCCATTGGCCTTCGCCGGAGACTTCGCGCTCGAGCAACGCCACCATAATGCCGAGTGCGCAAAACAGGCCGGCTGAAAGATCCGCGATCGGGATGCCGACGCGCACCGGCCCCTGGCCCGGCAGCCCCGTGATCGACATCAACCCGCCCATGCCCTGCGCAATCTGGTCGAAGCCTGGGCGGTCGCGGTAGGGCCCGTCCTGGCCGAAGCCGGAGATGCTGCCGAGCACAATGCGTTTGTTGATCTTCTTCAGCGACTCGTAATCGATACCAAGCCGGCCCTTCACGTCTGGGCGGAAATTCTCCACCACGACGTCCGCTTTTTCGACCATACGCCTGAACGCCGCGAGGCCCTGCGGCGATTTCAGATCAAGCGTGATGCTGCGCTTGTTGCGATGCAGGTTCTGGAAGTCGGCATTCGAGCGCGGTCCGCCGGGCCCTTCGCCTTTTTCCAGATGGGGCGGCGTTTCAATCTTGATGACATTGGCGCCCCAGTCGGCGAGCTGGCGCACGCAGGTCGGCCCCGATCGCACGCGTGTCAGATCAAGCACGGTAAAGCGGGAAAGGGCCGAAGAGGCCCTGGGAAACGGCATTACGAGAACTCCGGAGTGTCTTTCTGGCCCAGGACTGGGTTTCCGGCCTGACATTCCCCGATCTACGGGGGCTTGTCTATTGCATCGGCAGACCGGCCCGGAACGAAAGATCGGGCTGGCAAGGCCGAAAAAGGCTTTTATTCATCATGTGCGGCAGCAATCCCGGCTTATGCCTTGAAAAGACCACGAGCACCTGTCATATGACCGCCAACGGAAGAAAGACCCGATCTCGGGTTTGCGGGCTGCGTGCACGAAACTCATTAAAACGAATTTCGCCCCGCCTCCTCCGTTTTTCCAACAAGCGACAACCCTGGCCACGCGGGATGTCTTAAAGAACCCGCGATTCCGCCGGCTGCAACCGCAGCACGGCCGGTTCGCCGTATAAGAAAGAGACTCATTGACTTCATTTAACGAGTTCGGCCTCGCTGAGCCGATCCTTCGCGCACTCGCGCAAGAGAAATACGTCACTCCAACCCCGATCCAGACCCAGACGATCCCCCTTGTGTGCCAGAGCCGCGATGTCATCGGCATCGCGCAGACCGGCACCGGCAAGACCGCGGCTTTCGCGCTGCCGATCCTGAATCATCTCTTCAACAAGCGTCAGCGCCCCGCGCAGAAATCCTGCCGCGTGCTGGTGCTTTCGCCGACACGCGAATTGTCCGGCCAGATCGCCGACAGTTTCCGCGCCTATGGCCGCCATATCCGTCCGCTCGAGATTGCGCTCGCGATCGGCGGCGTGCCGATCAACCGGCAGGTGCGCGCGCTTGCGCGCGGCGCCGAAGTGCTGGTTGCAACGCCCGGCCGCCTGCTCGATCTGGTTCACCAGCGCGCGCTGCGCCTCGACCAGATCGAGGTGCTGGTGCTCGATGAAGCCGATCGCATGCTCGACATGGGCTTCATCCACGACATCAAGAAAATCGTCGCCATGCTGCCGAAGCAGCGGCAGACGTTGTTCTTCTCGGCGACCATGCCGCAGGAAATCACCAGACTCGCTGACGCGATGCTGCGCGAACCCGCTCGCGTGGCCGTGACGCCGCAAGCCACGACCGTCGACCGAATCGAGCAGCGCGTCATCCTAACTGAAAAAGCATCAAAGGCATCGCTCCTGATCGAGGTGCTCAAAACCGAAAGGACCGACCGCGTTCTGGTGTTCACCCGCACCAAGCATGGCGCCGACAAGGTGGTACGTGGATTGCAAAAAGCGGGTCACGCCGCCGAAGCGATCCATGGCAATAAGTCGCAGAACCAGCGCGAGCGCGTACTCGCGGCGTTCCGCAACGGCCGACTGCGCACGCTGATTGCCACCGACATCGCCGCCCGCGGCATTGACGTGGATGGCGTCAGCCACGTGGTCAACTACGATCTTCCGAACATCCCCGAAAGTTATGTCCATCGCATTGGCCGCACCGCGCGCGCCGGCGCCGAGGGCGTGGCGATCTCGTTCTGCGACCATGAGGAGCGGGCCTATCTGCGCGACATCGAGCGGCTGATCCGCATGACCATCCCGGCAACCGACCGGCGCACGGGGAAGCCGGCGGGCCATACGGCTTCGCAACCGGCAGAGGCCCGCCACGGCGGCCGACCGCATCGCGGCAAGCAACAGCGCGGTTACCACGGCGGCCACGGCGGCGGTCATGGCCGTCCCGGCAACAACGGCCACCGGCCCAATAGCGGCGGCAATGGCCGCCAAGACCGTCCGAACCAGAACAGTCACCCCGCGCACCGGCAGGACGGTACGGCAGGGGAGCCAAGCGGCATCGGAAATGTTACATTCCTGAAGCGCCCGAACGAGCCGCGCCGCAGCGCCGGCCACCGGCCACGGTGAGGCAATTGGAGTCGACTGGATGGCGAAAGAAGAGCTGCTGGAGTTTGATGGTACCGTCACTGAGGTTCTCCCGGACGGCAACTTCCGGGTGAAGCTCGACAACGATCACGAGGTTTTGGCCTA
>Ga0255310_10000287_pt1 | contig 11290 bp, 9 predicted proteins | sample EtOH1_T0_E1_meta_FD_201359 | JGI IMG/M metagenome (GOLD analysis project Ga0255310, IMG submission 201359) | Sandy soil microbial communities from University of British Columbia, Vancouver, Canada - EtOH1_T0_E1 | ecosystem: Engineered > Artificial ecosystem > Sand microcosm > Unclassified ...
CAATAATCACTACACTCATTTCGTCGAAGGCGAGCATGCTGTGATCGAAGCAAAAGCAGAAAATAATTTTATGCCGACGGCCGATGATATCCGCCCGCATATAAAAGAAGCAACGCTTATTTCTCTTTGCTCACCACAAAATCCAACAGGTACTACCTTTTCCAAAAAAGAATTAGAAGCCATTTGTGATTTGGTGCTGGAAGAAAATGCCCGTCGTGGTGAAAAAGAAAAGAAAGTGTTCATCATGTACGACCAGATGTACTGGCATCTTACTTATGGCGATATTAAACATTATAACCCGGTTTCCCTGCGGCCTGAAATGCGTAACTACACCATCTTTATTGATGCCATCAGTAAAGTGTTTGCAGCTACCGGTGTAAGAGTGGGCTGGAGTATGGGCCCGGCATCGGTTATCGGGAAAATGAAATCCATACTGGGACACGTGGGTGCATGGGCGCCGATGGCTGAACAAAAAGCCGTGGCTAAATTTTTAGCAAACAAACCCGATATTGAAAAATATCTTGCTCACTTCAAAAAAGAATTGGAAGAAAGATTACGCCTTATTCATGCAGGATTTATGAAATTAAAGAACGGGGGCTTGCCAGTTGATTGTATTACACCCGAAGCAGCAATTTATCTCACTATAAAAGTTGATGCTGCCGGTAAAAAAACTCCCGATGGAAAAACACTGGAAACACAAAGCGATGTTACCGCCTATATGCTTAGTGATGCAAAACTTGCAGTCGTTCCTTTCTATGCATTTGGCAGCAGCCGCAGCAATCCATGGTACCGCCTTAGCGTAGGCACCTGCAAAAAAGAGGAGATTGATGAAATGATCTGGAAATTGGGTGAGGCGCTGAAAAAACTTTCTTAACTCTCCTGTTTGCGCTGACAACAATCATTAACATCAAATGATGTTTATATATTTTTTCATGCTGCTTATATTCACTTTTGAATTAACTTAGAGGCAGGTCTTTCTTTCACCCATTGAAGAAAATGTGCATTTCGGAGTTTCATCCCTGCCTGCCGGCAGGCAGGCTTAACTATCAGAATCAGTTTTTATGGCTGAATTAAACTTAAAGGGAACAGTGTATCATTTTGGCGCCACCAGCAGAAAAGATGCCTGGTGGGTGAAACCATTATTTACTTTCATCGGACTTTCTTCTTTCGTTATTTATGTTACATGGGCTGCATTCCAGGGACAGCATTATCATTACGGCTCTTATCTTTCACCATTGTACTCACCTGAACTTTTTGGCGATTCACCTCATAGCTGGTTTGGTGCAAAACCCGGCTGGTGGCCCACATGGTTACCATGGTCGCCGGCGTTGTTGATACTCTGGGCGCCGGGTTTATTCCGTCTTACCTGTTATTATTACCGCGGCGCTTATTATAAAGCCTTTTGGGCTGATCCTCCATCATGCACTGTTTCAGAACCAAGAAAAATTTATCGTGGTGAAAATTCTTTCCCTCTCATCATGCAGAATATTCACCGTTACTTTATGTATATCGCTTTGTTCTTTATTGTTTTTCTTTCTATTGATGTGTGGAAAGCATTGTGGTTTGTTAATCCTTCAACTGGTGTAAAATCTTTTGGCATTGGTGTGGGCACATTAGTATTAGCCGTGAATGTAGTGTTGCTCGGAGGATATACATTCGGATGTCATTCACTTCGTCATGCTGTAGGCGGATTTATGGATCGCCTTTCCGGCAAGCCGGTTCGATTCACGATGTATAAATGTGTAAGCTGTCTGAACCGGAAACATATGCTGTGGGCATGGATGAGTTTATTCTGGGTTGGGTTTACTGATATTTATGTGCGGTTGTGTTCGATGGGAGTGTGGACGGATTGGAGGATAATTTAATCTCAAGCCCGGCCCCCTAAATCCCCCAATGGGGGACTTTGGGCAACTGCACTTAACCAGTTTATTTGAAGCGATTGATATAAATAGGAGTAGTTGATAATTGCAAAGTAGAAAACAAATGTTAATGTGATAGAATAATAATTTTATTAAAGATATGCAGCACCGCTCCCTCTTCATTTGGAGAGGGAGGTGGAGGGTGAGGTTAAGAAGATGCACATCGAACAGAACGTACAAGTGAGTGACACAACAGGCGATGCTATGAAAAACCGAAGCCGGTAACCAAAAAATAATATACCCATCAGACCGCTTTCAGCGTTTCGATGGACTAAAGCTAAAAACTTTTCATTGTCCGGATACGATACATACAACTACGATGTACTTGTCATTGGCGCCGGTGGCGCTGGTCTTCGTGCTGCTATTGAAGCATCGGCACAGGGAGTAAGTGTTGGCTTGGTTTGTAAATCTTTATTGGGCAAAGCACATACGGTAATGGCGGAAGGTGGTATTGCTGCTGCTATGGCAAACGTAGATGACCGGGATAACTGGAAAGTACATTTTACCGATACGATGCGTGGTGGCCAATATCTCAACAACTGGCGGATGGCGGAGTTACATGCTAAAGAAGCCCCCGATAGAGTTAATGAACTGGAAGCATGGGGTGCCTTGTTTGACAGAACAAAAGATGGAAAAATATTGCAGCGGAATTTTGGCGGTCATAAATATCCACGACTGGCACATGTAGGCGACCGTACCGGTTTGGAAATGATCCGCACATTACAGGATCATTGCATTCACCAGGGCGTTGAAGTGCATATGGAGTGTACCATCATAACATTGCTCAAAGATGGCGACCGGGTAGTTGGTGCATTCGGATATGAAAGAGAAAGAGGCCGTTTTAAAACTTTCCATGCAAAAGCAGTCATCCTTGCAACAGGTGGCGTTGGCCGTTCTTATAAAATCACCAGCAATAGCTGGGAATACACAGGTGATGGTCATGCACTGGCATACGATGCCGGAGCCGAATTAATTGACATGGAATTTTTACAATTTCATCCTACCGGAATGATTTGGCCACCGAGTGTCCGCGGCATACTGGTAACAGAAGGGGTTCGTGGCGAAGGTGGTGTTTTGCTCAATAAGAATGGAGAGCGGTTTATGTTCAACAACATTCCTGAACTATACAGGAATCAAACTTCCGATAATGAAGAAGAAGGTTGGCGGTATATCCAGGGTGATAAAAATGCCAAGCGACCGCCGGAGTTGCTCACCCGTGATCATGTAGCCCGTTGTATTGTCCGTGAAATAAAAGAAGGAAGAGGCAGCCCGCATGGTGGTGTGTTCCTCGATATTTCCTGGATAAAGAAAAAGATTTCCAATGCTGAAGAACATATAAAGAAAAAATTGCCGGGCATGTATCATATGTTTAAAAAGCTGGGCGATATTGATATTACCAAAGAGCCAATGGAAATTGGACCCACCACACATTATATGATGGGAGGCATTCGTGTAAATGCTGAATCACAAATGTCAACAGTGACTGGTCTTTTTGCAGCAGGTGAATGTGGTGCAGGTTTGCACGGAGCCAACAGGCTTGGTGGTAATTCTCTTTCAGATTTACTGGTATTTGGAAAAAGAGCCGGAGAGTATGCGGCAAAATTTGCCAAAGAAAATAATGCAGGCATCCTTGATGAAAAACAAATTACTAAAGCAGCTAATTGGTCCTTATTACCTTTTGAAAGGGAAAAAGGAGATAGCCCTTTTGATGTTCAGTTTGCCCTGCAGGAAATGATGCAGCAATTGGTGGGTATTGTCCGGAACGAAACAGAAATGATGCGGGCAAAAGAACACTTGCGGTTGATGCGCCAGCGGTCAGAGAATGTACGAGTCACCGGCAACAGGGAATTTAACCCTGGCTGGCATACGGCTCTTGATCTTCATAATATGATTATAACATCAGAGGCAATAACAATGGCTGCAATGGAAAGAAAAGAAAGTCGCGGTGCACATTTCAGAGAAGATTACCCGGACAAAGATCCAAATTGTGGCAAGTTTAATTTAATAATAAAAAAGAATACTGAAGGGCAAATGATAATCAGGCAGGAGCCCATCCCGGAAATACGGGAAGAACTTAAAAAAATTATTGAGGAAATGAAGTAGTGCTGTAATATAAAAAGTGCCATTAATGAGAACAAAAACAAATTCATGATAAAATCAGAACCCCTTTAGGGGCAGAAGCATGCCAACAGCAACATTTCAAATATTACGCGGCGATGCTAATAAGGGAAATTTTGAGAGCTATGATCTTGAGATTTCCGAAGGCATGGTGGTGCTGGATGCAGTATTGCTGATACAAGCGAAATATGCAAATGACCTTGCTGTCCGCTGGAATTGTAAAGCAGGGCATTGTGGTTCCTGCTCGGCAGAAGTGAATGGAATTCCAAAGCTCATGTGCATGTGCAGGATGAGTGATCTGCCGCTTGATAAACCGGTATTAGTGCAACCGATGAAAGCCTTCCCGCTTATTAAAGATTTGGTGACAGATGTTTCATGGAATTTTGAAGTGAAGAAAAAAATAAAAAAATTTAAACCGCGAAAACCCGATGCAGAAGATGGTACATGGCGAATGGCACAGGAAGACATTGACAGGGTGCAGGAGTTTAGAAAATGTATTGAATGCTTTCTTTGCCAGGATGTATGCCATGTACTGAGGGAACATCATTTACATGACAGGTTTAGCGGACCACGGTATTTTGTACATATCGCTTCACTGGAAATGCACCCGCTTGATATTGAAGACAGGCGGGAAGACCTGAAAAAAACAGATGGCATTGGCTTTTGCAACATTACAAAATGCTGTACCAATGTATGCCCACAGGAAATCACTATTACAGATAATGCCATTATTCCTCTTAAGGAAAGAGTAGCAGACAGGTTTTATGACCCCTTGAAAAGAATTTTCAGAATGTTCCGGGGAAAGAAATAAAATTCTTCCGATAACAATCGGGACTAAATCGTAAATTTCATTACGCAAAGATCCCTGCCCCGGATTGATTTAAAACCATTCAAACTATTCAGTCATGTTCCAATTAAAAAAAATTTCTGCAGAAAGTATTCCAGAGGCTCTTGAAAAAGCAGAACGTTACCGCCTGCTGAATGAACCGCGTCTGGCAGAAAGTATTTGTCTTGATATACTGGAAGCTGATCCTAAAAACAGTAAAGCAATCGTCATCATGTTGCTGGCTATTACGGATGAGTTCAGTTCGCCATCCCCGGCAGATGTGAATGAGGCAAAACAGTTATTGTCCCGTCTTCCCGGCGAATATGACCGTTATTATTATGGCGGTATTATCTGCGAAAGAAAAGGAAAATCATTGTTGGGTAAAAATATTCCTGATGCCACTTTTATTGTTTACGAATGGTTGAGTGATGCCATGGAACTTTATGAAAAAGCGGAGGCTATCCGCCCTGCCGGGAATGATGACACCTTACTGCGCTGGAACACCTGTGCCCGCCTGATTATGCGTCATCACTTAAAACCAAGAGATGAAAAATATATGGAGCACCAGTTGGAATAATGATTTTTTATTATTCGTTTCCCCTCATTAAACAGGCACACTGCCGCTGGTGTATTAAATTTTTTTCCGGACCGGAATATTCCTAACTTCTGTCATACTAAAAACTATCGTGATGAGAACTGCAGCGTTAACCAGCGTTTTATTCGTTGCGTTTGGATATGCAGCGAATAGTCAGCAACTCACTTTACTTCCGCATGTGGGTTTTGAAAATTCAAGGACAACTACCAGTTATAACGATCTGAGATCTTTTGCACCACTTGGAGGTGAGTTCTCACCACAGGCAGGTGTAAGGCTGGATTATAAATTCAAACAGGGGTTCGGTCCTTACCTTGGCATCAGTACCAGCCGTTCCATTGTTTTATTCAGCTTTACTGATCCCGAAAATGGAATGAATATTTTTAATGCTTCGCCGGGCAATATGCAATTACGGTTTGAAGGCGGATACCAGTTCAGTACAAACCCCGTTTATTTTAATAAGTCAAAACAACAATCAGTTAAATCACCTTCGCAAAAAATATCAGCAAAGAAAAACTGTGGTGAGGAGAATGCTGCAAAAAGCAGTTGTTGCTCAAAAAGCTATTCTGCTTCTTCAAGTTGCTGCTCAGAAAATAAAAGCAAAGCAAGACAAACAATTAATAAAAACAAAGGCAACTGGATACGCCTACTGCCTTCAATAGGCGTTGGATTTATTCCTTCTGTAAAAACAGATGTAATTACTAAAATGCAAGGCGGTCAAACCACGTATGAGTATAAAGCCGGCAACTGGAACACTGCTTTAATGACTGGCGTAGGTTTCGAATTTGGCAGAAACAAACAAAGATTGTTTAATGTCAGTGTCAATTATTTTAATGGCATAGGTAATCTTAACAAACAAACTATTACTTCAGTATCGGGCAGTAAGACAACGATTACCCACCTTGAATCTGATGCATCTGGATGGAATGTAAAAGTGGGAATCCCTTTTACACTTGCACAAAAGAACCCGGTTATGAAAAGAGCAGAGTATAAGACTCACAGGAATGAAGGAAGATGCGGACAATACAGGATTGAATATAAAACCAGGTGCAGGATAATACAATAAAAGTTTTTAGAAAAACGGAAAGGAAAGTTGAGCGGCCGGGTTTAATTTTTATTTATCAAAAACCAGAAAGATTTTAATTCCGGCATGTGAAAAACCTGTAAAAGTTTTTCTTTTTTTGTGGTAATGTTGTTGCGTTGTACTAATTCGTGAGCAATACAAAAACTACATGGTTTTTCTGTCTGAAAGAGAATTTCATTCAACTGCTCTACTTCCTGTTCAATTTCCCTTTCGGTCATGAACTCGGTTCTCAGCAGCATCATAATATCCCGATTCAGATTTTTCACTCTTTTTAGCTTTAATAACCTACCATCCCCTTTTTAGCAGGGCAGCCACAATCGTTGCCTTTTGCCTTACTGGTGTAGTAATTTCGCTGGCAACTGACGGCTAATACGCTTACCACCAGCAATAGTATCCATATTTTGTTTTTGTGTAGCATAAAGGGATTTCTAAATTAAACTATTTTACAAACAATTTAGTATGCCTTTTGATAAAAATGACTCCAAAAATTAACATGACCCGATTTGCTGGCCAAAAGCTGCTTGTGGCTCCACTGGACTGGGGGCTGGGCCATGCCACCCGTTGCATACCCATTATTAAAGCCTTGTTGAATCAGAACTGTAAGATATGGCTGGCCGGTGAAGGGGCACAGGAAGTTTTACTAAGGAAAGAATTCCCGGAACTGCCTTTTTTACCATTAGAAGGATACCGGGTCGGCTATTCAGCCTCCCGGATGACCGGGAAAATATTATTGCAGGTTCCAAAAATTATTAACGCTATAAAGACAGAAAACAGATGGCTGAAAGAAAAAGTAAAGGAATTGGGATTTAATGCTGTGATCAGTGATAACAGGTATGGGCTCTGTCATGAAAATATTCCCTGCATTTTTATAACACACCAGCTTTATATTAAAACCGGGTTGGGTAAATGGAGTGAATGGTTATTACAAAATCAAAACTATAAACTCATTAACTGCTTTTCCGAATGCTGGGTGCCGGATGAAGAAGGTGAAAATAATTTAGCCGGCGAATTAAGCCATCCCGGAAAAATGCCAGCTGTTCCTGTAAAATATATTGGTCCGCTCTCGAGGTTCGTCCGTATGGACTCCTATGGAGAAAAAAGAGGAATTATTGAAACAAAAAACCATTTATTGATTTTGCTATCGGGTCCGGAGCCACAGCGGACAATTTTTGAAAAGAAAATTTTTGGCGATCTGAAAAATGTTGAAAACAGCGTAACAGTAGTAAGAGGTTTGCCACAGGAAAAAGAAACGCCTGTAGTAAATGAAAGAGTAACGGTTTTCAATCACCTTGCCTCATATGAATTGCAAAAAGAAATCGAAAAGGCAGAGTGGGTTATTGGCCGCTGCGGGTATAGTACTGTAATGGACCTTGCAGCATTACAAAAGAAAAGCATCCTAGTTCCCACACCCGGGCAGGCAGAACAGGAGTACCTGGCAAAACATTTAATGAAGAATAAAATTGCTTTTTGTGTGAGCCAGAAAGAATTTTCACTGGAAGAAACCTTAAAGCAGGCAAATCAGTTTATGTACTTGTCTACGGCGCAATAATACTACTTAACTTCTGCCTTAGGATAATCAAAAAACAGGAATTGCTTTTTTGCCTCTCTGAATTTTCTCCATTTTTTTGCTTCAATGCTTACAGCAAATAAACCACAGGTAGGAATATTATCAATTCTTGCATCGGTGAGTGTATTGGCAAAATCGGTAATGCCCGGGTTATGTGAAAAAACAGCTACACAGTCATAATCATCATCCAGCTTTTCAATAACATCATAAAAAGTGTCGTCGCCTGCCATATATAATTCCGTTCTGACAATTATTCCCTTGTCCTCCTTCTTATAACACTTTGCAAATTGTTCTGCTGTTTTTTTGGCTCTCTTTGCCGGACTCGTAATAAACGCATCAATCTTAATTCCTCTTTCATACAACCGGTCAGCCATCTTTGGAGCGTCTTTTTTTCCCCGTTCATTCAACGGGCGGTTAAAATCACTTATCCCGGGATCATCCCAACTGCTCTTAGCATGACGTATAAGCAATAATGTTTTCACTGATTAAAATTAAATCTAAAATCTGCAATCGCAAATCTAAAATTCTAGTAGCCTCTTATATTCTTCCCTTCCACATAATTCATGAAAGCTTTGTTTACTACTTTGTTACCGCCGGGGGTTGGGTAGTTGCCGGTAAAGTACCAGTCGCCAAGATTGCTGGGGCATGCAGCGTGCAGGGATTCGATGGTTTGATAAATAACCTGTACAGGAATTTTCAGATCGGGTGGAGTGATTAGTTGTGCAATCTTATTTGTGATCTCGTCAATGGTAAATAGTTTATAAATACGTTTAACAACATTCTCCGTATGCAACTGGTTGCTGCGTTGTAATTCTTTACAATGATTGTAAAGTTCCTGCAGGCAATTTTCTTTTCCTGTTTCTTTCAGTAAAGCAGCCACTGCCTGGAAGGCAATGAATTCACCCATCTTGCTCATGTCAATGCCGTAACAATCAGGATAACGTATCTGTGGTGATGAAGAAACAATGATTATTTTTTTCGGCTCCAGTCTTGACAACATCCGGATAATGCTTTCCCTCAGAGTTGTTCCCCTTACGATGGAATCATCAATTACCACAAGGATATCTTCTCCTTTTCTTACTGTACCATAAGTAATGTCATATACGTGTTGCACCATTTCGCTGCGGCTGGCATCTTCAGTAATAAAGGTGCGCATCTTCACATCCTTAATAGCAATCTTTTCGATACGGAGCCGCCTGTTGACCATCTCCCGCAGTTTTTCCTCATCATACTCTTTACCCCAGCTGAGTATTCGCTCCACCTTGATCGTGTTCAGGTATTTTTCCATGCCTTTCAGCATTCCGTAAAATGCTGTTTCGGCCGTGTTGGGTATAAATGAAAAAATGGTGTTCTTTAAATCATGATCAATGGCATTCAGTACCGCTTCGCTTAAATTATAACCCAGCGCTTTTCTTTCTTTATAAATTTTTTCATCACTGCCTCTTGAAAAATAAATCCGTTCAAAGCTGCAGGCTTTTCTTTCTTTGGGTTCAAGTATCTGCGCTATTTCAATTTCTCCTTTTTCATTAACGATCAATGCCTGTCCCGGCATCAGTTCTTTTACTTCGTTCTCTCCTACATTAAAAGATGTTCTTATTGCCGCTCTTTCCGATGCAGCTACCACTACTTCATCATTGATGTAATAATAAGAAGGACGGATGCCATGCGCATCACGAAAAACAAAACCAATGCCGTTGCCGGTTAACCCGCCGACATGAAAACCACCATCAAAAAGAGGCAGCGCTTTCTTCAGCACTTTTTTTATATCCAGTTTGCCGGGTGATACTTCATCTTCTTTACAAAGGAAAACATGCATCACTTCGATCATGGCTGCCAGGTCGCTGAAGCGGGTAGTATCGCTGGGTTCTTTACCGACCAGTGCAAATAATTCGTCTGTATTTACGATATTGAAATTTCCTGCCAGGGCAAGATTGCGTGCAGGAACCGTATCACGGTTGATAAAAGGGTGACAGTATTCCAGTTTATTTTTTCCCTGTGTACCGTAGCGAAGATGACCTAGTAACAATTCCCCAAGAAAATTCACATGACCCTTCATCAGTCCCGGGTGGTGCCTGATGCCGGGATGGTATCTTTCCAGTTCTTCAATTTCTTTACCTATTTGTTGAAAAATATCAGCAATAGCCTGCGTGGCATTACTGCGCATCCGGTTCATAAATGGATAGCCGGGCTCTACATCCAGTTTTACAGTAGCTAAACCAGCGCCATCCTGGCCGCGGTTATGCTGTTTTTCCATGAGCAGGTACAGCTTATTCAGCCCCCACAACACAGTACCATATTTCTGATGATAATGCGAAAAAGGTTTCCGCAGACGGATAAATGCAAGACCACATTCGTGTTTGATAGGATCACTCATGAATCAGAGAAGCCATGCCTTCTCCGCCTCAGGCGGATTCGGCAGGCAGGGCGCAAAGTTAGGGGTAACTACCCAGAGGAAAAAAGATGAAAACGTTTGTTAGAAATAAAAGAAGTTAATGACCCGGATCAAAACGCTTTTTCAGAGGCCTTGGTCCATTTACCCAATTGTTCGCAGGTTTTTATTTCATCATCAATCATGATGTAGTAAGTAGGAATTCTGGTCATCAGCCATTTTTCAAGGGCCAGTCCCTTTTTTTCTTCCAGCGCCATTTGTGATATTTTGCTGAAATCATCTTTCATGTTCAGGCGGTGTGGCTCTGTCCGGGATTTGAAGTGAACGAAGCGAACGCCTTTCTTGCCGGTCTCGTCTGTAAACTGAACGGGTTGAGAGAATTCTCCCACTTTCATTTTACTTATCATTCCCACAATATCTTTATCCAACTGGTCAATGGTAACATAGGTAGATCCGTCGCGGCTTAAAAAATAAGGTCCTGCAAATTTTGCCTGTGGATCTTCGCTGAACTTGGTGGCCGCAGCGCCAAAGGTCATTACCTCTGCAAGCACTTTTGCCCGTACAGAATCGAGTTTTGACAGCGCCTGTCTTATTTCATCATCTGTTACCTGCGGAATACGAAGAATGTGGCGGATGACGGCATCATCGCCGATACGCTGCACCACCTGTATCAGGTGATAGCCAAATTTTGATTTTACAGGATTTGAAATTTCTCCTTCTTTCAAACGGAAACAGGCAGCCAGGAATGCAGGATCCCATGTTTTCTCTTTCCTGTTTACCTGGTACTGGCCACCA
>Ga0255310_10000288_pt1 | contig 11290 bp, 9 predicted proteins | sample EtOH1_T0_E1_meta_FD_201359 | JGI IMG/M metagenome (GOLD analysis project Ga0255310, IMG submission 201359) | Sandy soil microbial communities from University of British Columbia, Vancouver, Canada - EtOH1_T0_E1 | ecosystem: Engineered > Artificial ecosystem > Sand microcosm > Unclassified ...
CTAGCCCGCACGAAATACCGCAAAAACAGAGAAGACAGCGCCGGTCCGGAGCATCCGGACCGCGAACGGTCACGTACCTTCACGGAACCGGAAATTGAGATAGCGCAACGTGGCTGGCGCCGATCTCTGTCATGAACCGTGGCAGAGACAGCCACATAACAGGGCCGAGGTTTCGGGTCTTCGACCTCTGAGATCGCCGCCGCTCGCAACGAGGTCAGTCATGGATGAATTACGCACCCCTGCAAAACCATGCCCGGTCTGCGGTGTTGCGCTTGTGCGCGTGCCCACGGACGGCTGCTCGATCGTCTACAGGTGCCATCACTGCAAAACTGAAGTGGTGAAGCCGATCCGACGCGGCCCCGAACGCCGGCCAGTCACGAGCCGGCGAGGGATTGCCCGTTTCCGCGCATAGCGCCGGATGTCGGTTTCAGTTGCCAAGCGGCGCAAGCGCATTGCTAAGCGTCTCGGTGGATATCTGGAATAGGCCCGCAAATGGCTGGTCCATTTCCAGGATGAGAAACAGGGCGCCGGAGACCGACAGTGCTCCGACCGCGAAGGTGATAACCACAATAGGCACCAGTCGCACGAACAGGCCGAAGCTCGCAAATATGACGGTGAGCCAGAAAATAAGAATCGTCAAAAACGGTGCCGGAATCGATTCGTGCGACTGCGTGAACAAAGCGAGCCGCGACTGGGCAAGCTGAACTGCGGCGTCAACAATGCGCGTTTGCAACCCATGTTGCGCCTCCTTGGCGGGTTTCAGCTCCTGAATGCTGTCCACAAAGCGCTGTGCTTCCGGAATCGTCTCAAACGGCGTCGACTTTCCGCTGCGGCCTTCGTTTGTGATGCGCTCGACCATCATGGGAACGCCGATGCGCAGCATACCGCGCAGGTTTTGCGCGTCAGGTCCATATTGCTCCAGCAATAGATCCAAAAGGATGACGTTTGTTGTGATCTGTTTGAACTGCGTCACACGCGCGTCATAGGAGTTCTTGGCCGACGCGATCAGAAGACCAAGCACAAGCGCGGCAATAGTCCCAATAATGCCGGTGCTGAGCCGTATGACGTCCTTGACATCCTCGCGCAGATGGTCGGCTGCCATGACGTTACGGAAGTACATGGCGCACAGTGCCCCGCCAAATACCAGCAAGAATGTGATCGCTGAAATGACGAGCGGCCTCATCGCAAATCCCTTCCTAGCCAATGACCTTCGCCATGGCGTCCATGGCTTTTTCGCTTGGATTGGTCAGGCAGCGTTCGATGAAGTCGCAAATGATGAGTGCCACCAGCAAAATCCTTGGCGCTGCGCCGCAAAGCATCGTCACCGGCTGAAATTCCGCTGCTAAAATCCTGTTGCAAAAATCCTATTGCAAAGACCAAGCCGTTGAAAGCCCACGGTCTTCAAGCAAGCGCGCAGCACGTAAGGCCTGTCATCCGGCATTGATCTGGTTCGGCACTACGGAAAAAAACAGGCTATGATCGAATGGAAGTTCGCGAACATTTGGGGGTAAGTATGTTGCGAGTAACCACTGCAATACTGGCGCTTTTCTTTGCGACGGCGGCATCCGCGCAGACGCAGGTCCCGTCCAACAGCCGGTTGAAGACCATCGCAAGCACAAAGGTCGTCAAGATCGCCTATCGGACCGACGCCAGGCCGTTTTCGTTCGTGAACAACAACCAGCCGGTCGGCTACTCAATCGACCTGTGCAAACTGGTGGTGACATCCATCGAGCGGCAGCTCAATGCGGGCAGTCTCAAGATCGAGTGGGTCCCCGTTACACTTCAGACGCGATTCTCAGCGGTGGCGAGCGGGAAGGCCGATATGGAATGTGGCTCGAGCACCGTGACCTTGGGCCGGATGAAAGAAGTTGATTTTTCGAACTTTATCTTCATCGAAAGCACCGGCGTTGTGGTCAGCAAGACGTCGAATATCCGGACTTTTGCCGATATGGTGGGTAAGAAAATCGCGGTTGCTTCCGGCACGACGAACGAGCAGGCCATCATTACGCAGCTCAAGCAACAGAAGATCGAAGCGACAGTCGTTTCGGTCAATAATGGGCCGGAAGCCATCGCGCTGCTGGAAAGCGGAAACGCCGATGGCTTTGCCAGCGACAAGCTTCTGCTCGTTGGTGCGAAGTTCAAGAATCCGGACGCATTCATGATGCTGCCCGATGATTTGTCGGTGGAGCCTTATGGAATCGGGTTGCCGCGCGGCGATTGGGCGTTCCGCCTTGCCGTGAACACCGGTCTGGCGCAGGTCTACCGCAGCGGTACGATTCTGAACTTGTTCGCAGGGTGGTTCAGCCAGATCGGACTTCAGATGAGCCCGGTGATGAGAGTCGTATTCGGACTCGGGGCCTTGTCGGACTGACCGAGTCCGGGTTTGGCCGTTACTGCAAGCCGGCGCGCCGGAAGCCTTCCAGGTAATGCTTCCGGTCCTCATCGAGCTTGAACGGCATCTCTTTCGCAATCCAGCCCAGCGAAATATTGGGCTGGACGCGGCGCAGTTCCTGCAATGCGGCAGCTGCGACGTCGCCGCGCTCGGCCATGCCGGCGGAGGCCGTGAGCAACCTGTGGCCGCCGACGAAATCATTCCGTTCGCGAATGGACTCTCGGGCGAGCCGCATGGCTTCCTCGTAGTTTCGTCCGTTGTATTGGGAGTAGGCGGCGATACCGTAATAGAGCGCGGAGAAGGGGTCGCGCGGGCTAAGCCTTAACGCGCGCCGTGCCGCCAGGTCGCCGTCCTGCCAACGGCCGCAATAGCAGAGCGTGAGGCCGTAATAACCCTGCGCCAGCGAAAAATTGGGATTGAGGAGCAGCGCCGTTTCGAATTCGGCGAGCGAGTCATCGAAGCGGCGCGTGAACAGGTAGACATTGCCCATCGCATAGTGCGCCCACGGATCCTCGCTATCGGCGCGGAGTGCAGCAATAGCCGCACGTTCGGCGATCGGCACCGCCTTTGACATTTCGGCCCAGCCCATATGCGCGCTGAAGGTATGGGCGGCAGCGAGCACGCCGAGGGCCTGCCCGTAATTGGGGTCGATGACAGTTGCCTTTTCCAGCATCGCCTGCGCCACCATGTTGTCCTGCCGCGTAAGCCGCCAGTAGTGCGACAACCCCCGCATCACAAGGTCCCACGCGTCCAGGCTCTCCGGCGGCTTGCGCTGCGCACGAAAATTCTCCGCGGCATAGAGCTGTGGCTCGATCGCCGCGACGATCGCTTCCGTGATTTCGTCCTGCACCGCGAAAACGTCGGCGATATCGCGGTCGTAGCGCTCGGCCCAGATGTGCGTCCCGGTTGTGACGTCGTTGAGCTGCGCCGTGATGCGCACGCGCTCGCCACTCTTGCGTACGCTGCCTTCGACAAGGTAACCGACGCCGAGCTCCTCGGCGACCTGCTTCATGTGGACGGCTTTGCCCTTGAACGTGAACGAAGAGTTACGCGCGATCACGAAGAACCAGCGCAGCTTCGACAAGGCCGCGATGATGTCTTCGCTGATTCCGTCCGAAAAATATTCCTGCTCGGGGTCGCCGCTGAGGTTCACGAAAGGCAGCACCGCGATGGCAGGCCGGTCGGGTAGTGGCAGGGCCGGGCGCGACGATTCCTGAACGTCTTCGGGCGCGCGCGACATCAGGTCGGGTGGGTCTGCGCCCAATGACGTCACGCGCACGTCACCCACGAAGCGCAGGCCTTTGCGCGCAATGGTACGGATCAGCTTTTGGTTGCCGCCGCTGTCGCCCACAGCCTTGCGTGCGGCATTGATGCGGCTCGTCAGCGTCGAATCGGAAACGACTCGACCACCCCAGACCGATGCAATCAGGTCGTCCTTGCTGACCACCCGGTCACGATTCTCGACCAGATAAACCAGCAGGTCGAATACCTGCGGTTCGACGGAAATGGGCTCGGCGCCACGGCGTAGCTCGCGCCGATCAGCGTCAAGTATATGATCGCCAAAGAGAAACTGCATTGGCGCCCCCACCAGTGCAAGCCAGGGTCTCGGGAAATAATCAAGCCCGCCTCAAGAACAAATCAAGGCCCGGGCAAAGCCTTTCACGCGAGTTGCCGGTACTCACCTCCCAATCATGTTGGAAATTGGACAGGAGATGCCGATGAACGTCGCAGCCCTTACAGGTGCCAGGCCAGCCAGCCCGGAAGCCCCCACGACATCAGCCGATCTTGCCGCAATCAAAGCCCGCCAGCACGCAGCCTGGTCGTCGGGCGACTATGCCGTCGTGGGTACGACTCTGCAAATCGTCGGTGAGGAGCTTTGCGAAGCACTCGATCTTCGCTCCGGCCGCAAGGTGCTCGATGTCGCTGCCGGCAACGGAATGGTGAGCCTCGCCGCGGCGCGCCGCTGGTGCGACGTCATTTCAACCGACTATGTGGCAAGTCTTCTGGAGCGCGGCCGCGCGCGCGCGCTGGCTGAAGGCCTGCCGATCGAATTCAGGGTCGCAGATGCCGAGGCGCTGCCGTTTGACGACGGGGCGTTCGATACGGTCGTCTCGACATTCGGCGTCATGTTCACGCCCAATCAGGATCGTGCCGCCTCGGAACTCCTGCGCGTCTGCAGGTCGGGCGGTCAGATCGGTCTGACGAACTGGACGCCAGACGGCTTTATCGGCCATCTGTTCAAGACGCTCGGAAAATACATTGCTCCTCCGGCGGCGGCGAAGTCTCCGCTGCTCTGGGGCACGCGCGCACGTTTGACCGAAATGTTCGGTTCGGCCGCTGGCTGGGTCAAGACCGAATCGCGCCATTTCAATTTCCGCTATCGGTCACCGGAGCACTTCCTCGACGTGTTCAGGACTTTCTATGGTCCGACCCTCAAAGCATTCGCAGCTCTCGATACTCGGAAGCAGAACGCGCTGGAGAAAGACCTCTTCGATCTCATTGGCCGCATGAACAAGGCGGACGACGGCACCATGGTCGTGCCGAGCGAGTATCTGGAAGTCGTCATCATGAAGCGATGAATCCGGCAGCAACCGACCCTGAAAAGGAGAAGCTCATGAATGTCGCAATGGGTGTCCGTACCCCCGCCGCTGCCCTCCTCGAATCTGGGCGCGCCGGGAGACGTAAATCCCTGTCGGCGCGCTTACTGGATGCGTTGGAGAAATCAAGCCGCCGCAAAGCCCGTCTTGTGATCGCAAGGCATGCAAATCTCCTGCCGTCGGATCACCCATGGCGAAGTGGTCCGTATAGTCGATTGAGATCGGTCCCATGACCACGTATTCGAATTGATAGCGGCGGATGGAGGCCGTGGTGGGAAAGTCTTTGTGGGATGATCCCTGGTTCTTTGCGACGGTTGCGCCAAACGACGCCCAGGAGCAGAGCGAGTTGTGCCCGGTCACCGGCTACGCCTGCGAGGGCGACCTTTCCTACCTGTGCGAAGAATACGGATGCGCGCGCAAGGGCGGCCTGTCGCCGCGTTCCGAGGAAAATTTCTGAGGCGAAGCGGCGGCTACGACGCCACGCGCAGCTGCGCCAGGTAGCGTTCGACCTCGCGCCGCAGCAGGTGAGATTGATCGGCCAGTTCGGCGGCGGCCGTTAGAACCGTCGAAGCGATCTCGCCGGTTTTGATTGCGCTGTTCGAAACTTCAGTGATGTTCTCGGAGACGTCGCGCGTCCCCTTGGCGGCGGCGCCAGCGTTGCGCGCGATTTCCTGCGTCACCGCATCCTGTTGCCGCATCCCCACCGCAACGTCATTGGCAACTTCGCTGAGTTGTCCGATCGTGATTGCGATTTTCTTGATCGCGTTGACGGACCGCTCCGTCGTCTGCTCGATCGAGACGATGTGCCGGGTGATTTCTTCGGTCGCCTTGGCGGTCTGCCCGGCGAGGCCCTTGACCTCCTGTGCGACCACTGCAAAGCCGCGCCCAGCTTCTCCGGCGCGGGCAGCCTCGATCGTCGCGTTGAGCGCAAGCAGGTTCGTCTGCGCGGCGATGCTGCTGATGAGGTCGCTCACTTCGCCGATTTCATCCACTGAGGCCGAGAGGCTCTCGACTGCCTCGGTGATTGCCTTCGCCTCGTCGGTCGCTTGCGTTGCAACGTTCGCTGAGTCCGCGACGCGGGCAGCGATATGTTCGATCGACTGGGCGATTTCCTCGGCGGCCGTCGCTACGATGCTGACGTTTGTCGTTGCCTGCTCCGAGGCTGCCGCTGTCGCAAGCGCCTGCTCCTGATTTCGGCCGGCGCTGTTCGCCATTTCGCGCGCGGACGTGTCCATCGCACCGGCCGCACGGTCAAGTGTCTGAATGATATTGGACACGGCTCGCTCGAATTCCTGCGTCGCGGTTTCGACGAGCTGCCGGCGCGATTCCAGCGTTCGCGTCTGCTCGCTTTCCTTGCGACGCGCGCTTGCCACGTCGGCCGTTGCCTGGCGGAAGAACAAAAGCGTCCGCCCCATGTCTGCGATCTCGTCGCGACGAGTGTCCTGGATATCGACGGTGACATCGCCGCTGGCCAGACGCCGCATCGCCTCGCTGAGGAAGCCAAGCCGCCGCGCGACGCTGCGCCCGACGTAAAGCCATGCGACCAACGCTGCGCCAAGCACCGCCGCAATGGACAGGACGGTCAGGATAAGCTTGCCGGATGTGATTTGGCTGCTTGCGTAGCCGGATATGTGTTGCGCGGTGCTGCCTTGCTGTTCGACCAGGGCGTCGACCGCATGCTTGAGCCTCGAGGCGTCCTTTTGTGCGGCCGTGAATGCGACCTGCGCCTCGTGCTGCTGATTGAGCTCGTAGGCCCGCGCGGCAATGACCCCATCGTCCGCGCCGATGGCGCCAAGCTGCTTGTAAAGCGCGACCAGCTTCTCATGTTGCGCCCGATCGGGAATTGCATTCAGGTTCTTCGTTATTTTCCGTTGGGCGGACGCAATGAGGTCGCGCAACGGCTCCAGGCGGCTTGCGTCGCTGACGAGCGAAGCTTCCGTCAACAGGCCAGCCAGCAGGTTCGACTCCGATTCAGTCTCCAGAAGCCGGCGGAGGTATTCGAGCCTCGTCCCAACTGAGGCTGCGTCTTCCTGCCTGGCGTTCATCATCAGGTCGAAATTTGCGTCATCGATTGCCGGCGCGAGCCCGATCAGGAGCGCCTCGTGCGCGGCACGAACCGAGGAGGCCAGGTAAGACCGCTCGTTCGACATGGAAATTCGGTTTGAGACCGCCTGATTGAGCGTTTGGAGGCGTTGCGCCAGGGCCTTGCGGCTCACCTCGATGTCGTCGGCATTGTCGATGCCGAGCGCCTTCAGCTGGCTGATGCCATCCTCAAGATTTTTTTCCTGCTTGTTGATGTCGGCCAGGATCTCCGCGCGGACCTTCTCGGTTCCGGCGCTCATCAGGCGCGGACCCGAAGACACGAGACTGCTTGCCTGTTCTGCGAGGCGGAGCGATACGGCTGTGGCGGGAAGGCTGCGCGAGACGATTTCGTTGGTAGTGGATCCGATAATGGTGAATTCATAGAACGCGACGGACGCGCCGATGATCGTGAGCGCTGCAGCAAAGCCGAACGCGAGGTACAGCCGGGCGCGAATGGTGGAAAACCAGCCCGGGGCGCGAGCGCCTTGGGCCTGTTTTACCGGCGGGTCGATCGAGGGCATGAGCACGCTGGTCGTCATCTCGCGACGGTCTTCACGAGTCTGGTGACCGGCCGGAAAAAGCCGTCTGATTGCAGCACCGTGAAATAGACCTGATTTGATCCCTGATTTTGCGTTGCGCTGAACGTCAGTTTTATGCCGCCGAGGTCGAAAGGTTCGCGTTCAATGGCGCCCAGGAATGCTTCCCGCGTGGGCTCGCCTGGAATTCTCCTGATCGCTTCGACGACGAGCCGGCCGGCGAGATAGCCCTCCAGCGACACAAATCCAGGTTTCGACTTCTCGTTCACGGCGGCGAGCGCGGATTGATACGACGCCACGACCGGCAAAGACTTGTCGCCGGGGAACGGCACGACCTGGCTTACGACCACGCCGACACCTTCGCTTCCGAGTTCCTGGGCGAGAGCGTCCGACCCCACGAAAGAAATGGCGACGAATGTCGCGTCGACCTTGAGCTGGCGCGCGAGCTTGATAAATGCGGCGATCGGCTTGTAAGGCCCAACGGTTACGACCGCCTGCGGCTGGCCTTTCATGATTTCCAGCAAGGCTGACTTGATGGCGGTGGTGTTGCGCTTGAAAGTGCCTTCGGCGACCAGCGACATGTTTCGCCTTTCCATCGCCTTCTTCACGCCGGCGAGGCCGGAAAGGCCGAAGGCGTCGTCTTGGTACAAAATGGCGACCCTGCTAACGCCAAGATCATTGGTCAGGTGCTCGATCCAGGCTTCGGTCTCCTGAAAGTACGAGCTGCGAATATTGACCACGTAGCGGTTGAACGGATTGCGGAGAAACTCCGCGCCCGTGAAAGGCCCGATGAAGGGCACCTTGGCGGCTGTCGCGATCGGTTGGCCGGCCTTTGATGTCGGCGTTCCCACCGCTCCGACAAGCGCGAAAACCTTGTCTTCCTTGATTGCCTTGTTCGTGGCTTCGATGGTTTTTTCGGGCTCGTAGCTGTCGTCAATGGACTTGAGCTCGAGCTTGCGGCCATTGATGCCGCCGGCCCGATTGGCTTCCTCGAATGCTGCAAGGATACCCTCGCGCATTCCCTGGCCCAGTGCCTGCGCCGGGCCGTTGAGCGCGGCGACCTGCCCGAAAACAATGCTGTCTTTGGATACGCCGTCTTCCGCGTGGCCGTGTGCACTCAAAGAGCAGACAAAAGCCGCTCCGAAAAAACAGAGCCAGCTGCGATCGGTCCGCACGGAAATGTCCCACCAGCCGTTGCGCGTAAGGTAGGATGGTGCGCGTACATGGTTTACGAATGATTAAGGCAGAGGCCGGTCGCGGCTGTTCCAGCTCGGCCGGTGTCTTACATCGACGCGCGTCCGCGAGGACTGGCGCGGACCGCTTTTGGCTCATGCCGGTCGGCCGTCTGCAGGCGGTCCACGAGTTGTTGCAGTGCGTGCGCCAGCCTTTCGGTCTGATCGGGCGGCCTGATCGGCATCGGTGCAGGCATTTTTGCGACGCGCGGCTGCGGCATCGGGCGAATGCTCGGCGTCGGGGCGTTCGGGGCAACTACGCGCGCCCACTGTGGCGGCCGGAACTTGACGGCCTTGCGCCTGCGGCGGCGCTCGAGAAAGTGCAGCGCAGGGCCGGCAATCGCCAGTGCCGTGAACATGATCATCAGCAGAGCAAATGTGTGATCGATGTGGGCATTCGCAGGGGCCGGCGGCTCGGGACGGGCTTGTACAGGTTGACCACGCTGCTGCTCTCTTGCGCGGCGTGCCGACGTTGCGTTGCTGTCCGCGCTCGGGGCAGGGCGGTTCGAGACGGCGGCGGGAGGATCGATCGCTCTCTCGGGCACTGCACTACCGGATGCGGCGCCGTCCGATTGCGCCTGCGCCGCCGGTTTTTGCTGCGTCACAGGTTGAACAAAAGGAATCGGCTCCGGCAATCTCTGCACATTGAGCCATGGGATGGGCGCCACCGCAGGAGCCGTATTTTTCTTAAGCGGCATTTCTGCCGCGGGTGTGGTCGGCTGTGCCGGCGCCGGTATCGCCTGCGCTATTTCGCTGGACGAATTCGGCTCCGTTTGCCGTGACGTTTTCTGGACGCGGCCGGTCTCCGCTCGCAAGTACCAGCATTGGCGGCCGTTGTTCGCGTGGTCGATGCGGTAGTACCAGTGCTGGCCTTGCGGTGTTGGCCCGTTTGGCTCTGCCAAACAGTCGTCGGCGGCACTGCGCTCAGACGAACCGGCGATCAAGACGAGCGCAAGAAAACCCGATGCCAGAACCGTCCTGGTTCCTCGCATGCGTCCCCCTCCTCACTTTGTACAAAGAAACGCAAATGGGATTCAAAACGAGAGAAGCGATTGGAATTCGCGATTGGGGCCGCAATGCGTTGCAAATTCGGCAATGCAATTTTCACGTCCGTCAATCGCTCGTCGGTGGTAGCGTGATGCGCTGGCACGAGCACCGGTATCTTTTCACCGCGATGTTGCCGCCAACCTGCCGCGAGTGCTGTGCGTCTTACTGAGCGCGGCCGACATATTCCACTTTGACCTTGCTCAGACCATCGTCGTAGAAGCCGAGCTCTTTTGCCGTTTTCGCCGACACGTCGATGACGCGGCCGCCGACGAAAGGCCCGCGATCGTTGACGCGCACAACGACCGAGCGGTGATTGCCGAGATTGGTTACCCGCACATTGCTCGGCAGCGGCAGCGACGGATGCGCTGCCGAAAACGAGTTCATATCGAATGTCTCGCCATTGGCGGTTCGGCGCCCGTGAAAATCTTCGCCGTACCAGGAGGCCACACCGACGGCAGAATAAGTGGCGTTCTGCACGGAATGTTCGCGTGTGGTTTTCACGGTGCGCTTGCGGATCGTGTGCTCGTTGATCTCGCCGGTTGCGGCGATCCGCGGTGAGGTGGCGGCGTGCTTGCGATCAGCGCGGCTTGCGACATTGTCATCGGCCGTGCAGTTCGCAAGCATGAGAGAAGCGGCGCCCAATACGAGCAGGCGCGTTATCTGTTTGCCGTTGGGATTGGCCCGGATTTTCACGAGGCGCCTCCGATGCGAAACGGTCGCAGAGCCGCCCCCGATCCCCGACGATGAGGCTAGCGTTCCCTGCTGCAGGGCGGCGGTGCGCTGGTAGAGATCAACCGGGATTCACAGGATTGTCGTGCGGTGAGGCTTTTATGCATCACTCGCGAGCGCGGTTGAATGAATGTGCACTATCGGCCGAGGACCAGGCACCAATATTGCCCGGACGACGCCAATCCGTATTTACGGACATCGGGTAGCAGCATGTTTTCACGGTGCCCGGGCGATCCCGCCCACAAGGCGATTGCGCAGCTTTCGCTGGCGCATCCCGCCGCCACATTTTCGGCGCGTGCACCGGCTCTGCCGCGCCCGGTATAAAATCCGGAATGGTCGATTGTCCGGCGCGTCGCCATGCTTTGGGCATGACGATGCGCCATCGCTTGCAGCGCGCCATTGCGGTGAAGAACCGGCAAGCCGTGCGCACGTCGGAATGAGTTAAGCGTTTCCGCCAAGGCAGGCGAGCAGCAGCCAGCAACGGCCATGACGGCGACCAGAGTGCGCAGCATGCGTCCCGAATGCCGACCGATCCTATTTTGCCGCCATGATCGATCGGTCCGAATGTCTCGCAGCCCTTCTTGCCCTTGTGCCACTGACCGTCTGAGGCTCCGTTCTTTTCGAATGTCGCTGCTCCGTTAGGCCCTCCGACACGCTTTGATTGATGGCTTGAAG
>Ga0255310_10000289_pt1 | contig 11285 bp, 10 predicted proteins | sample EtOH1_T0_E1_meta_FD_201359 | JGI IMG/M metagenome (GOLD analysis project Ga0255310, IMG submission 201359) | Sandy soil microbial communities from University of British Columbia, Vancouver, Canada - EtOH1_T0_E1 | ecosystem: Engineered > Artificial ecosystem > Sand microcosm > Unclassified ...
CTGGATATAATTCAGTTGCACCAATAGCAATCAGTTTTTTAATTCTATTTGGGTATTTGCTCGCCAGCTCGTAACCTGTATAGCCACCATCGCTAAAGCCTAATACAGTAACACTGTCTTTTGTTACTGCATTAATAACTGCCATCACATCGTTGGCTTTTTGTTCGTAGGTAATTTGTTCAGTTCCCAGTTCTGATTTTCCATGTCCCCTGGTGGAGATGGCAATGACTTGATAAGTTTTCTTCAGGCTGTCGATAAATTGAAACATTTCATAAGAGGAACCAAAAATACCACCCTGCAATATGACAATCGGTCTCCCTTTTCCATACACTTCATAGTAGATCTTTGCATCTCCTGTATTTGCATAATGACCGGTTTTTGGATTATTACCATATTCTATCGCATTAGCTGCCGAGGGTACGGATTGCATAAAATGTCTTAGTGGTTTGGCAGTTTCTGTTTGACAGAACATTTCCAATGACAGAATGATAAACAAGGAAAATAGTAACAACTTCATTTCTTGATTTATTTGTGAGTTGGTAATCTTAATTTGAAAGACATTTTAATTTAAACGTTTTTTTCTGCTCATCGCTTATTGCAACCCTATTTGTTTTGCATAGGTTTGGTTATCCCAGAAGAGGTGTTCTTCTATCATCACACCATTTTCCCAAATTCCTACTGTTGCCATTGGCATTTTAAAAGCCTTACCTGTTGGCTGAATAAATTTTCCATTTCCAATCGGCATTGGTTTGGTGAATGTTCCTTCGAATACTCCTGTAACTAAGGTATAATTTCCAGAACCAAATTTTATTGGATGTTCTTTGATCCTTGTATTTGGTGCATGTACAAAAAGTTTCTTTAAATCTTCAATGTGTGTATCAATACCTGTTGCAACATGACCGTCAGGCCAGAATACTTTAATGTCTTTTGCATGACTTTCTTTTAACCTGTCCCATTTTTGATTGCTGAATACATCAAAATCCAGTTCATCAAAGGTTTTCAGGTGACTTGCAAGCGTGTCGTTTGATGCGACCAATTGCATCGCTATTTGTTTTAAACTGTCAACATTGTCTGTTGTACTTCCATCAGGCGAAGTGGATTGTTGTTGACAGCTTTGAAAAATGCTGAACGAAAGGATGATGCCTAAAACGATCAGTAATGGTTTTACAATTATCTGTTTCATTTGATTGTTATTTTAAATGCTGAGTTGATTAATGTAATGATGGTTCTGCGAGTTGTTTTACCTCACTCCGGGTGACAGTTTTACCCAATGCACCAAATTCATGAAGATCACCAAATACTTCGATGCAGATCGATTGGTCAATACCACCGATACGAACCGGTTCGAATCCGTTATCACAGATTAATTGTTCAATGTCCTCATTAATGCTTGTATCATCAGTAGCATAAAACAAAACAGCAGCTTCAGGTTTTTGAAAAGCAGCGCCGGCTAATGAAGCAACACCTAATGTGCCCAGCGTTTTTGCCAATTTTGCGTTATTAGGAAGTAATGAAGCAATGATCTCACCTGCTGATTCTTTTTCGCCGATAATTTTTTTGAATCCCCCTTTTTCATCCGGTGCAATAGGATTAGAAGGATCAACAATTATCTTTCCCTCCAGTTCTGTTGCATATTGATGCAGCAATTCTTTGATTGCGCTGAACCAGATGGCAAATACAATAATATCTGCTTCTTTGATAGCTGCAGCAATGTCCATTGGCTGCGCCAGGGCTCCCAATTTTTGAGAAAGGGCTGTTGCTTTTGCAATCGTTCTGTCTGCAACAATAACTGCACGATTTCCTTTTACAAGATTAGTAGCAACGGCTTCACCGATATTACCCAAACCGATAACAGCAACTTTTGATTTCGTATTCATAATAATATTTTTAATTGTGATGAATAATTTATGAATACAAATTTCCACCGGAACAGGAGGGCCGCCCAATGAACTGAAACAAGAAATAGCCTTGATGTAGTTTAAGATTTTGACCTTTTGTTGCGTAAACGGCTCAGGAACTCTGCTGTAATACCTAAAAAAGAGGCGATCTGTATTTGTGAAAGACGATTGACAAGATGCGGGTATGTATCCATAAAATATTGATAACGGTCTTCAGCGGTGGAGCTGATAGTTAGCAGCAACCGTTTTTGAAGACTTACATAGCTGTTTTCAATGAGTACCCTGAAAATGCGATGAAATTTCGGAGCATCTGTGTAAAGCGCAATGAGATCATCATGACCAATCTTTAGCACCATGGTATCTTCCAATGCGTCGATAGTCAATTCAGATGGTTTCTCACTGTAAAAGCTGCCCAGGTCCGTGATCCAATTATTCTCCGCGGCAAACTGAAGTATATGCGTGCCGCCCTTATCATCAATTTTATACATGCGCAAACAACCTCTCACCACAAAATTCATTTGCATACAGACGTCGCCGTCCTGCAATGCATATTGCTTTTTGCGATAAAGACGCGGACGAAACTTTCGAGTAACCAGTACTTTCTCCTCTTTGTTCAGTGGAATAAGCCGGTCAAAATAGTTTAATAATGGTTCAACAGAAGCTTCTGATAGATTTTCTTTCATTTGAGCTGAATAATGAAATGAATGTTTCATTATGCCTGGTAAATTTAATGATACTGTCCCAAAACTGATGCTTTTGAAGTTTAGGAATGTTTGAATTTCGTAAATCATTGTTTCGTTTTCATAGTTATTCCGCTATTTGATGGTACTACCTTTGTTTTATCATTTTAAAACAATTATCATGAATACAAAAATGCCAACACGCAAACTGGGAAATACTGGTCTTGAGGTTTCGGCCATTGGACTGGGCTGTATGGGGATGACTTTTTCCTATGCACCTTTTCCTGAAAAGAAAGATATGATTGTTTTGATGGCCAAAGCCGTAGAACAAGGAGTTACTTTTTTTGATACAGCAGAAGTATATGGCCCCTATAATAATGAAGAACTGGTAGGTGAAGCTTTGAAACCTTTCCGCAATGAAGTAGTGATCGCCACTAAGTTTGGTTTCAACATCCAGGACGGAAAAATGATTGGTGTTACGAGTCGTCCCGAAAATATTAAACGGGCTGTGGAAGGGTCTCTTAAAAGATTACAAGTAGATGTTATTGATCTGTTGTATCAGCATCGTGTTGACCCGAATGTTCCAATTGAAGATGTCGCCGGTGCTGTAAAGGATTTGATCAAAGAAGGAAAGGTGAAACATTTCGGTCTTTCTGAAGCAGGTGTACAAACCATATGCCGGGCACATGCGGTACAGCCTGTCGCAGCATTACAGAGCGAACATTCTCTTTGGACAAGACAGCATGAAAAAGAAATAATTCCCACCATAGAAGAACTCGGCATTGGACTGGTAGCTTTTAGTCCTCTTGGAAAAGGATTCTTAGCAGGTAAAATTGATGAAAACACAAAGTTTGGCGAAGGCGATATTCGCAATGTGCTGCCACGATACACTGAAAAAGCCCGTATTGCCAATAAAGCCCTGTTAGATTTACTTCACCAGTTTGCTACAAAAAGAAATGCCACTCCCGCACAAATTGCATTGGCATGGGTAATGGCACAAAAACCATGGATTGTTCCTATCCCCGGAACAACAAAATTGCATCGCCTGGAAGAAAATAATGCAGCTGCTTTTATTGAGTTAACCAAAGAAGAATTACAGCAAATTGAAAATGCTTCTGCACAAATAGAAATAACAGGTACCCGTTATACAGAAGCAATGGAAAAATCAACAGGGTTATAAAATTGTTGACATACCGGGATTAAATATTTCAAAACAATCAGGCACTAGTATAAAAAAGAATATATGCAAAAGGTAAAATTGAATAACGGTGTTGAAATGCCTATCCTTGGTTTTGGTGTTTTCCAAGTTACGGATTTAGAAGAATGTGAAAGAAGTGTGGTTAATGCAATTGAAACAGGCTATCGTTTAATTGATACTGCTGCTTCTTACATGAATGAAGAAGCGGTTGGTAAAGCAATAAAGAAAAGTGCTGTGGCAAGGGAGGAACTCTTCATCACAACCAAAGTTTGGATACAAACCAATGGTTATGAAGGAACAAAAAAAGCTTTTGAAAATTCATTGAAACGATTGCAATTGGATTATCTTGATTTATACCTGATGCATCAACCATTTGGTGATGTGTATGGTGAATGGAGAGCGATGCAGAATTTGTATAAAGAAGGGAAAGTTAGAGCAATTGGCGTTAGCAACTTTCAACCTGACAGGCTTATTGACCTGATCATTCACAACGAAATTGTTCCGGCAGTTAACCAGGTTGAAACACACCCGTTTCACCAGCAAATTGAAACACAGCAATTCTTACAGGAGAACAATGTTCAAATTGAATCATGGGGCCCTTTTGCGGAAGGAAAGAATAATATTTTTAATAATGAACTTTTGCTTTCAATCGCAAATAAATACAACAAAACCATCGCACAGGTTATTCTTCGATGGCTTACTCAACGGGGTGTTGTTGCCATTCCAAAATCAGTTCGCAAAGAAAGGATGGAAGAAAACTTCAATAGCCTCGATTTTGTACTAAGTGTTGAAGATATGGAAGCCATCAAAACATTGGACACAAAGACAAGCAGCTTCTTTGATCATCGTGACCCTGCAATAGTAAAATGGCTGGGAGAAAGAAAATTGGATGTTTAAGTAAAACACATAATCATAAAAAAATAAACAATGAAAAAAATACTGTATGTAATGATTTTGTTTTCTACTGTTTTCTATTCAGAAGCAGTGGCACAAGAAGTCTCTATATTTCCAAAAGGTGAAATATCTGCAACTGATAATAACACAGGAATTGTTTGGCTTAAAGAATTAAATGTGCCCGATAGTATATTTAATTTAAGCCTTGCACATGCAACCTTTGCTCCTGGTGCAAAACTAGACTGGCACATTCATCCTGCCGGGCAATACCTGCTTATAACTGAGGGAACTGGCTATTACCAGGAAAGGGGAAAGCCTGTACAAATAGTTCACAAAGGGGATGTAATCAAATGTCTACCCGGAGTGGAGCATTGGCATGGTGCAACACCGGAAACTGACTTCGGATATATTGGGGCTACACCTACTCAAAAAGGAAGAACAATATGGTTAAAAAGAGTAAATGATGAAGAGTATAACACTATAAAACAAAAACAAGATGTCTCATCTGTAAGTAATAAAAATGCAGAACAGGAAATCATTGATCTCTCAAAACAAAAATGGATTTGGATGGCTGATAAGAATGTAGATTCTTTAAATGCTTTATTCGATGAAAAATCTGTTTTCGTTCATATGGGAGGAAGTTGGGGGAAAGCCCAGGAACTTTCTACCATTAAAAGCGGTGGTATCTGGTATAAAAAGCTGAAGTTTACACAGTTGTAGTGAACATCTTTGGTAATACAGCCATCCTGCTAAATGATATTGACTTGCAGGCGGTAGTAGGTGGGAATGAAGTTACTAACCCTTTTATGATAACCGAGGTGTATATCAAAGAAAACGGCAAATGGAAAATGGGTTCACTCACTTTCTCGCATCTGCTTAGGCCAGTTAAAATGAATAATAATAAACAGTAGCATTTGGTTTATCGGTTGCTGTCTTCACTAAACGAAATTGAGTGGTACAAATAGTTTTGTAATTCAGGAATTCATTTAGTTCATCATTCCTGTGGGTGAGGACACCGACCGGTAAAAAAAGATGTCTAGGTAAAAAAGTTTTAAAAAGAATGAAAAATGTAATCATTCTCGGCGCAAATGGAAATATTGCAAAACATGTTATTGATATTTTAGTAAAAAGTCTGGCAACTTTGATCACAAAAATTATTGAGCCTCCTGAAAAGTACATTCATGAAAACCTCGAAGTAAACAAACCAAATTTTTAATAAGCATGCAGGCTAAATACTTTTGTGGCTTTATGCGATATGAATAACAACAGTACAAATAAAAACTTTTACCTCATTCTCATACTCGGTCTGCTCACAGCAATCGGACCTTTTTCCATTGATATGTACCTACCGGCATTCCCGGATATTGCAACAAACCTGCATACTACAGTTGCACAGGTAACACTATCACTATCCAGTTTTTTCATTGGTATTTCGGCCGGACAATTATTGTATGGTCCGCTGCTGGAACGCTTTGGCAGGAAGAAACCTTTATATATCGGGCTTTGCATTTACCTCCTGGCTTCACTGGGTTGTGCTATGGCTACATCGGTAAATGCATTGATCGTTCTTCGGCTTTTACAGGCATTAGGTGGTTGTGTAGGTATGGTAGCAGCACGGGCAATGGTACGTGACTTATTTGAAGTAAAAGAAAATGCCAAAGTATTTTCCATGTTGATGCTGGTAGTTGCTGTATCACCTATCATTGCGCCGACATTGGGTGGTTATATTACTTCAGTGCTGGGTTGGCGCTTTGTATTTATAATGCTTATAGTTGTAGATATTCTCATTCTTACTGCCATCTATTTTTTATTACCAGAAAGCAAAAAACCGGATCCGAATTTTTCATTGAAGCCGTTACCGATCATTAAAAATTTTGCGGGTGTTATCCGGCATCCTCAGTTTTATACCTATGCATTAATGGCCGCTATCTCCGCAGCCGGGTTATATGCTTATATCGGTGGCTCGCCACATGTATTTATGGAAATATTTAAGGTAAATGAAAGGCAATACGGATGGATATTTGCACTAATAGCTATGGGACTTATCGGCGCCAGCCAGATCAACAGTGTATTATTAAAAAATTATACCAGCGAACAACTTATCAAAGTAGCATTATGCTGTCAAAGTGTTATTGGTGCTGCGATGGTCCTGATCACATTTTTTGGCTGGAACGACATATTCATCACGATCTTTCTCATATTTATTTTTTTGTGTTGCCAGGGTTTTGTTTTTCCCAATGCATCAGCACTTTCTTTAGCATCGTTCGGGCACAATGCAGGCAGTGCTTCTGCTTTAATGGGTGCTATTCAAATGGGTATTGGTGCAGGTACATCAGCATTGGTGAGTGTTTTGCAAAACCACACTGCTTTGCCAATGACAGGTGTGATGGCTTGTTGTGCTATTACAGCATTTTTCGTTTTCTCTTTGGGAAGAAAGATCATTATACAGCGGGCAAGCATAGAAGCCGTGGAAGAAGAAGATGTGGAGATGATTAGTACACTATGATTTTTTAAGATGTTCATAGGATGAATGAAAAAAATACTTGTTTTATGCTCCTGTTTAATTTCAATTGAAAAAACAATTATGGATACAACGATTTTTTCAAAAGGGGAAAAAGCTCCTGCCGGTTATTTCACCGGTACAGCGTGGGTTCAACTATTAGTTCCGAATGATCCGGGTTTAAATTGTCAAATAGCGAATGTAGTATTTGAGCCCGGTGCAAGAAACAACTGGCATACACATCCCGGCGGGCAAATTTTATTGGTTACAGATGGATCGGGTTATTACCAGGAAAAAAGTAAACCCATACAATTGCTTCGTAAAGGGGATGTGGTTAATATTCCTCCGGATGTTGAACACTGGCATGGAGCTTCACCCGATAGTGAGTTCACTCACATCGCAATTAATACCAATACGCAAAAGGGAATAGTCGTATGGTTACAAAGAGTAACAGATGAAGAATATAACAGCTTCAAATAAGATTTTCAGGTTACACAAATGATATAAAGAAACCCCCGCACCGGGCAAGTAGCAGCTCCTTGTGTTTTTTCTCCTTATTAATTATCAGTTGCGCGACTATTCCTCCATTTTTTAAATTTTGTAGAGTAAAGGTGAATGCCTCCTGGAATAAATAGGGCCCATAAGTTTACTTTAGGAAAGATTTCATAACTTATAGTTTTTCAAATAATCCATAAAGCTTCGCCGATGAAAAAAATATTATGCCTGCTTCTATGTTTGGAGCTATGTTTCCTGTCAATGCATTCACAGCTTAAGGTTCAAAACCTGCTGACAGAAAATCTTACGAATCCTTTGGGTATAGACGTGCATACACCCCGGTTTAGCTGGCAATTGGGAAGTGATGAGAGAAATATTTCCCAAACCTCTTATGAAATAAAAGTAATGAATGGCAAAAGGACTGCATGGAGCAGCGGCAAGGTTTCTTCCGGTCAATCCGTGCAGGTACCTTATTCAGGACAAGATTTGCAATCCGGAAAAAGATATACTTGGCAGGTAAAAGTTTGGGATAATGAGGGCAAAACATCAGACTGGAGTGCTCCTGCTTCATTTCAAATGGCATTTTTAAATAAAAATGACTGGAAAGCAAAATGGATTGGGGCAGGTTTTGCGGAAGATTCCATCAACAGGTCTGCTATTTATTTCCGGAAAGAATTTTCTTCAAGTAAAAAAATTGCATCTGCCGTCGCTTACATTACAGCATATGGTATGTATGAAGCGCAGATAAATGGAAAAAGAATTGGCGATGCTTATTTAACGCCGGGCTGGACAAGCTATAACAAACGACTGCAATACCAGGTGTATGATGTCACCTCGCTTCTTTCTCAAGGGAAAAATGCAGTGGGGGCTACTTTAGGAAATGGATGGTACAGGGGATTCCTTGCATGGGGTGGGAATAAAAACATTTATGGGAAAGAACTTGCTTTTCTGTTTCAGCTCAATATTACTTATGCCGACGGGAGTACTGAATCTGTGGTATCTGATGATTCATGGAAATCATCTACAGGCTCTATCCGCTATGCCGAAATCTATCATGGAGAAACCATTGATGCCAGGGAAGAAAAAACCGGTTGGTCAACTACACGATATAACGATGCAGGATGGACCGCAGTGAAAACAGTCAGTCATTCTTTTGATAATTTACTGGCGACATATAACGAACCGGTGAAGAAACACGAAACATTTGCCCCAATTAAAATTTTTAAAACACCAAAGGGAGAGCAGGTAATTGACTTCGGTCAAAACCTTGTTGGGTGGGTAATAGTGAAAGCAAAAGGAAATGCTGGAAATAAAATCACCATCCAGCATGCCGAGGTATTGGATAAGTTTGGGAATTTTTATACAGAAAATATCCGCGAAGCCAAAGCAACTGCTACTTATATTTTATCAGGAAAAGATGAAGAGACATTTGAACCACATTTTACTTTCTATGGTTTCCGCTATATAAAAATTGAAGGCGTTAATGAAATAAAACCTGAAAATTTTACTGCAGTAGCTTTGTATTCTGATATGAAACCAACCGGCACATTTGTTTCATCAAACGCTTTGATCAATCAACTGCAACATAATATTCAATGGGGACAAAGAGGAAATTTCCTCGATGTCCCTACTGATTGCCCGCAACGGGATGAACGTCTTGGCTGGACCGGCGATGCACAGGCTTTTTCAAGAACAGCGTCTTTCAATTTCGGAGTGAATAATTTTTTTGGAAAATGGTTGCGTGATGTGGAAACGGATCAATTGCCCAATGGCAGCGTACCTTTTGTAATTCCAAATGTATTGGGCGCTGGTGCTGCCGGTGCCACTGGTTGGGCCGATGCAGCTACCATCATTCCATGGAATATGTATTTGGCGTATGGGGATAAAAAAATCCTGGAGAATCAATATACCAGCATGAAAGCATGGGTAGGCTATATGGAAAATGCCAGTAAGAATTTTCTTTGGAATACAGGATTTCATTTTGGCGACTGGTTATTCTATCGCCCTTTTGATGATAATGATGGCAGATCAGCGGTTACTGATAAATATATGATTGCACAATGCTTTTTTGCCAATTCAGTGCAGATTATGATCAATACAGCCAAGGTGCTGGGTAAAAAAGAAGATGCAGATAAATACATTCAGATATTACAAAATCTTAAAGAAGCATTTACTAAAGAATACCTGACACCCAACGGAAGGTTGGTATCTGGTACTCAAACTGCTTATGTACTGGCTTTGAATTTTGATATGTTGCCTGAAAACCTGCGGGCACAGGCGGCAGAAAAATTAGTACAGAATATAAAAAGTTATGGCAATCATCTTACTACTGGTTTTTTGGGAACTCCATATCTATGTCATGTATTAACCCGGTTTGGATATGCTGATGTAGCATTTACTTTATTGATGCAGGAAACTTATCCTTCCTGGTTATACCCTATAAAAATGGGAGCAACCACCATATGGGAAAGATGGAATGGTATAAGGCCGGACAGCACTTTCGAACCGGCTTCTATGAATTCTTTTAATCACTATGCCTATGGCGCTATCGGCGACTGGATGTATCGTGTGGTTGCAGGATTAGATACTTATGAAGATGGACCGGGTTATAAGCATATCAGGATACAACCGCATATTGGCGGTGGATTAACGAATGCTTCGGCAAGTTTGCTGACATATTATGGTAAAGCAAGCAGTGGATGGAAAATAGAAAATGGAAAAATATTTTTGGAAGTGGAAATACCCGCTAATACTACTGCTACCATTTATATGCCTGCAAATAATAAGGAAGATATTCTTGAAAGCGGGATAAACATTGATAAAATAAAAGAGATACAGATAGAAAGGACTGAAGAAAATTATGTCGTATTAAAGATCGGTTCAGGCAAGTATCGTTTTGAAGCACCCAGATAAAATTTATCTATGAAAAATTGGCTAATTATTTTTATTCTTTTTATCAGCTGTTCAGTCCAGTCACAAACGATCAATCCGTTTTTATTAAAAAATGCATGGTCCGCCAACTGGATCTCGGTTCCCGATGCCACTGCAAAAAGTTATGGCGTATATTATTTCAGAAAAAAAATTTCATTGGCAGAAAAACCATCTTCATTTATTGTTCATGTATCTGCCGACAACCGGTATGTTTTAATTGTTAATGAAAAATTTGTTTCCCTTGGTCCTGCAAGGAATGATCTGTATCACTGGAATTTTGAAACGGTTGATTTGGCTGCTTATTTTAAACAAGGAGAAAATATAATTGCAGCCACTGTATGGAATGAAGGAGAGTTCCGACCCGAAGGCCAGATATCAAACAGAACAGGTTTCTTGCTGCAGGGAAATACAAGTAAAGGCGAAATCATTAATACAAATACTTCCTGGAAATGTTTTAAAAGTACTGCCTATACTCCATTAACTGGAATTGGTTACAGTGCTTATTATGTTGCCGGACCCGGTGAATTGGTTAATATGAATGAGATGCCACAAGGATGGAATAAAAATGATTTTGATGATAGCTCCTGGCCGGATGCAGTAAAAGTTGGTTGGCGTGGGGCAACACCAAAAGGAGCAGTGGATATTGGCGACTGGATGCTTGTTCCTTCGACATTACCACCAATGGAGTT
>Ga0255310_10000290_pt1 | contig 11275 bp, 9 predicted proteins | sample EtOH1_T0_E1_meta_FD_201359 | JGI IMG/M metagenome (GOLD analysis project Ga0255310, IMG submission 201359) | Sandy soil microbial communities from University of British Columbia, Vancouver, Canada - EtOH1_T0_E1 | ecosystem: Engineered > Artificial ecosystem > Sand microcosm > Unclassified ...
AACTGGTCACGGGAGAGCCGCTCGGGCAACGGGCGGCGCTTGAGGAACTCGGCCACCAGTTCGGGGAGTGTGTGGCGCCGCCCCGGCGCGCCCATGCCGATGCTGCCGCTGCTCTCCGGCGGATAGAAAGTGACCTGGAGGTGCAGCGCGGCGGCCTTGTACTGGCGCAGCGCAGCGTGATCCAGCTCGCGGGACACGTGGCGCGGGATGTCGCGGATCTGGATGCGGATGATGGCGGCCTGGTAGCCGCCGGGAACCTTGCCCAGCCGCTCACCGATGAGCCGGTCCACTTCGGCCGCGTTGAGGCCGTCGGCGTCGATCGGCTTGGCATCGTGCACGGTGCGGGCGAGCGGGACGGGCTGGGGGGTGACGTTGGCGGCCTTGCCGGCTTCCAGCTCCACCAACAGCCAGCCCTTCTGGTGACCGCGGACCTGCTCGTCGTGCAGCTCGCCCCAGAGATTGGGGCCGATGTAGTCGAGCGAACCGGCGTACCAGATGTTGGGCCGATCTTCGTGCTGGGCGTGGTAGTGGCCCAGCGCGACGTAGCTCCACTTTTCGCGCCGCAAGATCTCGGGATCGAGCGGCGCGCCGCCGTATTCGAGCGACCAGTGGTCGGGGGGCAACAGGCCTTCGATCTTGGTGTGGATCAGCAGCACCTGGTGCGGCTCGGGACCTTCGGGCCGCAGATTGAGCTTCTCCGGGCCGTTGGCCGCGGCGTAGGGCACCGCGAGCACCGAAAGGCCCAGCTTGGGGTACACCAGCCGGCGCGCCTCCTCGGTGGCCAGGTCGATGCCCAGCTCCTCGTAGAGCCGCAGGATGGAGCCGGTCTCGCTGCTGCGCGGGGTGTCGTGGTTGCCGGCGACGACCACCACCGGGGCGTCGGGCAGCGCCTCGCGCAGCCGCTGGAGCTGCCGGAAAGCGAAGACGATGGAAAAGTTGGTGGGCCGCACGGCGTGGAAGAGGTCGCCCGCGATGAGCACCGCATCGGGCCGTGCGGCAATGACGCCGTCCACCGCGGCGCGGAACGCGTTGGCGACGTCGGCCTCGCGCTGGTTGATGCCGGCGGGGGTCTGGCGGTAGTACTGCCGGAACCCCAGGTGGAGGTCGGCGAGATGGGCAAGCTTCACCCGCCCTCCTGCCTTGCGTCGAGCGCTTCGCGGACCCTGCGGGCGAGCCCCTTGGGGGTGAACGGCTTCTGCAGGTAGGCAATCCCGGCCTCGAGCACGCCGTGCCGCACGATGGCGTCGTCGGTGTAGCCCGACATGTAGAGCACCCGGGAGCCCGGCCGGACCAGCTTGAACTGCTCCGCGAGCTGCTTGCCGCTCATCTCCGGCATCACCACGTCGGTCAGCAGCAGGTGGATGGGTCCGGCGCGCTTAGCCGTCAGGTCGAGTGCGGCGCGGCCGCTGGCGGCCTCGAGCACGGTGTAGCCGGCGCACTCGAGGATCTGGCGCGCCGCCGCGCGCACCGCCGCCGAATCTTCGAGCAGCAACAGGGTCTCGCTGCCGCGCGGGATATCGTGTGCCGGCCGGTGCACGATCAGCGGGTCGCTCGCCTGATCGACCAGCGGCAGGTAGATCTTGAAGGTGGTGCCCTGGCCCGGCTCGCTGTAGACCCAGATGAAGCCGCCGCTCTGCTTCACGATACCGTAGACCGTCGCCAGGCCGAGCCCGGTCCCCCGGCCGACTTCCTTGGTGGTGAAGAACGGCTCGAAGATCCGGCGGCGGGTCGCCCCGTCCATGCCGATGCCGGTATCGGTCATGACCAGCATGGCGAAACGACCGGGGGTGGCCGGCCAATGGCTTCGCGCGTACTCCTCATCCAGGTCCACCACGGAGCTTTCGATGCTCAGCCTGCCACCCTTGGTGTGGAGGGTGACGTCCTCGCCGATGACCCGCCGCAGCAGCTTTTCGGACTGTGCCAGCAGCGCTTCGAGCTGCACCGCCCGCGGCTGGATGACCTGCTGGCGGCTGAAGGCGAGCAGCTGCCGCGTCAGGGTCGCCGCGGCCTCCCCGGCGCTCAGGATCGGCTCCACGTCCTCCAGCCGCTGGTCCCCCGCAAGGCTCTCCTTCAGCATCCCGGCCCGCTCCTCCTCGGGAACGAACCGCTCGATCCAGCCGTGGCCGATCACTTCCTCGCGGGAGTACCCGGTCAGCTGGAGCATGAAGGGGTTCAGGTACTCGAGCTTGCCCTCCGCATCGAGCACCACGACCACCAGGTTGACCGTCTCGAACAGCGTCCGCAAGCGCCGCTCGCTCGCAACCAGGGCCTCCTGCTCGCGCTTCCGCTCGGTGATGTCCTGCTGGACCGCCAGGAAGTGCGTCACCGTGCCGTCGGGGTCCCGGATCGGCGAGATCGTCACGGCGTCCCAGTACAGCTCTCCGTGCTTGCGGCGGTTCTGAATCTCCGACTTCCAGATCCCGCCCGCCCGGATGCGGCTCCACAGCGCGTGATAGGTCTCGCGCGGAGTGAGCCCCGACTGGAGCAGCCGCGGATTCTTGCCCACGGCCTCCTCCCGCGAATACCCCGTGCTTTCCGTGAAGCGCGCGTTGACGTACTCGATGGTGCCGCTGGTGTCGGTGACGAAGATGGCGGCAGGGCTCTGATCGACCGCGAGGGTCAGCTTGCGGGTCAGATCGGTGTCGGTCACGTGGCGTTCCTCAGTACGGATCGCCGCTGGTCCGAACCGGTCGGACGCCGGCGCGCGGCACCACGGTCTCGGCTCGCACCTCCCGTCCCAGACACTTCACGAAAAAGGCCAGCGGGTTCTCGGGACGGGCCCGCACCGTGGCGTTGAGCGCCTTGCGCACGTCCTCCTCGCGGCGGTCGGCGATCAGGTCGAGGATCCGGCCCGACGCGAGCGCGGGATCCAGCGCGCGCAGGCGCCGCGCCACCGCGGCCGCGAAATCCAGGTCGGCTCGGGGCGGAAAGCGCTCGATCCCGTCGCGACCGGAGAGCACCGCGGGCCGGGGAAAGCGCACAAAAATGGGCTGGGTGAAATGGGGATGCCGTACCAGCAGCTCGCCTTTGGGCAGGGCGGCGAGCCGCGCGCGGGTCGCGGGGCTCAGCGTGCTGTAGGACGGCAGCGCCAGCTCGTCGCCGTCCATCCGGCCCAGGATGGTGGTGCCGGCGTTGCCCACGACGCGGCGCTGCACCTGGGAGCGGAACTGCTGCGCCGAGAAGAGCACCAGCCCCAGGTAGCGGCCGCGCTCGGAGATGTCCAGCAGCATCTTGCGCACGTAGGTGTCGGGACCGTCGGCAGGAGCGTACTTGTTGAGCTCGTCCACGAAGACCACCACATGCTCCACGCCGAGGTCGCGGCGCTCCAGGTGCTCGCGCAGCTTGGAGACGATGCGCGCGAAGACCAGGTCCTGCGCCAGCGGGTCGATCCCCGCCACGTCCACCACATAGAGTCCCCGATCCTCGAAGCTGCCCCAGGGCAGATCGTTCACCTCGCCGTCGTCGGTGACCAGGCCCTTGGAGCGGGTGCTGATGTTGCCCAGGCGGTTCCTGATCTTGCGGATGGTGGCGATGTGGTGGGTCCGCCAGACCTCGCCGCCACGGGGAGATTCCTCCAGCACCGTGAAGATCGCGCGGAAGAACTCATCGAGGTCGGCGAAGCTCCGCACGGCGAAGCTTCTTGGCAGCGTATTGTCCTCGAACTCCTTGCCCACCACGCGCTCCGCCAGGAAATCGATGAACGCGTCGGCCTTGGCGTCCACGTCGTCGCGATTGAGCAGCACCTCGGCGTAGTCGAGCACCTCGCGCAGCCCCCACAGCAGCGGCTCGGTGTTGCCCGCCAGGGCCTCATGGGTGCGCAGCGTGTTGAGATTGACGCCGTCGGCCTTGTGGGGGGCGTAGTAGCGGACCTTCTCGAACGGCCGCGGGCTCAAGCCCAGCCGCCCGTAGAGCCGCAGGTCCTCCTCGCCCAGGATGGAGGGCTGGTCGAGGAAACACAGGTCGGGGCCCTTCACGTTGAAGCAGACCGCGGCGATGCGGCCCTTCTGCGCCGGGAACTTCTGAAACAGGCTGGTGAGGAAGAACTCCACCGCGCTGGTTTTGGTGGCGAGACCCGACACACCGGTGATGTTGAGGTGCGCAGCCTCGGGGCCGAGCAGGAAATCGGCGTCGAGGTACACCGGCGCCTCCAGCCCGCCGACGGCGTAGACACCGACCGGGACGCCGGTGGGACTGTCGCCCGTCATGTAGGAGTCCATCCGCAGCGCCGTCACCACGTCGGCGTCGCTGGCGAGGTGCACCGCGCCCAGCGGGACCGGCTGCACCGGCTCCTCGGGAATGTGGCGCAGCACCGCGGCGGCGTAGAGCCGGATCTCGGCGCGGCGGGTGGGCTCCTCCGTGGCGGCGGGGTCGCCGTCGGCGCCCAGCACCGCGTGCATCGGAGTCTGCAGGTCGGAATAGGCAAAGCCGTCGGTCACCACGCCGAAGACGGTGCGCTCCTCGGCCTCGACCCGCACGATCGCGCCGATGCCGATGGGCGACTCGCGCGGGGTCCAGAAGAAAAACTGGTGCGGCGTGCTCGGCTTGAGCTCGGTCGCGACGACTCGGCCTACCGCTGGCACTTCGCTCACCAGCCACCTCTTCCCGCCCGGAGATACTGCTCGACCCCGTGAATGCCGTACAGCAAACGATCCCAGCGCAGGTCCGCGCTGATCGGCGCGCGTTCGGCCAGCAGCCAGCGCGAAATGCGGTCGGCCATGCGCTGGGTCTCGGGTCGAGCCGCGGCCTCCACGCGGATCAGTCCATAGAGCAGGTCCTTGCCGCTCCACTCCCACAGCCGGAGTCCCCAGGCGTGCACCGGCGCCCGCTGGCTCGACGCGGGCCGGAACACGTTGGAGCGGTGACCCGCGGGAAGACTCAGATACGCCACCAGATCCTCCCCGCTGAAGGGCAGCGTCGCGTGGCTCTTGGCCACGCTCAGCATGCGGCTGTCGGCGGCCCACAGCGGGCTCACCGCGAGCGAGCCGTCCACCACCAGCCAGGCGTCGGATCCGTCGCGGTAGGCGTTGCCGGCGCGGCGCTCCAGCTCGAGGCGCGCGGCGTCGAGCCTCGCGCGGGCCGCATCGAAGTCGCAGAGCGGATGCACCGGCTCGGCGGTGTCGAGCGCGAGGGTCTCCACGCCCTCGAGCGCAGCGGGGGCCAGCGCGAGCACCTCGGGCCGGCCGATGACCAGGCGCTTCCGCAGGGAGATGACGGTGCGGGCTTCGCGGCCCACCCGCTCGCGCACCGCGGCGGCGATCTCGCCGAACAGCAGCGGCGCGGCGCCCGCGTAGCCCAGGATCTCGAAGCGCTGGATCCCGTCGAGAAAGGCCACCGTCTCGGGCCAGGGCTCCGCGGGACCCACCGGCCGCGCGGCTACCGGGCCGGGCTCCACCAGCTCGGCGGGGATGATGCGGGCTTCCTCGGCGCGGCCCTGCGCCTGGGGCGGGGCCAGCGCGGCGGGGACCAGTCCGGGAACGGCCGCAAGCCGGCGCCGCAGGTCCGCGAGCGACGGGACTCTCAGCTCACGGGTCGCCACAGGCTCAGTCGCCGAGGGTTCCGATAAAACGGATGATGCGATCGAGGGCCGCGCCGAGCTCGCGCTCGGAAACGGCGTAGCTCAGGCGGACCCAGCGATCGTCGCCGAACGCGGCGCCGGCGACCAGCGCGACGCCTTCCTTCTTCATCAGGCGCTCGCAGAACGAGGTACCGTTGAGGGTCGGGTCAGGACCGATCCCATCGACCCGGAAAAAGAAATAAAAGGCGCCGTGCGGCTCGACGAACTCGACGCCGGGCGCCTCGTCCCGGAACCGCTGGACCACCAGGTTGCGGCGCTTGCCGAACGCGACCACCATCCGCTTCACCTCGGCCTCGACGTCGGGATCGTTGTAGGCAGTGACCGCGGCCCACTGCGCCGGGTGGTTCGCCCCGGTGGTGATGTGCGACTGCAGGCCGGCCATCGCCTTGGCCAGGTGGTGGGGGGCCAGGGCCGCGCCGATCCGCCAGCCGGTCATCGCGTAGGCCTTGCTGGCGCCGGTGATCACCACCAGCCGCTCCAGATCCTCGTCGGCCAGGTCGAGAAAGGACGGCGCCGAACCGTCGCCGTAGAAAATGCGGCGATAGATCTCGTCGGCGATGATCCACACCTCGTGGCGCTTGGCCCACGCGGCGATCGCCTTCAGCTCGCTCAGCGTGTACACCGCCCCGGTGGGATTGCAGGGCGAGCAGAGGATCAGCCCGCGCACCAGCTTGTCGGTGTGCTTCTGCAGGTCGTCGGCGCTGACCTTGAGGCCCCAGTCGGCGGCCCCGGGGATCAGCACCGGCTCGGCGCGCGCCAGATGGACGATCTGGGGGTAGGACACCCACGCCGGGGCCGGGATGAGCACCTTGTCCTTGGGGCCGAACAGACTGAAGCAGGCATTGAAGAGGGCCTGCTTGGATCCCGAGCTCACCACGATGTTGTCGGCCGGTACGGGGCGCCCGCCGGAGAGCCGGGAGAGGTTCTTCGCGATGGCGTGGCGCAGCTCGCTGAGCCCCGCGTTGGGCGGATAGTGGGTGTAGCCGTGCTGGATCGCGAGGATACCGGCCTGCGATGCGGGCCCCGGGGTGTCAAAATCCGGTTCGCCCGCGCCCAGATCGAGAATGTCCTCGCCGGCGGCCTTGCGGCGCTTCGCCTCGGCGCTGACGGCGACGGTCTCGGAAGCGCGCAGATGGGAGAGATTCGCCGACAGCGGGTCGGGCAGCCGGATCACCTTCGTCATAGCGGGAAGAATAACCGTCCGCTACGTTTCCCGCCCCGGACATTCTTTGACAATCGAGGGACCCGTGTCGGACCTGAAGCTCGCCGAGACCGTGGCGTCTCGCGGTAACAATCTCGTGTTCATTGCCCCGGCCTCGCCGAGCGCGGCTCGTCCGGTTCTCGCCGGCGTGCTGGCCGCGGAGCCGCAGTCAGGCAAGTGGCTCGCTCTGGCACCGGCCGAATCGATCGAGGAATGGGCGCGAGTGGGGGCGCAGCTCGCGGGTCGCGGGACCCAGCGGGTCGCCGGGGCGCAGACGCCGGCGCGGCTCACCCGATTGCTGCTCTCCGACACGGTATCCCTGGTCGTCACCGCTCCATTAACGGCCCATGAACTCGTGCGGCGTGCCGCGCTCAAGCTGGATGGCCTGGCCGGAGTGCTGCTGCTCTGGCCCGAGGCCTGGGGCGGCGACGAGCTCGCCACGCTGCTGTTGCAGGACCTCCCCAAAGACGCCCAGCGCCTGCTGGTCACCGCCGATCCCGCCGGGTCGGCGGCGTTGATCGAGCGCTACTGCTGGCGCGCCGCCGTGACCGACCTGCTGGGGCCGGAGCGGCTGGACGCCACGCCGCAGGTGCGCGCCGTTCCGGTGGCGTGGGGCCGCCGCAACGCGGCGCTGGTGGACCTGGTGGAGCAGCTCGACCCGGAGTCCCTGTTCGTCTGGATCGCGGACCCGGCCGATGCGCCGGCCATCGAGCGGGCGCTGGCCGGGTCGGGTATCGGCGCGACGATCGGCACGGCGCCGGAGGCCGCGGCAGTGGTGGTGGCCTATGATCTCCCCAGCCCCGCGCTGCTGCGCGACCTCGCGGGCCAGGGCCAGCTGGTGCTGCTGGTCCCTCCCGGGACGGAGGGCTACCTGGCGCGGCTGGCGCCCTCGCGGCGTCCCCTGCACCTCACCGGCTCGCTGGAGGCGGCGCAGGCGGGCCTGGCCCGCTCCCGGCGTACGGTCGCCGAGTTGCTGGAGCGGGGGCCTGGGCGGGCGGCCTACTTCGCAATCGCACCACTGCTGGAGCGGCACGAGGCCAGTGCGGTGGCCGCCGGGCTCTACGAGCTATGGGAGACGGCGCTCGCCGCGAGCGCGGCGCCGGCACCGGCGCGCCCAGCGGCGGGAGCGGTCAAGCTCTGGCTGGCGATCGGGAAGCGCGACGCGGTCACCGCACACGACTTGGTCGCCGCACTGCTCAAGGACGGCAAGGTGCCCAAAGAAGCCATCGGCAAGGTGGAGATCCGGGAGACTTTTTCGCTGGTCGAGCTGGGCGCCCAGGCAGAGGCCGACGCGGTGGCGGAGCGGATGACGGGGAAGACGATCCGGAAGCGGAGGCTGGTTGCTCGCGTTGATCGCGGGAGGGATCCGGGAATCCGGGGATCAGACGATCGGGGGAAGCGGGGTAGAGCCTGATTGCCGGATCGCCTGATTACCTCTGCTTATTGAGCAGGTCCCGCAGCGGCTTCCCGGGCCGAAAAACGGGCGCGGTGCTCGGTTTGATGGCAATGGCGCGGCCGGTGCGGGGATCGCGGCCGTTGCGCGCCGCCCGGCGCTTGGTCTCGAAGTGGCCGAATCCGGTGATCTGTACGCTGCCGCCGCGGCGCAATTCGCCGGTGAGGATGCCTTCGATGCCGAACAGGGTGTCGAGCAGTGAAAGCGCTTTGGCGCGCGATACCTCGAGCCGTTTTGCCAGCTCGGTCACCAGCTCGTGCTTGGTCATTGAGGTCTCCCGCGGCCGCCGAGTTACCGGTCGAGGGGCGGAATATGTGGAGGCGACCCCAATCCGCAAGAGCGCAGCCCGGTCGCTTGACCGCATCGCGCGCGGCCGCTATCGTCGGAGTCCCCAGGAGCAACTCTTCTCCGCATCGGGACATCGAGATGTACAACCTGGCGCGCCCGGGCACGATCGAGGTCATCGCCGGAGTCATGTTCAGCGGCAAGAGCGAGGAGCTCCTCCGCCGGATCCGCCGTGCGTTGATCGCACGACGCAAGGTCCAGGTCTTCAAGTCCCACCTCGACGAGCGCTACGGCGGGCTCTTTCGGGTGTCCAGCCACAGCGGCATCGAGTTCGAGGCCATCCCGGTGGACAGCGCCGCTGAGATCATGCGGCAGACCCGCCCCGACACCGAGCTGGTGGCGATCGACGAGGCCCAGTTCCTCGACCGGGACATCATCGAGGTCGTCACCGCGCTGGCCGGGCGCGGGGTGCGGGTCTTGATCGCGGGGACCGACACCGATTTCCGCGGCGAGCCCTTCGGAATGATGGGGCACCTGATGGCCATCGCCGAACAGGTGGACAAGCTGAGCGCCATCTGCGTGGTGTGCGGCGACCTGGCCTGCCGCAACCAGCGGCTGGTGGACGGCAAGCCGGCGCGCTACGACTCGCCCACCATCCAGGTCGGCGGGAGCGAGGCCTACGAGGCGCGGTGCCGGCGCTGTCACCGGGTGCCGCGGGAGAACGAGGACCAGACGGCGCTGCTGTGATGTTGACCGCGGCCCTTACCGGCAACATCGCCGCCGGCAAGTCCGCGGTCGCCAGGCTCTTCGCCGACTGGGGGGCGCGGGTACTCGACGCCGACGCGATCGTGCGCGAGCTGCAGCAGCCCGGCCGCCCGGTCTTCGCCGCCATCGTGGAGCGGTTCGGCGCGGGAGTGCTCGCCGCGGACGGCGGCCTCGATCGCGAGGCGCTGCGCACCCGCATCCTGGCCGATCCCGCAGCCAAAGCCGCGCTGGAGGCCATCGTGCACCCGGCGGTCCGCGCCGAGCGCGCGCGCCTGCTGGCGTCGGGCGACGGGGGGCCGCACTCCATCGTGGTGAGCGAGATCCCGCTGCTGTTCGAGGCCGCCGATCCCGCCGAGTTCGACGTGGTGGTGCTGGTGGACGCGCCGGAAGCGCTGCGGCTCGCCCGGCTCCAGCAGGAGCGCGGACTCTCCCGATCCGAGGCGGAGGCCCTGCTCCGGCTGCAGCTTCCCGCGGGCCCCAAGCGCGAGCGCTCCACGTTCGTGATCGACAACGACGCGTCGCGCGAAACGCTGCGGGACCGCGCGTGGCGGGTGTGGCGCAAGCTGGTTTCTCGCGCGCGCGAGCGTGCTTGACCGGGGTTACACGCCGGGGTATCCTCCACCCGTTCTTCCCCCAAGGACCGCGCAGTGGCGAACGTCCCGGACGACCTCCGTTACACGGCCGATCACGAATATGTCAAGTCAACCGCCGAAGCCGGCGTGGTCATCGTCGGCATCACCGACTACGCACAAGGCGAGCTGGGTGATGTGGTGTTCGTGAATCTTCCCAAGCCGGGGCAGCAGTTCGCGGCGCACCAGGCCTTCGGCACCATCGAGGCCGTGAAAGCGGTCTCCGACCTGTTCTGCCCCGTGGCCGGCGAGGTGACTGCGGTCAATGCGGCGCTCGACGCCGACCCGGCGGCGGTCAATCGTTCCCCTTATGAGGACGGCTGGATGATCCGGCTCAAGCCGAGCAATCCGGCCGACCTCGACGCCCTGCTGACCCCGGCGGCCTACCGAGCCCAGATCGGTTGACCTCCTTGGGCCCGTTTGTCTCCCGTCACCTGGGGCCGCGCGACGCCGATGTCGCCGCGATGCTCGGGACGCTGGGATACCCCTCGCTCGACGCGCTGATCGATGCGGTGGTCCCCAGCGCGATCCGGCTGCGCCGCCCGCTCGAGCTGCCCGCGGCGCGCAGCGAGGTGGAGGCGCTCGCCGCGCTCGCCGCCATCGCGGGCACCAACCAGCTCTTCCGCTCCTACCTCGGCCTGGGCTATCACAATTGCCACGTGCCCGGCGTCATCCAGCGCAACGTGCTGGAGAATCCGGGCTGGTACACCGCCTACACGCCCTATCAGCCGGAGATCGCGCAGGGCCGCCTGGAAGCGCTGCTCAACTTCCAGACCATGGTGTCCGACCTCACCGCGCTGCCGATCGCCAACGCCTCGCTACTCGACGAAGGGACCGCCGCGGCCGAGGCCATGGCACTCACCATGGGCGCGGCGCCCCACCACGACGACCCGGTCTACCTGGTGGACGAGCTGTGCCACCCCCAGACCATCGCGGTGGTGACCACGCGGGCCGAGGCGCGCGGCGTGCGGGTGGTGGTCGGTCCCGCGGACCAGTTCGCCTTCGAGGCCGGGGTGGCCGGCTGCCTGATCCAGTTCCCTAATACGCTGGGAATCGTCCGCGACTACGCCCGGGTGGTGGAGCAGGCCCATGCCGTAAAAGGCCTGGTGACCGTGGCTACCGACCTGCTGGCGCTGGCGCTGCTCAAGCCGCCGGGCGAGTGGGGCGCCGACATCGCGGTCGGCAACTCGCAGCGCTTCGGCGTGCCGCTCGGCTACGGCGGGCCCCACGCCGCGTTCCTCGCCACCCGTGACGAATTCAAGCGACTGATGCCGGGCCGGTTGATCGGCGTCTCCAAGGACCGGGACGGCCGGCCCGCCCTCCGTATGGCGCTGCAGACCCGCGAGCAGCACATCCGGCGCGAGAAG
>Ga0255310_10000291_pt1 | contig 11272 bp, 10 predicted proteins | sample EtOH1_T0_E1_meta_FD_201359 | JGI IMG/M metagenome (GOLD analysis project Ga0255310, IMG submission 201359) | Sandy soil microbial communities from University of British Columbia, Vancouver, Canada - EtOH1_T0_E1 | ecosystem: Engineered > Artificial ecosystem > Sand microcosm > Unclassified ...
CAATGGCGTATTTGGAGGTCTGGTTCCGTTTATTGGATTACTATTGACAACAACTTATCCGAAAGATCCATTGGTGGGCTTGTGGTACCCGATTGGAGTAGCGGCTTTATGTTTTGTTATCGGAACGATCTACCTGACAAATAAAATTGACAAAGATGTTACCGATTAAATATTAATCATGAACCTGATAAAAAAATATCTAGGCATCGTCTGGTTGGTTTTAGCACCAGTTGTTATTTATTTTCTTGTCAATGGTGCTGTACTGCATATTGACACCACCGGTAAAAAGGATATCAATAACCCCGTCATCTGGATTATCATCATCACTATCTTTACTCCTATCGCCATTGGGCTGATGATCTTTGGCTGGTATGCATTGAAGGGCAATTACGATCACCTGCCGGAAAGTTCAAAAGAAATTGAAGATTGATTTTACGTTTATCTTGCAGCTATGAAATCATACGAAAAACTTTTACAGGAAAATAAAGAATGGGCACAGGGAAAAGTGAAAGCTGACCCCGAATACTTTGACCGTCTTGCTCATTTACAAACCCCGGAGTTCTTATGGATAGGCTGCAGCGACAGCCGGGTGCCTGCCAATGAAATCACCGGCACACAGCCGGGGGAAATATTTGTTCATAGAAATGTGGCCAATCTTGTAATTAATACGGATGTCAATCTTTTAAGTGTACTTGATTTTGCCGTTAATCAATTAAAAGTAAAGCATGTCATCATCTGCGGTCATTATGGTTGCGGTGGTATAAAAGCGGCTATAACAAAAAACGATTTTAAACCAGTTTTGAATATGTGGCTGCGGAATATTAAAGACGTGTACCGCATTCACAGAAAAGAGCTGGATGATATTAATGATGAAGAAGCCAAAGAAAACCGCCTTACAGAACTGAATGTACAGGAACAGGTTTTTAACCTTGCAAAAACTTCCATCATTCAAAGAGCCTGGAAACATGAACAACGCCCCGACCTTCATGGCTGGGTATATGGATTAAAAGACGGTCTTATCAAACCGGTATTTGAAATGAAAGCCGGAACACATATTGATTCACTGTATGAATATGATGATTTATAGAACCGGGATTATAAGATTTTGAAAAGATCATTGAGGAAATTCTGAAACGTAATATTTTATGAAACTACTTCTTCCCTTTATTGTTTTTTGCATAATTGCATGCAATAACCCGCAAGAAAAAACCATACCTGAAGCTGAAGACTGGACACTACTTCCATTTACCAAGTCCGATGAGGCCAACCCTGTATTGGGACCAAATCCCAATTCCACATTTTACTGCCCGGTAAGAAATGCGATTGTAAAGTGGGAAGAGAAAGACGTGTTTAACCCGGCAGCAGTAGTTCGTCACGATACGGTGTTTCTCCTTTACAGGACGGAAGACAGCATTGGAAAATATGCTGGTACATCAAGAATTGGAATTGCATGGAGTACCGATGGTTTTCATTTTACAAGACATCCCGTTCCGGTTTTGTATCCGGATAATGACTCAACAAAAAAATATGAATGGGAAGGCGGTTGCGAAGACCCGAGAATTGTTGAAGACGAAAACGGAACTTATTATCTCACCTATACAGCTTATGATGGTGATAAAGCAAGATTGATGATCGCAACGTCGAAAGATTTATATCACTGGACAAAACACGGTCATGCGTTTGAAAAAGTATTCAATGGTAAATATGTAAATGAATGGAGCAAATCAGGTTCAATTGTTTGCCGATATGAAAATGGGAAAGCTATTGCCGTTAAAATAAACGGTAAGTACTGGATGTATTGGGGTGACACAGATATTTTTCTTGCCAGTTCTGAAGATTTGATTAACTGGACACCGGCAGAGACAGCGGATGGAAAACTGTTAAGTGTGTTTGGGCCAAGAAAAGGTAAATTCGACAGTGATCTTGTAGAATCAGGGCCACCGGCAATGTTAACGGATAAAGGAATTGTTCTCATTTATAATAGTCGCAATGTTCCGGCAAAAGGTGATACCAGTTTACCCGAAGGGACCTATGCCGCTTCACAAATATTACTGGACAAAAACGACCCTGCAAAAGTGGCAAACAGGATGGATACCAATTTTATGAAACCTGATAAACTTTATGAAATATCGGGGCAGGTAAATCATGTCTGTTTTGTAGAGGGATTAGTGAATTATAAAGGAAAATGGTTTTTGTATTACGGAACAGCTGATTCAAAGATTGCCGTAGCTGTTAAATAATGAGAAAATGGAATAGCAAGAAAGAGGTTAAACCATTTTCACATTTTGTCATTTGCTAATTTGCTAATTTGCATTCCATGTCCATCGAAGTAAAAAACCTCCTCAAAGTTTATGGCGAACAAAAAGCTGTAAACAATATTTCATTTAAAGTTGATAATGCTGAGATTGTTGGTTTCCTGGGTCCGAATGGCGCCGGCAAATCCACCACCATGAAAATTATTACCGGTTATCTTCAGCAAACCGGAGGCGACGCTTTTGTTTGCGGCATTAATGTAACGGAAGACCCGCTTTCAGCTAAGAAAAAGATTGGTTACCTGCCTGAAGCCAATGCATTGTATTATGATATGTATGTGAAAGAGTATTTGGGTTTTATAGCTGAAGTTCATAAAATAGAAAGTCGAAAATCGAAAATCGAAAGTGTGATTGAATTAACTGGTTTGACTGTGGAAAACAAGAAGAAAATAGGACAATTGTCCAAAGGCTATAAGCAAAGAGTAGGATTAGCGGCGGCGTTGATTCATGAACCTGAAGTTTTAATATTGGACGAACCAACCAGCGGTCTTGACCCCAACCAGATTGTTGAAATAAGAGAAGTGATAAAACTACAGGGACAAAATAAAACAGTTCTTTTCTCTTCTCATATTTTGCAGGAAGTGGAAGCCATCTGCGACCGGGTGATTATTATTCATGAAGGAGAACTGGTGGCTGATGATAAGCTCAGTAATCTCCGACAGCGTTCTTCATCGAATGTGGTGAAAGTTGGTTTTAAAGAAAAAGTGGAAGCAGGATTGCTGCAGCGGTTGCCTGCTGCAAAGTCTGTAAATAAAACTGATGCAAACAACTGGCAGTTAGCAACCGATAACCCGGAGCAATTGAGAAAACAAATTCTTGAACTGTCTTTGCAGCATAATCTCAACATCGTTTCTTTGCAAAGCGAAAGCCAGAGTTTGGAAGAAGTGTTTCGGTCGCTTACTCAAAAAGCTGAATAAAGAACTGAACGTAAAAGTGTGCGACCTGCCTACCGTGCAGGCAGGCGCAACGAAAGCTTAACAGAGTTACAGAGGCTGGTAACATAACTACAAACCACAAACAATAAACTATAAACCAACCATGAGTTACATTTCCGAAATTTTTGCCAGACAGATATTGGACAGCCGCGGTAATCCTACTGTGGAAGTGGATATAATAACCGATGAAGGAGCATTGGGCCGTGCTGCTGTACCCAGCGGCGCCAGCACCGGTATTCATGAAGCGGTGGAGCTGCGTGACGGCGATAAGAAAAATTACCTGGGCAAAGGAGTGCTGAAGGCTGTGAAGAATGTAAATGACATTATTGCCCCGGCATTGCTTGGATATGATGTGGCCGACCAGGCAGGTATTGACCAGATGATGATACAACTGGATGGTACTGCCAATAAAGGAAAGTTAGGTGCCAATGCTATTCTTGCTGTGAGTATGGCCGTGGCGAAAGCTGCTGCCGAAGAAGCGGCACTTCCATTGTTTCGCTATGTCGGCGGTACCAACGCCAGGACATTGCCCATCCCGATGATGAATATTCTGAATGGCGGCGCCCATGCAGATAATAAAATCGATTTCCAGGAATTTATGGTGATGCCTGTAGGGGCTACAACTTTCAGCGAAGGCCTGCGCTGGGGTGTGGAGATTTTTCATGCATTGAAAACCGTATTGAAGAAAAAAGGATACAGCACAAACGTAGGTGATGAAGGTGGCTTTGCTCCCAATATTCAGAGTAATGAAGAAGCGATTGATACAGTGATGGAAGCTATAAAAGCTGCTGGCTTTAAAACCGGCACCCAGGTATGCATCGCGATGGACCCTGCTGTAAGTGAAATGTATGACAGCGCTAAAAAAGTATACCATTTTCATAAATCAGACGGTAAAAAACTGAGCATTGAAAAAATGGTGGATTACTGGGCTAAATGGGTCAGCAGTTACCCTATAGTTTCTATTGAAGACGGAATGGCCGAAGACGACTGGGATGGCTGGAAATTGATGACAAAAAAATTAGGCAGCAAGATTCAATTGGTGGGTGATGATTTATTTGTGACTAATGTTATCAGATTGCAGCAGGGAATAGATAAAGGCATCGGCAATGCCTTGCTGGTAAAAGTAAACCAGATTGGAACGGTGACGGAAACAATCAATGCCGTTACACTGGCACAGCATAATGGATACAACACCATCATGAGTCATCGCAGCGGAGAAACAGAAGATACTACTATCGCTGACTTAGCTGTTGCATTAAATTGCGGGCAGATAAAAACAGGCTCTGCCTCACGAACAGACCGTATAGCGAAATACAATCAGCTTATAAGAATTGAAGAATTGTTGGGCATGTCTGCAGTTTATCCAAAAGGAAAGATTAAATTTGGGAAATAGATTATAGCATATAGATCATAGTTCATAGAAAAATTTGCTATGACACCCGTGAACTAAGAACCCGATATCATGAAACTACTAAACCAGATTCCCGCCTGGCTGAAAAGCAAGTATTTCCTTTGTAGTGCCGGTTTTATTGTCTGGATGATCTTTTTTGACCCCCGGGATTTATATACCCAGTTGGAGAGAAGCCGGGAATTGAAAGAACTGCAGGCCAGTAAGCAACATTACCAACAGCAAATGGCAACTGAAAAGCATGAGTTAGAACAACTTAAAAACAACCCTGCGACATTGGAAAAATATGCCCGGGAAAAATACCTCATGAAAAGAGATAATGAAGACCTTTTTGTGGTACCGGAAAACTCCGCAACTCTTAATAAATAGCCCCAGCCCTCACAATAAGGCTTTGTAACTTCCGTTTATATAAAGGACGTTTCACTTATTGCTACTACAAAGGACATTCTATTTTAAACATTTTAAGGACATTAACTGGTTAGCTTATGCCAAACTTTACCCCCGAGGCTCTTCTATTGTATTTATACAAGGAGACCACAACAAAACAGACAGCCGCAATTGAAAAGGCCCTGAAAAAAGACTGGACACTCAGGGAAAAACTTGCAGTTCTCAAAACTTCCATGGAAAGGCTCGACAAGATCAAACAAACACCCCGCACCGAGGTTGTATTGAATGTATTGAACCATGCCCGTGAGCAAACTCCGGAAGAAGTGCGGTAAACAATAGGGTTCTAAAAAATATTTCAGCATCTGCCCCGGGCGGATGCTTTTTTATTTATAGTGATTAGTATTTAATCCTGATACTTTATCTCCTTTACACTTTTATCTCTTAGCCTTATATTGCAGCATGACCCGCAAAGAACTTTACCGGTTGATGATTGACTATTTTCTTCAGCATTCTCCCGAAGCGGAAACAGAATTGATTTATGAGGATCCTTACGAATTACTTGTCGCTGTCATACTTTCTGCCCAGTGCACAGACAAAAGAGTGAATATAACCACCCCTGCCATATTTGAAAAGTGGCCGGATGTACAAGCACTTTCAAAAGCAAGCTTTGAAGAACTCTTCCCATTTATAAAAAGTATTTCTTATCCCAATAACAAAACGAGGCACCTTATCGGTATGGCAAAAAAGGTGATGGAAAATTTTAAAGGCAAAATACCTATGACGGTGGAAGAACTGTTGCAATTGCCGGGAGTTGGTAGAAAAACAGCCAATGTCATTACCTCCGTTGTAGATAAACAACCCAACATGGCAGTGGATACACATGTGTTTCGTGTAAGTAAACGCCTGGGGCTGGTCTCATCATCAGCTACAACCCCATTCGAGGTAGAAAAGGAACTGGTGAAAAATATTCCCACCGAACTTATTCATAAAGCACACCACTGGCTTATCCTTCATGGCCGTTATATTTGCCTGGCCCGCAATCCTCAATGCACAACATGCGGGTTAAACAGTATTTGCAGGTTTTTTCAGAAAAACAAGCCCATGGAGGATACTCTTTAAATTAAATTGTTTTAAAGTGCATGCAATTTCCCTTTAAACCTGAAAATGAGGGAAAGTGCTAAAGCCTGTGCTGCCACTTGTTGAAAAGCCGGTTTATCTCGGTCACAAATGTTATTTTTACATACAGATTCGTATTCCCTGCCTGAAACTAACTATAAAATAAACCTTATCAAAACCAGGCAAACATGCATACAGAAAATGACTCTGCAGCCACGAATTTTAACAGCCGTCTTTCTTTCAAGCCTTTGTTAGACGTTTTACGAAGAACACTTGCCCATAGTTCATCGGAAGGCTCTAAAAAATTATATGGCGGCATACTTACATATGCTGATTCCAACCCGGAATTACTGGAGCCCATTGATGATCTTTCCAGGCTTGAACCTCACCGCGAATGGCTGGAAATGCTGTTGAGCACTATTTTCCCACCCACAATCAGTGAGCAGGACAGTCTTTATTCTGCAGGTATCCCATTTTCATTTAAAACAATTTATACTTCCCGGCTTTTTCAAATGCTGTTCATCAAGCCGGGTACTACGGAAATAAAAATACAGGATAATGATACCGGGGGCAGCATACAGCAGGATATGATAATGGGAGCTTATCATCTTATCCTTAAAAAATACTGCAGTCATCACAGCAGCGATTTCGTTTCATCCGTTCATCCCTACCATGATCATCACTCAGGTTTGGTAAAATATATGGAACTGCAACTGGATACCCGGTATGTGGATGTAAAATATACCGGCGAACATTTACCCATTGCAGAAGAGTTTATCACCAGCAAAGACATCAGCCTGATGTCGCTGGAAGAATTAAAACAAAATATCTCCATTGAAAAATTTGTTTTTGAAGGAATGGTGCTGGGCCGTGTTTTTGATGTAACCGAGAGGGAAGTGATTTCACAGATGAAAACAGAGTTGCTGAACCTGAATGCGTTTTCGGAAAATGAAGTCTATCATAAACTGGAAGCTCTTGTTCAGTCATTAATTGGTCTTAAGGATATCAAGATCGGTATCACTCCTTTCTTTAAAGTGAATGGCCACTATGTTTTTTCTGAAGTGCATAACAGCAACAGTCTTCTTTTTAAACACTACAAAGCAGTGGTAGAAAGGGAAGAGTTGAGTGAATGTTGTCATGATCTGTTTGTAGAAAGAGAAAAACCTGTTGTTTATGAAATTGTGAATGATGAAACAGTGAAGAAGGCGGAATACCTCGAATTCTATTATGACCAGGGCTACCGCAGCCTCATACTGGCGCCGCTAAAACATAATAAAGAACTATGGGGGGTGCTGGAAATTGGTTCTGATCATGAGGGTAAACTTAAATCCCAACATGTAAGCAAACTGGATGTAGCCATTCCTCTTTTTACACGGGCCATTGAAAAAAGCGCCGAAGCACTGGACAGCCAGATTGACAAAGTGATAAAAGAGCAGTTTACTGCCGTGCAGCCGTCAGTAGAATGGAAGTTTACAGAAGCTGCATATAATTATATTATTCAAAAACAACAGGGAAAAGACCCCAAACCGGAACGGATTGCTTTTGAAAACGTTTATCCTCTTTTTGGCGCCATCGACATCCGCAATTCATCTGTGGAAAGATCGCAATCGATACAACTTGATTTTATAGAACAATTGCAGAGAGCCGCCGCTGTATTGAAAAAGGCACAGTCAGTAATGCCTTTTCCCCTGCTACAGGAAATTCAATATAAAATTGATAAATATATTGCCTCTGCTTCCGATGTATTGCTTAGTGATGAAGAAACAATAATACACGAATTTCTGAAAGACCAGGTTGTGTCCATTTTCCAGCACCTGAAAACTACGGTGCCGGCTATCAGGAAAGAGATTGATGACTATTTTGCTGCTATTGATCCCAATCTCGGCATGATATATCATCACCGCAAACAATATGAAGAAAGCATTGCGAAAATTAATGAAACCGTCAGCCGCTTCGTAGACAGGGAGGAAATTGCAGTGCAGCAGGTGTTCCCGCATTATTTTGAAAGATATGTTACCGATGGTGTTGAGTTTAATATTTATATCGGCCAGGCTTTATCGCCGCGGAAGAAATTTGATGAACTTTACCTGCGGAATATGAAGATGTGGCAACTGAGTACACTGGCCAAGGCCGCCCGGTTAACTCACGAACTGAGCAAACAACTGACACACCCGATGAAAACAACACAACTTATCCTGGCTCATGGTGCATTTATATCTATCAGTTTCCGTTCAGATGAAAGAAAGTTTGATGTGGATGGCGCCTATAATATCCGGTATGAAATTGTAAAGAAGAGAATTGATAAAGTACACATCCGCGACACCAATGAACGGTTGACCCAGCCGGGCAAAATTGCCATTGTATACAGCCAGCCGAAAGAAGCTGAAGAATATATAGAGTATATTGAGTTTCTCCAAAACCAAAAACTTTTAAAACCGGGTATTGAACATCACGATCTTGAAGACCTGCAGGGCGTAGTTGGATTAAAAGGCTTGCGGGCAGATATCTTATATGAAGACGAAATAAAAACAGAAAATAAACCGGAGCTTTCTTCTACAACAGATGAGCAGTTACTAAAGGGTAAATAATAAAGTGACAAATGAGCGGCTGATTCTTCCTGCTTATAAATCTGAATGAGGTTTTTTTTAGCGTTACCTTGCAGTATAGTATGTTCATTGATCCAAATAGTTCTGCGGAGCTTAAATGTCTTCTGTCTTTCCGGCCATTTTTAATGATATTAAAAAAAATGATTGCCGAGGATATACCCGGTGCCAAAAGCTTATATGGCGACTTGGTGGAGAGCCTTGAAGAAAATTCTGATTTACTGAAACCTATCGATGACAAGGAGTCCCTTCATAAAAATCAAAAAATTATTGATACACTTTGTATCACGATTTTTCCACCCGCCAGTACCAAAAATGAAACCCTGTATGCAGTAACCTACCCATTCGGTTTGCAAACCATTTATGCTTCCACTCCTTTTAAAAAACATTTTATCAACCCGGAAAATGATCTCATTCATATACCCGATGATAATGTTCACGAAAAAATTTCGGCCTCTGGTCTGACGCTGGCGTACAATCTTCTGTTACGAAAATTTTATTCCATTTCCTCCGCTGACTATACAACCTTTATCTTTTCCTTCAATATTCCGGAAGGCGGACTGAAAAAAATGGAAATGAAAATGGATGCCCGGTTTATTGATGTAAAAATATCTGACCCGGATTACGTACTGCCCGATAAATCAAAAATTCCCCACCCACCCACTACCGAAGATTTAAAACAAATATTACCCCTGGATAATTTTTTATTTGAAGGAGTAACCATTATTGATATTTCAGATGTAACTGAACGGGAAATTATTTCTGAGATCAAGACCGATTTATTAACCATAAACTCCTTCTCCGATGCGACTATTTATGATAACCTGCAATTGCATATTCAGATATTGATTGGATTAAAAAATATAAGGATTGGCATAACCCCTTTTTTAAAAGTGAGTGATACTTACCTGTTATCAGAAATGCATACCAAAAACAGCTTGTTATTTAAAAACCCGGAAGCTTTAAAACAAAAAGACCGTGTAATTCAACTTTGCCAGGCACTTTATAAACAGCATAATGAGTCGGTGATCTATGAAGAATTGACTGAAGAAATTACCCGGGATAATGAGTACCTGCATTATTATTATGAGCAGGGATTCCGGAGCCTGATTGTTTGCCCTGTAAAAAATGATTCCGGCTTACTGGGGTTGCTGGAAATTGTTGCCGATGATCCAGGCGTATTGAAACCCGGGCACCTTACAATGATTGAAGCAATTATTCCCTTATTTACATTGGCCCTCGAAAAAAGCCAAGAGAACCTGGAAGCAGATATTGCCAGGAAAATAAAAGACAATTTCACCGCCATTCAATCAGCAGTGGAATGGAAATTCACCGAGACAGCCTTCAATTATATACAGCAGAAGCAATTTAATGAGAATGCAAAACTACCCATCATCACCTTTGATAATGTTTATCCATTATTTGGAGCAATTGATATCAGGAACTCCTCTATTGAGAGATCAAAAGCTATGCAAACGGACATGATCAGTCAATTAAATCTTGTCAAGAAAGCTGCTGAAGAAATAAAGAACCCTGAGGAATTTCCACTACTGAGAGAAATGATTTATAAAATAGACAGTTATCTCGAACTGGACCAGGGAAAATGGACTGCAGATGACGATATGACTATTCATGCTTTTTTACAGGAGGACATTTATTCTCTTTTTTCCCATTTAAAACAAAATATGCCGGAACTGGTTCCCGGCATTGAGGAATATTTCCAGGCATTGGACCCCGAAAGGAAAATGGTGTACAATGCTTCTAAGCATTATGAGGAAAGTATTACTGAAATAAATGACACCTTAAGCTATTTTATAGACCAGGAACAGCTTTCAGCTCAAAAAATATTTCCTCATTATTTTGAACGTTATATAACAGATGGTATTGAATTCAATATCTATATTGGCCAATCTATAGCTCCACAATTTAAATTTGATGAAATATATGTCCGTAATCTCAAGATGTGGCAATTGGAATTACTGGCAAAAGCAGCCCGCTTTACCAATCACCTGGAACAAAAACTGAGTCTTCCGCTCCAGACTACCCAACTCATCCTTGCCCATGCCATTCCCATTTCCATAAGTTTTCGAAATAAAGAAAGAAAATTTGATGTAGACGGCGACTACAACATCCGTTATGAGGTAATCAAAAAACGCATTGATAAAGTATGCATAAAAAATTCAGAAGAGCGGCTTACCCAGCCCGGCAAAATTGCTATTGTTTATTCTCAGGCAAAAGATGCTGATGAATACATGGAGTATATTCGTTTTTTACAAAATCAAAAATTACTCAACCCTGCTATTGAGGAACTTGAACTGGAGGAACTGCAGGGGGTGCCGGGTTTAAAAGCATTGAGGGTAGAAGTAAATTTTGAAAACCTGGATATGGACGGAACAGCAGAAGAGAGACCATCGGGAAAAAACGCAGAGAAGCCGGTTGAAAATAAAAAAAATTAACGGCCCGGATGATTTATCTCATATGAATTTTTATCTCAGCAAATCAGTTCTCTTT
>Ga0255310_10000292_pt1 | contig 11272 bp, 7 predicted proteins | sample EtOH1_T0_E1_meta_FD_201359 | JGI IMG/M metagenome (GOLD analysis project Ga0255310, IMG submission 201359) | Sandy soil microbial communities from University of British Columbia, Vancouver, Canada - EtOH1_T0_E1 | ecosystem: Engineered > Artificial ecosystem > Sand microcosm > Unclassified ...
TCTTTCCTGGTCGCGGACCCGCGCGAGGCCTGGGTGCTGGAGACGGCGGGGCGGGAGTGGCGGTCGCAGCGCGTGCAGGATCACTACGCGATCTCCAACCGCCTGACGCTGGACGGATTCGCGCAACGCCACGACACGCGCGTGATGCCGTACTTCGCGCGCGCCACCGAGCGCCGCGCGCTGTCACTGCAGCACCTGCGGGGCGGTGGCGAGCCTTCGCTGGCGCGCCTGGCCCTGCAATTGCGCGCGCATCGCGACGGCAACGACGACCCGGCCGCCGGCAGCAACGCCGACGTCTGCATGCACGCGGCCGGTTTCATCCGCCGCCACCAGACCACCGGCTCGATGATCGCGCGGCTCGCCGCAGGCGGGCCCACCGTGTTGTTCACCGGCACTTCGGCGCCGTGCCTGTCGATCTTCCGCCCGGTCGGGTTCGACGGCGAGTTCTCGGTACTGACGCCGGCGGGCAAGGAAGTGGAAGCGCTGCTCTGGCGTCGCCACGAATTCCTGCACCGCCGCGCGCTGGCCGACCCGGAACTGCGGGCGCGCCTGCGCGCGACACGCGACCCGATCGAGGCCAGGATCTTCGCCGAACTGGCGGGGGATCCGCCGGCGCCGGAGTCCTTGTTCCGCGCCGACCGCCTGGCCGCGGCCTGGCACAAGGTGCTGTGGGAAGCGCTGCCGCAGCTGCCCGCGGCGCGGCCCTCGCGCTTCTGGTCGCGCCTCGCCCGCGCCGACGGTATCCAATAACCAATTAATTGGGGACAGACCACGATTAATTAATCGTGGTCTGTCCCCAATTATTGCGACCCGCTAAGCTGTTTACGTGATCGCCTGCCCCTCCTGCAAGGCCCCGAACCCGGACGGGGCGCGCTTCTGCAACCAGTGCGGCTCAAAGCTGGTGGCGGCGTCGCCCGCGGCGCCGGCGCGCGGTTCGTACACGCCCAAGCATCTGGCCGAAAAAGTGCTGAAGGCACGCGCGGCGATGCAGGGCGAGAAAAAGCGCGTCACGGTCCTGTTCGCCGACATCAAGGGCTCGACCCGGCTTGCCGAACAGGCCGGCGCCGAGGCCTGGCACGGCATCCTGGACCGTTTCTTCGCCGTGCTCAGCGAGTCGGTGCACCGCTACGAGGGCACCGTCAACCAGTACACCGGCGACGGCATCATGGCGCTGTTCGGCGCGCCGATCGCGCACGAAGACCACGCGCAGCGCGCCTGCTTCGCAGCGCTGGCGATGCAGGCCGAGGTGCGGCGTTTCGCCGACGAGTTGCGCCTCCGGCAGGGCCTCAACCTGACCATGCGCGTGGGCCTCAACACCGGCGAGGTCATCGTTGGCCGCATCGGCGACGACCTGCGCATGGACTACACCGCGCAGGGCCACACCGTGAACCTCGCCGCGCGCATGGAGAGCATCTGCGAGCCGGGGCGCGTGTACCTGACGCGCAACACCGCCAGCCTGGTCGAGGGCTATTTCCGCCTGCGCGACCTGGGCGAAACGCCGGTGGAAGGCGCCAGCAAGCCGATCGCGGTGTTCGACCTCGAGGGCGAAGGCCCGATGCGCACGCGCCTGGAGCGGCAGATGACGCGCATCGGTACGCGCTTCATCGGCCGCGAACAGGAGATGGCGCGCCTGCACGCCGCCCTGGAGCGCGCCCGCGCCGGTGACGGCCAGGCCCAGGGACAAGTGATTGCGGTGGTCGGCAACGCCGGCATCGGCAAGAGCCGGCTGTGCCACGAGTTCGCCGAGGCCTGCCAGCGCGCCGCCGTGCCGGTGCACCGCGCCACCGGCGTGCCGTACTCGAATGCGCTGCCGCTGTTCCCGGTGCAGACGCTGCTGTGCAGCCGGCTCGGGCTGCCCGACCACAGCCGGCCCGACGACGTCCGCCGCATGGTGGCCGGCACCTTCCTGCTGCAGGACGCGGCCAACGCCGCGGTGCTGCCATCGATCTTCGACTTTCTCGGCGCCGGCGAAGGCGGGGCGCGCGCGCCCGACCAGGCCGCCGACGCGCGCGACAAGATGTTCGCGCTGCTGTCGCGCTGGATCCCGCGCGGCGCCGGGCCGCAGGTGCTGCTGGTCGAGGATCTGCACTTCGCCGATCCGGGCACGGAGGAATTTCTCGCGCGGCTGTGCCGCGAGGTGCGCTCCACGCCGACGCTGCTGCTGCTGAACTACCGGCCCGACTACGTCAGCGAGCGCCTGATCCCGCTGGTCGACGAGCAGATCCAGGTCACCGCGCTGAGCAACGTGCAGATCTGCGACCTGGCCCGCATCGCGCTGGGCCCGCATCCGTCGCTGGCCGGGGTCCCGGAGCGCATCTGCACGCGCGCCAGCGGCAACCCGTACTACGCCGAGGAAGCGGTGCAGGCGCTGGTCGACGAAGGCCACGTCGAGGGCCAGCCCGGCAACTACGTGCTGGCCAAGCCGATCGAGCAGTGGCGCATCCCGGACTCGGTGCACGCGCTGATCTCGGCCCGCATCGACCGCCTGCCCGAGGAGCCCAAGGGCCTGCTCCACTACGCGTCCGTGATCGGGCAGGAGTTCCACCCGGCCCTGCTGGCCGATCTCGCTGCCATCGAGGCGGAGCCGTTCGAAACCGGCCTGGCCGTCCTGGAGGAATCCGGCTTCGTGCACGCGCGCAGCGCCGATCCCGGGACGCGCTACCGTTTCTGCCACCCGCTGGTGCAGGAAGTCGCCTACCAGACCCAGCTCGAATCGCAGCGGGCGCGGGCGCATGCGCGACTGGCGCAGTCGCTGGAGAAGGATCACCCGGCGCCCGGCGAACCGACCGAGCTGTCGGTGCAGATCGCGCACCACTGGCACTGCGCCGGCGAGTGGGCCAAGGCCGGCGCCTGGAGCATCCAGGCCGCGCGCTACCAGGGCGCGCACGACATCAACGAGGCCGGGCGGCTGTTCCGGCAGGCCATCGCCTGTTTCGACCGGGCGCCGGATTCGGCGGAGATCGTCCGCGGGCGCATCGCCGGCCGCGCCGGGCTGCTGCGCATGTCGCAGTTCATCGAGATCGCGCCGGCGGAGCTCGATCGCGCGTTCACCGGCGCGCGCGGTATGGCCGAGCGCAGCGGCGACCTGCAGGCGATCGCCGAAGTGCTGTTCTCCTATGCCAACGAGCAACTGCATCGCGGCGACTCGGAGGCCGCGGTGCGGCTGGTGACCGAGGCGGTGCAGAAGGCGGTGGCGGTCGGCGCCGGGCGCGAGCTGGTGCATCGCTTCCGCCTGGCGGTGCTGCTGGTGTTCAACAGCGCGGGCTTCCCGCGCGAGGGCCTCGAGCTGGTCAACTCCGCGGCAGGCCCGGGCTGGATGACGGAGCCGATCGGCCCCGAGAACTACATGTCGCGCGGCTTCTACGGCTTCATGCAGGCTTTGCTCGGCAACCTGGCCGAGGGCGAGCGCAACATCCGCGGCGCCGCGGAATTCGCCGACAAGGAGGACCGCGCGGCCAGCTGGATGCACGCCTTCCTGGTCGACATCGGCGCGATGTCGGGCAACGACGGCGATGCCATGGCCGATGCGCGGCGCGCGGTGGCGCGCGCCGAGGCCTTTGGCAGTCCGTTCTTCCGCGCGCTGTCCACGCGCGCGCTGGGCCTGGCGCATTGCCTGCACGGCACGGCGCCGCAGGCGCTGGCGCTGATGGAGCAGGCGCGGCCGTGGGTCGCGCCGGGCGGCCTGGCGCACCAGGTCGAGGCGAATTACCTCGCGGTGCTCGCCGAGGTGTACCTGCTGTCGGGCCGCGAGGCCGAGGCCGAGGCCATCGCCGAGGCCGGCGTCGCCAGCGCGCAACGCTCGCGCTCGCGCGTCTGGGAAATCCGCGCCTGGGCCGCCTGGTTGCGGCTGCCGGCCAGCGTGGCGCGTCGCGCGCGCGCGGAGCAGGGGCTGGCGCGCATGCAGGAACTGATCGATGCCAGCGGCGCCGAGGGTTTTCGGCCCGCGTTGTGGCTGGCGCGCGCGCAATGGAGCACGGATGCCGCCGAAGCCGCGCGCTGCCGGCGCGAGGCGCTCGAAGCGTTCCGCCGCATCGGCGCCGAAGGACACCTGCGGCGCGCGGCGGGATCAGCCTGAGTCGGTTAATCTAGGGCGCGCGCGAACACGCGGCGGGCACGCTTCGTGCTTCGCGGGGTTATCGTGATCACGGAATGACATTCATGCGGCGAAGCCTGTGGAGTGCGCTTGCCCTGTGGCCGCTGGCGGCCTCCGCCGACCCGGCGCTCGACAAGACGCTCGAATGCATGCGCGCCAACATCCCGCCGTCGGTCCGCATCCAGACCGTCGAAGTCACGGCGTGGGACCGCACCGGCGGCGAGCGCACCCTGAAAGGCAAGCTGTTCGGCACGCGCGAGAACGAGCGCGTCAAGGTCATGATGCGCATCGAAGCGCCGAACGACCTGGCCGGGGCCTCGTACCTGGTGCGCGAAGGCGAGACGTCCGACGAGATGTACCTGTACCTGCCGGCGGTCAAGCGGACGCGGCGCATCACCGGGGCCTCGCTCGATGGGCAATTGTGGGGCACGGACCTGTCCTACAACGACGTCAGGCAGATCCAGAACGCCTTCACCGGCGCCGACGCCCGGCTGGAGGCCCCCGTCCAGTACGAGGGCCGCGAGGTGCAGGTGCTGTCGTTCGAGCCGCCCAAGGAAGACGGCTCGCGCTACAAGACCATCCGCACCCAGGTCGACCCGACCACCTGCGTCGCGCTGATGGTGGAATTCCTGGACGGCTCGGGCGTGCGCAAGACGCTCAGCGTCAAGCCGCAGGACGTCAAGCAGTCCGGGTCGCGCTGGTACGCATCGGTCGCCGAGATTCGCGACCTCAAGAACGGCACGCGCACGCGCCTGAAGGTCATCGGCCTGAGCGTCGGTGACAAGCTGGCCGGCCGCTACTTCCATCCGCAGACGTTTTACCTCGGGAACTGAGCCCATGCACCGCCTGATGGAATGGCTGGCGCGTCACCCGCTCTGGCCGGTGGTGGTGACGTTCGTGCTGTCGGCGGCGGCGCTGCTGGTCTGCCTGGATCCGCAGACCCTGCGGCCGCGCCTGGAAATCGACGCCTCGGTCGACAATTTGCTGCCCGCCTCCAGCGCGGACCGCGCCGTGTACGACCGCGTGCGCGCGCTGTTCGGCGACTCCGAGGCGGTGCTGGTCGCGGTAACGCTGGACCCGGTGTTCACCCCGGCGAACCTCAAGCGCATCGCGACGATCAACGAGCGCTTCCGCGAACTGCCCGGCGTCGAACGCGTGTTTTCGCTGGCCACGGCGCCGAACCTGGTGACCGCAGGCAGCGACATCGACGTCCGCACCTTCACGCAGCAGGTCGAGCAGGAGCCGGGGCGCCTGCCGGAATTCAAGGCCCAACTCGACGCCAACCCGGTGTACCGCGGCAGCCTGGTGTCGAAGGATGGCCGCACTGCCGCCTTCGCGATCACGCTGTCGGGCGTGGACGAGGCGGCGTTCCGCGACACGCATTATCCCGAGATGATCCGCGGCATCGTGAGCGAAGTCGCCGGCGACGTCCCGGTCTGGATCACCGGCAGCCCGGTGGTCAAGGCCGCGACCACCGCCGCGCTGCTGAAAACACTGGCCTTCACCATCCCGCTGATCTTCGCGTTGATGACGGTCGTGCTGATGCTGGCGTTCCGCAGCCTGCGCGCGACGCTGGTGTGCGTGGTCACTGTCGGCATGGCGTTGCTGTGGACGATGGCGACGGTGATCGTGCTCGGCCTGACGCTCAACCTGGTCACCGCGATCGTGCCGCCGCTGGTGTTGACGCTGGGCCTGACCTACGGCATCCACGTGCTGTCGGATTTCCTCAAGCACGAGCCGACCGGCGCCGAGCGCGCCTTCCAGACCGCGGGGTTCAAGACGCAGGTCCTGCCGGTCGTGAGCAACGCGCTCGGCGCGGTCGGCCGCTTCTTCCAGCGCCAGAAGTCGGAACACGACCACGCGCTGGAGACCATGAACTCGATCGCCGTGCCGATCGGCCTGTCGTTCGTGACCACGGTGATCGGCTTCCTCGGCTTCCTGCCGAACCCGCTGCCGGCGATCCGCCAGTTCGGCGCGCTGGCCATGGCCGGGATCGGCTATTCAGCACTGCTGGCGCTGGTGTTCATTCCGGCCGCGCTGACGCTGATCGGCAGCTCGCATCGCGCCGTGCTGCCGGGCGAGGCGCTGTTCACGCGCGTCGCCGAGGCACTGGCGGCGTTCGACCTGCGCCGGCGCATTCCGATCATCGTGGTGGGAATCCTGCTGATTCCGCTGGGGATGCTGCTGGCCACCAACATCCGCGCCGGCTCCGAGACCATCCGCGACTATCCGGCTGACCACCCCGTGCGCGCGGATTACGAGGCGATCAATTCCGCGTTCAACGGCGCCAATACGCTGGCGATCCTGATCGAGACGCACGTGACGGACGCGCTGACCGACCCGGAGCTGGCGCGCGAGATCGAGCACCTGCAGACGTGGCTGCGCGAGCAGCCGGAGGTCGGCTCGGCGATCTCCTACCTCGATTTCCTCAAGCTGACCAACCAGAGTCTCAACAACAACGACACCGCGTACTTCGCCATTCCCGACAACGGCCCGGAGATCAAGCAGCTGCTGGTGTTCGGCGGCAACGAGGAACTGCAGCGCTTCATCGACGCGCGCCTGCGCAGCACCCAGCTGACCGTGCGCATCAATGTCGACGGCACCGCGCCGATCGGAGCGCTGGTCGATCGCATCGAGCAGCGCCTGGCGGCGCTGCCGCCGCCGCTGAACGCCCGCGTCACCGGCAGCGCCGTGCTGGCGCTGCACACCGTCGGGGACATCGTCGGCGGGCAGGGCCTGTCGATCGCGATCGCGGTCGGCGGCATCTGGGCGCTGCTGGCGATGCTGTTTACCTCGCTGCGCGCCGGCTTCATCGCCATGCTGCCGACCGTGATCCCGGTCGCGGTCTATTTCGGCACGCTCGGCCTGCTCGACATCCCGCTGTCGCCGACCACCAGCCTGATCGCCTGCATCGTGCTCGGCGTGACGGTCGACGAAACCTTCCATTTCCTCGCCAAATTCAACGCCGACGCGCGCGAACAGGCCAACGAGGTCGCCGCCGCCAAGAGCGCGCTGGCCGGCGTGATGCGGCCGATCACCCTGAACATGGTGGCGCTGTGCCTGGGTTTCCTGTCGTTCACCGGCGGCGGGCTGCAGAGCCAGGTCGTCTTCGGCGTGCTGGCGGCGTTCACGCTGGCGGTCGCGTGGGTCATGGACATCACGCTGACGCCGGCGCTCGGCTCGTACATGCGCATCGTCACACTGTGGGACCTGTTGCGCCTCGACCTCGGCAAGAGCCCGCAGCACACCATTCCGCTGATGGCCGGGCTGACGCTGCGCGAGGCGCGCGTGTTCGCGCTGCTGTCGCGCATGGAGAAGCACCCGGCGCACGCCCGCGTCATCAAGGAAGGCGACTGGGCGCGCGACATGTACGTGATCGTCGACGGCGAGCTGCAGGCCTGGGTCGACCGCGACGGCGATCGCCGCACGCTGTCGACCATGGGCCGCGGCGCCGTGCTGGGCGAGGCCGGCTTCTTCGGCCAGCGCCGCACCGCCAATGTCGACGCCATGACCGAGGCGCGGTTGCTGCGCTTCGGCTCGGAGGAGCTCGAGCGCCTGCGCCGGCGTTATCCGCGGATCGCGGCCACGGTGTTCCGGAATTTGAATCGCATCCAGGCCGAGCGGTTGGCCCGCACCACGGCGATGTTGCAATAGGGGCTAGGGACTAGGGAAGAAATGACGTATCTTTCCTAGCCCCTAGCCCCTAGCCCCTAGCCCCTAGCCCCCATGAGCCTCAAAGGCAAAACCCTCTTCATCAGCGGCGCATCGCGCGGCATCGGCCTGGCCATCGCGCTGCGCGCGGCGCGCGACGGCGCCAACGTCGCCATTGCCGCCAAGACCGCCGAGCCGCATCCGAAGCTGGAAGGCACCGTCCACACCGCGGCCGAGGAGATCGTCAAGGCCGGCGGCCAGGCGCTGCCGATCGTCTGCGACATCCGCTACGAGGAGCAGGTGGCCGATGCGATCAAGGCCACGGTGGCGCGCTTCGGCGGCATCGACATCTGCGTGAACAACGCCAGCGCGATCCAGCTGACCGGCACGCTCGACACCGACATGAAGCGTTACGACCTCATGAACGGCATCAACGCGCGCGGCACCTACCTGGTCGGACGCCACTGCCTGCCCTGGCTGAAGAAGGCGAAGAACCCGCACATCCTGACGCTGTCGCCGCCGCTGGACATGCAGGCCAAGTGGTTTGCGCCGCACCTGGCCTACTCGATGGCCAAGTTCGGCATGAGCCTGTGCACGCTGGGCTGGTCCGAGGAATTCCGCAAGGACGGCGTCGCGGCCAATTCGCTGTGGCCGCGCACGACGATCGCCACTGCGGCGGTGCGCATGCTGGGCGGCGACCCGTTCATGAAGAAGTCGCGCACGCCCGAGATCATGGCCGACGCCGCGCACGCCATCCTGACGCGCAGTTCGCGCGAGTTCACCGGACGGTTCTGCGTGGACGAGGACGTCCTGCGCGAGGCCGGTGTGAGCGATTTCTCGAAATACGCGGCCGTGCCCGGCACGCCCGACGCGGACATGCTGCCGGACTTCTTTCTCGAGACCGCGCGCCGGCGCGCCTGAGCATGGCCCGCGGCTGGGGCAAGGAAGACAGTCCGTCGGACCTCGAGGCGCATGTGTCGCGATACAAGCCGCCGCAGCCGAAGAGCTCGCCGTACATCACGCGCGAGGGCTACGACCGGTTGAAGGCCGAGTACCACGCGTTGTTCAACGTGCGCAGGCCCGAGGTGGTGCGGGCGCTGTCGGCCGCCGCGGCCGAAGGCGATCGGTCGGAGAACGCCGAGTACATCTACCGCAAGAAAGAGCTGCGCGAAATCGATCGGCGCGTGCGCTATCTGCAGAAACGCGTTCCCGACCTCAAGGTCGTCGATTCGAAGCCGGCCGAGGCCTCGCGCGTGTTCTTCGGCGCCTGGGTCGAGATCGCCGACGACAAGGGTGAAACCCGGACCTATCGCATCGTCGGCCCCGACGAGACCGACGCGTCCAAAGGCCAGATCAGCGTCGACTCGCCGCTGGCGCGCGCGCTGCTGAAGCGCGAGGAGGGCGAGGTGGTCACGGCGCACCTGCCCGGCGGGGAAAGCGAGATCGAGATCGTCAAAGTCTCGTACCGGTAGCGAAGGGCGGGTCGCGGTGCTTGCCTTGCTTCGTGGCTCGGCGGACCGCGGCTTGGACGCGCTCGCCATGGCTCGCTTGCCCTGCGCCGCGCCCCCTCCGGGGTTCGCCGGGCGCGGACTGCCACTGGCAGTCCGCGACAGCCCCCGGCTCATGGTCCGCCTGCGCTTGACCTACGCAAGGCAAGCACCGCGACCCGCCACGATCGGACAAAGACTTTCTTGGCATGCGCCAACTGCCAAGGCCACAACAGTCATCGTTCGCCGACGGAGTCGCTGCCCTGTCAAGGCGGGTCGGGTGCCGGTCTGCGCGAGATCAGCGCAGCCGGACCGGAGCCCCGAACGTAGTGAGGGGCGCGGCGCGGCGGCGAGCGAGACTTGGCGAGCGAGCGCAAGCCGCGGTCCGGCGAGCAATCGCGCAGACCGGCACCCGACTCGCCACCTGCTACCTGCTACCTGCCCTGTTGCCCCGTCTCCTGAAGCGTTTCGGCAAAGAACTCAAGCGTGCGCTGGACGAGCTGTCCGTGGGCCTCGCCGCGGTCGCCCTCGTGGCGGCGGCCGCACACGTCGTATTCGTTGAAGAAGGTGAAAACCCAGCCCGCCGGGGTGCAGACCGGCATGAAGACGAAGTGACCGCCTTCGGGCAGCGCGTCGAACCGGGCACGCGGGATTTCGCGCGCGTAGCGCGCGGCGTGCTGCTCGAACGGCAGGATCTCGTCGTCGCGCGTGGCGGCGATCAGCACCGGCACCGGGATGGCGTGGAGGCTGTCGGCGGTCATGCCGGGGCCGAGGGCCGGCGCGAGCGCGACCACGGCGCGCACGCGCGCGTCGCGGTAGGCGGCGCCGGAGCCGCGGAAGTCGACCCGGGTCATGTCGATGCCGCGGACGAGGCCACAGTCCGGGCCGGCGCGCGGGCCCTGGCAGTAGGCGCGCATCAGGCGCGGGTCGTAGCGCGCGCCGGCCAGCGCCAGCACCGTGTAACCGCCGGACGAGTGCCCGGCGGCGGCGATGCGGGTCGGGTCGATGCGCGATTTCCAGTCCGGGTGCTCGAGCAGGGACGAGATCACGAAACTAACGTCCTGCGGCCGCTCCCAAACCCGCAGCGTCGCGGCGGGCTCGTTGTTCGTCCGGGTGTTCAGCCAGTGCGCGACCGCCGCGACGATGTAACCATGGCCGGCAAGCTCTTCGGCGAGCCAGGCCTGGTTGAACGGCGTGCCGCGATCGCCGTGCGACAGCAGCACCAGCGCGCGCGGACCGGCGTCGCGATAGGCGGCGCCGGCGGCGGCGCGGCCGCGGAACGCGTGTTCGTAGGCCTGGGGCGTCTCGACCGCGTCGGGAACCGCCGGATACCAGAGCTGCACGTCGAGCGGGCGGCCGCGCGCGGCGTCGACGAATTGCAGCGAGACGAGGCCGACTTTCTCCGGCCGCGGCGCGTCGGGGGCTCGCGCGCACGCGCCGAGCGCGAGCGCGCCGCACAGGATCAGCTCAAGGCGCGGGCGCAGCGGGAGCGGCTTTCGGGTTGGTGACGAACCCGATCTTCACGAGGCCGGCAGCCTGGGCGTCGGCCATGATCTCGGCGAGTTTCTGGTACTGCGTGGTCTTCTCGGCGCGCAGGTGCAGTTCGGGTTGGGGTGTCTTCAGCGCCGCCGAGCGCACGCGGACTTTCCACTCGTCTTCGGTGACCGCCTGGTCGTTCCAGTAGAGCTTGCCCCCGGCGTCGACCGACAGCGTGACGATGTCGGGTTTGTCGGGATTCTTGGTGGCCGCGGCCTGCGGCAGGTCGATGGCGATCTTGTGGGTGATCAGCGGCGCCGTGATCATGAAGATGATCAGCAGCACCAGCATCACGTCGACCATCGGCGTGACGTTGATCTCCGACATCGGCGGCGAGTCCGCCGAAAAACGTCCTTCGTGGTTGCCGCCGCCGGAAAATGCCATGTTTACTTGGCCGGCTTGGGCGCTGCGCCCGTGTCCATGCGCGCGCCGGTGGTCATGTACTGGTGCAGGTCGTGCGCGAAGTTGTCGAAGCTGCCAATGACGACGCGGTTGCTGCGCACCA
>Ga0255310_10000293_pt1 | contig 11246 bp, 6 predicted proteins | sample EtOH1_T0_E1_meta_FD_201359 | JGI IMG/M metagenome (GOLD analysis project Ga0255310, IMG submission 201359) | Sandy soil microbial communities from University of British Columbia, Vancouver, Canada - EtOH1_T0_E1 | ecosystem: Engineered > Artificial ecosystem > Sand microcosm > Unclassified ...
CAAACTTGGTGCGCCGGATGATGATCTCGTGCCGGTGCGCGATAAAATGCTCGAGCAGCTCCTTGAGCGGCATCACCCTGGGCTGGCCCTTCACCAGCGCCAGGTTGATCACCCCGAAGGTGGACTGCATCGCGGTGTGCTTGAAGAGCTGGTTCAGCACCACGTGGGGAATCGCGTCGCGCTTGAGCTCGATGACCAGCCGCATGCCGTCGCGGTCGGACTCGTCGCGCACGTCGCTGATGCCCTCCAGCTTCTTGTCGTTGACCAGCGTGGCGATGTCCTTGTGCAGGGTCGCCTTGTTCACCTGGTACGGCAGCTCGGTGACGATGATCGCGCTGCGGCCGGTCGAGGGCTTTTCCTCCACCACGGCCCGTGCGCGCATGATGACTTTGCCGCGGCCGGTGGCGTACGCCTCCCGCAGGCCCTGGGTGCCGTAGATGTACCCGCCGGTGGGGAAGTCGGGGCCCTTGATGTCCTTGAGCAGCTCCTCCAGCGGCGCGTCGGGGTGATCGACCAGGTGCTCGATCGCCTTGGCCACTTCGCGGAGATTGTGCGGCGGGATGTTGGTGGCCATGCCCACCGCAATGCCGCTGGAGCCGTTCACCAGCAGGTTGGGAATCTTGGACGGCAGCACCGTCGGCTCGCGCAGCCGGTCGTCGAAGTTGGGCTGGAAGTCGACGGTGTCCTTGTCGATGTCTTCCAGCATCGCGACCGCGACGCGGGTTAGCCGGGCCTCGGTGTAGCGATAGGCCGCCGCGGGGTCGCCGTCCACCGAGCCGAAGTTGCCCTGCCCGTCCACCAGCGGATAGCGCAGCGAGAACTCCTGGACCATGCGGACCAGCGCGTCGTACACCGAGGTGTCGCCGTGGGGGTGATACTTGCCGAGCACGTCGCCGACCACCGTGGCCGACTTCTTATAGGGCCGGCCCGGCACCAGGCCGAGCTCGTTCATCGCGAAGAGAATCCGGCGGTGCACCGGCTTGAGGCCGTCGCGCGCGTCGGGCAAGGCGCGAGAAACGATCACGCTCATCGAGTAGTTGATGAACGATTGCTTCATCTCCTCCTCGATGGGGCGGGGCAGAATCCGTTCGCGCGAATTAGGAGCGGTCATGGACACATCGGGCGGAGGTGAGGCATGCCGGGAAGCGGCTCCCGGAATGCCTAAATATAGGTAGGTGACCGGAGCTGGGGCAACCGGGGTTCGGGGGCGTAACCTATAGGAATTTCAAGGGGTTAGAGCCTATGAGCTGATTTGCCCGGTCGGCGGGAGGAATTGGTTAACTATCGAATCTGGCTGGCGACAGTTTGCGGCGATGAGGAATTGCATCCCCTCCAGCCGAGTCCCTACCTTATGGCCATGCCGCTCACCGTACCGCGCTACACCCTCGAGGATCTTGAGTCGTTCCCGAACGACGGGAACCGCTACGAGCTGTTGGATGGGATCCTGCTGGTGACCCCGGCGCCGGAGCTGCCACATCAGTGGGTGACTTCGCGGCTCTTTGGTCTGCTCTCCGCGTACCTGTCTGCCGATCGGATTGCGGAGGTGTTCTCCCCGGGCTCGGTGGAGCTGGCTCCCAACCTCCACCTCGAACCGGATCTCCTGGTCGTGCCGGCCACGGCTCTCCCGAAGGAGCTGAGCCCGGAGGCCCGCTGGACCAGCATCCGGCAATGGTGGCTCGCGGTCGAGGTCTCGGGCGAGTCCAAGATCTACGATCGCGACCATAAGACTCCTGCCTATCTCCAGCTCGGTGTCCGGGAAGTCTGGCGGGTGGACCTGCGCGATCGCCGGGTCTTCGTCTCGGTGCCCGGCAACCTGGAGCAACCGCGTACCGATCAAGTGAGCTGGCTCCCCCCGGGCCGAACCGATCCGCTGCTCATCCCGCTCGAGGAACTGTTTCGCTGATCGCCGCCTGAAGTCTTCCCGTTCGTGGTGTGGGTGAGACGCTCCCGCGTCGTCTCTCCAAAAGCAGCCCGACACTCCACGCCCGAGGAAGCCTGCATGCCGACCCAAGCGACCGCGCCGCGCACCGCTGCCGCCCAGGCCAGACCGGCCGGCGCCCCCAGCAGCTTTGAATACGTCACCTATATCTGCAGCACGCCGGAGAAGGTCTGGAATGCGCTCACCCTCAACGACCTGCGCAAGTATTGCTGGCGCGGTCACACGGTCGAAACCGACTGGATGCCGGGCTCGGCCATCATCAGCCGCTTCCCCGACGGGAGCCTGGAATTCGAGGGCCACGTCCTCGAGGCGGATCGCCCGAACCGGCTGGCCTTCGAAGTGGATGAGGTGAGCTGGACCGACGAGTTCGCAGGACAGGGACCCAACCGGCTCTACTTCAGCATCGAGAGCTTCGAGCCGCTGGTAAGACTGACGCTGCGCAACGAGGCGCCGCCGAAAATACTGGAGTTGGTGAAACAGGGCTGGCCCGCGGTGCTGTCGAGCCTCAAGAGCCTGCTGGAGACCGGCAACCCGCTCCCGCTGGATGCAGTCTTCGGCCCCGAACGCAATCCGGGCAAGTCGGGGTCTGCGGCCGCCGAATAGAGCGCGCCCTTCCGCGCGGTAGACGGACCGTGCCTCCGAGACTAGAATCCCGCAGGAAGCGGTGGGACTCTCGCGAGGAGGCGGGTTGGAACCGATCCTGATCGGGAAGGGCGACGAGCAGGTCTTTCTGCTGCCGCAATACGGCAACCGCCACGGGCTGGTGGCCGGCGCCACCGGCACCGGCAAGACGGTTTCGCTGCTGGTGCTGGCGGAAGGATTCTCCCGGCTGGGCGTGCCGGTTTTCATGGCGGACGTGAAGGGCGACGTGGCGGGCCTGGCGATGCCCGGCGCTCCCAGCGACAGGATCCAGCAACGCGTCGCTCAGACCGGCACCCAGGGCTACGTGCAGGAGGCCAGCCCGGTCGTGTTCTGGGACCTCCTGGGCAAAGCCGGCCACCCGGTGCGCACCACGGTCAGCGAGCTGGGACCGGCGCTGCTGGCGCGCATCCTCGAGCTCAACGACGTCCAGGCCGGCGTGCTGGAAATCGTCTTCAAGCTGGCGGACGACCAGGGCCTGCTGCTGCTCGACCTGGCCGACTTGCGTGCCCTGCTCGGCTTCGCGGCGGAGCAGAAGAAGGAGATCTCCACCGAATACGGCCTGGTCAGCGCCCAGTCGGTAGCCGCGATCCAGCGGGGGCTCCTGGGGCTGGAGCGGGAAGGCGCCGAGGCCCTCTTCGGCGAGCCGGCCCTCGAGCTCACCGACCTGCTGCGCACCGATGGCAACGGCCGCGGCGTCATCAACGTGCTGGCCGCCGACCAGCTCATCCTCAAGCCCAAGCTCTACTCCAGCTTCCTGCTCTGGCTGCTGTCGGAGCTGTTCGAGCACCTGCCCGAGGTGGGCGACCTGGAGAAGCCGAAGCTGGTCTTCTGTTTCGACGAAGCGCACCTGCTGTTCGACGATGCGGCGCCCGCGTTGCGCCAGCGCGTGGAGCAGGTGGTCCGGCTGATCCGCTCCAAGGGCGTGGGCGTCTATTTCTGCTCCCAGTTCCCCGACGACGTGCCCAACGAGATCCTGGGCCAGCTCGGCAACCGGATCCAGCACGCGCTCCGAGCCTATACGCCGCGCGACCAGCAGGCGGTACGCACCGCCGCCGAGACTTTCGTGGCCAATCCCAAGCTCGACGTGGCGAAAGTGATCTCGCAGCTCGCCGTGGGGGAGGCGCTGGTCTCGACACTACGGGAGAAGGGTGTGCCGATGCCGGTCGAGCGCACCCTGATCTGCCCGCCGCGCTGCCGGATGGGATCGCTCACCACCGAGGAGCGCGGGGCGGTGCTGGGACGCAGCCCGGTCGGGGGCAAGTACAACACCCTGGTCAACCGCGAGTCGGCCTACGAAATCCTCACCCGGCGCGCCGCGGCCCAGGCCGCCCCGGCGGAACGGCCCGCCCCGCGGCAGGAAGCGAAGCCCGCCGCGCCGCGCGAGCCGGCTCCGGCACCGGGCGGCGCGCTGCACGACATGCTGTGGGGGACCAAGCGCCGGCAGGGGATGGTGGAGAGCATGGCCAAGTCGGCCGCCCGCTCGATGGGCAGCCAGAGCGGCCGGATCCTCCGGGGCGTGCTAGGAACGATCCTTGGCGGACTGCGGGGGCGCTAGCTAGGGGACGTCCACCACCGTCGCCGTCGCGGCCCCCCGCATAACCAGCTCGATCCCGTGCCGGCAGTCGGCCTTGGCCTTGTACGCCTCGCCCGAGGTCGCCAGCACCTGGTTGTTCCCGGCCCGCAGTCTCCAGCGAAACCCGCCGCTGACTTTGTAGATCTGGAACTTGAGCCCGGATCCCTGCGCCGCGAGCGCGGCCGGGGCCGCCAGCACTCCCAGCGCGGTGGCTGCAAACCGGAGTGCCGAGCGTCGCGTGATGGTCGTCATGGTTGCACCTCCTGCAAAGGGATTGCCGCTTCCCGCTTGCCCCGCCGGCTGACCAGGTAGGCCGGCACGATCCACAGCGCTCCGATCGTCCCCGCCACCGTGCCGCCCGCGGTCGCCAGCGCGATCGAGCCGAACAGGCTGTCCGAATCCGTTCCGACCGCCAGAGGGATCAGGCTCGCAAGCGTCGTAAGGGTGACCAGGATGATCATCCCCGCGCGGTCGGAGGCCGCCGCGAGCACGTCGTCGACGCTCAGTCTACGCCGTGCTCGGTCGGTCTCCACTGACCCCACCGACCGCCTTTTCTCCAGTGCTGCGTCTACCAACAGAATCGCCTGGTGCACCGCCAGCCCCACCACCAGGATCACCCCGACCGCCGCCTCCCGAGAAAACGACGTCTTGGTAATCCAGAACACTGCCGCGACGCCGGCCAGGCAGAGCGGTAGCGAGAGGAACACCATCGCCGCGGCCCACAGCGAATCGAACACCATCGCCACCGCGAGGATCACGAAGATGACGCCGGCCGCGAAGACCAGCCACAGCCCCTTGGCGCTGTCGTCCTCCTCCCAGGTGAACTTCTCGTCGCTGACCGAATAACCCGGCGGCGCGGTGACCGATTTCATGAACGCCTCGTGGGTCCGGTTGGCGAGCTTGACCGGCCCGCGGAAGTCGTAGCCCACGATTCGCACGTACTGCTGGTCTTCCCGGCTGATCGTCGCCAGGCCCTCCCGCTCGCCCACCTCGGCGAGGTCGCTCACCCGCACCGGCGAGCGGTTGCCGTTGGGCACCAGCGCGGTCTTGAGCTCGTCCAACGAGCGCTCCCGCGCTCCGGTGGATTTGACCGAGACCTCGGTCTCCTCGCCGTCGAACTCCAGCCGGCTGCCGCCTGCGGCGCCGCGGATCTCCCGGTTGATCGCGGCGGCGAAGTCGCGCGAGGTCACCCCTGCGCGCGCCAGCGCGGCCCGGTCGGGGTTGAGGATCACGCTCACCGCGCGCTCCGAGCCGAAGAAGCTCGCCGCGTTGATGTTCACGCTGCGAACTCGGGGGATGGCCTCCAGCCGCTGCTTGAGGTCGAGCGCCAACCGCTCCACTCCGCCGAAGGAGTAGCCCAGTAGCTTGATCCGGTACGCCACCGAGGAGCCGCCCGCGCCGTTGAAGAAGCCGGGCCCCTGTCCCCGCACCGCGATCGAGGCGCCGCCCACCAGCACGGCGCGCTCGGTCATCTCCTCCTCCATCATCGGGGGCAGCGAGGTGAGCCCCGCCTCCTTGGTGAAGGTGACCTGCAGGTTGGCGCGGGAGCCGCCGCCGCGGGCCTCGACCTTCTCCACTCCGGGACGGCCCACCGCGATCCGCTCGAACTCCGCGATACTGCGGTCCAGGCTCTCGGGGTCGGAGCCGCGCGGGAACGACAGGCTGACGCCGAGCGTAGTGCGCTGGTTGTAGTAGTTCCCGAACGAGCTGCGCGGCACCCGTTTCACGAAGCCCCAGGTCGTCACGCCGAGCAACAGGATCGTCACCCCGATGGTGACCCGGTGCCAGCGTACCAGCGGCCGCAGGCTCGCCTGGTAGAAGCGGCCCAGCCGGGTCCAGCCGGCCGTGCCGCTCGCGCCCGACCCGACCGAGGGGATCATGATCACCGAGGAGATCACCGACCAGATCAGGCCGAGCCCGAACGCCGCCGCGAAGGGCACGAAGGCGGCGCGTGCGTTGCCCTGCAGGTAGAGGAAGGGGATCAGCACCACCAGCGTGGTGAGGGTGGAGCCGACCACCGCCCGCGCGATGCGCGCGCCCGCCGCGGCACGCGCCGTCGCGGTGTCGTCCACCCGCCGCAGCCGGTCCACTACCACGATGCCGTCCTGCACCAGGATCCCGATCCCCATGCCTAACCCGGCGATGGTCAGCAGATTGGCGGGCACGTTGAAGAGATAGAGGCCCAGCGCGGTCCCGGCGATCGCGATCGCCGCGCTTCCCATTACCAGCGCCACCGGGCGGACCCGCCGCATCCCCAGCAGCAGCACCAGGGTCACCGCCACGAAGGCGATGGCGCCGCGCCGCAGCAGGTCGTTCAGCTCCTTGCTCAGCTCGACGCTTTCGTCGGATTCGAGCTTGACCGCCACGCCGGGCGGCAGGATGCGGCCGATCTCCGCCATCGCCTGCTTCACCCGCGTCGCGGTGTGGATGACATCCGCGCCGGGCAGCCGGTTGATCTCGATGCCCACCTTGGGCACCCCGTTGAGCCGCGAGAAGAAGCCCCGGGTGTCCTCCTCCGGCCGCACCGAGGCCAGCTCGCCCAGCGCAAACACTCGGCCGCTCGGCGCGCGAATGGGCAGCTGCTCCAGGTCCTGGTAGACGTGGGGCTGGTCGCGCAGCACCACGCTGCGCACCGTGGAGCCGGCCTGCTCCGTGCCCAAAGCCTGCACCATCCGCGCACCGGCCAGCGCGGCGGAGAGCAGGGCGGGGGAGATGTCGAGCTGGCGCAGCCGCTGCACGTCGTACGACACCGAGACCCCGACCGTCGCGCTCCCGAAGCTGCTCACGCTGGACACGCCTGGCACGGCGGTCAGGCGCGGCTGCAGTTGCTCCTGCGCCAGCCTGCTCAAGGTGCCCGGCGTGTAGGGGCCCGAGAGGCTGTATTGCAGCAGCGGCTCCTCGCTCAGCTCCTCGGGGACGTAGTTCTGCACCTGCGGCGCCGCGACCCCGGGCGGGAAATCCTTGCGCAGCAGCTCGAGCCGCTCGTGGATCGCGAGGCGGGTGAGCTGGACGTTCGCGCCCGACTCGAGGTCCACGTTGATGGTGGAGCCCCGCTCGCCCGAGGTGCTGCTGGTCTTGCGCACCCCGCGCACGCCCTGGATCGCGGCCTCGATCGGCGAGGTGATGTAGGTCTCCACCAGGTCCGCCGAGGCGCCGGGCCAGGAGGAGCTGACGGTGAGGCGGGGCAGCTCGACCGCGGTCTTGGTGGCGAGCGGCAGCCGGGTGAACGCGACGCCGCCGGCCAGGACCAGCGAGACGCCGAAGGCCCAGATGACGGCGGGGCGGGTGGAAGCCCAGCGGATCATGCTTGGGGCTCCTCGAGGGCGGCCTTCCGCCTCTCCAACCACGCATAGGCGGTCGGGAGTAGGAAGAACGTCACCCCCAGCGCCGACACGCTGCCGCCGATCACCCCTGCCGCGAGCGGCTGGTACAGCGCCCCGCCGCTGCCCCAGCCGAACAGGAGCGGCAGCACGCCGGTGACCGTGGTGATCGAGGTCATCGCGATGGCGCGCAACCTTTGCCGCCCACCGAGCAGAACCGATTCCTCAATGGAATGTCCCTGCTCGCGGAAGCGGCGGATCGCGTCGAGCTTGACCACCGCCTCGTTGTCCGCCATGCCGATCATCACCACGATGCCGATCAGCGAGACCGCGTTGAGGCTCTGGCCGGTCATCCACAGGAAGATCAGCCCGCCGCACGCGGCCAGCGGCACCGTCAGCATCACCAGCATCGGGGTGGTGAAGGAGGCGAACTCGCCCGCGAGCACCAGGTACATCAGCGCCGCCGAGAGGATCGCCACCAGGCTCAGCTCCCGCGTCGTCCGCCGCTGCTCGGCGTCGGCGCCGGCCACCTGCCAGGTGACCCCCGGCGGCGGGGCCAGCTTCGCCAGCACCGCCCCGACGTCGGTGTTGGCCCGCGCGGTGCCGCCCTTCTCCACCACGGCTTCGATGACGCTGACCGGGCGCTGGTTGATCCGCACCACTTCCACCGGTGCCCGGATCTCCCGCACCGCGACGAGCTGGCCGACCGGGATGCCGCGGATCGGGGTGGCCAGCGCGGTGGCCAGGTCCTCGTTGGCGTTGCCGGCGAAGCGCACCGTGATCGGGGTGCGCCGGTCGGTCTCGCGGAACTCGCCGGAGGCGACGCCGCCTAACCCGCCCGCCAGCGCGTTGGCCACCGCGTCGATCGAGAGGCCGTATTCGGCGATGCGTTGCCGCTCCAGGGTCACCTCGATGGTGGGCTGGGTGGTGCTGAACGCGTCGCGCACGTCGGCCAGCGTCTTGAGCGGCGCCAGCAGCCCGCGCACCGAATCGGCCCAGCGCGCCGCCTCCTCCACCTTGGGCGCGGAGACTTCGACTCGCACCAGGCGCCCCTCGCGCCCGATCAGGCTGCCGAACTCCGACTGCCCCGCGAGGTCGATCGCCAGCGCGCCCTGCGCCAGGTCGGGCAGCGCGGTGCGCAGCCGCTCGGCGAAGCGCTGCCCGTCCATGCCCTTGGGCACCGGGACGATGAGCTGGGCGGTGGCGCTGGTGCCCGGATCGGCGCCGGCCAGCACCTCCTCGTCGGTGGCTTTGCCCACCCGGGCGTAGATCCCGCTGCTGCCCAGCGCCTTCGCGGTGGCCTCGAGCCGCGCGGTCTGCCGCGCGGTTTCCTCTATGGCGGTGCCCTGCGGCAGAGTCATGACCGCGACCGCGATCCCCTCGTCCACGCTGGGCAGGATCTCGCGGGGAAGTCGCAGGGCCACCCAGACGGTGGCCGCGGCGATCAGCAGGGAGCTGATGAAGACGGTCCGGTGGTGGCCCAGTGCCCATGCCATTCCGCGTTCGTATAGCTCCGCGGCTCCGTGGCCTAGCTGCGTGACCAGTGACCGGTGACCGGTGACCGGTGGGTGAGCGGTAACGGAGGAAGGGGGAGGGGACTGGTCACTGGTCACCGGTAACCGTTTACCGCGCCAGCGCACCATCATCACCGGCATCAGCGTCAGCGCCAGGATCAGCGCCGTCGTCAGCGTCACCACCACGCTCAAGCTCAAGTCGCGGAACAGCGCCGCGGCCAGCCCCCGCACGAACACGATCGGCCCGAATACAAGTACTGAGGTAAGCGTCCCGGCGATCAGCGGCGCGGTCACCTCCTCGGTGGCCCGCTGCGCCGCTGCGCGATCGGGCAGCCCTTGTTCCTTGTACCGCCCCGTCGCCTCCGCCACCACGATCGCGTTGTCCACCAGCAGGCCGATGCCGAGTGCTAACCCGCCCAGCGACAGGATGTTGATGGTGACGTGGAGCAGTTGCAGGATGGTCAGCGCGGTCAGCACCGAGAGCGGGATGATCAGCGCGATCGCGATCGAGCCGCGCCAGTCGCGCAGGAACAGCACGATCACCAGCAGCGAGAGCAGCCCGCCGACCACGATCTCCTGCCACAGGTTGCCCAGCGCGTCGCTCACGAACTGGGCCTGCGCCGCCACCACCCTGATGCCGACCTCGGGGAACTCCTTCGAGAGCTGGGCGATGGTGCCGTAGATCGCGTCGGTCACCGCCACCGTGTTGGCGCCCGCGTCCTTATATACGACCAATCCCACCGCCGGCCGGCCGTCCAGCCGGGTCTCGGTCAGCGGGTTGGCCGCGCCCAGGGCGACGCTGCCGATGTCGGCCAGGGTGATCCCGCTGCGGGCGGGGCCCACCGGCGTATGCGCCACCTCGCCGACGTCCTGGAACTCGGTCAGCGCGCGCAGCGCGAAGCGGAACTGGCCCCGCCGGATGGTGCCGCCCGGCGCGCCTGCATTGGCCGCCTTGACCGCGTTGGAGATGTCGATCGGGGTGATGCCGAGCGAGCGGGCCTTCTCCGGATCCACGTCCACCTGGATCTCGTCCTTGGGGTCGCCCACTACAGCGACGCTGGCGACCCCGGCGAGCTGCTCCAGCCGGCGCGAGTGCACGTCGGAGGCGGTGCGCGCGATGGAGCGCAGGTCGCCGGGGCCGGTGAGCCCTAACACGGCAATCGGCCGTTCCCCCGGGTCGCTGGTGAGCAGGGTGGGCCGCTCGGCGCGCTCCGGCAGGTTGGCGCGGGCGTTGTCGAGCCGCTCCCGCACCTGCAGCACCGTGGTGGCCATGTCGGTGCCCCAGGAAAAGCGCAGCGTGGTCACCGCCTCGCCGTTGCGGCTCACCGAGCGCAGATCCACGATCCCCGGTGTCGCGGCCACCGCCTCCTCGATCGGCTCCGCGATAAAGCGGGAGACTTCCGTCGCCGCGGCGCCCGAGTAGGTGGTGCGGATGGTCAGCACCGGCAGCGACACGTCGGGCAGCAGCGAGACCGGGAGCTGGCCCAGCGACACCGCACCCAGCAGCACGAAGCCGAGCGTGACGGCGACTGTAGTGACAGGACGCCGCAGCGCCCCAGCGGCTAGCGACACGCCACCGCCGCCTCCCTCCTCCCTCCTCCCTGCGCCCTCACGGCGCCTTCCCCTGCTCCGCCTTCTGAATCACTCTGACCGGCGCATCATGCGTCAGCGTCAGATGTCCCTCCACCAGCACCACGTCGCCCGGCTTGAGCGGGATCTGCCCTGACGTGCTGTCCGGCAGCACCTCGGTGTCCACCCCGTTGGTCCGCCCCGGGAAGATGTAGACCCACTGGGCTCGGCCTTCCTTCACCACGAATACCAGCGGGCGCCCGTCGCGCTCGATCACCGCGCGCGCCGGCACGATAATCCGGTTGGGCAGCCGAGCGGCTTCCAGCCGGATGTCGGCGTACATGCCGGGGCGCAGTACTCCGCCGCCGCCGGCCCGGATCACCGCCCGGCCCGCGCGGGTCGCGCTGTCCACGATGGGGAGGATCGCAGCGATGGTGCCCGTCACCGGATGGTCGGGTGCCGCGGCCGCGGTCACTACCGCCTGGCCGCCTACGCGGATCAGCGGGAGATCGTGCTCCAGCACCGCCGCCTCGATGCGCAGGTGCACCAGGTCCACTACCCGGCCGATCTCCTGTCCGGTGGCGAGCCGCTCGCCGGTGGAGACCTTCACCTCGTCCATCACCCCGTCGAACGGCGCGGTAACCGTGGCCTTCTCGCGCTCCAGCTTGGCTTTTTCCAGCGCCACCTTG
>Ga0255310_10000296_pt1 | contig 11232 bp, 8 predicted proteins | sample EtOH1_T0_E1_meta_FD_201359 | JGI IMG/M metagenome (GOLD analysis project Ga0255310, IMG submission 201359) | Sandy soil microbial communities from University of British Columbia, Vancouver, Canada - EtOH1_T0_E1 | ecosystem: Engineered > Artificial ecosystem > Sand microcosm > Unclassified ...
GGAGGGCGCAGCGGCCTGAACGGTGGACAGCGTCGTGTCCAGCCGCAGCGTCTCGGCGGGATGCGGCTCCTCCGGTGGCGGCGCGACTGCGCTGGCGGCCGGCGCGGCCGGCGGCTCGGCCGGCGCCGCGGCGGCCACGCCCGGCTCGGACGCGGTCGGAGCAGGAGGGCGCGGCAGCAGCAGCCAGAGCGCGCCGGTGAAAACGGCGACCAGGACGAGCAGCGCGACCAGCCGGCCGCGGCTCGGGCCGCGGCGCGTCATCCCGTGCGGCACCTGGATGCCGGACAGCACGTCGGCGCTGCGGCGCTCGCGCGACGACAGGTCGCGCAACATGCGGTTGATCAGGCTCATGCGCGAGCTTCCATCAGGCGGGCGCCAGCCAGGAGCCCAGGCCGAAGCTCAGCACATAAGCGAGTGCCAGGCTGACCACGAGCGCGAGACAGACCAGCCCGAGGTTTTCCTGCGTGAACAGCAGCACCTTCGACGCCACCGGAATCTCGGTGCCCTCGGTGTCGTAGACCGCCGCGAAGGCATCCTGCCGGTCGACACCCGGTCGCGCGGGCCCGAATGCCGCAAGCAGGGCTTTGTGGCACAGGATGTTGGCCAGGCGCGGCGTGCCCCGGCTGGCGCGGAACAGCACGCGCAGCGCGTCGTCGGTGAACAACGGGGAGGCGCGCCCCGCGACTTCAAGGCGGTGCCGCACATAGGCGGCGAACTGCTCGCGGTTCAACGGCTGCAGGCGGTAGCTGAAGCTGATGCGCTGGCGCAATTGGCGCAACTGGGGCTGGGCCAGGCGCTCATCGAGTTCGGGCTGGCCGAACAGCACGACCTGCAGCAGCTTGGAGGTCTCGGTCTCGAGGTTGGTGAGCAGGCGGATGGCCTCGAGCGTGTGGTCAGTCAGGGCCTGGGCCTCGTCGACGACCAGCACCGTGCGCAACCCGCGCTGCGCGTTTTCGAGCAACTGCTGGTTGATGGCCTTGAGCAGTTCGTCCGGCCGATGGCCGCCGTTGCGGCAGCCCAGCTCGTCCGCCACCGACTGGAACAGCGCGCGCGGTGTCACCGCGGGATTCGGCACGTAGGCGGTGACGAACTCCGGGCCCAGCGCGCCGAGCAGCTGCCGGCACACCAGCGTCTTGCCGAGCCCGATTTCGCCGGTGATCTTGAGGAAGCCCTCGCCCGAGCGCAGCGCGACCAGCAGCGTGTTGAGCGCCTCCTGGTGCGAAGCCTCGGAAAAATAGAAACGCGTGTCCGGCGTCAGGCCGAACGGAGCGTGGCGGAAGCCGAAGTGCGCCTCGTACATGACGGTCGGAAATCCCTGGCGACGCTCAGTTCCACCAACGCCGCTGGTCGTCCTTGACTTCCTCGACGCGCAGCTGGCGCCGGCGCACTTCCTCGGCCCACTGCTCGTCGCTCTCGACCACCACCGGCTTGAGCAGGATCACCAGTTCGCTCTTGCGCTCCGCCACGCGGGTCTGGCGGAACAGGAACCCGATCAGCGGAATGCGGCTGAGCAAGGGCACGCCGAAGCGGTCGTCGCGGTTGCTCTCCTGCATCAACCCGCCGATGACGATGATCTGGCCGCTGCGCGCGCGCACGATGCTGTCCGCCTCGCGCACATTGGACAGCGCCAGCGGGAAGGTCTCGGTCTGCCCGGCGCCGAATTCGAGCTGCTTGACGTCGTCGCGCACCTCGCTGACGGTCGGATGCACGTGCAGCGTCACCGCGCCCTGCTCGTCGATTTGCGGCGTGACGTCGAGCGCAATGCCGGAGAAGAACGGCGTGAACTCGACGGTGCGCGAGGTGTTGGTGCCGCCGGTGCCGGCGGTGGCGTTGCTTTGCACACCGGTCACGAAGAACTCGTCCGAGCCGACCTTGATGATGGCCTTCTGGTTGTTGACCGTGGACACGCGCGGGCTCGACAGCACGTGCACGTCGCCCTGGCCCTGCAGCAGCTCGATGACCGCGTTGAAGTCGTTGATGTTGAGCACGGCGGTGATCGCGCCGCCGATCGCGGTCGGCGCAACCGGCAGCGTCATCGCCCCGGTGACGGGATCGACGGTGATCGGGTTGCCGGCGCTGCCGGTGGCGCCATCGTCGAACACGCCCTGGCCGCCGAACTGGCCGGTGACGCCGGAATAGCCGTCGCTGGTGCTGCCGACGGCGGTCCAGTTGATGCCGGCCTGGAAGCTCTCGTTGAGCTGCACCTCGAGGATCTTCGCCTCGAGGATCACCTGCCGCGTCAGGTTGGCCTGCAGCGACCGCAGGTAGTTCTCGATCTGGCGCAGTTCGGACGTCATGGCCCGCGCGACGATCAGGCCGGCATCGGGATTGATCACCAGCCGGCGGCCGCCGCCCTCGGGCATCAGCACGCGCAGCGTGGACTCGATCTCTTTCCAGAAATCGGCGTCCGAATCCGTGTCGATGCCGCTGCTCGCCACCGTGCCACGAGTGCTGCTGCCGCCGGTCTGGGGCGTCGTCCCGCTGTCCTGCCGGTCGGTCAGCTGCCCCGAGCTGACGCTGATGCGGGACTTGCCGCTGCGCTTCACGTTGAGGTAGTTCACGCGGAACATGCGCGACTGCATCGCTTCGGCCAGCACCGTGTAGCCGCCTGCCGTCTTGACGTAGTCGTAGCCGAACGCTTCGCGCACATGGTCCATGGTTTCCTGGACCGTAACGTTCTTGAGGTTGAGGGTGATGCTGCCGGTGACGCCCGGCTGCACCGTCACGTTGAGCGGCGTGCCCTCGAACAGGCTGGTGAAGAAGGCCTGCGCCGGCGCATCGCGGACGTTGACATCGAAGCGCTGCTGGCTCGCGTCCTGCACCGGCGCGCGATCGCCATAGCCGAGCGGCGGGAGCAGCGCGTCGGCGACATCGGTCGGCACGGGTTGCACTTCGCGGGCGGGCTCTCCGGCGCAGGCCGTCAGCACGAGCGCGGCCGCCCACGTCAACGAGCGCCGGTGGATCGCCCTGATGTTGTCGCTGTTCATGCCCGCATTCCCCTCACCAGCGCTCAGCCGCCGGATCGTCTGATGTTCAAGGCCCCGGGGAGGCGGAGGTCGATCCGTCGCCCGTCCTGTTCCAGCGTGACGCCGTCCTGCCGGACCTCCAGCAGCTTGGCCCCATCGACGCGTGCACCCTGAACCACCGTACGCCCATTGATCACGGCCAGCCGCCGGTCATCGGCGACCAGCGTCGATTGTAAGCGCCAGCGCGGTCCCTGAACGGCCGCCCGATCCGGCTCGGGCTCGGACAGGGAGGTTGGTCGCGTCGGGTCGCCGACGCCGGTCTGAGCCAGCGTCGGTGCGGTAACGCACACAAGGACTACCGCCATCCAGCGCCGTGGGCTAGACACCGATCCAGCCCTCCTGCAAGCCGAGCGTATACAGCGTCAGCTTCACGCGACCCTGGGGGTGAGCCACGACCGTGAATTCGATGTGGTCCCAGAAGAACCGCCAGGGCAGTGTCTCGACCGCCTGCAGGAAACTCAAAGTCTCCAGGTAGGTGCCATCGAGCTCCAGCTCGACGCCATGCTTGTAGATCTGCGCGGCCGGCGCGCCGGGCGTGGCCTGCCCCGACGGCGCGATCACGGCCTCGGGCGGCAGCGTGCGCAGGGCATGCAGGGTCATGCGCGAGGTGCGGGCCAGCAGTTGCTCGAGCACCTGCGCCATCTCCTTCGGCGCGATCAGTCCGGACGTCGCTCCCGCCAGCCGGGCATCCAGGGCCGCCACCTCGTTCTTCACGCGCTCGATGGCCTCGCGGCTCTGGCGGTCGGGGTCGATCGCCCCCTGGGCGACGATCGTCTCGATGCTTTGCTCCAGGCCCGAGACCTCGGCGCGCATCGCCTCCACCTGGGACAACCGGATCTTGCGCACGCGCTCCTGCGGACTGATCAAGGCGTTGTACCAGACGAAGATCATGAGCAACACCAGCGCGCCCATGATCAGGGCCCGCTCGCGCAGCGACAACAGGTCGAAGCGGTCGACCAGGTCGCGCAGCCAGAGCGTCATGGCGTGGCGGTCCTGAGCGACAGCGCGGTGCGCAACTGGAACTGGATCTGGTTGCCGTCCGGGTTGATCCGCTGCAGGCGCGCGTGCCCGAACTCGGTTCCGGCGAAGATCTCCTCGGCGCCGAGCTTCTTGAGATAGCGCGGAATCAGCTCCTCGGACAGCGCCACACCGTCGAGCGCCATCTGGCCGCCGCTGGAACTCACCTCGACGTGGGTCAGCCACAGCCCGTTGAGCCGCTGCCGGGCGAGCCCGAGGAACTGCGGCGAAAAACCGGTGGTGTTGACGAGCTCGCTGGCCGACAACGCCGACAGGGCCTGCGCCTTGCGGTCGCGCTCCTGCGTGAGGGCGGCGAGCTCGGCGTCGAGCGATTGGTTGTGGCCGCGCCCCTGGAACTGCGCGGCCAGTTCAGTGAGCCGCCGCGTGGCCGTTTCGCGCTGGGTTTCGAGCCGGGCCTGCTCGCTGGCCAGCGCGGCCCCGCGCCAGGTCGTCCCCAGGTAGATCAGGCCCAGCGCCAGCCCCACCACGACGCAGATCAGCAGCGAAATGCGCGCGGAGAACAGCGTCGGCTGCTTGCGGAACATCGGCGCCAGAAGGTTGACCTGCTGCCTCATAGCGTGGTGCGCTCCTGGCGCAACGCCGCGCCCAGCGCCAGCAGGCTGCGCGCCTGCACCTCGGGAGCCATGCCGCCCGGAATGTCGAGCAGCTGGTTCAGGTCCAGGCCCTGCACCTTCGCGCCGATGGCCTGGCTGAGGTACGGGTACACCGTCGACTCGGCCGCGGTCAGCGGCGCGATGTAAAGCGATTCGACCGGGGGCCGCGAGAAGTGCGACTCGTAGTACTCGAGCGACCGCAGCAACTCCATCGCCAGCGCATCGGCCACGCGGCGAAACTCGGGGTTGTCGGTCTCGCGCCCGGCCAGGCCGGCGAGTTCGCCGGCGCCGACCCAGATGCGCCGCGAGAGGTACAGCGTGGAATCGGCCGTGATCAGGATCAGGCTGTAGTTGGACTCGACGTACAGCAACGCCGCGCCGGTGGTGTCGGCGCGGGTCAGCGCCAGCAGGTTGCGCAGCGCCAGGTCCGTGATGTCGATGACGTCGAGTTCGCCGCCGCTGCGGTTGATCATCGCGGCCTTTTGCGCGATGACCGGCGTGCGCGACACGACCACGCACATCAGGTGCCCCGCCTCGCGGCCGCTACCGACCTGCTGCGGCATGTCGAAGACGTCGATCGCGGCCTCGTCGACGGGAAAATCGATGAGGTCGCGGATGCGCCAGCGCACCGCGTCGCGCAACTCCGAATCGGGCACGTCGGGCGACTCGACCAGGTGCAACTGGTACTCGTCGGGATTCAGCACCAGCCGGTAGCTGGCGCGCTGCAGGCCCGATTGCAGCATCAGGGTACGCAACGCGAGGCCGGGATCGGCCTGCCGCGGCAGCGGGTGGAATTCGCAGCGCGTCACGCGCGGCGGCGCGCCGACGGTGCGCTGCACGCTGGCCACGCTGATGCCGTTCGGCAGCAGCGCCAGGCCAACCTGATTCTCCGGACGCGCCTGCTGGCGCAGGCCCGGGATGCGCTGTCCCCAGTCGCGCAGGCGCTCCAACCCCCACCGGCTCCACGAACCCAAACGGTCCGCTGCTGCGGCGGCGCGCACCCTCACGCCCGCGTTCGAATCCGCGGCCACTCCGATCTCCCTTGCCCGGCCTAAAAACCCCTTGTGGGTCTGGATGTTACCGGTCGATGCTAAGCCCCCTTCTCCGGGAAAGCCAGCGCTTTTCCGCGAAACGCCACGCGGGGCGCCCCAGGGGGCTCCGCCGGACCTACATCCGGCGTCACGCCGCCCAGTTGCGCAGCAATTGCACGTAAAACCGGATCATCCCCAGGTAGTTGTCCACCGCAATCCGCTCGTCGGTACCGTGGATGGTGGGCAGGTCCTCGGGACGCAGCACCGAGGGCGAGAAGTTGTAACGGCTCTCGAACACACCCTCGTAGTTGCGCGCATCGGTCGCGCCGATCACCAGGCCGGTGCTGACCACGGCCTGCGGGAAGATGTCCCCGGCGGTGCGCGCGAGCAGACCGAAGGCGGCGTTGTCGAGGGGGGACGGCGTGCTGGCTTCGCTGTTGAAGTCGCTGCCCGGGGCGACCTCGACGGCGTCGTCATCGATGGCAACGCGCACGTGCTCGAGCACGCGCTCGATGCTGTCGCCCGGCAGCAGGCGGAAGTTGATCAGCGCGGTGGCTTCCGAGGGCAACACGTTGTCCTTGATTCCGGCATGGATCACGGTCGGCGCCGTCGTGGTGCGGATCAGCGCGTTGGTGGTCGGCTGCCGGCTGAAATTCCGCAGGATCAGCGGGCCGAACAGCCAGCGGTTGGCCAGCGCCAGGCGCGAGGCGAAGCCCATTTCCGGCGCGAGGCGGTCGAGCATGTCGGTGACGGGGCGCTCCAGGCGCGCTGGCAGCGGGCAGTCCTGCACTCGCGCCACGGCGCGCGCCAGGCGGCCGACGGCCGTCTGCGGCGGCGGCCGCGATGAATGCCCGCCCTGCTCGTGGGTGGTCAGGCGCACCGTGAAATAGCCTTTTTCCGCGGCATTGATCGCGGCCACCGGGCGCGCCACGCCCGGGACGATGCCCTCGAGGACCGCGCTGCCCTCGTCGAGCAGGAACTCGGCCTTGACGTTGCGCCCCCTGAGGATCTCGGCGATCTTCTTCGCGCCCTGCTGGCCGCCGATTTCCTCGTCGTGGCCGAAGGCGAGGTAGACCGTGCGCGGCGGCTGGAAGCCCTCGGCCAGCAACAGCTCGGCCGCCTCGAGCAGCGCCAGCACGCTGCTCTTGTCGTCCCGCGCGCCACGACCCCAGACGATACCGTCGGCGACGATCCCGGCAAACGGCGGGTGCGTCCACTTACCCTCGGTGCCCGGCTCGACTGGCACCACGTCCATGTGCGCGGTAAGGATGATGGGCGCGGCCGCGGCGTCGCGGCCGGCCCAGGTGAAGAGCAGGCTCTTGCCGACCCCCTCGCGCTTCAGCGCCTTGTGCACGAGGGGAAAGCTGCTTTGCAGCAGCCCGACGAAGGCATCGAGCGCGCCGGGATCGATCCGGGCGCGATCCTCGTACGAGACCGTAGGGATGCGCAGGGCCTCGGCGAGGCGCCGCACCGCGGCATCCGCGTCGAGCGCGAGGGGCGCCGCGGGCGCAGCCACCGTGCCCGACACGGCCGGCGCCGGCAGCTGCGCGACCCGCACCAGGCAGACACCCGCCAGCACGGCGAGCACCGCGACCGCGTATCCCAGGAATTTGACCATTGCGACCCCGGATTCTGGCAGGGGGCTCGATGATACTTATTTCACCGCGGCCCCGGCTGTCGCGCCATCGGTCAGCGGCCGGTTGGCGGCGCGGCGGAACACGCGCCGGCCCCAGTGGCCGACGTCCTCGAGCGACAGGTAGATCGTCGGCAGCACCACCAGGCTCACCACCGTCGCGAACAGCAGCCCGCCGATGACGGCGCGCGCCATCGGGAAGTACGGCGGGCCGTCGCCGCCGACCGTGGTCTGCCCTGCCGCCAGCGGGACCATCGCGAGGATGGTTGAACCGGCAGTCATCAGGATCGGGCGCAGGCGGTCGCGCGAGCCCTGGATCAGCGCGCGCTCGCGCGGCAAGCCTTCCTCCCGCAGCTGGTGCACGTGATCGATCAGCACGATGCCGTTGTTCACCACCACGCCCATCAGCACCAGCATGCCGATCATGGCCATGAACGAGAACGTCGTGCCGGTGGCAAAGAAGAACCAGAACACGCCGACGAAGGAGAAGAAGATGCCGGTGATGATCGCGGTGGGCGCGAGCACCGACTCGAACAGCGCCGCCATGACGATGTAGATGCAGGCCAGCGCCAGCAGCATGTTGGTCTGCATGGTCTTGAGCGCTTCCTGGTCGTCGTTGAAGGCCTTGCCGAAGCCCCAGCTGTAGCCCGGCGGGAACTGCAACTGCCCCATGAACTCCTCGACGCGCTTGCGCGCGTCGTCGGCGGTGACTTTTTCGGCGGTGCCGAACTGGATTTTGAGCGCGGTGCGCCGGTTCTCGCGGCGGATGTCGCCGGGCACGTCCCCGATCGACAGCTCGGCGACAGCATCCAGCGAAATGCGCTGGCCGGTGGCGGTCAGCAGCGGCAGCTGGCGCAGCGCGTCGATGTCGGTGCGGTCCTCACGGCGCAACTCGAGCACCATCTCGATTTCGCCCTCGGCCGAGCGATAGGGCCGCAGCGGCGAGCCGCGCATCGCGCCGGCCACGACCTCCGCCACCTGCTGGCTCGACAACCCGTACAGCCGCGCCTTCTCGCGATCCACCTTGACCCGCATCTCCCAGCCGGTGGCGCCGGCATTGACGCGCACGTCGGTCAGGCCGGGAACCTGCCGCAGCAGCCCGACCACCTGGTTGGCCACCTCGCGCAGCCGCTCGCTCGACTCGCCGAACACCTGCACCGCGAGCTGCTCGCCGCCGCCGCCGCGGCCACCCTCGAAGCTCGGTTCGCCGATCGGAATCTTCGGCAGGCCTTTGCGGATCGCCTCCTGGATTTGCTGCGGAGTCTGGGTGCGCTCCTCGTCTTCCTTCAGGTACAGCATGGTGAAGGCCCGGCCGATGTCGAAGTAGCTGTAGACCTGGTCGATCTCCAGCTCCTCCTTGTGCGCCATGAACCAGGCTTCGATCGAATCCACCGAGGTGCGCACCTTGTCCAGCGGATAGGTGCCGTTCATGTGGTAGTCGAGGAACACCCGCTTGTTGCCTTCCTGCGGAAACATGTCGAACTTGAGGCCGGCGCCGAAGGGCACGGCGACGCTGGCCACCACCAGCACGATGAACAGCCAGGTCTTGCCGCGGTGGTGCAGCGACCACTCGAGCAGGCGCACGTAGCGCTCCTTGAAGCGCAGCATCCAGGCGGTATCGCCGGCGACGGTGGCATGGATGCGCGTGGTCAACTGCGGGATCAGGGTGATCGCCACCAGCAGCGACGCCGCGACCGAGATGCAGATGGTGGTGGCGACGTGCTGCAGGTACAGCGTGAGCTCGTCCTGCGAGCCGAAGATCATCGGCAGGAACACGATCGAGGTGGACAGCGTGCCCAGCGTCACCGCCAGGCCCACGCTGTTGACGCCGCCGAGCGTCGCCGCCACCGGGTTTTCCGGATGCTCGCTGCGCGCCTTGAAGATGGATTCGTTCACGACGACGGCGTTGTCGACCAGCATGCCGATCGACAGCATCAGGCCCATCAGCGACAGGATGTTGAGGCTCATCTTCAGGAAGAACATCGCCGCCAGCGTGATGACCAGCGACAGCGGCGCGGACAGCGCGACGATCAGCGTGGTGCGCCAGTCACGCAGGAACACCCACAGGATCACCAGCGACAACAGCGCGCCGACCGCGCCGGCCTCCACCAGGTCGCGCAGCGAGGTGCGCACCGAACTGGCCTGGTCGTCGAGCAGGATCAGCTTGGTGCCGGCCATCTCCGGCGCGCGCTTGATCTCCTCGATCTCCGCCGAGACCTTGTCGGAGGTCTCCACCAGGTTGGCGCCGGCCTCGCGGTAGACCGACAGGCCCACCGCGTACTTCCGGTTGAGGTGCCGCTCGTAGGTCTGGCGCGGCTGCGTGTGGCGAATCGTCGCGATGTCGCTCAGGCGCAGGCCCTGGCGGTTGATGACGAAGCTCTGCACGTCTTCCAGACGCGTGAAGCGGCCTTCCGGTTTGACGTAATAGCGCTTGCCGGCTTCGACCAGGTCGCCCGCCGCCAGCGCGAAATTGGCCTTGCGCAGCGTCTCGCCGAGTTCGCGCACATCCACCCCATGCGCGGCGATGCGGTCGGCGGCCAGTTCGATGCGGATTTCCTTCTTCTCGACGCCTTCCAGGTCCACGCGCGAGACGCCAGCGACCCGCTCGATGCGGCGCTTGAGGTTGCGCTCGAGCATGTCGTAGCTGTTCTTGAGGTCGCGATCGGCCGAGAGCCGGAAGCGCAGCATCGGGATGTCGGCGGCGGCGAACTTGAACACGTTGAGACGCTCGACGTCGGCGGGCAACGAGGCCCGGATCGCGTCGAGCTTGTCGCGCGCTTCCACGCCCTTGACCGCCATGTCCTCGCCGACCTTGAAGCGAATTCCGATCTCGGCGCCGTCGTCGCGCGAGGTGGACTCCATGTTCTCGATGCCCGATAGCGTGGCCAGCGCCTCCTCGACCGGACGCGTGATGCGCCGCTCCACTTCCTCGGGGGTGGAGTTGCGATAGGGGACGAACACGTTGAGCCCGGGAAACTCGATGTCGGGCAGGAATTCCAGCGGCAGCTGGCGCGCCCCCATGACGCCGATCAACGTCACGCACGCGAAAAACATGCAGACCGTGACCGGGCGATTCAGCGAGATCTCGGTCAGCTTCATGGCGAAAAAGGGGTCAGGTACATTTTCGATGGGCCATCGCGCTATTTCACGGGATCAGGGGAAAATGTACCTGACCCCTTTTTCGCGTCCTGCGCGTACTGGTGCCGGTCGAGCAGCGTGTAGACGACCGGGATCACCACCAGCGTCAGCAGCGTCGACACGATCAGGCCGCCGATCACCGTGATGGCCATCGGCGCGCGCACCTCGGCGCCCTCGCCGGTGCCGATCGCCATCGGCAGCAGGCCCAGCACCGCGGTCAGCGTGGTCATCAGGATCGGCCGCAGGCGCGAGCGACCGCCCTCGATCAACGCGCGCGTGCGGTCCATGCCTTCCTCGCGCAGCCGGTTGACCAGGTCGATCAGCACGATGCCGTTCTTCACGACGATGCCGGCGAGCATGATCATGCCGATCAGGGCGATGACGTTGATCACCGAGCCGGTTACGTACAGCGCCAGCACCGCCCCGATCAGCGCCAGCGGGATCGTGAACAGGATGACGAACGGGTGGATCAGCGATTCGAATTCGCTGGCCATCACCAGGTAGACCAGGAATACCGCCAGCGCCAGCGCCAGTTGCAGCGAGCGGAAGCTGACCTCCATTTCCTCGCTCTGTCCGGCGACGTCGGCGGCGACGCCGGGCGGCAGCGCGATCTCCCCGATCATGCCCTGCAGGTCGGTGACGGCTTCACCGAGGTCGCCATAGACGAGGTTCGCCGACAGCACCACCACGCGCTGCTGGTCGAGGCGCCGGATCTCGGACGGCCCGCTGCGCAGCGCGACATCCGCCACCGCCGACAAGGTCAGCGGCCGCTC
>Ga0255310_10000298_pt1 | contig 11204 bp, 10 predicted proteins | sample EtOH1_T0_E1_meta_FD_201359 | JGI IMG/M metagenome (GOLD analysis project Ga0255310, IMG submission 201359) | Sandy soil microbial communities from University of British Columbia, Vancouver, Canada - EtOH1_T0_E1 | ecosystem: Engineered > Artificial ecosystem > Sand microcosm > Unclassified ...
AATTAAAAACCCCTATCTCAGTGGCCCGTCTCAACCTGGAAACATTACAGAAATATCATCTTGACCCGGAAATGCAGAAAAAACTGATCCAGATGACACTCCAGGAAACAGCCCGCCTGAATACCCTGACCAATAATATTCTGATATCCTCCCAGCTGGAAGGGGGAGGTTATGTTTTTTCCAAAGATGAACTTGATCTCTCCGATCTTTTCAGAGATTGTATTCAGGATTATAAAAACCGGTACACAGACAGGAAATTTATTGAAGAGATTCAACCTGAAATTGAAATTGAAGGCGATGCCTTGTTGCTGCAAATGCTGATCAATAACCTGCTGGATAATGCGGTTAAATATTCACCCAAAGAAAAACCAGTTATTTGCAGACTGCAAAAAAAGAACAGCAGAGGATGGCTCAGTATTATTGATGAAGGTCCCGGTATTCCTGATACGGAAAAGAAAAAAGTTTTTGAAAAATTCTATCGTGTGGGGAATGAGTCAACACGAAAAACACAAGGCACAGGACTGGGGCTTTACCTGTGCCGTAAAATTGCCGCAGATCACAATGCCGACATTTCAGTGACAAACAATACCACTACCGGCTGTAATTTTACCGTTACCTTCCATTTATAAATATGAGCCAGGAAAATAAAACATCGATACTATTGGTGGAGGATGAAGAAAATCTTCATGAAGCATTAAAACTGAATCTGGAGCTCGAAGGGTATGAAGTATCATCCGCCTTTGATGGGGCCAGTGCTTTAAAAGTTGTACAGGGAGAATATTTTGACCTGATTATCCTGGATGTCATGCTGCCTGAGATGGATGGTATCAATGTGACTGAAGCAATCCGGCTTACCAATAATGAAGTACCGATTTTAATTCTCAGCGCCAAAAACAGCAGCGCTGACAGGGTACTGGGATTGAAGAAAGGTGCTGACGATTACCTGACCAAGCCCTTTAACCTGGAAGAACTTTTACTGCGGGTGAAAAAACTGATTGAAAAAAATAAAAAACTCCAGGACAAAGAAACTGTTGGCGATACCTATTCATTCGGGAATAATACCGTTGATTTCAAAGCACAGGAAGCAGTTGCTGCTGGTGGAACAAAAATTCAACTGAGTAAAAAAGAAACGATGCTCTTAAAACTGCTGATCGAAAACAAAAATGAAGTGGTGCCGAGGGAAAAGATATTACAGGTGGTTTGGGGCTATAATGTTTATCCCACTACAAGAACCATTGATAATTTTATTCTCAGTTTCCGGAAATATTTTGAAGAAGACAGCCGCAACCCTAAGTATTTTCATTCAGTAAGAGGAGTGGGGTATAAATACAGTGAATCGTAAATTAAGAATTTACAGATCACCCAACTGCGGCCGCATCAGGATTTCCTCTACACAGGCATTAGCCGACAATTGCGAAACAGCATAAATCATTTTAGCCACATCTTCTGCCTCCATAAAGCGGTTTTTATCGATGCCGGTAGCTGCCCATGAATCAGTATAAGCGGCCCCCGGTAATACAGCTGTTACTTTTATACGATGCGGTTTCAGTTCTTCACGAAGATTTTTACTGAAACTATACAAAGCGGATTTACTGATGCTGTATGCACCGCCGTTTGCATAAGCCTGTAAAGAAGCAATTGAACAGATATTAAAAATGTGCCGCCCTGAACCTTTCGAAGGATTTTCCATCATTTTTGGCAGAACAGTTCTTGTTAAGTGATAGGCGCTGTAAAGATTGGTTTCAATCATTTCTTCCAGAAAACCTTCCTCTTCGTTGTGTACGCTGCCGGGCAGAAAATTGCCGGCATTATTTACCAGGATATCCGGAATGCCAAAACCAAGACACCATGTCCCAAACGCCTTTGCCTGTTCTTTTTTGCTGAGGTCAAATGGTTTCGACTTGATGCTTGAAGATGGATATTTATTCAGCAAATCCTCCATTGCCTTATACAACTTTACTTCGTTCCGGGAAGTAAGAAAAAGAAAATGACCATCCGCTGCAAATAATTCTGCAATGGCTTTGCCTATTCCTCTTGATGCGCCGGTAATGACAATATTCATGATAAACCCCCTATTCCCCTAAAGGGAGAGTTTTTATTAATAATGATTACAAAACTACATTCCTTAATTTGCAAACATCTCAAAACAAATACAATAATCAAAGCCCCTTTAGGGGTTTGGGGTTTATGAAATACCAGCATCTCTTCTTCGACCTTGACCATACTCTCTGGGATTTTGAGGCTAATGCACGGGCTACTTTACTGGAGCTTTATGAAAAACTTGATCTGAAAAATAAAGGAGTGGATGATTTTGACAGGTTTCATAAAATATATCTTGATTACAACGAAAAACTATGGGAACGCTACCGCAACGGATTGATAAAACAGGATGAGTTACGTTTTAAACGGATGTGGCTTTCCCTGCTGGAATTTAAAATTGCTGATGAAAAACTGGCTGACGAAATGAATGTCCGTTTCCTTGACCTGCTGCCTTCCCGTACTATATTATTTCCTTACACCATAGAAATACTGACTTACCTGAAAGAAAAAAGTTACCAGCTGCATCTTATTACCAACGGGTTTGAAAAAACACAATACAGCAAACTCCACTATTCAGGGCTTACAGGTTTTTTTAAAGAAGTGATTACATCAGAGGGTTCAAACAGCCTGAAACCGAATAAAGAAATTTTTGAATTTGCTTTTCAGAAAACCGGGGCATTGCCCGGACAAAGCATAATGATTGGTGATAGTATTGAAGTGGATATTCAGGGCGCCATTAATGCCGGTATAGACCAGGTTTTTGTCAACCATCATCAGATCACCTGTGACATTAAACCTACCTATATGGTGAGTTCATTAAAAGAACTGAAAGAAATATTTTAATAAATGAATAAAGAATTTTAAGATTTGAGAGTATTAAGCCATCCCTTCGGGGAGGTTTGGAGGGACAACTACCATGTTGCCACCACGGTCACCCCACCTATGGGTTTGTCTCCAATCTTCAACTCCACCCTGGTATCAAGAGGTAATAAAAGATCTACACGGGAACCGAATTTAATAAATCCCATTTCGGCGCCTTGTTCAATTTTCTGACCGGTTTGCAGGTAGTTAATGATACGTTTTGCCATTGCACCCGCAATTTGTTTTACCAGGATTTCTTTTCCATCTTTTCTGTATACAACTGTGTGCCGTTCATTTTCGGTAGATGATTTTGGATGCCATGCTACCAGGTATTTGCCCTTGTGGTATTGGCTGTAGGCTACGTCACCACTTACCGGGTTTCGGTTCACATGCACATTCAGCGGACTCATAAAAATGGAAACCTGTATACGCCGGTCAGTAAAATATTCATCAGCCTGTACTTCTTCAATAGCCACTACCCTTCCATCGGCAGGGGCCACCACAGCGTCTTCACGAATCGTCAGGGTTCTGTTGGGAATGCGGAAAAAAGAAATAACAAACACCAGCAGGGCAAGCGTCGCAAGAAAGATGATCCAGCTAAGAACCGGCGAAGAAAAGCTTATAAAATAAAAAGAAAGAATATTGATGGCTCCAAAAAGTATGGAGAATAAAGCAATTATTTTATAACCTTCCTTATGAATTGTCATCAATTGAAGTTGAACGCCAAAAATAGGTAATGTAAAAGAGTTTAGAAAATAGGTTAAACCCTTCAACATTTTATTTCATTTTCACACCAGCGTTTCTTTTTTTGCCGGCTTCATTTTAGCAAAGAGTAAACGAAGCATACTTGGTAATACAATCAACAGCAGTGGCAAGGCAATTATAAACCCTCCTATTACAGCAATAGCTAATGGCTGATGCAATTGAGCCCCGGTTCCGATTCCTAATGCCAAAGGCATCAGGGCAAAGATGGCGCCCAGCGCTGTCATTAGTTTTGGCCGCAACCGTGTGGAGATGGAATACACTATAGAATCATCCACACCTCTTTCATGAAGTGATTCCCTGAACTGAAGAAAAGTAAAAATTGAATTTTCGCCGATGATTCCGACAATCATAATAAGCCCGGTATAGCTGCCTACATTCAAGGGTGTGCCGGTAATATAAAGAGCCAGGTAGCTGCCGGAAATTCCCAGCACAGCAATCAATAAAATAAGCAGAGCTACTTTTATTTGTCTGTATAAAAAAAGAATTACTGAAAAAACCAGCAGGCTGGCAGCGATTAATATCAGCAAAAGTTCCCTGAATGATTTTTGCTGTTCAGCATAGGCGCCTCCGTATTCAACATGATAGCCGGGAGGAAGATCAAGCCCGGAGGAAATTTTTTGTTGTACTTCTTTCATCACACTTCCCAGGTCACGGCTTTCTAATCTTCCGGTTACCACACCCATCGATTGCAGATTCTCCCGTTGAATTTCCACATCGCCTGCATTGATGGTAATGCGGGCAAATTCAGAAACAGGTTTTAATCCTCCACCCGGCAAAAAAATATGAATGTTGTTAATTTCTGCAATGCCCAGTTTTCTGCTTCCCGGGTACAGCAGCCGTATAGCAGAGTATTGTTCTTTTTCAAACAGTTTGCCAACAACATTTCCTTCCAGTGCTGTTTGCAATTGGAATTGCAGGTTGGCTGGTGTAATACCGAATTGAGCAAGCTTAGAATAGTCGGGCTGAATAGAGATTGATGGTCCGGCAATTACTATACCATCAAATACGTCTGCTGTTCCGTTTACATTGCTTATAATAGCTGCCGCCTCTTTCGATAATTCCTGCAGGGTCTTTTGATCATCACCAAAAATTTTTATTTCTATTGGCTGAACAGAAGCCATCAGGTCGCCCAGCATATCGCCTATTACCTGGCCAAAGTCAATACGAAGCGCCGGCTGAGTAGCTTCTATTTTTTTTCGAATCTCTTCGATAACTTCTTCAGAAGTTCTGTGCCGGTTCTTTTTTAGTTGTATCAGGTAATCGCCGTTATTGGGCTCGGTAATAAAAAATCCCATTTGTGTGCCTGTTCTTCTTGAATAAGCTTCCACTTCCGGCACCGCTGTGATGATTTTTTCCGCTTCACGAAGTATCTGGTCAGTTTCTTCTAATGATGTGCCGGGTGGTGAAGTATAATCAAGGACAATGCTTCCTTCATCCATTTCAGGCAGAAAGCCTGTCTGTAGTTTTGGTAGTATAAAAAGAATGGCTGCCATCAAAGCTCCAACAATTACAAAACTGATATACGGCCTGAGGATAAAAAATGAAACCCAATTTTGTCTTTTTACATGCTGTGGTTTTTCTTTTTGTTTCAGCTTTTTGACATTTTTGTTTTTTGTAAGCAATAAATAAATTACTGGCAGTCCAATCCAGGTAATTAAAAAGGAACAAACCAGCGTTATGATCATCGTATTGGTCATTACGGTGAAATAAGACCCTGCTACCCCTGTCATCAGCAGGAAAGGAATAAAAATTACAATGGTGCTCAGTGAAGAACCCACCATGGCCGGGAAGAGATACTGGATAGCTTTTTGTACCAATGTAGAATTGGGTTCATCAGGATGTTCTTCATGGGTCCGGTGTATCTGCTCCACCACCACAATTGCATCGTCAATGATTAAACCAATTGCGGCAGCAATGGCGCCAATCGTCATGATATTAAAAGTATAGCCCATTGCATACAAAACAATAAGCGTAAGAGAAAGAGTAATGGGGATGGTGATTAAAATGGTTGTACTTGCTTTTAATGACCTCAAAAAAAGAATAGCAACAACAATGGCAAGGGCAAGCCCAACCCACAAGCTGTCTGTTACACTTTTTGCTGAATCATTAACAAAATTCGCCTGGATGTAATAAGGCCTGATGTGTACATCATTGGGAAGGATTTTTTTCAGCGCTTCTACTTTAGCTTCTATTTGTTTTGAAAAATCCACCAGGTTGGTATTGGGTTGTTTTAATACAGCCACCAGCAACCCATCTCTTCCATTTGCATTGATCTTTATGTACTCAACAGCTTCTTTTACCTCCACATTGGCAATGTCTTTTAATAATACAACCCGCTTGCCATCATTTTTAATTACCATTTCTTCCAGCTCGTCTTTGTTATGCACTGTTGCATCGGTTACTGTCAGGTATAAAAAGCGGTAGTCGGATAGAAATCCGTTTGATTTAATAAAACCTGTTTGACTCAGCGCTGTGCTGATCAGATCTGGGGTAATGAAAAGCGAACTCATCTTTTGTGTATTCAACTCCAGCCAGTATTCTTTTGTTCTTCCGCCGATGATCCTTATTTCAGAAACCCCTTCTACCTGCGATAAAAAAGGCTTGATGGTATAAGCGGCAAGTAGTTTTAATTCAATTGGTGATTTTGTATTACTCTCCAGCGAATATCCCATCACCGGCAAAATGGAAGGATTCATTTTAGCTACTGTGATGTTTACATCAGGCGGTAGTACATTCCTTATTTCGCTGATTCTGGATTCAATGTGCTGCTGGTTCACATCAATATCACTTGCCCAGTTCATAAAAGCGGATATCTCGCAGCTTCCCCTGCTGGTGGTACTGCGTATCATTTGCAGGTCAGGAACCTGTTTGATGGCAGTTTCCAGGGGTTTGGTTACGGTCACCATCATTTTATCAACCGGCTGCAGTCCGGCATCAGCAATGATCTTGATCTTTGGGAAAGTAATTTCGGGAAATAAGGAAGTCTGCAGTTTACCGTACACAAAAACTCCTCCCATAATAATGAGAACCAGTAATACGGCCAGTGGATTTTTATGTGAAATGAAGAAATTGTTCAATGTTATTTAATATTTACTGCTGAATGATTTTGATTTTAGCTGTGTCCGGCAGTCCATAATTGCCGGTTAGTAAAAATTTATCGGTTTCCAGGAATTTTGGTGACAGGATTTCAATCCTGTCATTTGTTTCTATTCCTTTTGTTACCGCAATTTTTATGGCTGTTGTGCTGTCCACCACTTTCATCACCCAGAAATCAGTTTGCGTTTCATCCGACAATACAGATTGCCGGGGCAATGAAATGGTGTTGGGTCGGGCAGTTTTTACCACTTTTACTTTTGCAATAAGATTAACCGGCAGATTTTTTTCACTGACTTTAATCAAAACACTCTGTGTTTGAGAAACTGAATCAACCACGGGCATAACAGAAGCAATATTTCCAGTCAATAACTTTCCATCGGGTAATAAGAGCTCCACCGTTTTTTTATTTAATACAAATGGGCGTAGCTCATAGGGCAGGTTAAGAATGAAAACAAAACTTTTTATGTCACTGATCGACGCCAATTGCTCACCTTCCTGCACATATTCATCCACCTGGTGGTTGATTTCCGAAACATAGCCGCTGGTACCGGCTTTTATACTGATATTACCTGAAAATTTAAAAGAAGTGTCGAGCAGGTTGATAGTATTGCCGATGCTCTCTGCTTCTTTTGTTTTTAATACAAACATCATCTGGCCTGCTGCCACCATTTTCCCTAGCTGTGCATTTACTGATTTAATATATCCGCTTGCACTTGCTTTTACATAAGCTCTCTGAAGAAAAGTTGAAGTCGCATTCAGTTCAATATACTCGGTCATTGCACCTGTGCCAGCCAATGTAATGGTAACCGGTGTAATGACCTGCGGATTTTCAGGTTCTTCTTCGGGTGTTTTTTTGGAATCGCAGGAAGAGGCTACTATCCCCGAAAACAAGATGTATAAGCTGATCTTCTTCATAAAAGTTTATTTTCCCCAGTAGTTTAGCTGGTTGATTATTCGTAAACGGGTTATGTAATTCTGAGTGACCATGTTCTTTGCAGTGAAATAATTATTCAGGGCCAGGATAAAATCCGTCAACCGGATATCACCGGTTGCCAGCAATTTTTCATTTACGGTGATCAACGTTTCTGTATAATTGATCTGTTTATTTATCTGGGTTATCTGCTGCTCCGTTGAATTCAATTGCTGTACCAGTTGCAATATTTGTTGTTGGCGCAGCCGGGCAAAAAAATCTTTTTTCACCAACCTGTTTTTTTCCTGTATATCAATTTTGGAATATTGCATTTTTCTTTGTCTGCCATCATAAATCGGGATGGTGATATTAAGGCCGGCGCTTGTTCCGAAATTTTTATAAGGTTTGTAATCAAGCGAGGAATTATATCCGGCATCTGCAAACAGGCTGACCTTTGGCCGGTAGTTCACATCAATTAATGCTTTATCGTTCGCCAGCCTGAGACTGTCCAGCTCAAATTGTTTATAATAAATGGAAGCAGCAAAATCACCAACAGTTGCGGAAAATAACTGCGGGTCCGGCAGGGGTGTAATAGAGGTATCAACGATTCCGGCAATGTAATTTAGTGCAGCATAATCAAAATTATACTGCATCTGGAGTTGCGAAGTATTCAATAATTGCTGCTGCCGGGTTACTGCAAAGGCCAAGTAATCGGATTGTTTATAAACATTGTCCTGTGCCAGTTTTTTTAATATACTGTCTTCTTTTTGCAGCATATTATTTACCCGGTTATTAAAATCAATCTGCAATTGTTCTCCAAAAACAGTTATATACTGATCAGTAATGGTTTTTTTAATATCCTGTTCAGAAATTCTGATATTGTTATTGACAGCGAGGTTTTGCACCTGCAGGCTGGTAATTTGCGAAGCGATCGATTTATTGTTTACCAGCGTTTTGCTTACCGAAACCAGTTCCATTATCTGTGCACCATTGGTAATAGCTTTATCATAACCCCAGCCGCCGATCACCGGGGCATACATATTAATGCTGTTGCCGTTTACCTGTGGCCTTAGTCCTGCGCGGATGATCTGGCTGTCCAGCGTAAGTGAGAACAACTGGCTTTGATAGTCTTTCAGCAGCGGGCTGTTGGCAAGGGCCTGGTTAATAAAATAATCAAGACTGTTTTTCTGTGCAGATGAAAAAAAATAAGCGCAGGTATAAACCAATATTAATATCAGTCTTTTCATTTTTTTCTTTTTAGGCAATATATTTTTTCCCTTATTGACCAATCACCAATACCTGGAAGGTACCCGGAATCATTTTAGGTCTTGCATTGGGTGTATTGGGATCAGGGTTTTCAAAATCTGCCGTGGGCAAATAGATCAAATGCGTTTGTTCGTCAACAACAATAGTTCTTGCACCTCTCTTTGTAGTTACCGTTGTGACTTTTTCAAACTCATTTGCTGATTTTTCATGATACACCGCTAAGGTTCCTTCACCATTGGATGCAAAAATATTTTTCGTGAAAATATCAAATGCTACCCCATCACATCCATCACCTATTGACAGCTTGTCAACAATAACGCCGTTAGATGCATTTATTACCATGAGGTATTTATTACCACAACCGGCAAACAACCTGTTCGTAGATTTATCATATGCCAGCCCGGTTGGCTCTTCACCGGGAGGAATAGGCCAATGAATTTCTGCTTTCAGCGTTTTCATATTCACAACCACGATTTCATTTTTATCTTCAATGTTCACATATACAATGCCATCACCGTTTGATACGGCCGTTTCAGGTTTGCCTCCAACCGCTATACTGTCAATTAAATTATTTGAAACAGGGTCGATGATACTGAGATTTTTGCTTCGTCCGTTGCAGGTGATTATTTTTTTTGACCAAGGCTCGTACATAATTGCATCGGGGTTACTACCAGTTGGAATCTGTGTGATCACGGCATTTGTTTTCAGATCAAACACAGTTACATTATTTAATCGCCCGTTGCTGGTAAAGCCTTTGTTCTGTGTTATATCAAAAGCAATTCCATGAACACCGGTAGTATTTTCAATTACACCTGTTGAATCACCGGTGGTTTTATCTAAAATGTTTACCTGGGTACCATGAGAAACATATAAACGGTTGTTGCCGGGACCTACGGCAATATAATCCCAGCCGCCGGCACTCTGAATGTGAAAGGTTTTAAGGATATGAAAATCCTTTTGTGCCCTTGCACTTGTAAAAACTGCGGCGGCAAAAAATATTGCTGGAATGACAATTGATTTTTTCATAATCTTTTTATTTATTTTATAAAACAAATTTAAACGCAGGCACCATTAACGATACCTGCGTTAGGTTAAAATTATTTTTCTGGACTTCCGTCCGGATTCAGCTCCAGTTCCTTCTTTTTGCCATTCACTTTTACATTCACTTCATAAAGAATTTTGGCACCCGGCTTTTCTATCTTCTCCGTTCTTGAAAAAACAACACCGGGATATTTAGTATTGACAGAATTGGTAACCGCAGCAGGAAGTTCACTGGCGGGTATGGTAGTTTCTGTTTCCACCCAACTGCCATCCAGTTTAAAATTGGCAGACACATCTGTATTATTCATTTTAAAATTAGCTTCCAGTTCTTTACTGTTTTCTTTTTCCCATTTTATATTGGCAGCCCCCGGAAATTTTGTATTGAAAGATGTTTGAACTGTCACCGGAACCTTAATGTTTTGTGCAAGAGCAGTTGCGGTTGTGCAAACAACCGGCAACAGCAATAAAAATATCTTTTTCATTGTTTGCTGTATTGGTAATTGAAAAATGAAAGATAACTATACAAACCATGAAGTTCGTATAAAGAAAGGTATATTAACTCATGACAGCCGGGGGGTGAAAAACAAAGGAGGAGAAATCCAGTTTATAATTGTTGGCAACAAAACAACAAAATACCCTTGATGTAACAGGTGGTTCTTTTGCTTCCACTACTACCTGTCTGGAGTAACTTAAAGACCCGGGAAAAATCTGTATCGTATGGAATGGCTGTTGTTTTTGTGATTGTGGAGCTGAGCTTCCGGGATCATCCTCATCTTCAAATAAACTTCCCAGGTTGAGGATGTCGTTAGTAATAAATTCAAAGACATCACCATCATTATCCTGCTGCAGAAATTGGCTGTAAAGTATTTTTGCAGAATCGGTATCCTGGAAATTATAAAATGGCATCAGGGTGATGCTGCCAAGGAAGCTCGTTAATAACAATATGGCAAATATTTTTTTCATTTACCAGGTTGTATTTGCAAGATAATACAATAAAGACAATGTGTACACCGGGATTTGCTGAGTAAAGAGTGAATAATCCTCCTTTTCTCTTTTATTCTCTTAGCTTAACTTGCACCAATGTCTGACTTCCTCAACATTGCAGATTTTCTTTCGCCCATAAGTAAAGACGAATTTTCTTTTGACCGCGGCTATAAAGATGGCCAGGTGGGCCGGGTAATAAAAGTATATGATGAAGAAGGTTTTCCCGACCTTGATGAGGCTG
>Ga0255310_10000299_pt1 | contig 11202 bp, 12 predicted proteins | sample EtOH1_T0_E1_meta_FD_201359 | JGI IMG/M metagenome (GOLD analysis project Ga0255310, IMG submission 201359) | Sandy soil microbial communities from University of British Columbia, Vancouver, Canada - EtOH1_T0_E1 | ecosystem: Engineered > Artificial ecosystem > Sand microcosm > Unclassified ...
CGGCGAGCTCGGCGGGAGCCCTGTTCGGCGGGACCGATGCCGATCCGACCTATCGGTATATCGAGGTGGGGGTGGAGCCGTAGCCGGAGAGCTGGGAGCTACGGGAAGCGGAAACCGCGGCGCGAGCGAGTTGAAGCTCGCGCCGTTGTGCTTTTTCATGACTCCCTGACCCCCTCGCCCCGTCGCTTCCGAGCTCCAGCCCAAATGCACAGGGATGTGCGGATGTTGATACACATTTCCACTTGATGTGTCGGAGCGTTGTTGGACGCTGGGAATACAGCAGTTGGGCTTCCACATTCTGCGCACGTACCGATCGCGTAAACCGAATAAAATCAGGCACTTGCGAGATTCTGCATGGGCCCTATCTTGGTGGTGCGTCGCTTCCGTAGGGCTTCTCACAGGAGTTCTTGAAGGCGGCGACAGTCCGGGCGGAATATCAGGGGAGATGTTTGGGGCGCTCGCTCGTCCCGAGTATCGCTGATCCTGGTGATCACAACGGCCCGGATAGGTGGAGCCAGTCGCGTGTTCCACCCGCTCCGACGTGGCGCCTCGGAGCGCAGTGCGAAGGGTCGGTCCGCGACCCGATCCGACTCGCAGCGCTTGCGTGGACGAACCAGGTGGGATGGCCATCCGGCCTGGGGATCAACACTGAAGCCTCGTTCCGCCCTCCCGTCAGGGCCATCAGCCGACGGTGGCGGAGGAGAGAAGAACGGCGGCGCAAGCCCCGACTTCAGCCGGTTCACGCTGGGACGGCCGTGACAGCGAAAGCTGTGCGGCCGTTCCTCTTTTATGGGGGTCGGACCTTCCTGCAGTCTCTCTGATCAGCGCGGCGATCGAGTGGGCCCTCCCGGGTCCGGACGGGCGTGCGCCCCGGGCGGCAGTTGGGGGCGGCTGAGACCCCGCCCAGCCGCCGTGTGTGGATGGTCTCTGCTATGCGTCTCCGTCTAATACCAGGCATGGATCCTGGGCGCGGTCGCCCCGGCCGGGCGGGAGTGGTCACGGGACCCTTCCTCCTTCGCAGCGCCGACCGCCACTCCGAGTTGACCCTCGGGCAATCACCGACCTTGAATTCGACGGGGGACAGCCAATGATTACGACGATGACGGAGGCGGGGACGATGCTAGACACTCGGCCGGTGCTGGTAGTGAGCGGTGATCGGTCGCGTGCCGAACAGCTTGCCCAGGAGCTGCGAGCCAACGGGGGCACTGTCACTACCGAGACCCATGGCCCCGCCGCGGCCGCGCTGATGGCCGGCACTCAGGGCGAGTCGCCAGGTTTGCTGGTGCTTGACCTGTCCTTGCCGGACCTGGACCTGCAACGGTTGCGGGAGGCGTTGGGGGAGGGCGCACCGCCGCCCGAATCGCTGGATGCGGTGGAGCGACGCCAGATCGCTGCCATGCTCCGGCACACGGGAGGCAACCGCCGGAAAGCGGCGCAGCTGCTCGGGCTGGCCCGCTCGACACTGCTGGCCAAGATTCGGCGTTACGGCTTGGAGCCCGGCTCCGAGACCGAGGTATAGGCTGCCCCCAAGCACCATCACCATACTAATGCTGGCGCTCATGCTGGGTTCGGCGCCAGCGTGGGCGCAGCAACCGTGGCCCGATGCGGCATTGCGGCACGGGACGCTCAGCTTTGACGGGAAGTCCACCCTGGGCGATTTCACTGGCACGACGACGGCGTTGCGTGGGCAGATGCGGGGGGGCGCCACCCTGGCCGCGGTACGGGGCTGGGTGGAAGCGCCGGTCAACACGCTCAAGACCGGGAATGACCGGCGCGACCGCGACCTGGTCAAGACCATGGAGGCGTCGATCTACCCGACGATCCGCTTCCAGCTCGAGGCGGTCAAGTCCGAATGGGAGCGGGGCGACAGCGCGAGTGTGGTCTTGGAAGGCGACTTCTTCATTCACGGAATCCAGCGGCGGGAGCGCATCCCGGCGGCTGTGGTCCGGATGCCCGACGGCGTGCGGGTGACCGCCAACCTGCCGATGAACCTGCACGAGTACAAGGTGGAGAAGCTGACGCGATTTCTGGTATTCAAGATGAAGCCGGATATCGTGGTGCATATCGACGTGACCTTCTAGGAAGTAGCGAGTAGCGAGCAGGGGAGACGCGCTACCTCCGCGTCAAGGCAGTATCCTCACCCTCCCCAGCCGCGATACCACCACCTTTCGCGTTGCGTTTCTCCGGACCAGGACGTGGCTCGTGTTGGCCAGGCCCAGCCCTAAGCCATCGGGCCCGAACACGCTGGTATGAGCGGGACTGGCCAGCGTCACCCCTGCAGAGCTCGGGCCCGGCGCTATCCAGGCGAGCAGGGTATCGGGGTCGCTGGCGCCGCGCACGGTGCGAATGGCGAGCGTATCGGCGCTGATGCGCAGGATGGCGAGGCGCTGCTGCATGCGCGCGGTGACCCAGGCGGACCGGTACGCGGTGAGCAGGCGGGCGGCCTGGTGCTCAACGGCGACCCGATCGGAAAGGGCGGCAGAGCCCGGAATGACCATTCCGGCAAGCAGTCCCAGCAGCGCCAGGACAATGATGAGCTCGAGGAGCGTGACGCCGCGTGGCATGGAGGGAGCCTAGCCCCGGCGACCCGACCCGGCGTCATCCTTTCAACGCGGCGACGGGGCTGTTGCGCGCGAAGCGCCGGGGCGGCTTTTTTCTCCCGCAGCCGGGCCCGCGAGCAGCGCCGAGGCCCCGCGTACGATTTCCTCCCCGGGAGGTCCGCATGAAGTTCGTGATTCTGCTGATCCTGGTCGCGGTGGTGGTGCTCTGGATGGTCGGAGCGTTCAACGCCCTGATTGCACTCAAGAACCAGGTCGTCAACGCCTGGAAGCAGATCGACGTGCAGCTCAAGCGGCGGCACGACCTGATTCCCAACCTGGTGAACACGGTCAAGGGTTACATGAACTTCGAGCGCTCGACGCTCGAAGCGGTGATCTCGGCGCGGAACAAGGCGGTCTCGGCGCAGGGGGTGGCCGCAACCGCCAAGGCCGAGGGAGAGTTGACGCAGGCGCTGGGGCGGCTGTTTGCGCTGTCGGAGAACTACCCCGAACTCAAGAGCTCACAGAACGTGCTCCAGCTGCAGGAAGAACTGACCAGCACGGAGAACAAGATCGGGTTTGCGCGCCAGCTCTACAATGACGTCGCCACGCAGTACAACACCAAGCAGGCGCAGTTTCCGACCAGCCTGGTGGCCGGTGTGGCGAAAGCGTCACCCGCCGAGCTGTGGGAGATCGAAGACGCGGCGGAGCGTGGGGTGCCGAACGTCGATCTCTCGCTCGACCAGCCGAAGGCGTGAGCGACCGGAACCTCTTCGCGCAGCAAGAAGCCAACAAGCGCAAATCCGCCTGGCTGGTCGCGGGCTTCCTGCTGTTTTTCGCGTGGGTCGGGTTCGGCGGGGACCTCGGCTTCTACCTCTACACCAAAGATCTCCCTCCCGGCCGGTACCATCACGACATTCCCTTCATCGGCCTGATCGCCTGCACTATCGCGGCGCTGACCTCGCGTTACGCCTGGAAGAACGGCGCCAAGCGGGTGCTCGACGCGGCCGGGGCACAGGAGCTGGTGACGCCGGCGACGCCCGAGCTCAAGCAGCTCGACAACGTGGTGGAGGAAATGGCGATTGCCGCGGGGTTGCCCAAGCCCAAGATCTGGATCGTGCCGGACCAGGACCCCAACGCGTTTGCGACGGGGCATGATCCCCTGACGGCGCATCTGGCGGTCACCGAAGGCCTGCTCAAGGTCCTCAACCGGGACGAGCTGCAGGCGGTCGTCGCGCACGAAATGTCGCACATCCGCAACTACGACATCCGGCTGATGACGCTGCTCGCCGCGCTGGTGGGCTCCATCGCGCTCATGTCGGAAGTGCTTGGCCGCTTTCTGCGCGGGGGCGGGCGGTTAGGGGGCGGAGGGCGAAGTCGCGGCGGAGGAGGCAAGAAGGGCAATCCCGCCGCGCTGATCGTGCTGGTGCTCTGGATCATCACGCTCATCCTCGCGCCCATCGTCTCGAAGCTGTTGACGATGGGGGTGAGCCGGAAACGCGAGTTCCTCGCCGATGCGAGCGGCGCGCAGCTCAATCGCAACCCGATGGCCCTGGCGAGCGCGCTGGAAAAGATCGCGGCCGCCCCCGACGCGACCAAGGGCATTGCGAAAGGGGCAGGACACATGTGCATCGTGGATCCGGCGGAGGCAGGCCTGGCGGAGCGCGAGGGATTCGTGGGCAACTTGCTGGCGTCGCATCCGCCCATCCGGCTGCGGGTGGCGCGGCTGCACGGGATGGGGTACTTGGCGGCAAAACACGCCGGTGACCAGTGACCGGTGACGGGTGTCCTAGGCGCGCCGATCGTCGAGGAAGACCAGGGCTTCGCGGCGCGCGACGACGGCTTGCAACGCCCGATGCACCGCGGGATCGAGCACGGTGCCCACCAGATCGCGCAAGCGCTCCACCGCAAGCTCGGGGAGCATTTTTTCCTGATAGGGCCGCGAGGTCGTGAGCGCGTCGTAGATCTCCACCGCACCGAGAATGCGGGCGCCGACCGGAATGCCCTCGCCCGACAATCCGTCGGGATAGCCCTTGCCATCCCAGCGCTCATGGTGGCTCCGCACGAACCCGATAACCGGGCCGAGGTGCACCAGCGGGGCGAGAATCTCGGAGCCGATGATCGGGTGACGCTTGACGTGCGCGAACTCATCGTCGGTCAGGGGGCCCTGCTTGGTGAGGACTTCCTCGCGCACGCCGATCTTGCCGATGTCGTGCAGCCGCCCCGCGGTGCGAATGGCCTCGACCTGGTCGTCGGGCAGGCCGAGCTGGGCGGCCACCATCGCGGCAGAGTCCGCCACGCGCGCGCTGTGGCCCCGCAGATAGGGGTCCTTGGCCTCGAGCGCATTGACCAGGGTCTCCAGCGTCGCCACGGTAATGCGCTCCAGGTTGGCGCGCTCCACCCTCAGCTCCGCGGTGCGCAGGCCCACCTCTTCCTTGAGCCAGTGGTCCAGCCGTTCCTTCTCCATCTGATCGGCCCGGCGGCGCAGCGCGCGGTCCATCGCGCCGGCGAGATCGGCGAGGTCGACCGGCTTGATGAGGTACTCCATGGCGCCGCGCTGCAGGCAGAGCGTGGCGCTGGCGGCATCGTTCACGGCGCTGAGCATGACGATGGCGGCGTTGGGCTCGAGCTGGAGCAGTTTGGGGACCAGGTCGACCCCGCTGGCATCGGGGAGCCGGACGTCGAGCAGCAGGCCCGCGACCTTGTACCGCGTGAGGGCTTCGAGCGCCTGGGCCGCGGTTCCTGCGGTGATCACCTCGTAACCCTGCCCGGTCAGGAAGCGCTTGAGCGCGTTCCGGATGGCATCCTCGTCATCGACGATGAGGACGGTGGCATGGAAGGAGGTCGCGGCGGACATGGGATCAAGATAGAGGAGAGAGCGAGCCGGAGGTAGCGAGAAGGGTCGCGGCGCTACTCGCTACCCGACAAACTCGACCTCCACCCGGTGCGGGATCACTCCGGCCTCGTGCCCCCGCTGGAGCAGCAGGCGCACCGCCGCGCGGCCGCGCGGCCCGTAGTCCACGGTCCATTGATTGACGTACATCCCGACAAACGCATCAGTGTCGGCGGCGGAGATCCCGCGGTTGTAGCGACTCGCGTGGGCCAGCGCGGGCGCGCGATGGGCCAGGGCGTACTCGATGCTGGCGCGCAGGTCGCTCGCGACCTGCGCCGTCACGGCGGGGCCGAGGTCTCGGCGCACCACGTTGCCGCCGAGCGGCAGGGGCAGCCCGGTGTCGGCGAGCCACCAGGCGCCCAGGTCCTGCCACAGGGCGAACCCGTCGGCGGCGAACGTCAGCTGCCCTTCGTGGATCACCAGGGCCACATCGGCGGCGCCGCGCTTGACCGCGTCACCCACCTGGTCGAAGGGGACGACGACGGGCTCGATATCGGGCTGGTACAGCTTGAGCGCGAGGTAGGCGGTGGTGCGCAGTCCGGGCACGGCCACGCGGCGGCCGCACAAGGCGGTGCGGGGATCACCGGGCGCCGGGCGCCGGGCCACCAGGCGCGGGCCGTAGCCGTCGCCCATCGAGGAGCCGCTGGCGAGCAGGGCATAGCGGTCGGCGAGGTAGGCGTAGGCGTGGATCGACACCGCCGAGACTTCGAGCTCCCCGGCGAGCGCGCGGCGATTCAAGGTCTCGATGTCGGCAAGCTCGTGCACGTAGCGCAGCGGCCCGGTGTCGAGTTTGTGCTCGGCGAGCGCGTAGAACATGAACGCGTCGTCGGAGTCGGGGCTGTGGCCAAGGCGAATCGTGTGCGACATCCAACCCTATGGCTTCGCCGTGCTGGCCTGGGCGCGCACCCGGAAATCGTCGAGCACGGGCTGGTGCTCCTTGTATTCGGAACGGCCGGCGCGCAGCTCGGCGTCGTAGTGGGCAAGGAAATCGCGATAGGCCTGCGCGAGGGCGTCCGCCCGATTCTGGCGGTCGGCGGCTTCCCCGCGAATCAGGTACGCGAACAGGTGGCCCGGGGACTCGGCCAGCATCGTATCGGCCAGGGCCACGGCTCCGGGGTAGTCGGCGGTGGCGAGATGGATCAGGGCGGCGTGGAAACGGTAGTCGGGGCTGGGGCGGTCGAGCATGGCGTAGGCGCCGAGCGCCATGGGAGAGAACTGCTGCACGGTGACCGTATCGCCGCTCTCGCTGGCGCGGACCACGCGGTCGAACAGCCGGTCGAAGCGCTGCTCCGGCGTCATGTTGCTGATGTCGGGCGCCTGGTTACTGAGACCCGGCGCCGCGCCCGGGTTGCCGGCGTTGCCGGCGTTGGCCATCTCCGGGGCCGCGGCGGGCCGCAAGCTGCCGGAGCGCCAGAGCACCAACAGGACGGCGGCCAGCACCGCGACGCCGGCGACGATCCAGGCCAGCCGTTCGCGGCCGCCCTGGCCGGGGGCGCCGCGCACCGGCGCGCCGCAGTTGTGGCAGAAGCGAGCGCCGGGGGAGAGGGGCGAACGGCAGGCCGCGCACGCGCCGGTCTGGGCCGCCGCACCGCACTGGGCGCAGAACCGGCCGGTAATTGTCGCGCCGCAGGCGGCGCAGAGCGCTGAAGCCGGGCTCGTCGTTCCGGTAGGGGGCTGGGTCATCGGGCCCCAAAGTTAGCGGCCCACCCGGACTTTCGCCCCCTTTCGCGGCGCCGCGGCGGGCCTTACTCATTCAGCGGGATGACCTCCTCGCCCCTCGACCTGCCGGACCATCCCGGCGCCCGTCACCTTGGAGATCTGGCTCGCGGCGGCACCGCGTGGCGGGTCTACCTGGAATCGCATCCCGGCGAGCAAAGCGCCCGGGGGCGGATCCACTTCGTGTCGGACGAAGGAACCCGCTCCACCGGCTGGATTTTCGTGGAGCCCTCGGACCAGGACCTGCTGCGCCGCTTCCACGATTTCAGCGCCGTCGAGCTCTGGAAGCTGCTCGAGAGTCTCGGCTAACCCCACTTGTTTCGAAGCATGCCCGCATTCCGCTACACGGCGGCGGCCCTGGCCGCGCTGCTTCCCGGGCTTGTCCACGCCCAACAGACTCCGCCCGACAGCTCGCGGCTGATCCGCTCGGTGGAGATCCGCCGGCTGAACATCTTCGCGCCGACGGAGACCTCGAGCTTCTTCGCCCGGCTGGCCAACAGCCTGCATCGGACCACCCGGTTGACGGTGGTGCGGCGCGAGCTGCTCTTCGGCGCGGGGTCGTCCTACGATTCCGCGCTGGTGCAGGAGACCGGACGGAACCTCCGGAGCCTGGGGATCTTCCGACGGGTGCAGGTCGATTCGGTACGAACCGACAGCGGCCTGGTGGCGCGGGTCACGACGGCGGACGGCTGGAGCACCAAGGTAATCGCGAACGTCAGCAGCACCGGCAAGAGTATCGTGCCGGTGATTGGGATCGCCGACAACAATTTCCTCGGCACCGGCACCTACGTGGGGCTGCGCTACCGGCGTAATCCGGATCGCTCCATGGTCACCGCCACGTTCCAGGCGCTGCGTTTTCTGCCGGGACGCATCGGGCTCTCGCTCCAGTACGAGGACCGGAGCGACGGACGGCTGAGCTTCGCGGCGCTGACCAAGCCGTTCTACGCGCTGTCGGCGCGGACCAGCTGGGGCTTCGCGGCGGATGACCGGAAGATCCGGGTGCTGCGCTTCTTCGACGGCGAGGACACGGCACGGGTGGAGCTGCAGCGCCGCTATGCGATCGGGTACGGCAGCATCGCTCGCGCGCTGCGCGCGGGACCGGAGGGGTATTTCCGCGTCGGGCTGAGCGGGCAGATCCGGCGCGACAACTACGCCGACCTGCTGCAGGTGGATACCCTCGGGCGCAGCGTCACGGGCGCCGTAGGGGCGTTCCTCCAGTGGCGCCGGGCGCACTTCCTGGTGTCCTCCGGGCTGCAGGGATTCGCCCGCGAAGAGGACATCGACGTCAGCACGGTGGTGGGATTCGGGGTCAACGCCACCCCGCGGGCCTTCGGGTATCCGGAGGACGGCATCGTACCGGCGCTGTCCTTCGGGGCCGGGTTCGGAAGGGTGAACCGCTTCGTCCAGTTCTACGCGAGCTCGATCGGCCGCATTACCGGCCAGGGGCTCGATTCGGCCTCTGTACACCTGGCCGCGACCGCCTACGTGCGCCCCGGCGCCAGGCAGCTCGCGGTCTTTCACGCGGCGCGGGGCTGGCAGCGGCGGCCCCCGCCGGGCGGGGAGTTCGACCTGGGCCTCGGGCTGGGGCCTCGCGCTTTCCGGCAACATTCCTTCACGGGCGATCGCGCGTTCTTCACTTCGGCCGAGTACCGCTTCGCGCTCACCGATGAGTTCCTCAAGTTGAGCGCTCTGGGCCTGGCGGGGTTTGTGGACTACGGGGGGGCCTGGTACGCCGGCACCAAGCGGAGGACCGGCTGGGACTTCGGTGCGGGGCTGCGGTTCGGGCCGACCCGGACCACCAGCGTGCGCAATACCCGGCTCGACGTGGCCTACCGGGTCAAGAACGATGCGCTGAAAGGCGGCTGGGTGCTGATCTTCGGGAGCGGGTTCGCCTTCCGGTCGAATGGCCGGCTTGATCCGCAGTAGCGGTGAAGGGTGACCGGTAACCAGTAGCCAGGAGTGACTAGGTCCCGTAGCGACATCCTGAGTTTGTCACCGGTCACTGGTCACTGGTCACCGGTCACTGGTCACTGGTCACCCCAGGTCGTAGCTTCCGGCCATGACCGATCCCCTCCCGCCCGAACCGGAGCCTGGGGAGCCCCCACCGCCGGCTCCGCCACCGCCACCCCAGCGAAAACGGCGGCGCTGGAGACTGTGGCTGGCTGTGGCACTGCTCTCGCCGATCCTGCTCTTTGTGCTCTACACGGTGGGGGCGCTCAGCTGGTCGTATTCGGAAGGCACCCGAGCCGGCTATCTGCAGAAGTTCTCCAAAAAGGGCTGGGTCTGCAAAACCTGGGAGGGGGAACTGGCCCTCACCACCGTGCCGGGGGTCGCGCCGACGCTGTGGGAATTCACGGTCCGCCATGATGCCACCGCCCGGCAGCTCAATGTGGCCCTGGGGCGGCGGGTGCTCCTGTTTTACCGTGAGCACCGGGGGTTACCCTCGCGCTGCTTTGGCGAAACCAGCTACTTCGTGGACAGCGTGAAGATCGTACAGTAGGTTTCAAGCGGCGCCGATCCACGGCGCCTGGACTGGAGTGGTCGGCCCGTGCGGCGCCGTAGCCAAGTGGTAAGGCAGAGGTCTGCAAAACCTCCATTCGTCGGTTCGATTCCGACCGGCGCCTCTGCCCTTCGGAGGTGGCGGACATGACTCTCCGGATCCGCGTCCGGCACGCCCTCCCGCTCCTGCTCGCGTTGCCGGCCCCCTGCCTGGGATTGCAGACCCAGAACCCCGGCTCCATCACGGGGGTCGTCCGGGCGGCGTCGAAAGGCCCGGTCCTCGAAGGCGCGCGCGTCGTGCTCCTCGGTACCACCCTCTCCGTCATCACCAGCAGGCGGGGTGAGTTCGTTTTCAACGGCTTGGTGCCGGGCAAGTACGTTATCCAGGCAAGCGCCATCGGCTACGGTACCCTCAGCTCCGAAATCGAAGTCAAGGCCAAGGAAACCCTCGAAGTCGAATTCGAGGCCGAGCCGGAAGGCGTCCGGCTGCCCGATCTGAACGTGGCGGAGAAGCCCAATCTCCCGCCGGAATTTGTGCGCCGGAGCGAATCGGGCGGGGGGCGCTACATGAGTCGGGCGGACATCGAGCGCCGCAATGCGTCCACCCTGGGCGATCTGCTGCGCACGGTCCCGGGGCTCCGGGTGTCGTGCTCGTCCTATCCCTGCCGCATCCAGCTGGTCCGGGCGTCGCGCAACTGTCCCATTGCCTACTGGCTGGACGGCACGCCGGCCGATGCCGGTATTGTGCTGCTGCAGCCGCCGCGGGACCTGGATGGCGTGGAGATCTACTCCGGGCTGGCCGAGACGCCGCCCGAGCTGTTCCAGATCAACACCTGCGGCGCGCTGGCTGTGTGGACCCGTACTCCGCCGCGCGCCAACCGGAAGCCGAAGGCGCCGAAGCCGGCCCCGGTGCCGGTGGATACCACGACCAGGAACCAGGAGATCGCAGGCAGCGAGTAGGGATTACTCGCTGGGCGCCAGCTGCAATTCCCCTTCCCATCTGGCCATCACCACCGAGGCCAGGCAATTCCCCAGCAGATTGACCGACGTCCTGGCCATGTCCATGAAGGCGTCCACCCCGAGGATCACGGCGACGCCTTCGATCGGCAGGCCGAATCCGGTCAGGGCCCCGGAGAGGATCACCAGCGCCGCGCGGGGCACGGCCGCGACTCCCTTACTGGTGAGCATCAGGGTGAGCATCATGGGGATCTGCTGGCCCCAGAAGCTGAGGTGGATTCCGGCGGCCTGAGCGACGAAGAGGGACGCGATGCCGAGATAGAGGGTGGAGCCGTCGAGGTTGAAGGAATAGCCGGTGGGCAGCACGAAGGAGACGATCCGCCGGGGCACGCCGAACTTCTCCATGTTCTCCATCGCCAGGGGCAGGGCGGCCTCGGAGCTCGCCGTGGTAAAGGCAAGCAGCCAGGGCTCCTTGACCCAGCGCCAGAACTGGCGCAGCGGAACCCGGGCGAGCAGCGCGACGGGAACCAGCACCAGCAGGAGGAAGACGATCAGCGAGACGTAGAGCGTGAGCACCAGCTTGCCAAGACTCAGCAGGAC